>Ga0307417_10000144_pt1 | contig 30809 bp, 32 predicted proteins | sample SalMarWE160210MG_2_FD_202514 | JGI IMG/M metagenome (GOLD analysis project Ga0307417, IMG submission 202514) | Salt marsh sediment microbial communities from the Plum Island Ecosystem LTER, Massachusetts, United States - WE1602-10 | ecosystem: Environmental > Aquatic > Marine > Intertidal zone... | reverse complement strand
TGAGAACACAGGAGCGACTCCGCAGCGCCCAGGACAAGTACACGGACAAGACGCAGGAACTGGACGACCTCGAAGCAGACCTGGCCACCGACGTCACCGAGATCACCTCGAAGTGGGACGAGAAGGCTGCCGAGATCGAAACGATCGAGATCGGGTTGGAACAAACCGACGTCAGTATCGACGAGGTCGCACTCGTCTGGATACCGAAATAGGGCTCGCTGCGCTCGCCAGCCGCCAGTCTTCAGTCGTGGGTCTTCAGTTGTCGGTAAGAGCGCGGCCTGAACGCGTACGAAGACCGCAGGGCGCGCGCTCCTACCGAGAACTGACAACCGAGAACGCAGCTCGCCCCTACTGATCCGAGCCGAGGAGGGCCCAGAGGACGTCACGGATCGACAGGATGCCCAGAAGCTCACCGTCTTCCATGACGGGAAGGTGCCGGTAGCCAGTCTCGAGAAGCCATCGTGCGGCCTCGGTGACCGTCACCTCCGGGGTGAACACGTCAGGATCCGATGTCATCCAATCCTCGACAACTTCCAGTTTCGGGTCGGTCCCTTCGGACGCTGCCCGCACGATGTCGCGCTCAGTGATGATGCCGGCGAGTTCGCGTCCCTGGACGACCCCGATCGACCCTACGCCGGTCGACTCCATGGCCGCGGATGCGTCCTGGAGGGTGGTTTCCGGACCGCAGACCTCCGCGCGACCCCCAACCATCGACCTGAGTTTCACTCGACACCTCCTCATGGAAGCGTAGCGTGATCACACGGCCCTGCCGACCGCCTCTTTGAACCAGGGAAGCGTGCGCACCAGCCCTTCTCGGAGCCCTATCTCAGGACTCCACCCAAGCTTGGCTCGCGCAAGACTGACATCCGGACACCTGACTCCCGGGTCGTCTTCAGGTCTCGGTTGCGGGTCGAACCCTGGATGATTGCCGACCACATCCTGAATCAGCTCTCCGAGCTCCCTGATCGACACCGCCTCGGGCATTCCCAGATTCACCGGCCCGACGAGATCACTCGTGAGTAACAGCACGATCCCCTCGATCAGGTCGTCCACGTAGCAGAGCGACCTGGTTTGCGACCCATCTCCATGGACAGGAAGTGGCTCGTTGCGAAGCGCAGCAGTGAAGAAGGCTGGTACTGCCCTGCCGTCATCGATGCGCATTCCGGGACCATATGTGTTGAAGATCCTCGCAATCCGTACTTCGAGACCGTGCTCGCGGTGATAGGCGAGGGTCATCGCCTCTGCGAAACGTTTGGCCTCGTCGTACACCCCCCGCGGGCCAACCGGGTTGACGTTGCCCCAGTACGTCTCCGGTTGGGGGTTGACGGCGGGATCCCCGTACACCTCACTCGTCGATGCAAGAAGCAAGCGTGCAGCCTTGGCTCTCGCCAGCCCGAGCGCTTTGTGCGTGCCAAGCGAACCCACCTTCAGAGTCTGGATGGGCCATCGCAGGTAGTCGATTGGCGATGCCGGCGATGCGAAGTGGATGACATAGTCAACAGGACCGGTGACATGCAGGTAGTTGGTCACGTCGTAGTGCAGGAACGTGAATCCCTCCGTACCGAAGAGCGAAGCGACGTTCGCTTCTCTCCCCGTGATGAGGTTGTCGACGACCGTCACCCTGGCGCCACCCGCGACCAGGCGTCGAGTCAGGTGTGATCCAAGAAACCCCGCGCCCCCGAGCACGACTGCGTGCGTGCCTTCGACCACCCGGTTACCGCCGGCCCGGCTCGGCGAGAGCGGCCAGCACATCCCTGATGCTGAGGATCGAGACGAGCTTGCCGTCGTCGGTCACCGGCAAGTGCCGCTGGCCGCGTTCAAGCAGATGAAGTGCCGCCTCGTCGACCGCCATGTCGGCCTCATAGGTCATGACCGGGTCGCTCATCCATGTCGACACGGTCTCGGTGTGCATGTCGACATCGGCCGCGACGGCACGGAGGATGTCGCGTTCGGTGATGATGCCGACCAGCTCACCACCCCTGACGACCCCGACGGAGCCCACCTCGGCCGCATGCATCGTGCGAGAGGCGTCGCTCAATGAGAGATCCGGACCGCAGGTATGCGCGTGGCCTCCGATGAGGTCTTGGAGTTCCATCTCACCACAAGCCTAGAGGGCCACGCTTCGCTCGGCCCGCTTTCGGTTCTGGGTTTTCGGTACTCGGTAGGGCACACGCCCTACGGTCTCCCGGCGCGCCGTGTCGCGTTCTCACCGACAACTGACAACTCACGACCGAAGACCACGAGCGAAGCTCGCCTAGACCAGATCCTGCTCCCTGATACCGAACGACGGATGGCGAAGCCTGCACAGCGCAAGCTTCTCGAGTTGACGGATCCGCTCACGAGTGAGGTTGAACTCGTCGCCGATCTCCTCGAGGGTACGCGGGACACCATCGTAGAACCCGTAGCGCAGCGCGAGGATCCGGCCCTCCCGTTCGGGGAGCCGCTCGATGGACACCCGCAGGCTCTGTGCGACATCCATCTCCTCGGTGATCTGCACCGGGTCGGTGGCCTCCTCATCCTCGATGAAATCACCGAGTTGTGCCCCATCCTCTCCGACGGGCTGCTCCAGCGAAACGGTGTCTGCAACACCGAGCGCCAGTTCGACCTTGTCGACGGTGACACCGGCCTCCTCAGCAATCTCATCCGGCTTCGGATCCCGTCCCAGTTCCGCTTTCAGGCTGGCCTGCGCGGCGCGCACTGCGGCGAGCGTGTCGTGGAGATGGACTGGAATTCGGACCGTCCTCGACTTGTCGGCGATCGCGCGGGTGATCGCCTGACGAATCCACCATGTTGCATAGGTCGAGAACTTGAAACCCTTGCGCCAATCGAACTTCTCAACCGCCCTGATCAGGCCGAGGTTGCCCTCCTGGATGAGATCCAGAAAATCGATCCCCGACGTGTTCGCGTACCGCCTCGCGTTGGCGACCACCAATCTGAGGTTTGCGGTGAGGAAGGCGTCCTTGGCTTCGCGCCCGAGACGCTCTTTACGCCGCAGCTCGATCTCTTCCTTCTTGGAGCCGAAAGCACCTTCTTCGAGCTTCTCGGCGGCGTCCTCGCCACTCTCGATCTTCTGAGCGAGCTCAACTTCCTGTTCTGCGGTCAGCAAGTCGTACTCGCCGATCGCGGTCAGGTACTGACTGACGAGATCGGTCGTCAGTCTGCCTCGTTCATCTGTGAGCTTGCTTCGACGTTCCCTGCGAGCCCGGTCGGGTGCCGGCTTGCCGTTGGGACGCGTCTGGTTGATCGATGCCATCTGGGGTTTGTCCTCCGTCATTTTGGGGTTCGGTACGGTTGGGACGGCCGCACACGCACGCCGATCACTATGACACAGATCAGGTGTTGTGTGAACCCCCTTTTCGGCGCCGACACGTGTCCCGAGGTCCCCGAGACGATAATGGAATCATGCCCGCCAACCTCACCCCCGACTACAAATCGGCCGAGGCGGCGTACCGACGAAGCCGCGACCCGGAGGAGCGGCTGGCCGCGCTCAAGGAGATGTTCAGGACGGTGCCGAAACACAAAGGCACGGAGCATCTCAGAGCCGACATCAAGACCCGCATCAAGGAGCTGACCGATGAGCTTGCAGGGCCGCGCAAGGGAGGGACCAGGGGCGAACCTCCCACAGTCATTCGACCAGACGGGGCTGCCCAGGTAGCGCTGCTCGGCCCACCCAACTCCGGCAAGTCACTTCTGCACGAACGGCTGACCGGCTCCCATACGCAGTCGGGGCCCTACCCGTTCACCACCCACTATCCACACCCGGGCATGCTCCCCTACGAGGACATCGCATTCCAGCTCATCGACCTTCCTCCTGTGGCCGTCGACCATCCGATCCCCTGGCTGGCAAACGCTCTGCAGCCTGCCGACGCCTGCCTGCTGGTGGTGGATGTGTCTACGGCTGGGTGCGTCGAGCGGGTCGAGTCGCTCCACGACTCGCTCGCGTCGCGCAAGGTCAGCCTGGTGGGTGCAGGGGATCGACCCGAGGTTGACAACGACCCCTTCGCGATCGCATTGCCAACCCTCCTCGTGGCAACAAAGGCCGATCGTGCATCGAGATGTGAGGAGTCGGCGCAGGTGCTCGAGGAACTTCTGGGACTCGACTACCCGGCGGTCGCCGTGTCGGCGACGGAGGGAATGGGTCTCGAGTCCATAGGACGGTGGCTCTTCGAGCGTCTCGGCATCGTTCGTATCTACACAAAGGCCCCAGGCAAGCCCCCCGACATGCACCGGCCCTACACGATTCGCACCGGAGACACCGTCGAGGACGTCGCTGCGATGGTGCACAAGGACCTCGCTCGAACCCTGAAGTTCGCCCGCATTTGGGGATCGGCCACGTTCGACGGGCAACAGGTCGGACGGGAACACAAGCTCCTCGATGGTGACGTGGTGGAGCTGCATTCGTAGGTTGTCGGTCATGGGTTTTCGGTTTTCGGCAAGACAATCGCTCCAAGGTCCCGGGAAGCGGGGCACGGCGAGCGGAGCGAGCCTTCCTACCGACGACTGATAACCGAAGACTGAGAACCGAGCTAGCGTCGGTTCGTGGCCAATCGTCTCGAACTTGAAACGAGTCCGTACCTGCTCCAGCACGCCGACAACCCGGTCGACTGGTACCCCTGGGGTGACGAGGCATTCGCCATCGCGGCCGAGCGCGACAGGCCAGTCCTCCTCTCGGTCGGCTACTCGTCGTGTCACTGGTGCCACGTCATGGCCCACGAGTCGTTCGAGGATCCGGTCACCGCATCGTTGATGAACGAGCTGTTCGTGAACGTGAAAGTCGACAGGGAGGAGCGGCCAGACGTGGATGCCACCTACATGGAGGTACTGCAGTCCACGACAGGCCGAGGTGGGTGGCCGATGACCGTGTTCCTCACGCCGGATCGCAAGCCGTTCTATGCGGGAACCTACTTTCCCGCGATCGCACGTCACGGGATGCCTTCCTTCCAAACGGTGCTCGCGGCCGTCGCCGACGCGTGGGAGCACCGAAGGAACGAACTGACGACAGCGGCGATGCGCCTTGCCGACCTCGTCGGCAGGACGATCCCTGGAGATAGCTCACTCCCGGACATGACCTCCGTGAACGACGCGGTACGCACCATCGCCGGCCGGTTCGATTCGATCAACGGTGGGTTCGGCTCGGCCCCCAAGTTCCCTCAGGAGCCGGTGCTCGAGTTCCTGCTCCGTGTCGGCAGTGCCGAGGCACTGGAGATGACAAGGACCACACTCACCGCGATGTCGAAAGGAGGAATACGCGACCATGTTGGCGGTGGTTTCGCCCGCTACTCGATCGACCCCACGTGGACCATTCCCCACTTCGAGAAGATGCTGTACACCAACGCTCAGCTCGCTCGCATCTATCTGCGTGCCGGCCAGGCACTTCGGGAAACGGCCTTCACGGAGGTCGCGCTCGACACACTCGGGTACCTGCTGCACGATCTCCGGCTCCCCGCCGGGGCTTTCGCCTCGGCGGAAGATGCCGACTCGGAAGGCGAGGAGGGGACGTTCTACCTGTGGGATCTGGATGAGATCGTGGAGACGGTCGGAACAGACCTGGCCCCTCTCGCGCTCGCGACGTTCGGAGTGACCAACGAGGGAAACTTCGAGGGCCGCACCCACCTGACCATCGTCGACGCGCATGCAGGGGACGATCTCGGCATCGACCGATCGACGGCGCGAGTCATGCTCACAGAGATACGACGAAGACTCCGCGACCACAGGGCGACTCGACCTCGGCCGGGCCTCGACGACAAGATCATCACTGCGTGGAATGGGCTCGCGATTCGAACACTCGCCGAATCCGGCGCGGTCGTCTCCGATCCTCGCCTCCTCCACGCCGCAAGGGAGGCGGCGGCATTCATCAAGGACTCCATGGTCGTATCGGGCAGGTTGATGAGGAGCTGGAGACAGGGTCGCGTGAGTGGCCCGGGGTTCGCCGACGACTACGCCTCATTCGCCCTCGCCCTGTTCGCCCTCTATCAAGCAACCGGTGACGTCGACTGGTACCGAGAGGCGGTACGCCTCACCGACAGCCTCATCGAGTTGTTCTGGGATCCGGACGGTGGGTTCTTCACCTCCGGGGCCGACGCCGAGACACCGTTGGCGCGTACGAAGGATCTCACGGACTCGCCGATGCCCTCCGCGAACTCACTCGCAGCCGAGGCGCTGCTCATCGCATCGATGTTTACCGGAAGATCCGATCTCCGTTCACGATTCGAAGAGACCGTGCAGGCCGCGATGCCGATCTCGCGGGTATCGCCGATGGCGGCCGGTCATCTGCTCGGAGTCTTGCACACGGCTCTCGACGATCCGCGAGAGGTTGCGATCGCCGGGCCCGATGCACCCCGGCTCGCGTCCATCGTGTGGGAGGAGTTCCGGCCAGGTGTCGTCGTCGCTGTCGACACGGACGGTACCGGCGGCTTGACCGTACCGCTCCTCGAGGGACGCTGGTCCGATCAAACACTCGCCTACGTGTGTCGAGGGTTCGTCTGCGATCTACCTGTTTCGGATCCGGAAGGACTCAGGACGCGTCTGGGATCCTCGGAGAGCACCTCGGCGGAGAACACCACGTAGGTCACCCACAAGACGTCGGCGAGGATCAGGTGCACGATCTGGAGCCATAACGGCGTGTGCAGGAGGACGTTCGTCAATCCGGCGATGAATTGGAGAGTGACCAGCCCCATGATGATCCGCCCTGTGGTGCGGTCTGCCCCGATGCTTCGAGCGATCCAGAACAGGACAAGGCCAACGGCGATCGCGATCAACGGATGCGCGACTCTGAGCCGTGTCAGGAAGTGCTCGGCCGAGTCCAGGCTCTCCGCGAGACTCGATGCAATCGAATCAGATGGGAACAGCGTGTCGGCGAGGGCGGTCACGCCACCCGACGCGGCGATCACGACAACCCCGATTCCCCCGCCGATGAGCAACCATCCTCGGCCCCGCTCCCAGCGGGATCGCGGCGCGTCGCCCACCCAGCGCGCCGTGAGCGTCAGCGATGCGAGCAGGGCCAGGGTGGAGATCAAGTGGACCGGGACGGCAACCGTGCGTGCCACCGACACGTTCAGCGCGACCCACTCGAAAAGTACGAGGACGGCGCCAAGTCCCGCCTCGACCAGCACGAACACACCTGCCAGCGTTGCGGTCGTCCTGACCCGATCTCCTCGTGGGTAGCTCTGGAACACCTTCCAGATCAAGACCGCCACCAGGATCAGTGCGATCCCGCTGGTGATCCGATGGGTGAATTCGATCAACCGGGCGCCGTGGATCTCGCTGGGGATGATCTGCCCGTTGCAAGCGGGCCAGTGAGGACCGCAGCCTGCCCCTGACTCGGTTGCCCGAACGACCGAGCCGAACGCGATGACCGCGATGTTGAACACGACGGCCGCCCAAGCGAGTTTCGCGAGGCGTGACATGCGGGCGAGGATAGAAGCTTCTCCCCCGCGGATACACTCACGACCGTGATCTACGAAAGCGCGCTCGACACGATCGGCAACACCCCGCTCGTTCGTCTGTCCCGCATCCACCCGTCAGGCAATCTCATCGTAAAGGTCGAGTACCTCAACCCGGGCGGATCGGTGAAGGAACGCATCGCCATCACGATGATCGACAGAGCCGAACAGCTCGGCCTTCTCGAACCCGGAGGCACGATCGTCGAACCGACCAGCGGCAACACGGGTGTCGGTCTCGCGATCGTCGCCGCGGTCCGCGGCTACAACGTGATCTTCACCGTGCCGGACAAGGTCTCCAAGGAGAAGCGGGACCTCCTTCGAGCGTACGGAGCCGACGTGATCGTTACCCCCACGGACCGTCTCCCCCAAGACGACGACTCGTACTACGGAGTCGCACGACGGGTCGCGGCGGAGACTCCGGGTGCCTACAGCCCGAACCAGTATCAGAACCCCGCCAACCCGGAAGCGCACTACCTGACGACCGGTCCAGAGATCTGGGACCAGACCGAGGGAAGGGTCGGCGCCGTCGTCATCGGTGTGGGCACCGGAGGAACCATCACCGGCGCAGGGCGTTACTTGAAAGAGATGAATCCCGACATCCTCGTGATCGGTGCCGACATCGAAGGTTCCATCTACACGGCGCTGACCGACAAGGAGATCCATCAGTACCTCGTCGAGGGCGTTGGGGAGGACTTCTGGCCCGAGACACTCGACCCGTCGATTGTCGACGAGTACGTGATGGTGACCGACGCGGACTCATTCACCATGACCCGTCGGCTGGCGAGAGAAGAGGGCCTCCTCACCGGTGGTTCCGGGGGGATGGCCGTCCACGCCGCCGTCGACTTCCTCGAGCGGGATCCGGAACGGCTCACCGTGGTGCTGCTGCCCGATTCGGGTCGTGGCTACCTCTCGAAAGTGTTCAACGACGACTGGATGCGCGACAACGGATTCGAGGTGACGTGATGCACTTCGAGACCGACGCCATTCACGCCGGACAAGAACCCGATCCGACGACAGGCGCCGTCACCGTCCCGATTCACGCAACTTCAACCTATGCGCAGGAGTCCCCCGGTTCTCATCGTGGCTACGAGTATTCGCGAACGGGCAACCCGACACGGCAGGCACTCGAAACCGCACTCGCCGTTCTGGAGGGTGCCGGGTCGGGAGGAGCGGTTGCCACCGCGTCGGGGATGGCAGCGACCGCCCTCGTCGGCTACCTCCTCGGTCCCGGCGATCGGCTGATACTGCCCGATGACGCCTACGGAGGCACGTTCCGCTTCTTTGCACACGTGCTCTCTGCGCACGGCGTCGAGTGGTCCGCGGTCGACATGGCCGATGTCGACACGATCGACCGAGCGCTGGACGAATCCACCCGACTGGTGTGGATCGAGACACCCACGAACCCGTTGCTCCGCATCGTCGACCTCGCTGCTGCGGTCGAACGAGCACACGAGCGTGGGGCAATCGTTGTCGTCGACAACACGTTCGCAACCCCCTACCTCCAACGGCCGCTCGAGTATGGAGCGGATCTCGTTGTCCACTCGACCACCAAGTATCTCGGCGGGCACTCCGATGTCGTCGGCGGCGCCGTCATCGCTCGCGACCCTGAGCTATTCGAACGTCTGAAGTTCCTCCAGAACTCCGCCGGTCCGATCCCTGGTCCGTTCGACGCGTGGCTGACGCTTCGTGGGATCAAGACGCTGGCGGTCCGAATGGAACGCCACTGTGACAACGCCGAGACGGTGGCCTCGTTCCTCGAAGGTCACCCGGAGGTCACCAACGTGTTCTATCCGGGCCTGCCGTCCCATCCGCAACACGCGCTCGCTGCTCGACAGATGGGGCGGTTCGGCGGGATGATCTCGTTTCGTGTCGCCGGAGGCAAAGCGAAGGCCCATTCGGTCGCCTCGAGCACCCGAGTCTTCACCCTCGCCGAGAGTCTCGGCGGGGTCGAGTCGCTCATCGAGGTGCCGGCGGCGATGACACACCTCTCCGTCGCGGGAACCTCACTGGAGGTCCCTGAGGATCTGATCCGTATCTCGGTGGGGCTAGAGCACATCGACGACCTCATCAACGATCTCGAGTTGGCGCTGCGCGCCTGAGTCGCTGAGATACTGCGCGACATGTATCCGACGCCCATCCTCGTGATCGCCCTGATCGTGACGGTGGCCGCGAGCGCACTCCAAGGGACCATCGGCTTCGGCTTTTCGGTGATCTCCGTGCCGATCCTGACACTGCTGTATCCGGGCCTCACACCGATCCCACAGTTGCTGATGGTTGCGCCCCTCACCGTGTTCATGGCCCTTCGAGAACGCAGCAGCCTCGACCTGCGGGGCGCAGGGTGGATCGTGGCAGGTCGCTTCCCGGGTGCGGTGATCGGCGCACTGCTCCTCGCAAACGTTTCACGCCGCGCACTCGACGGTCTCATCGCCGGAGTCATCCTGACGGCGGTCGTCGCGCTCGCAGTGGGGTTCAGCATCAGGCTGACCCCGGTGAACAAGTTCGTTGCCGGACTCCTGTCGGGAGTCAGCGGCACGACATCCGCCATCGGTGGACCGCCACTCGCGCTCCTCTACCGGAACGAAGCAGGAGCCACGCTTCGATCGAGCCTCGCAGCGATCTTCACGATCGGCGTCACCATCAACCTGACCACTCTCTGGATTGCCGGTCAGATCCACCGGGAGGATCTCATGACAGCGCTCCTGCTCGTCCCAGCGGTCGGGGTCGGGCTGTTCCTCAGCCGCTACCTGACAGGTCGGGTGGAGGGTGAGGCACTTCGCCGGGGCATCCTCATCGTGTCGGCGTTCGCCTGCGTCGGCCTCGCCGTCAAGACGGCTGTTGGGCAGTAGCCTCCCGTGGCAGCGATTTGTCGAACACCTGGCGTCGAATCTCCATGATGAGTGCCTCAGCGATCCGCAGATCGATCTCCGCCAGGTAGTCCTCCTGCATGACCGGATCCCAATTCTCCCAGGATTCCACCAGAGCTAGCCCTTCTCCAGGTCCCAGCCAACCACCGACTGTGGCCGTTATACCACCCCCCGCGATATCGCGTCAAGGGTGGAGGCCAGACAATGCGTCCTTCAGTGAGAGCCCGGCACCATGCAACCCCCACTCGACCAGAAGGAGAAGCGCGAGGAGAATCCCAACCGTCAGGAGCGCCCGGATCCGGTACGTCGTCATCTGGCGACGATCCTCGAGATATGACCGTTGTGTCGGCTGCACCAAGAGGGACTGCGGGGGAATGGCGGTCCGGTGCGTTTCGGCGCGTACCGGCCGCCGTACCGGCTCCGACCGAGGAAGCGCCGCCTCTCGCGGAACAACCCCGTCATCGTGCGTGATCGATTCGTCGGTCCTCGGCTCGGCGCCCTGCGCCTCACCGACCTCCTGTGGCCCCTCGAGAGGTCGAGTCTCCCCGCTCACGCCGGCGTCTACCACAACAGCCTCATCGACCTCGGCCGGAACTGCTCCAGGCTCACCTAGATCCGAAGGAGCGAGATCCGAGAACGACCCCCCGATCGAGCTGGAAGAACGGGAGAGCTCAACGCTCTCGAGCAACACGTCCTCCGGGAGATCCAGCACCGCTGCAAGGGCGATGACGACTTCTGCATCCTTCGGTTCGCTCCGGCCACGCTCCCACCCGCGGATCGTCGACGGCGCTCGACCGACGAGCTCAGCGACCCGCTGGTAGCTCAACCCCGCGGCCTCTCGACCCTGTTGAACGAGTGTGGCAAACGTCTCCATCGGCACCGCGAAGGTTACCCCGGCTCGCTGCGCTCGCAGCCAACAGCTGACAGCCAACGGCTCGCGATCGCATCCAGGCCGGCAAGGCAGCCACTCCGTCAACGGAGAATCCCGAAACCTCCACAGAGCGACGCCGGCGCAGTGAGACGGGCGCGGGGGACGCCGGTCCTCGGGACCTCAACCAGGATGTCGTTCAACACCGAGCCACTAACCTGCCACACGGAGGCGACCGAGCGCCTGGTGGGCTCCCCGGTCTTCAAAACCGGTGGGGGGTCGAAAGGTCCCCGGCGGGTTCGATTCCCGTCCGCCTCCGCCAATGGCAACCCTTGTAGCACAAGGGTTTGCGAGGCCCGCATCATACGGTGAGAGCTTGCCGATTCCGCATCTCCACGACCTTGTGTCCGTCAGAGATCCGAGATACACCTCGTCTATCTAAGGTGGCGAGGGCCTCCTGATCGGACGGGAAAAGGTGTCCGTAGCGGTCAAAGGTCACCTGAATCGAAGAATGGCCCAGGTGGGCTTGCACGGCTTTCGGGTTGGCTCCGGTGGCAATGAGAAGCGAAGCGCAGATGTGCCGGAGGTCGTGGACACGGAGATGCTCGATGCCCGCGTCCTCGAGGGCCGCATCGGCGGCGTGGCCGTCAGCGACCGCTCGGCGGCTTGACGTCTTTGACGACGACCCAGCGGTGTTTGCCGATCTTGCGGTCCTTGGTGAACCCGGCCTCCGGGGATCTGGTATCTAGAACGGTCAACGGCCAGCGCGCGACCACCCCCACGGGTCCTCGACAATCCCTCACTCCACCCATTCGGAGAACGGGTGGGCGATCAAGTTGGCATTGAAGTAGCGAGAATCACCTGTCACCTCGTCGCCGATCCACGACGGCTTCGCGAACCACTCGTCCGGATCCGACAGCTCCACCTCAGCGACGATCAGACCCGCGTTCTCGAGGTGAAAATCGTCCACCTCCCAGATGTGGCCCCGGTGCGGCACCGAGTATCTGGTCTTGAAGATGATCGGTCGTTCACAGAGGTGGTCCAGCATCGAGTCTGCGTCACGCCGCGGGATCTCATACTCGAACTCGGATCTCGTGGCGCCGACAGTGATGCCCTTGACGGTGATGTAGCCACGCTCCCCGACGGTCCGCACCCTGACCGTCCTCTCCTTCACCGTCGACAGATAGCCCTGCCGGTAGTCGATGCCATCAGCCATCTCCCGCCACTCCTGTGACGTCACCAGAAACTTGCGTTCGATTTCTATGCCCATCGCAACCCCCGAATCATGGCCGGATAGCTCTCGTTCATCCGAGCATCGATCCCCAGATCCGCTGCTGCCGACTCCACCGCATGTGGATCTGCCGATTCGACCGCAACGGTCTCGTAGACGGTGTCGTCGATCTGAACGAGAGAGGCTTCACCTCTGCATGATCCAAAAGAGACGAGCGAACGGTCCTTCTGCACCGGCACGACGACCACCCCTTCGAGCGTCTCCGCCGCCGCGACGAACGCCGCCTCGCCCATCGCCCCTCCGGCCATCGCCGGTGAGCCGGCACCGAGGGGATCGAATACCGACGCCGCCACAACGTTGGCATCCAGAGGAAACGCGGCCTTGAACACCGGACGCCATCGCTCCAACACACCGCTGACCACGAGGAGTTGTTTGATGTCGACGACACCAGCCCTGATCTTCACATTGATGTCCTCAACGTGCGACACAACGTAGGTTTCGCTGCTGTGCCTGCGTTCGAAGAGCGATCCCCGTTCGAGGAGCATCTGACGGACCGACCGAAGATCGAGGTCCCAAACTCGGAACTCGTAACGCGGAACGATTTCCATCGCCGCGAACGTAGCACCTACCGGACCGCTACCCGTCCAAACCGCTCCAATTGCGGAACGATGCGTTCGGCATCCCCAACCATCACGGTTGTCAGCAGAGACGGGACGAGGAACGTCGACGCCGCAACGCGCACCTCTGCCGGCGTCACCGAGCGCATCTCCTTGAGGTATGTTCGCAAGTACGCGAGGTCCAATCCCCTGGCCAGCAGCGAGTCGATCAGGTTGGCAAGTCCAGCCTTGGTGTGGGCTCGAATCGAGAGGACTCCCATCGCGTAGCGCCGGGCGCTGTCGATCTCCTCGTCCGACCACGCCCTTTGGTGTTCCATCTCCGCCAGTATCTCGGCGAACGCTGCTCCCGTCACCTCGGTCCGAACATCGGCGGCGATAGTGACACTTGAACCCGCCGCCAAGTGTTGAGGCTGCGAGTGAACGCTGTAGGTGTAGCCCTTCTCTTCGCGGAGGTTGGTCACGAGGCGCGACAAGAAGTACCCGCCGAACACCAGATTCGCGAGCCCGAACGCCGTGTCATGGGCCGGAGCCGGGCCACCCATCCGAATGCTGGTCTGCTGTGCCCCCTCTCTATGCACGACAAGGAGCGGACGGCGCGTCCGCACCCCGATGGGCGGCACCCTCGACGGCTTCCTCCTTCGAATCCACCGCTCGCTCGCGATCGCGTCCAGAAGCCGAAGAGGGGAGAGATCGCCGACAACGGTCATCATGCCCGACGATGTCAGCCGCCCGTGGAGCGTGCGCAGACCGGCCCCGGTAACGCGGCGCACGGTGGATGGAGACGGAAGCCCGAGCCCGTACGGGTGACGCCCGAACATCCGTCTACGGAACACCTCCTCGGCGATGACACCCGGCTGGGAACGGGCGAGCACAACCTCCTCGGCGAGACGGTTGCGCTCAACGCGAACGGGACCGTCAGGAAACGTGGCGGTGCGAACGATTTCCGACAGAAGCGCCAAGAATTCGGTCATCCGTCCGGAAGGGACCGATCCCGTGATCACGAACGCGTCCTCCGTCGTACCGGCCGTCAACGTCGCCCCCATCGACTGGAGATCCATGTCGATCTTCATCTGAGAGCGACGGCCGGTGCCGGCGGTGATGGTTCTGGCGAGCAGATCACGCGCTGCTTCCTCCGCGGCGTTCGAAGCAACCATCGGCAAACGAAGACGCAGTTCAACCAGTGGCATTCCGCCCCTGCGAACAATGACGGCGCGCATCCCGTTCGTCAGGGTCTCGTCGGTTGCACGGGGAACGCGAAAAGGGCGCGGCGAGGAGACGGTTGGGATCACCGGCCACCTCCCGGGACGAGCCTGAGTTCAGCTCTCCGATCACGGCGAATCCACTCCTGTGCAGTGGCCGCAATCTTCTCTGCGGTGAGTCGCTGGTAGTACCCAGGAACCTCTTCGAGCAGTTCGACATTGCCGTGCAGCAGTACCAGGCCGGCGGCCATGAGAGCCCGACTGAGCACGTGATCCATCTTGCGGGTGTGCGTGGCAACGGTCTTGGTCACGAAGCGCACCACCTCTTCCTCTGACAGGCTCTCGATGGAACGCTCAACCTCATCGTCGATCATCGAAACGATCCGATCCCGATCCTCGAGACGCGGGTAGAACGTGCTGATCTGAAATCGGGTCGGATCCCGCATCTCGAACGGACCACCCCAGCCGGGAGACTCGCCGATCCAGGCGTCCACCGCCGTGACAAGCCTCTCCTTCTGCACGAGTCGCTGCTCGAGACGCGAGGCAACCCCGTCGGTCAGAATGCTCCCGAACACATCCAGGGCAAGCACGCCTTCTAGATCACGGATCGGATCGGGGACCCGGTAGCCAAGGGCCAGTGCAGGCGCCGGGGCGAACGGGTCGGTCACCTCGGCGAGTCGAACGCCGGCACCGACGGGTTCCGCAAACGACGGTCTGCGAGGCCGTCGACCCCCAGGGATACCACCGAGGTAGCGTTCCGCCATGCCAACGGCATCCACGGGATCGATGTCGCCGCACATCGAGAGCACCGCGTTCGCCGGCGTGTAGAAGCGGGAGAAGAACTTCTTGACATCGCTGAGGTCTGCGGCGTCGAGATCCTCGAAGCTGCCGTATCCATCGTGCGCGTTCGGGTACGTGTCGAACATCAGCTCCGGCAGTTGGATCCAAGGAAACTTCCCGTAGGGACGGTTCAGCACGTTCAGACGGATCTCCTCCTGAACCACTGCCCGCTGATTGTCCAGGTTGTCCTGGTCGAGAACGAGAGAGCGCATTCGGTCGGCCTCGAGGAACAAAGCCAGTTCGACCGCCGCGGACGGCAACACCTCGTAGTAGACCGTGTAGTCGGGAGTCGTCATTCCGTTCAGGACCCCACCGTTGCCGAGTATCAGCCGATCGAACTCCCCTTTGGGAACGTGCTTCGACCCCTGGAACATCATGTGCTCGAACAGGTGGGCGAATCCGCTTCTCCCCTCCGGCTCGGATCGGAACCCCACGTCGTAAAGAATCGACACGGCCACGACAGGGCTCGACCGGTCGGAGAGGATCACCACTCGAAGACCGTTGGAAAGCACCTGAACCGGGAACATCGACGCAAGGATAGGACTGGAGTGCGCCGTGACAGTGTGCCACCATGGTGTGGTGACGAACGGCCCCATGATCGACAGCGGCGCCGGGTTTCGGGTGCTGCCCGGATGGCGCGTCGGGAATCTCGTCGAGGAATCGACAACACGATCCGGTCTCCTCGTGCCGGCCGCCACTATCGCGGAGAAGTCCACGGAGGCGCTGGCGCTGGTCGACGTGCAGAACGGCGAACGATTCTGGGCCGTGCCCACCGACGCATGGCGATTCATCTGGCCCTCCACCGGTCAAGTCGTGATCGCTGTCCGGGAAACCCAGATCATCGCCGAAGAGCAGCACGACGATCAGCACCCCGGAGGTCGCTACCTGTGACGACCGGCCGTTCCGAACGGCGACTCACCGCGACCGTTACCGACCTCTCGGTCGTTCGCCAGCGGGCCTTCCTCGTCGGCTCCCTCTTCGACAGCGAACCGGAGCGATCCCTCGACGAACTCGAACGCCTCACCGACACCGCCGGGTCGGATACTGTCGGTCGCTCCGTGCTGCGGTCTCGACCACCAAACCCCGCCACCTTCATCGGTTCGGGCCAGGCAAGGGAGTTGGCACACGAAACGGCGAGACTCGACGTGGACGTCGTCATCTTCGACGACGACCTCACCCCGAGCCAGCAGAGGAACCTCCAAAAGATCTTCGCGTGCGATGTCGTCGACCGACCCGGCCTCATCCTCGACATCTTCGCCCAGCATGCAACGAGCCGGGCCGGAATGCTCCAGGTCGAACTCGCGCTGCTTCGCTATCACCTGCCGCGTCTCCGGGGACGCGGAGCTGAACTGAGCAGACAGGCAGGAGGAATCGGAACTCGCGGACCAGGCGAGACGAAACTCGAGACGGATCGGCGTCGGATCGAGCACCGAATCGCTCGGCTCTCGGCAGACCTCGACAAGCTCGAACGCACACGAGCCACACAGCGCAAGGCTCGCGCCAGGAACGATGTTCCTCTGTTCGCCCTCGTTGGCTATACCAATGCCGGCAAGTCGACGATGCTCAACGCGCTCACCGGGACCGACGTGCTCGTGGAGGATCGCCTGTTCTCAACGCTCGACGCGACCGTACGCAGGCTCGAACTCCCGGATGGTCGCGGGGTCGTGTTCTCCGACACGGTCGGATTCGTCCGTCGCATCCCCCACGACCTCATCGCCGCGTTCCACTCCACACTCGAAGAGATCGCGGACGCTTCAGTAATCCTGCACGTGGCCGACGCGTCCGATCCCGCCACCGAGACGCACATCGACGCTGTTCGAGAAGTTCTCGAGGAACTCGGAGCAGCGACGATCCCCGAACAGCTCGTCTTCAACAAGATCGACGCCGCCGATCCCGTGCACATCCACCGCCTCGAGCGACTTCACCCCGATGCCGTCTCCACCTCGGCGAAAACCGGGGACGGGCTGGCAGTGCTTCTCGATCGGGTGGCACAGCTGCTACCACATGAGCTGATCACGGCTACCGTCACGGTCCCCTATGACCGTCCTGATCTCCTTGCGATCGTCTGGAATAGCACCGAGGTCGTCCACGAGGAACACACCGACACCGGAACCCGGTTCACCGTGAGGATGCCGCCGAGTCTTCGTTCGGCCTTCGAGAAGGGGACACACCGGCACGCGTGACCGCATGCCGGTGTGTGTCCGGAGAACGTCGACTTCAGGAACCGGCCTTCGCCAGCCCGAGCAGTGCCATCCCCGCGATGAATACGAGAATCACGACCAGGATGAAAACGATCACGGCCGGAATCAGGACGATTGCTGCAGCCGCACCCGTCGATACATCCTCGGACTCTCTGACGGCGATGATCGCGCACACCATCGACCAGGCCCACCCAACAAGACTGCCGATCCACGGGATGATGGCGAGTGCGCTCGGAGCGTAGGCGTAGCCAAGAGGGCGGAACATCTCCATGAACGCCGCCTTGCCGCTAAACAACTTGCCGACCAGCCAGAGGATTCCGGTGCCGATGGCCAGCCCAAGTGTGGGCGCCAGGATGATGGAGAATAGCCATGAGCCGAACTTGAAGTCGCCGGGGCCGATGGCGAGCCCAAGCCCACCGATGGCGGCTGCGATCGCTACGACGATCATCGCCTCAGACGTCTTCGTCTCGTCCGTCGATACTTCCTTGTAGAGCGTGGGATCGAGCTTGACCGCCCTGATCACCCGATCCATCAGTCCACCGCTCCCGTTTTCAACCGTCACACGTCCCTCCGCTGTCGAGTCGGGACATCATTGCACACCGGTCGGCTGGATGGCGGGAATCCTCAGTGTTCTGACGCCACAAGAGCAGCTCCGACGATGCCCGCTTCGTTCTCGAGAACCGCAGGCACCACGTTGGGAGCGTCGGAGAGTGCCCGGGCGAACTTGTCGAACTTCCGACTCACCCCGCCACCGACGATGATCAGGTCCGGCGAGAACAGGCGATCGATGTACTGCAGGAATTTGTCGACCCGACGCCCCCAGTCGTGCCAGCTCAGCCCCTTCTCCTTGCGAATACGAGCTGCCGCATAGTGCTCGGCTTCGTCGCCTCGGAACTCGAGATGACCGAGTTCCGTGTTGGGTACGAGCACACTGTTCGCGAACAGGGCACTGCCAATGCCGGTGCCGAACGTGAGCAGCATGACGACTCCGTCACGTCCCTTGCCCGCGCCGAACCGCATTTCGGCAACGCCGGCCGCGTCGGCGTCGTTGAGCAACGTCACCGGCAAGCCTGTCGCCTTCCCAAAGATGTCGTGGCCGTCGACCCCGATCCAAGACGAGTCGACGTTTGCCGCCGTATACACAACGCCGCGCCGCACGACCGCAGGGAAGGTGCACCCAATGGGACCATGCCAGTCGAAGTGGTGTACGAGTTCACCGACGACGTGCGCCACAGCTTCCGGCGTTGCCGGCTCCGGTGTGAGAATCTTGAAACGATCGGCCATCAGCGCGCCGGTTTCGACATCGACCGGAGCGCCCTTGATGCCCGAACCACCGATATCGATACCCAGGATCTCCATAGACGAGAGGATACTTCCTGCGTCACCGGCGGGGCAGCGCCGGAGTTCGGTCGCCTTGAAATCGATGAAGCGCACTACATCGGCGCACCAATGCGCACCGTGACGACAACCGGGTTGCGAGTACAAACCCAGCCACGCACATCTTGAAGTGTGCAGGGTCGAGTAAGACCGATAAGATCGACCGTGTGTGACACGATCGTGGTCGTACGTTCGAGCGGCGTACTCTTCGCCAAGAACTCGGACCGCGATCCCAACGAGGCGCAAGTCCTGGAGTGGCACCCGAGACATTCACATCCGGCTGACACGACAGTCCGCTGCACCCACATCGAAATCCCGCAGGTGGCCGAGACGAACGCCGTCCTGCTCTCCAGGCCCTTCTGGATGTGGGGCGCCGAAATCGGCGCAAACGAGCACAACGTCGTCATCGGTAATGAGGCCGTCTTCACCGACCAGCCATACAAGAAGACCGGCCTGACCGGAATGGACCTGATCCGCCTCGCGCTCGAACGTTCCAACTCGGCGCACTCGGCAGTCGAGACGATCACCGCCCTCCTCGAACAACACGGACAAGGCGGAGGGTGCGGGTACGAGCATCCTGACTTCACCTATCACAACAGCTTCATCGTCGCCGATCCAACCGAGGCTTACGTTCTCGAGACGGCAGGATCGCTGTGGGAGGTGGAACACATCACCGAGGGAGCCCGGTCGATCTCCAACGGGTTGACGATTCCGGGATTCGCGAAACACTCCGACTTCGTGAAGACCACGGTGTCGGCATGCCGAACCCGCCAACCACTCACCCAGCGACTTGCGGGCGAAGCAAGAGGAGCCGGTGACATGATGGCAGTCCTCAGAGACCACAACGGACCGGAACCTTCCTACGGCCTGCTTGCGGGTGCGATGGGAGCGCCGTGTGTCCATGCAGGGGGGCTTGCGGCCGGTTCGGAGAGTGTGGCCTCGTGGGTGGCCGATCTCTCACCAAGCCGCTCGATCCACTGGGCGACAGGGACGTCAGCGCCGTGCACCGGTCTGTTCAAGCCGGTCACGGTGAACCATCCCGTCGATGTCGGACCCGCACCGGCCGGCACCTTCGATCCGAGCACGCTGTGGTGGTCGCATGAGCGGTTTCACCGTCGGGTCCTGAAAGACCCGGATCTCTACGACTCATTCGTCTCCGAACGGGACGAGACCGAACGGCGCTGGTTGGCCGACCCGCCGTCCAGCGAGGAGGCGTTCGCGACGGCCTCCAGCATGCTGACGTCATGGTTGGAGCAGGTCACGGAACCGACGGACAGAAGGCCCGCCTTCGTGCGTCAATACTGGCGGACGCGGAACCGTCAAGCGGGTTTCTGACCGGCGATCCCGACTCGGAGAAACAGCCACGGAGCGCCGAGGGCCACCCAAGCGCCAACCAGCGCATACCGAACCAGCCGGAGGAGCAACGCCGGTTCCACCCCTGCGAAGAGGGTTCGCAGTCCGGCCCACAGCCCGAACAAGACCACTCCGCCGATGACGAACCGCATCACCCGGTGCACCACGCTACCCGCCGTTTCGAACCCGATCAGATCGCGTTCAAGTACGAAGCCCACCGCGACTCCGAGCGTCGCACCCACACCGGTCACAACGTCCTCCGTGTGCTGAAACGCGAGCACTACCAGCGGGACAACCGCCACGAGTGCCAATTGCACGGGAAGTCGTAGCGCACAGAACCACTGTTCCACCGGTCGCCGCCCGCGAAGGAACAGCCACAGCACGACTGCGCCGATGACGAGACCACCGAGCACGTCGGTCGGGAAGTGCACACCGAGGTAGACCCGTGAGACCCCGATGGCGACGGTGAACGCGAGAGCAAAAGACCACAGCCACCCGCGGCGAACCCTACTCGCCACAAGGCCCCAGACCGCCGCGGCGTTCTGGGTATGCGCCGATGGGAATCCGTGAGAGGACTCAGTCGCGATCGCCTTCACCCGACCGTCGTATGCATACGGACGGGGCTGACCCGCAATCACCTTGACGACCGTGTTGATGAGCGCGGAGAAGATCAGCAGCGCCATCAGGCGAACCCCGAGCACACGGTCCACCGACCAATACACGAGGGGGAGAAGCAGGAGGTAGAACTCCTGGCTCCCCAGAAACGTCAATGCTTTGAAGAATCCGTCGAGAGAAGGGCTCGCCTGCTGCATCCAGACGACGACGTCGGCACCCCACCGCAAGATCCCGTCCACTCGGACTCCTTTCCGCTGCCAAACCATACCGGCGCGACGGGTACCATCGGGGCTGAGATCAAGGAGCCTGACGTGAATCCCTACCGACTTCCAACCACTGCGCGCCCGTCCCGATACGACATCACCCTGCGACCGGACCTGGCAGCGGCGACCTTCGACGGTACCGAGACCATCACTTTGACCGTGATGGAACCAACCGACGAACTGATCCTCAACGCGATCGAACTTGAACTCGCAACAGCGACTCTCGGCAACCGGCCGCTCGTGATCGGCCACGAGTCGGACACGGAACGAGTCCGTCTCTCGGACGGCGCGACGATCCCGGCCGGCGATCACACCCTCACCATCGCCTTCAGCGGCATCCTCAACGACAAGCTCCACGGCTTCTACCGCAGCACGTTCGAAGACCAGGACGGTATCGAGCAGGTCATCGCAACCAGCCAGTTCGAAGCCACCGATGCCCGGCGAGCGTTCCCGTGCTGGGACGAACCGGAGTACAAGGCCGTGTTCTCGATTCGGCTCGTCGTCGACGAGCACCTGCTTGCGGTCTCCAACGGCAAGGAGATCGGCAGGCGTGATCTTGGTGACGGCACCTTTGAGGTGACCTTTTCGGATACCCCGAAGATGTCCACCTATCTCGTTGCGTTCGTCGTAGGACCACTCGTCGAATCGGGGCCGGTCCAGGCTGCAGGGGTTCCACTTCGGGTGATTCACCGGGCAGGACAGGAACGGCTGGCGACGTTTGCTCTCGAGGCCGGGGCGCACTATCTCCAATGGCTGAGCGACTACTACGGGATTCCGTACCAAGGAGACAAGCTCGATCTGCTCGCGATTCCGGACTTTGCCTTCGGTGCCATGGAGAATCTCGGGGCCGTCACCTTTCGCGACAACGCACTTCTCGTCGATCCCAACACTGCCTCCGACACCGAACTCCAGCGCGTCTCCGAGGTCATAGCCCATGAGCTCGCACACATGTGGTTTGGCGACTACGTCACAATGAAGTGGTGGAACGGCATCTGGTTGAACGAGGCATTCGCGACCTTCATGGAGATGATCGCCCAGGACGACTGGAAGCCCGAATGGAAGACCTGGCTGGGGTTTGCGCCGGCGCGCAGTGCCTCGATGGGGCTCGACGCACTCGACTCCACGCGACCGGTCGAGTTCGACGTGATCGCACCGTCCGAGGCTGACGAAATGTTCGACCTCCTCACCTACCAGAAGGGGTCCTCTCTGGTCCGGATGCTCCAGCAGTTCCTCGGCGAAGGGGCGTTCCGCAAGGGAGTCAAGACATACCTCGAGTCCCACGCATTCGCCAACACCGAAACGGGTGACCTGTGGGCCGCGCTCGAACAGACCTCAGGCCAGCCCGTCGGATCGATCATGGACTCATGGATCTTCAAAGGCGGTCATCCGCTGGTGCAAGTGAGCGTCGACGGAGGCGCCATCGTCCTCTCGCAACGCAGATTCCAGTTCCAGCAGGATGTGAACGACGACCTCTGGGAGATCCCTCTGAAGATCGCGTACGGGACCGAGACCGGAACAAGGCGCGTCGACGAGGTCATGACGGGCCCGGAAATGACCATCGATGTCGGTGAAGACGTGCAGTGGGTACTTGCGAACGCCGGAGGGCACGGGTACTACCGCACCACCTACACATCGGCGCTGCTGACCCGACTCCTCGACCATCTCGACGACCTGGAACCGCTCGAACGGTATGGGCTCGTCGATGATGCGTGGGCGAGTGTTCTCGCGGGTGACATGCGAATCGACGACTACCTCACCTTGCTCACGCGCTTTTCCGATGAGACGGAGGATGCTATCTGGGAGGCGATCGTCACGAGCCTCAGCGAGATCTACCACACGTTCGATCAGCCGATCGACGGCTATGTGCGTGATCTTCTCAGACCCGCCATGGCGCGTCTCGGCTGGGAGCCCGTCGAGGGCGAGAGTGGTCTCACTCGCCGGCTTCGCGGCCTGCTGTTCACCGCACTCGGCCGGTTCGGCCGTGATGAAAGTGTGCGCGCCGTAGCGACAGACCTCTTGCCCAGGCTGTCCGACCGTTCGCTCGACCCGGAGATCGCCACCGCGGTCATCGCAGTCTCAGCCGATGCCGGCATCGCCGACTACGACGACTTCTTCGCCAGGTACCGGGAGGCCGACACGCCGCAGGAGAAGATGCGGTACCTCAACTCGCTGCCCCTGTTTCCCGATCCGGAACTCGCGGACACAACCTTCTCGATGGCACTCGATGGACGTATCAAGAGCCAGAACGCGCCATTCGTCGTAGGAAGGCTGATCGCCAACAAGCACGCCAAACGAATCGTTCTCGACAGGTTCTTGGAGAGCTGGGACACGATCGTCTCCAGGTTTCCCCCGATGCTGATCCGGCGCACGCTCGGGATGCTCTGGACGGCGAGCGGGTTCGCCTCTGAGATTCATGCGTTCTTCGATGGCAAGACCGTTCGTCATGCCGAGAAGGCTCTCCCCCAGGCAATGGACCGTCTCGACACGATGGCGGCGCTGCGTGTTCGGGCCGAAGCCGATCTGGCCGAGTACCTGAGCTGATCGATGGACCCTTCGCTCGCGAACCGATTCCTCGCGCTCGCCACCATCCTCATCCTCGCTGCGGACGCCGGCCTGCCCGTGGTGCTGCTGGGACGCTCCGGTGCGCTGCGAAAGGCAGGTGAGTGGCTCGACGAGGTACTCGGGAATGCCACGTTGTGGCTTGCATGGATCGTGGCAGTCGGCGCGCTCGCGGGAAGCCTGTTCTACTCCGAGATCGTCGGCTTTCGCCCCTGCCAGCTGTGCTGGTATCAGCGGCTCGCCTGGTATCCGCTCGTGCTCATTCTGCTGATCGCAGCGATCCGCAAGAGCTCTCGTCTCGCAACCTGGGCATTGCCCCTCGTGACGATCGGATGGGGACTGTCCGTCTACCACTACACGATTCAGCTCTTCCCGCGACTCGATGCCGGCGCCTGCACCACCGAGGTTCCGTGTACTGTTCGATGGATCTGGGAGTTCGGGTTCATTTCGATACCCCTCATGTCCTTCGCCGGACTGACACTGGTGGGGCTCCTACTGCTATGGGCAAGGAAGAACACATGAAACGCTCACCCAGACTCACTGCAATCGCCATCGGGATCGCTGCCGTGGTGGTGGTGGCCGTTGTCGCATTACTGTCCACCCAGAGTGACGGACCGACAATCGATGTGAGCCAAGTGCAACCCGTCACCGTCGCAGGCACGGCCCTCCCTCGGTACCCCGACAGCGGGGCAGACCCGGCGATCGGGCTGCCGGCGCCTGAGATCTCCGGATTCTCATTCGACGGGACTCCTGTCTCGATCACCGCCGACGGGAAACCGAAGATCATCGCCGTTCTCGCCCACTGGTGCTCACACTGCCAGAACGATGTGGAGCTCTTGACGCCGTACATCCGGGACAACGGAATGCCACCCCTCGTCGAGTTCTACGCGATCTCGACGGGGGCCGACGCTTCCGCTCCCAACTGGCCACCATCGAAGTGGCTGAGAGACTGGCCGGTGCCCACGATCGCCGACTCCTCCACGAGCCAGGCCGCCCAGGTGCTCGGAGTGAGCGCGTTCCCGTTCTTCGTATTCATCACCGGAGATGGCACTGTGGACTTCCGCTTCCCGGGCGAAGTCGAACCGGATGTCCTCTACCAGGCGGCTGTCACCCTGGCGAACAGCTGAAGAGGCTTGTTCATCGAACAAGTTCGATGAACAAGCGGTACCTCGTACCGGGGAACCCTCATCAGATCGCTAACGGTTTGTAGGCGGTTTGTGACCCTCAGCAGATCGCTTACACGTAGTGGAGGAGGCTGTGGGGTGCTGGGGGGTAGTAGGGCTGGGTGATGGTGTGGTTGATGGGGTAGTTGAATTGGGTGATGGGTTCGCCTTGGTGGCGGATCTCGACGGTGCGCTATGCAGGTGACTGCATGCCGGTGAGCCGGCGCAGGAGCATGAGTCCTTCGGGTGTGCCTTGCCAGTGTCGTTCGACCGCGTCTGCACCGGCCTGCCGTACGGCGGAGCGGAGCACGTACGCAATCACGATGACGTCATCGGCGTAGCCGAGCACGGGGATGAAATCGGGAATGAGGTCGATCGGTAGCGCCAGGTAGACGAGGAGCGCGCCCAGTCGACGACGGATTCTGCGCGACACCGTGTCGTCTCGCGACAGATCGGCGAGCAGCCGGCCAACATCGGGCAGGAATCGTCTCGCCTCCCGCAGGCTGATGCCGCGAGGCCGCACGACCACCAGGAACACGACGAACGCGACCCAGGTGACCGCAAACGCCACGGCCACACCCGCGATGACCCGAACGACTACCACGCCACCATGCTGCCAGACAGTCGCGCGCCGCGTGGCATCCGATCCTGACACGACCCACCACAACACCGGCCACGGCCGGGCGGCATGGGTGTTCGGCCTGAACGGCCTATCTCCTGAGGGGTTGGCGGACGGGCCGCGAACCTGGAGTCGCCAGGTACGAAGTACGTTCCGTCGGTTGTCAACCGACGGAACTATCTGTCATCGCCCACTCCGGGTACTCGTCGTGGTCGAGGAATCGAGCAGCGTACAGCTCGGCGAGTTTCTCGTACCGCTCGCCGCCGATGTCACCAAGCTGGTAGAGGAGCGCGACCGTCGCGACGTCTGCGAGGTTGGCAAGCGCCCGCTTTGCGAACCACTGGGGTTCCTCGGCCCCCGCCAGATCGGCAAGCGTGCCGTGCATCGTCTTCAGAGCCCTCTCCGCGGCTGGAGATCCAACCGACTCGAGTACCGAGGTGAACTCCTCGATGAACTGCTCGTGTGCGTGCTTCTTGTGCATGGCTTCGAGCATGTCGACTGCCTGCACGTTGCTCGGCCCCTCCCAGATCGGGGTGATCAGGGCCTCACGGTGCCAGCGAGCGACGCCGTATTCCTCGAGGAAACCGAGCCCGCCGAAGATCTCCATTCCCAGACGAGTGATCTCCGCCGCATGTTCCGCGGTTCGATTCTTGGCGAGGTGGGACAGGAACCGTGCGTAGTGATACGCGGGCGTGTAGGGAGGACGGTCGTGCCACGCGCGGTCGAAGGCGTCGACCGCGTGGAACGCCACGGCGAGTCCTCCGGCCTGCCGCACTGCCAGGTCGACCATGTCACGACGAATCAGCGGCAACTCACCCAGAGGACGACCGAACGCCGCTCGCCGCTGCACTCTCGTGAGTGTCTCGAGGTGAGCCTTCTTTGCGATTCCCATCGCTGCAACCGCGTTGGCCAGCCTCGACACCGTCAGGTTCTCGAGCGTGTAGTAGATGCCCTCCTCAGGGGCGCCAATCAGGAACGCGTCGGCGCCCTGCAACTCCACCTCTCCCGAAGGAACGGCCCTCGTCGCCGACTTCTCCTTGAGGCGGCGAACCGTGAAGTTGAGCGACCCGTCCTCCCGAAGCCGCGGCACCAGGAAGAGGGCGAGACCCTTGGGCCCGGCGGGTGCTCCTTCGGGCCTCGCTGTAGCGATTGCTGCGTCGGCCAATCCGGCACCACTGGCGAAGTATTTGTCGCCCGCCCACAACACCCACCGGTCGCCGTCACGTCGAGCAACTGTCACGTTCGCGCCAAGATCGCTGCCGCCCTGGATCTCGGTCATCCACGTGGCCCCCCACGCTTCCCCGGACAGGAGTCTCGCTTTCCACTCGTGCAGCTCCGGCGCATACTTGTGGAGCGCGTACGCGGTTTGCTGGGTGATCGTGATGATGCAATACAAGCCGGGATCCCCCAGCAGGTACCCGATCGCGTAGTGGTGATGCCAGCTCCCACCGTCGTAGGCGGGCCGCATCATCGGTACAAGCTTGGCAAGTAGCGCCTTCTGTGCGGGCGCAATCCGGGCCCTGTCGACCCGGTTCCCGTCCAGGTCGTGCATCACGAGAACGGGATCTGCGCCCTGGTCGATGTGATACCCGACTTCGAGAGCTTCCGTGCCCATCAGATCGCCCCAATAGGCCATCTCGTCAAGGTGAGCATCGTACTCGCGCCAGTACCTCGCCAGCACCGCCTGGAGGTCTGCGTCTACGGTGAAGTGGTTCTGGCCGTACGCGTAGGACAGGAATTCCACTGGTCTTCCTCCTCTCGGCTTCAGCATACGCCGGCGGACCCGGCCCGCCGTTCTCGGTTGTCAGTTGTCGGTCTTCGGTAGAACAGTCGCCCCGAGGTCCCCCGGGAGACCAGGCCGCGTTCCTACCGATGACTGAAAACTGACGACTGTGTGCACCAGCCCGCACCTGGTACCTGGTACGCGACACCTGCGTGCTGCAACCACAGGGCAGGCCGTGCCCGCCACCCAGCCTGAACGGGTTCTTTCACGGCCAGGCACGATACGAGGTACGGTGAGCGGAGCGAGCACCCGGCAGCGTTCCTACTGACGACTGACGACTGATGACGGCGAGCGAAGCGAGCCAACTACCGTGCCCTCATGATTCGCATCGCAGTTCAGCTCCAACCGCAACATGCCGACTACGCACAGATCCGCAGAGCGGTCGTCGCATGCGAAGAGCTCGGCGTTGACATCGTCTACAACTGGGACCACTTCTTCCCGCTTTCCGGGGATCAGGACGGCAAGCACTTCGAGGCGTGGACGATGCTCGCTTCGTGGGCGGAGATCACCGAGCGTGTCGAAATCGGGTCGTTGGTGACCTGCAACTCGTACCGAAACCCGCAGCTCCTCGCCGACATGGCACGCACCGTCGACCACATCTCGGACGGTCGTTTGATTCTCGGCATCGGGTCGGGCTGGTTCGACAAGGACTACGACGAGTACGGCTATGAGTTCGGTACCGCCCCTGGCCGGCTCCGAAACCTCGATCGGGATCTGCCGATCATCAAGAGCAGGCTCGCCCGCCTCAACCCTCCACCGACACGACCCATCCCGATCCTCGTCGGGGGTGGCGGCGAAAGAGTCACGCTGCGTATCACGGCCCAACACGCCCACGTCTGGCACACATTCGCGAGCCCGGCGCGCATGGATGTGTGGGTCCACAAGAACAACGTGCTGAACGACTGGTGCGTCAAGGTGGGACGTGACCCGTCGGAGATCGAGCGATCAGTCGGGGTGAACGCGCAACGAATCGATTTCGCCGAGGAATTGGCTGCCGCGGGTGCCGGTCAGATCACCCTCGGATTTTCCGGGCCCGAGTATGACCTGGAGACCGTCCGAGACTGGATCGCCTGGCGCGACAGCCGATGACCGGCGCCGTTGCCCTCGTTGCTGGAGGCCTCGTTCTCCTGACCCTCGCGGCGGACCGTCTCGTGCTGTCCGCAGCCCGGCTCTCCCGACTCTGGGGAATGTCCGCCGTGCTGATCGGAGCACTCGTCATCGGCATGGGGACCTCACTCCCGGAGTTCCTCGTGAGCAGCCTCGCCGCCGCGAGAGGAGAGATGGATCTCGCCATGGGCAACATCATCGGATCCAACGTCGCCAACCTGAGCCTGGTCCTCGGGGTATCAGTGATCATCCTTCCTGTGGCCGGTCACCTGCACACGATCAGACGCGAAGGCATCTTGATGCTGGCTGCCGTCGTCGCATTCGGGATCGCCGCATGGGGAGGGGCCATCATGAGGCTCGAAGCGTGGATGCTGCTGGTCGGCGTGGCACTCTCTGCATGGCTGCTCGTCAGGTGGTCGCATCAGGACATCGCGGAAGGCATCGTAACGATCGATGTCGACGACCTCGCCCCGCCGGGACGAGGCGCAGCCGTCGAGATAGTGATTGGCGTTCTCGCGCTGGGAGTAACCCTCGGTGGTGCCGACCTGCTGCTTCGCGGCGCCCGAATCGTCGCGTCGGAGCTGGGGCTCAGCCAAGGCTTCATCGGCCTGTCGTTGGTCGCGGTCGGCACGAGCCTCCCCGAACTCGCGACCGGGATCGCGGCGGCACGCCGCCGTGAGAATGCTCTTGTCATCGGTAACGTCCTCGGGTCGAATCTCTTCAACTCGCTCGGAGTGGCCGGCACTGCGGCACTTGCCGGAGGGACGTTCACCACAGACTTCCGGGCGCCCATCGTGTTCATGATTGCCATCTCGACCCTCGCCGGAATCCTGACGGCGACGGGCAACCGGCTCGTTCGGTGGGAGGGCGCCATCCTCGTTGCAGCGTTTGCGGGGTTCCTGACCCTCGGAATCCGATAGACCCCGCCGGGCGGCGGCACGGCGCTTGTCGATTTCTCCTCGCCCGGCAGGACCGAGGCGCCCCGGAAGGATGTAACTACCGGGTTGCCCCAGATCAGTTCCAGCGACCCAGGGCGGTCGTGGCGAGTTGGGCGGCCGCCTCGATCCCGGACACGTCGCCGGGGGCGATCTCGAGAAACACAACCTGAAGCTCGACGAAGCGACCGCCATCCCCGGTGATGATCGCCGCCACCGCATCGTCTTCGGGGGTGGTGACGGCAACCGTGTCACTTCCCACCGAGACGGGGATGGTCTCCGCAGCGTTGGGGTAGTCGGTTGCAGCTACCGAAGCTGCATCGCCATCGCGCTCAAAGGCAATCACCGACATGTCGGCAACGCTCGATCCCGGTGGAATGTATCCACAACCGAGCATCGAATCCTCACCCACTTCGAGCGGGTGGCCGGCCAACGCGGTTGCCTCGTCGGCAGTGATCAGCGAGCAGTTGCCGGGGGCTTCGCCTCCGGCCGTGTCTGCGACCGTTGTCCCCGTCGCCGCGGTGGTCTCAGTGCCCATGGTGGTAGTAGTAGTGGTGTTCGTTCCCTGGTTTGAGCACGCCGCAAGTAGTGACATGAACAGCACCATGACGATCGCTACCCGAGCCATATGACCTCCTTGTGCGTAGCGCCCGCCCTGTTGAGGGCGCCAACACACCAGGCTAGGTCCCGGGTGATTTATGCAGCCGGTTGACGGCGCCTTCCTCGTTGCAGCGTTTGCGGGGTTCCTGACCCTCGGAATCCGATAGGTCCTACCGGGGGTACCATTCCCGCTCGTGGCCGCGGCGATCGAGATCGAAAACCTGACCAAACGTTACGACCGTCACGCAGCGGTCGACGGCCTCAGTCTGACCGTCGCCGCCGGTGAGTCGTATGCACTGCTTGGACCGAACGGTGCCGGCAAGACGACCACCGTCGAGATCTTGGAAGGGTTGCGAAACCGAACGCACGGTTCCGTTCGTGTTCTGGGTTTCGATCCTGAGAAGGATCACCGCGCGATGCACCGCCACGTCGGGGTCATGCTGCAAGAGGGCGGCATCTCCCCTGCAACTCGACCACTCGAGGCGCTTCGGCTGTTTGCATCGTTCCACGACGATCCCAGGGACCTCGACGAGCTCGTCGACCTCACGGGTCTCTCCGACGTCCTCGCGACCCCGTACAGACGCCTTTCGGGCGGCGAGAAGCAGCGACTCTCGCTCGCACTTGCCCTCGTCGGCAACCCTCGAGTGCTCTTCTTGGACGAGCCAACCGCAGGTATGGATCCGGTCGCGCGTCGCACGACCTGGGCGATCGTGGAGAAGCTCCACGATGAAGGCGTGACGACCCTGCTCACCACGCACTACATGGATGAAGCTGAGCGTCTCTCCGACCGTATCGGGATCATCAACCATGGAAAGCTCGTCGCCGAGGGGACACCGTCCGAGCTGATCCAACGCTCAGGAACGGTCAACCTCCTCGCGCGGCCGGGACTCCCGACAGCGACGTTCCCGCTGCCGACACGTGAGATCGCGCCGGGTCAGTACGTGGTGGACATCGAGGATATAACGCCCGCTGACCTCGCAACCCTCGCCGGGTTCTTCGCCGAGAAGAACATCCTTCTCCGGGAGCTACGAGTCGGTGCGATTGGCCTCGAGGACGTATTCCTCGAACTGACGGCGGAGGACTGATGCGAGCGATTGTCGCCCAGACTCGCTTCGAGCTCACCAACGCCGCACGGCGCGGCGAGGCTTTCCTGCTGCTCGTCCTCATCCCGCT
>Ga0307417_10000143_pt1 | contig 30888 bp, 28 predicted proteins | sample SalMarWE160210MG_2_FD_202514 | JGI IMG/M metagenome (GOLD analysis project Ga0307417, IMG submission 202514) | Salt marsh sediment microbial communities from the Plum Island Ecosystem LTER, Massachusetts, United States - WE1602-10 | ecosystem: Environmental > Aquatic > Marine > Intertidal zone... | reverse complement strand
CTGTATTTAATCTTTATCTTCTGTTCATTCTGTCTTAAATATTCCAGAATAAATTTATAAAAAATATTATTCTTTAAAAGATTTGTAGTGTAATTAGTTATGTCAGAAGATTTGATAATATAATCTGGAGTAATACCTCCACCTCCGTAAACAACTCTTCCACCACTGGTGTGGTAAATGGCCTGCCCTGTATCTTTTTCCGCTGTATGATTGATATTATCTCCCGGCGCTTCGGTAGTATCACCTGCTTCTGAATAATATTCACTTTTATTTTTAAGCCCTTTATAATTCCTTTGAATTAGTCTACCTGATGGAGTATAATATCTTGAAATTGTAAGACGAATAGCAGAATTATCTGGTAAACTAAATTGCCTTTGAACAAGCCCCTTTCCAAATGTGGTCTCGCCTACGATCAATCCTCTATCCCAATCTTGTATTGAACCCGAAACTATTTCGCTTGCTGAAGCGCTTCCTTTATTTACTAAAACAATCAACGGAATTTTTTCATAAGGAGAACTTTTTGATGCATCATATTCCTCATCAAATTCAGATCTGCGGCCTTTTGTATAAACAATCTTTTTATTCCCACTGATAAAAAGATCAGCAATCTTTACAGCCTGGTTCAAATAGCCGCCCGGATTTCCTCTCAGATCAAGGATCAGTTGTTTCATTCCTTGGCTTTTAAGATCAGTTAAAGCTTTAAATAATTCATCATAGGTTGTTTCTGCAAATCTTGAAACTATTACATACCCCGTTTTATCATTGATCATAAAATGAGTATCAACAGAATAAATAGGAATTTTATCACGAACAATTGTATAGTTAATTGGCTTCTTTACACCGATCCTCAAAATTGTAACTTCTACTTTAGTCCCCGCTTTTCCTCTTAATTTTTTTCTTACCTGTTCATTTGTTATACCGATAATTGATTTACCATCAACTTTAATTATCTGGTCTCCTGCCATTATTCCTAGTGCTTCGCTCGGCCCTCCGCTGATTGGAGAAACAACTGTTAAAGTATCGTTAACAACCTGAAACTCTATTCCTATACCTTCAAAATCACCGCGGAATGATTCTTCTATGGACGGGATCTGGTCCGCAGGAATATATACTGAATGAGGATCTAATTTAGAAAGCATTCCATTTATTGCAGCAGATATAAGTGTCTTACTATCAACGGTATCTACATAGTATCTCTCGGTCAGATTCATAACATCGTTAAATTTGGCTAAACTTTCTTTTAGGTTATCGTCCGGAAAAACTTTTTGGATTTGAATTCCGAGAATTACTCCAAGAGTTAAAATTATTATGGGAAATACTATTTTAAAGCTGCCTGATTTCAATTTTACACCTGATGATTTTTATAAAACAAACCCAAACGAAAGAAATGTCTCAAATCTTTTATTTTTAACAGAATTTTGAAGTGATTCATTAAGGTAAGTTAATGTTCCGGAAAAATAAACATCTTTTATCGGTTCATAAAATAATTTTGCACTAAATCGTCTCGTAGTTTCTCTATCTCCATCAAGAAATGGGGTGTTAATAGGATCAAATTGTCTATGTCCAAGATTAATATCTCCACCCACATTTTTCTTCACAGTTCCATCAGGATTAAGCAGATTTGCTCCATGGAGATAATAACTAAAATTTGCTGTCAACTTCAGCCTGCTGGTAAATCTATAATTAAATTGAGTTAAAAACAATTCACTATTGGGCTGCATAAATGTTCCGATAGAATATCCATTGTTAGTATAATTATTATTTGGTAACCGGTGTGTAAATACATAAGGATCCTGTCTTACATATTCAAACTGAAATTGCAATGGAATGTTCTTATATAAATTGTCTGAAATAAAACCGAAATTATAAATGAACTGATTTCCCCAATAATCGGTTCCTAATTGTGCAAGTTCAACATCGTCAATTAGAAAAACACCATAAATTTTTAAGCCCACTATTGATTTATTATTAAAGTCAAAAATAATCATCGAATTGTCGCGGTCTTTGCTCGCTTCATTCTGAGCAGTCTTATAAATGTTAAAAGGATTTAAATAGGTAAAATCGACAGGACGGCTGTTGTAAATAATTATTTCGCCGGCACCAATATTAAAATCATTTGATAAGTTTAATCCTATTCTGTGATACCCAATATTTTTCTCGGTGACTGTATTTATTGATCCTAGGGTCGAATCAAAAATGGATGTTGTATTCCCTATTAATTTCCCATGAAAATATGAAACCTCAACAGATTTATATTTTGCACTTAAGTATAAATAATCAAAAATATTGCTGTTATCATCCATTATTACAGGAAGCGCACCATATCCGATATGCATTCTGTCCCTGCCAAATTTTATTTTTACCAAACCAAAATCGGCAGTTAAATACCCGGCCGTGGTAATATCAAAAGAATTTGGCTTATCGAAAGTATTATACTTAAAATTATGTTGCAGGTCACTTCTAAAAAGCGCTGCTTCCCTTTGACCAAAAACTACACCGTCACCTCCCCGCCAGAAAAATCCAAATTTGCTGTAAAATGTTCCCCTGATCTGAAATTGATATGACATAACATCTGCTGCAATTGTTTTGGAAGGGTCAAGATAATTTCCCATTATTCCATCAGCGTGACCAGCTGAATTAAAAAATAGATTAATATTATTCGTAGTGTCTCTTACAAAGTAGAGATATTTTTCTTTCTGAGATAAAAAATCGAAGTGATCTCCAGTTATTAGTTTATCAGAGTTTTTTAATGTCCCGAAAAGCTCCAGCTCAAATTCTTTTTCGAGATCGACTAAAATATTTTTATCAACATTATCCAGTTTGTTCTGGTTTGCAATAACTTCTTTCAAATATTTTGCTATCTCGTTCCTGGTTTTTGGAATCTCATAAGAATTATATTTATTGATCAGATGAAGAGTTTCCATCCTTTCCAGGAAATCGTACACACGACTATCTGAAAGCACATATTCAGTTTGCGCAAGTAACGTTGTCGAAAAAAGGGACAATAAAAGAATTATTTTTCTCAACTTGATTTATCTCCGTCTACAATTCAATAAATAGATGTGCTATCCCTTAATTTCAGGTTTCATTTGCGGGAAGAAAAGCACATCTCTGATAGATGATTGATTCGTTAGAATCATAACAAGCCTGTCAATGCCAATCCCCAATCCTGCTGTCGGTGGCATGCCATATTCAAGAGCGCGAATAAAATCTTCATCAATCTGGTGAGCTTCTTCATCACCTTCCTCACGCATTTTTACCTGCTCTTCAAATCTCTCCTTCTGATCCATAGGATCATTCAACTCGCTGAAAGCATTACATAATTCCCTGCCAGCTACATAGCCTTCAAATCTTTCTACCACACCTTCTTTTGAACGATGTTTTTTTGCAAGTGGAGAAAGCTCAACCGGATAATCAATTATAAATGTTGGTTGTATTAATTTTGGTTGAACTGCAGCGCCGAATAGTTCGTCAATCAATTTCATTCTGCCTTCTACCTTATTCAAATCAACTCCGTACTTTTTGCAAGCTTCCTTTAACTGTTCAACAGATGCTGCCATTATATCTAATCCTGTTTTTTCTTTTATAGCATCAATCATTGATAATCGTTTCCATGGTGATTTGAAATTTATCTGGTTACCTTCATAAGTAAATTCAGTAGTTTTAAACACATCCATACAAATCTTGTTCAACATTTTTTCAACGTAGTTCATCATCCAATCATAATCATTATATGAGACATATAATTCCATCATTGTAAATTCGGGATTATGAGTTCTGTCCATTCCTTCGTTTCTGAAATCTTTTGAGATTTCATAAACTCCGTTGAAGCCTCCTACAATCAGTCTTTTTAGGTAAAGTTCATCCGCAATTCTTAAATAAAGCTCAACATCAAGCGTATTGTGATGAGTAATGAAAGGACGGGCAGCTGCGCCTCCGTAAAGAGGCTGAAGTATAGGTGTTTCAACTTCAATGTATCCGCTTGAATCAAGAAAACTCCTCATTGCAGAAATTATCTTACTTCTTTTTATAAATACATCTTTTATTTCAGGATTAACTATCAGATCTACATAACGCTGACGGTAACGTAATTCCTTATCCGCAAACTGGTCAAAGATAGTCTTGTTCCCTTTTTCGTCCACAACTTCTTTAGCAATTGGCAGGGGCCTCATCGATTTTGTAAGCAGTTCTAACTTTTTAACGTGAACAGAAGTCTCTCCTGTTTTTGTTTTAAATACAAAACCTTCCACGCCGATTATGTCACCTATATCCATAAGCTTAAAAGCATCGTATGAATCGCCTATTTCATCTTTCTTCAAATAAATTTGAATTCTGCCATACTGATCCTGAATATGAGCAAAAGATGCCTTTCCCATTCTGCGGAGTGCCATCAATCTTCCAGCTATCTTTACATTATTTTCTTCGCCTTCTTTAAAATTATCTTTGATCTCTTTTGAGTTGGAATCGACTTCAAATGAATATGCAAAAGGCTGAACGCCTTTGTCTTTTAATTCAGCTAATTCTTCGTGTCTTCTTTTTAACAATACATTTAATTCCTGCTGAATATTATTGTCCACAGAACCTCCGTTTTATTTTCTTTTGAAGTTTGCTAAACGCAAACATACTAAATCCTGAATATTTTCGGCCAATTTAACCGGCACATTAAAATTATTTACAATTATAGAAAAAGCTACAGGTTCATTATCTGCAGTAAAAGCATAACCGGTCAAACTTCTTACACCTTCAAGATATCCGGCCTTACCTCTGATTTTATCTTTCGCGTTAGTATTTTGTAACCTGTCACCAAGAGAGCCGTCAACACCTGCAATTGATAACGAATTAAAAAAAGGGATGAAATAATCACTTTTATACATGAAGCTTAGAAGAGTAACAAATTGTTTCGGGGTAACATAATCAAGTCTTGAAAGACCGCTTCCATCCACAAGAATCATACTCTCAGGATTAATTCCCATTTCCTTGAATAATTTACTTTCTGCTTTGACCCCGTTTGCTACAGTACCATATCCCTCTTTTTCAAGTCCAATAGTTTTTAAAAGCTGCTCTGCAAAAAAATTTTGACTATTCTTATTAATAACTTTAATAATTTCTTTTAACGGAGGAGAATAAGTAGTACAGAGCTTTTTCATTGTTTGATAATTCAATGATGTAGTAATATCATCCACATCCATTGGAAATCCCTGAACTTTAATTCCTCTTTTTTGTAAAACTTCTTTTAGAATGACCATTGTGTATTGTGTAGGATTATTTACAGTTACAAAAGTTTTTACAGAATCATCTTCGCGGATAGTCCCGTAAACAGTTAATACATTTGTTCCTCTTTCTCGATACACATTAATTGCTGTGGCAGAATCCTTCGAAACAGGAAGTACATTATTAACTATTACAATATATTTTGTCTTAGGCCGAATAGAAACAACCGGCAGGTTAGTTTTCCTGTTATAGCTTACTGTTACATCTACGCAATTATCATTAAAAGAAAGGGCACTTGATTGTGCTGCAAACCAATCACTTTCATAGTCCCACGCCCAGCCCGTTCCCAAACCTACATCGTCAAAAGCATTATCGTCCCCAATTAAATTTCCTGTAATCTCATCAATTCCATATGCAGAAAGTGAATCAGCCCAGTCATTAAAAACCTTGTACATATCATCGTCATAAAATCTTCCTGAAATAGTCGGGTCACCGCGACCCTGAACAACAAGATCCCCCTTCCAGATAGAACCGTCTAATGATCCTTTTAAAAATAAATTTGTAGAAAACCTATAGTTGCTTCCAAGCAAAATTAAACCAGCTGCAGTAGTAAATAATTTAAGATCTGACGCTGGTAATAAAAGTTTATCTTCGTTCCTTTTATAAAAATATTCTCCCGTCTCAAGAGATTGGATCATTACTCCCCATTGGGCATTACTGAAATTTGGGTCATTAAAGATATCATCCAGTTGATCACGAAATTCCGGAAGTGTGGTGCCGTCGTATTTATTATTTGACTTTGTCGCGTTCTGGGCCGAAATCGCATATGAAATCAATATCAATAATGTTAGTATTTTTTTAAAAATATTACTTGTCATATGTTTCTATTGCTCTATTGATTTCAGAAGAAGTTACAACCCTGTAAGCACCGGGTGGAACATCAGCAACAAAATATCCAAATCCGGACCTGTTCAAATTTGTTACAGTATATCCAAGTGCCTTGAACATATTTTTAACAAAATGATTCCTTCCTTCAACTGTTATTACTTCAACAAATCTTCTGGTCGTTTTTTTAGTAAATATTATATTTGTGAACTGACCCCTGATACCGTCAATGAAAACTCCTTTCAACAATTTCTTAACGTCTTCTTCTTCAAGACTTCTATCAAGAGTTGCTTCATATTTTCTTGGTACAAGATTTTTTGGATGGGTCATTAAGTTAGAAAATTCTCCGTCATTTGTAAGTAGCAAAACACCTGTGGTGTTATAATCAAGCCGTCCCACCGGGAATATCTTTTCTTTCGTTTTTATCAAATCGATTACTGTTCTTCTCTTCTTTTCATCATTAGTTGAAGTTATAGTACCCTTGGGCTTATTCATTAAAAAATATAAATGTCGTTGTGGTGATATTTTTTCACCATCAAATTTAACCTCGTCCTTTTCCGGATCAACCCTGAGAGATAATTCTCTTACTGTTTTACCATTTACAGAAATCCTTCCCTGTAAAATTAATTCTTCAGATTTTCTTCTTGATGTGATACCACTGTCGGAAATGTACTTATTCAGCCTGATCATTGTTTCCCTGTTCTTCCTGATTTCCCTGTATTTCGTTCTCAGCATCATCTTCGATTACATTCATCATAATTTTATTCCTCTGCTCTATGAAATCCTCATCCTGCATTATCTCTTCAATTTCACGTGGTTTAGGAAGATCGCTCAGTTTATTTAAAGCAAAGAATTTTAAGAATTCAGTTGTGGTCGCATATAAAAGAGGCCGTCCTATAGACTCTGCACGTCCTTTTATAGCAATCAGATTTTTTTCGAGTAATGTACCTAAAATATAATCTGAGTTAACACCTCTTATAGACTCTAATTCGGGTTTTGTTATCGGTTGCTTATATGCTATAATTGCAAGTGTTTCAAGAGCGGCCTGACTTAATTTCCTTTTACTTTTTTCTGAGGAGAGGTATCCTACGTATTTTGCATATTCTGTTCTAGTCGCAAAAAGATATCCCTCAGCAATTCTGATAATTCTGAATGAAATACTATTTCCCTCATAAGTTGAATTAATTTCGTCAATACATTTGTCAACTTCTTCATTTGAAATCTGTGTATCTTCTCCGTCAATTCCTTTAATTGCTTTTATAAGATCAGCAGCGGAGATAGGCTCATCAGATGAAAATATTAAAGCTTCTATTATTGAGTTATAAATTTTGTCCATGTTCTGTTTTATAAATTATGAATTCGTTAAAATCAGGAGATTCTTTAATTCCAATCTGCTGCATCTTAACCATTTCTAAAAGTGCAATAAAAGTAATTACAATTCTGATTTTTTCTTTCATTCCGTCAATTAGGCTCATAATATGTAACTCGCTAAATTCCTCAAGTTTCTTTAAAATGTACTGAACCATCTCATCAACCGAAATATTAATTTTCCTTATTTCGTGGACGACTTCAGGCTTTACATTATCAATCGCTTTTTTAAAAGCTTTTGCTAAATCGTAGAGCGTCACATTCTTTAGTAGTATTTCATAATCAGGAATGCTTACTTTAACGTCTTTCGAAAAATTACTTCTGAAACTCAGTCTCCTCTGGTCGGATTCAAGAAACGCCAATTCTTCTGACATTTCTTTATATCTTTTGTATTCCAGCAAGGCAGCAATTAGTTCAGCCCTCGGATCTATCTCTTCACCTTTTTCATCCAGTTCACGCGGCAGAAGCATTCTGACCTTAATATGCATCAACGTTGAAGCCATTAGAATAAAATCTCCAGCGGTTTCAAGATCAAGCATTTGAATGATCTTTACGTAATCTAAAAATTCTTTGGTGATCTTGGAAATAGGGATGTCATAGATATCAAGTTCATCTCTTTTTATAAAAAAGAGAAGTAGGTCAAGCGGCCCTTCAAAATGATCAAGTTTGATTTTGTACATTTTATCCCATTCCCATCTTAGCGTGTACTTCATTCATAGTTTGCATAGCTACTGCCCTTCCCCTTTCCTCACCATCTGCAAGAATATCTTTCACTTCATTTAGATTGTTTTCAAAATATTTTCTTTTTTCTCTAATCGGCTCAAGGAAAGCAGAAATTTTTGAAGCACAATTCATTTTACAATCAAAACAACCTAAAGCACCGGACCTGCAACCTTTTTCAATTTCAGGAACTTCGCCCTGATTAAACTTTTTATGATATGAAAAGACAAGACAAATGTCAGGATTTCCCGGATCACCTTTCCTTATCTTATTTGGGTCTGTTACAGCTTTTTTCATTTTTGATTTAACAGTCTCCGCGTCATCAGAAAGCAAGACTGTGTTTCCTAACGACTTACTCATTTTTGCATTTCCGTCAAGACCCTGAAGTCTGGCAAATTTTGTTAGTTTGGGCTCAGGCTCTGGGAAAACGTTTCCATATTGATTATTAAACTTCCTGGCTATCTCTCTTGTTATTTCTACGTGCGGCACCTGATCTTCTCCTACAGGAACGGCATCGCCTTTGTATAAAAGAATATCAGCCGCCTGAAGAACGGGATAACCAAGATGACCAAAGATGACATTATCTATATTCAAATCCCTGATCTGATCTTTCAAAGTCGGATTTCTCTCAAGCCGATTTACTGTAATCAACATTTCAAAAATCAGGTTTAATTCAGTATGCTGCTTTATCTGAGACTGTCTGAACATCGGGCTCTTTTTCGGATCTAATCCGGCAGCAAGCCAATCGATCAGCATATCTATCGAATCATTATAAATACTTGATGTATCCAGATTTGTTGTTAATGCATGATAATCCGCAATAAGGTGAAAATTATCAAAGTCATCCTGTAGGTTAACCCAATTTTCCAATGCTCCCACGTAGTGCCCTATATGTAATTTGCCAGTCGGACGCATTCCACTAAGAATTCTTTTTTTCGGCATAAAAGAGTAAAAAGTTTAGTAATTGATCAAATAAAATAATAATAAAGTGAGTAATAATCTTATTATTTATTAGTTAAGGCAAAATCTTAAGAAAGGTAAAGATAAGGTTTCCAATTATCGTCCAGTTTCCCTACTACGTTTTTGATGAACATTATATGGCTTGGTTTGAATGGCTTATTAAGCAAATTTAGATTAGCTTCGTCAGGGGTCCTATCTCCCTTTTTATTATTGCATGACGTGCAGGCGCACACAAGGTTTTCCCACGAATCGGTTCCACCTCTAGCTTTGGGAAGAACATGATCAATTGTTAAAGGAAGATCACTTCTGCCGCAATATGCACATTTATAGGAATCTCTTCTTAGTATGTTTTTCCTTGTGAGAACAACTTTTTTGTAGGGAATTGTAATAAATCGGCTAAGGCGTATTATACTTGGCCAGGGATAAACTCTGGAAACTGACCTGAGATTTTTTCTACCATCCTCAAGTATAAGTTCGGCTTTTCCAAGGTAAATTAATATAACTGCTTTTTTAATATTACAGATTGTTAAAGGTTCATAGCTTTGGTTTAGAATAAGAACCTTTGCATTCAACTTACCATTTACACGTTTCGAAGATTCGAAGACTAACCTCCTAAATCTTTTTTATCCTGAGTACTAAAATAAATTTTTAAAATAATTCTGACAATAAATAGAAAAATACTGAATCCAAGAAATATTTTAACCCAAAGAATGGGTATTGATTCAGTGGGCATCAAAACCAACAAAACTACAATGATAATAATAGAAATATAAGTAAAGACATTAAAGTTTCTCTTTGTTAAAAATTTACTTTCAGGTTTCACTTAATGTTTTACTTGAAATCTTAAATGTTTAAATATATATAATTTAGACATTATTTATCAAGCTTATTTTATTAAACTGTGTTGGCTTATACTGATAATTTGGGTTTTATGGAGTAAGTTTATGAATTTTTGTAGATTATTGCGACACAGGCAACATAATCCCTGGAGTGACTCATTGATATTCTGAGACTGTTTTCTTTTGACAAAAATGTTTTCAGTTTACCATTCAAATTTACAATAGGCATACCGTTAGGCTCATTAGATATTTCAATATCCTGCCAGGTAGCTTTCTCATGCCAGCCTGATGTAAGTGCTTTATAAACAGCTTCCTTTGCAGCAAATCTTGCAGCAAGATGCTGATACTTACTCGATTTACTTAAACAATATTCCAATTCTGATTTTGTGTAAATTTTATTAAGAAATTTATCACCGAATCTATCAATGCTTTCCTTAATCCTGTCAATTTCTATTATGTCAATTCCTATTCCGAATATCATAAATATTAATATCCCTCAGCTGAACCACTTCCCCTTGGGTCAGCTGCTCCGAAAATTATATTATTTTTATTATCAATCTTTATTCCTTCCGCAAGACCAAGTATACGAAATTTTCTTGTAATATTAACAAGCCTGTATCCCATTTGTATTAAATTATTAATAACATCTTTACTCAACGCAAATTTCTCAGAATAAATTACATCCGGGTACCACTGGTTATGAATTCTCGGCGCTGCTATTGCCTTGCTAATATTCATATTAAAATCTATGCAATTCATAATAACCTGAAGAACGACCGTTATAATAGTTGATCCCCCAGGAGAACCTATAATTAAATACGGTTTGTCGTTTTTTAAAACTATAGTTGGAGTCATCGAGCTAAGCATTCTTTTTTCGGGTTGTATTGAATTAGCTTCCGTGCCCAGTAATCCAAATTGATTTGGCTCCCCTGGTTTTGCACTAAAATCATCCATTTCATTATTTAAAAGAAAGCCGGCACCATCTACAACTATTTTTGATCCAAAGGCAGAATTTATTGTGGTTGTTACACTAACCGCGTTTCCTTTTTCATCGTAAACGGAATAATGTGTAGTCTCAGTACTTTCTTTATAATTCGATGGCTTATAAAATGATATTTGATTTGCAGAAACCGCTTTATCTTTTGTTTTTTCAATTTTATCAAAAATTGATTCCGCATAATTTTTTGAAATTAATTTCTGTTCAGGAACATCATAGAAATCAGGATCACCAAGATTGTAGGTCCTGTCCGCATAAACATATTTCATCGCCTCAACTAATCTGTGTACATATTCACTACTGCCCCAGTCCTCATATTTAAAATGATAATTTTCAAGGATATTTAATAGTTCAATTAAGGCAATTCCGCCTGAGCTCGGTGGCGGCATTGAGACAATCTCATAGCCGCGATAAGTTCCGGTCACAGGTTTTCTCTCAACAATTTTATATTTATCAAGGTCTTCCTGTGTTATATATCCGCCCATAGATCGAATTTGCTTTATAAGAAGTTCAGCAACCTTTCCATTATAAAAGCCTTCGCTACCTTCTTCTTTTATTTGTTCAAGCGTCCAGGCAAGGTCGGGTTGTCGAAATATATCACCTTCTTTGTAAGCTTCATCCTTCTTCGAAAAAATTTTGTAGGATGAAGGATACTTTTTAAAATCCGGTAATTCGTTTTTAAATTCTTCAGCAGTCTTATAATCAATCGCCCAACCGTTTCTGGCAAGATCAATTGCAGGTTGAATAACATCTTTCAGGTTCATTGTACCATACTTGTTGAGCGCATAAATTAGCCCGGCAACACTCCCCGGTACACCTGCCGAGGTTGTTCCTTGCTGACTTAGCGCCGGAATATATTTCCCGTTTTTATCAAGAAACATATTTTTGCTGGCAGCTAGTGGTGCCTTCTCCCGAAAATCTATTGTGGTGTTTTCCCCGTTTTGTAGATGAATAACCATAAAACCACCCCCGCCAATATTACCAGCATAGGGATAGGTAACTGCCAATGCAAATCCCACGGCAACCGCCGCATCAACTGCATTACCTCCCCTTTTCATTATTTCTACACCGACTTTGGAGGCAATAGTACTAGCTGAAACTACCATGCCATGTTTAGATCGTACAGGTCCAGAAGCTTCTGAAATTGTAACAGGGTTTAGAGCCAATATTAGGAGGATAGTGAATGAAGACTTCTTAAAAAATACTGATGTGCGCATCGACATTAACACCTTCATCCTGAAGTTGCTTTATTAATAGCTTGGTTAATTCATTCAGTTGTTTGAGCGAAATATTTAGATTGTCATAAAATTCTTTATCATAAAGCAACTTGCCAAGATTATTTTTCTTATCAGTGGTTTCAGTTGCTATAGAATTTATTTTTGTCAACAAAGTATCTGTTTTTTGCAGAACAGTTTTAAGATTTCCTAATGAAGTCGCTACATTGGCTTTATTATCGTTTATCATTTTATTAGCATCTTTAGCAAGCGAATTACTATTAGAAATTAATTGCTTTATGTCATCCCTGTTTTCACTTAAAATTGAATTTAATTTATCGGTAAGGCCGCTAAGATTTGAAATAGAAGTTTTTACATTTTTATTAAATTGCTCATCAGTCAGGTAATTATTTAGGGATTTTAAAGTTATCTCAATGTCTTTAAGAGAACCCGCAATATCTTCCTGCATATTTCCGACCATTGACATCACATAAGGAATATCAGCAAAGAATTTCCCCTGATGAACTTTGCCATAATCAAAAGGCTCAGTTAATGTACCAGGCTGAATTTCAATTCTTTTGCCTCCCATCAAATCAAGCATTGCAACTGCAAAAGAAGCATCCTTGTTTAGTGATACATCTTTATCAAGGGAAAGGGCCACAAAAACCTGGTCGCCTTTTATTTGCATATCTTTTACATAACCTTTTCTAACTCCATTAACAGTTACATTATCACCAATTTCCAGTCCGGCAACATTTTTAAATATAACAACTGTTTCCTTTTTATTTGAAACAAAGCTGAAGTTTTTTGCCCAACCCAGAATCCAGAGGAACAGTAAAAGCCCTACTACTACTATAATTCCAACTCTTATTTCAGTTTTTCTCTGATCTTTCATTTTGTCGTCTTAATCTTATGAAATCTTTAATATTTTTTAATTCTGCCGGACTAATAACGCTATCCGATGTTATATTATATATCTCTCTAACCAGGGGTTTTAGTGAACTATCAGACAAATCTTTAATGTTCTTAGAATCCTCAAGATAATTCTTAATAAATAAATTTAATGAATCCTTTTGGGGGCTATCTTTTACATATTTAAGGTTTTTCTTAAAATCATTTACAAAAATAGGCAAAATTAATTTTTTGCCTGGTGTAAAAATGAAGTCATTAAACTTATTCTGAATAATATATGTAATCGAAGCAACAATAATTGTAAGGAGAATAATTCCTTTTATAAAGCAACCTTTTTTCATGCATATCTTTATTCTGTATTTATTCTTTCTATCAAGACTTTTTTTATTCTTTTATTGGAAATTTCCTTAACTGTAAAATTATGATTTTCCAGAGAAAATGAATAGCCCTCTTTAGGTATGTGTCCGGCTTGATTCAATACCATTCCACCTACTGTTTCGAAGTCACTATTTTCTGTCATTAAATTAACATTTAGAAGCTCATTTAGTTCACTGATTGGAAATTTCCCAAGCACCATATATTTCAATTCTGAAATCTTTATAACTGGACTTTCTTCTTTATCAAATTCGTCCCTGATCTCACCAATTATTTCTTCAAGAATATCTTCAAGGGTTATTACGCCAGCAGTACCACCGTACTCATCAACAACCACAGCAATATGCATCTTTTTTTCCTGAAATACACGCATCAAATCGCTTATCATTTTTGTCGCGGGAACAAACAATATTTTTCTGGCAATACCATTGACCGAAAACATTTTTTGTTTTTCTTTATCTTTTATAAATGGGAGAAGATCTTTCGCGTAAACTACGCCGGTAATGTTGTCCAAATCATTATGATATAAAGGGAGCCTGCTATGACCTGATGAATTAATGATTTCCAGCAAATCTGGAAGATTGGAAACGTCAGCGACAGCTATAATATCAACTCTTGGCGTCATCACTTCCTGTACAAATACAGATCGAAAATTTACAATGCTATGAATCAGCCCCTGTTCTTCTTCAACAATTGTCCCTCTTTCCCTGCTAAGTTTTGCAAGTTCTGAAAGCTCATCGGGTTTCATTGCTATTTTAGTCTTATCAAATTTAAGTTTTGAAACAGAAATTCTGATAACTTCCGTTATAATTTCCGAGATGGGATAAAGAAAGGTGCTCATCAAATAAAGTGGTACTGCACAAAATTTTGAGAATGCGAGCGGATTTTTTGAAGCCCATACTTTAGGAATGAGTTCTCCGAATGTTACGATAAAAAGAGTAAGCAGTATTATCTGTAGAGTTAAAGCAATCTCTTTTGATATTGAATAATGCTGAGCAAATTCAAGAGCTAATGAAACGGCTATGATAGAAGCTGCAACATTGACTATTGTATTTCCGATCAAAATAGTGACAAGAAGTCTGCGTGGAAATTGAAGAAGCTGAAAAAGGTATCTGCCAATCATGTGATTGGCAGATAGATAATTCTTTAGGTTTTTTCTGTTAAGTGAAAAAAGTGCAATTTCAGAGCCGGAGAAAAAAGCAGAACCGACAAAAAGAATAAGGATTGAAATAATTTTAACTTGCCAGTCAACGTCCAAAAATTAAATAACTCCTGTATTGTTGAACATAAATTCTAAAATGGCAGGTCATCATTATTTTCCACCTGTACATCAGGCTCGCTCGCATTGTCACCCACAGAAGAGTTATTATAATTTGAACTTCCGGAACCACCAGTTGATTCTAGCGGAATTAATTTATCTACAACTACATCCGTTGAATATCTCTTGTTCCCTTCCTTATCTGTATAATCCCTTTTTGTCAGTCTTCCCTCGACATAAAATTTCTTCCCTTTTTTCAGGTTATCTTTATAGAAATCAGAAATGTTAAAACCCACACAATTGTGCCATGTGGTTTCATTCACATAATTCCCATCCTTTCCTTTATAGCTATAAGTAGTAGCTATTGAAAACGATGTAACAGAAAGATTGTTGGTTGTAAACCTTGTTTCAGCATCTCTTCCGAGATTACCAATCAGTTCGATTCTGTTAAGTGAAAAAGCCATATCGATTCTCCCTTGATTTTTTATAAAAATTGAGTTGAGTGTTTAAGTTAACAATTTTTAATAAAAATCCAATAGTTTATTTTTTATTTATATATTTCTATTAAATTATTAAAGAATATAGTGTTAAAGATATTACTTAAATTATTTTCTTACAGTAAGTATCCACGCATCTTTAAATTTATTCTTCTTCCAGAGGTCTTCCCTTGCTGTTTGTGCCGCCGTTTTTGTTGCATAAGGTGGCATTAAATGCACAACATAAAGATTTACCCTACTGCTGTATGAAATTTCAATTTTGTTACTTATTTCTTTTTTAGCTGAATCCGCAAGAGCCTGAGCTCTTTCATTTGACTTGAATGCTCCGATCTGTATTATATAATAATATGTTTCATTAGCAACAGGTGGCGGAAGAGGGGTTGTAGGAGGCAGCACCTTTGGCTGAACTGATGTTGTGTCAGGAGCCGGTGGCGGAGGAGATAACGGTTTGTCAAAAACATAAACAGAATCGTTAGAATACCCATCCTGCTCACTCATATCATGCCTGCTTGAACCACAGGAAACCAGTAAAAAAGACAAAATCAGCAATGATAATATTAAACTTAACTTCTTTTTTATCATTTCACTTTGTTCCTTTTTATTAATAATAACTAGCTTAAAATAATCTATTCTTTTACTGAATCAAAGCTAAAAACAAAAACTATAATTGCTTGTTGTCCAACATCAGGGTATTTTATGTTTATAATTATCATAGTTAATTTATATTATGAGGGGCTAATATTATGAGAAAAGTTTTTGAGGCAACTTTTATTTGTATTATTATTTTTACCGGTCAATATATATTTTCTCAAACCTCTGAAGAACTAATAAATCAGGGAGATTCTCTGATCACTAATTTCAACGATCAGGGCGCACTGCAAAAGTACCAGCAAGCTGACATACTAACACCAAATAATTGGCAAGTACTCTGGAGATTAAGCAGAGTAACTGTAAATGTTGCAAACCAAATGCCTACTAAAACTGATGAACAAAAGGATGCACAGTTAGCAGAATATCAAAAAGCTTATGTTTATGCAGACCGGGCTGTAAAGTTAGCGCCCGATAAATCAGTAACGTATCTACGGCGCGCGATTGCAAATGGGAAAATTGCTTTATTCAAAGGTGTATTTTCTGTCGGAGGCGTGGTAAATGCAGCAAAGGATGATTGCGAAAAGGCAATTAAGTTGGGAAATGGGGGAAACTTCATCCAGGCTCTTGCGCATTACGTCCTGGCAAGGTCTAATGCAAAGGTCAGCGAAAAAGCTAAATTATTAAGATGGCCTCTTGGGCTTGCATGGGCTGATAACGAAACTGCCATTGTTGAATATAAAAAGGCAATAGCTCTGTATCCTAATTTCAGAATGTTTTATTTGGATTATGCCCGTTCGTTAATAAGAGAAGATGAATATACTACAGCTAGAGAAATGCTGAACAAAGTTTCCACCTGTTCCAAACAAGAAGGAGATGATGATCAAAGAATTACAGAAGCAAAAAGTTTACTTGAAGAAATTAAAGACGAATAAATGTAAATGTATTTATAAAATAAAAAGGGATGGTTATTCACCATCCCTTTTTTCTTTTAAACAATTAAAACATTAAATACTTTTTAAAGCTTGGGTCTATAAAAGTATTTTTATCTGCAAAATTTATACTTACAGACTTTGCTAATCCTACGCTTCCTGGTATAGTTGATACATCAATCAAAGAATAGTTTGAGCCGAATTTTGAATTAATGACCTTGAGGAATTCATTAGCAACTATTGCCTGACCCTGTGCAGTCGGATGTACACCATCAAGACTGAATAAACCACCAGTTACAAATGTTGTTGTGAAGTTTATCCCATTAACAGTAATTCCATTCTGAGCAATTGAATTAAAAATTGCATTTATATCAACCAAAGCAAATTGATTTGGATATTTATTAACCGCAGCTTGAATTGCAGCATTAAAATTAGCTGTTGCAGTATTAGCAGTTGATATTTCACTTGGGTCCAGAATCAATGCGTCCGGAATTGGATTCTTTGGATCAGCGCCAAATGGCTTTGTAGTATCAATAATTCCTCCTGCAATTAGTAAAGAGATATCAGCATTATGGTCTCTATAAAATTTACCTGATGGCTTACCAAAATAAGCTAAGTATGGCTGAGCAATGAGCGTCAATAAAAGTTGGTTACTTGTCAATTGAGCAGGTGCTCCAGCTGTACCTGAATACTGTCCATGAGCCTGATAGTAAAAGCCGGGTACATTTGCTGCAGTTAAAGTTTGTGCAAATCCCGGTCCAACTGTAGTGAAGAAAGGGATAGCAGTTACATTTGGTATATTAGCAACTACCACTTTAGCACCTGTTGCAGCAAGACTATCAGCCAGCTGTCCATATAGAAATCCAAAGGTGTTAGCATCTGTCGGCGAGCTGGGATTAGCACCACCGCTTGTAGCAAAACCAAGTACATCATTATTTCCAATCCAGAGAGTTATGAAAGTCGGACGCAACGCCTTTGCTTGTGCGAACTGTGTACCCTGCCCTCTTAATATAATATCAATAAAAGGGCTGTTGGAATATGAGCCTGATGTAGCTGTTGAATTCATCACATCAGCGAGAACAACACCCGGTATACCTAAATTATTATAAGGTGCCGGATAATTCAAGTTCAACGGAGCGCCACCCTGAGCAGGTTCAGTCTTAGTGACGAACGGATCTAGCGATACAATTTTAATCTGACCACCTATACCGGGATCAGCAATAAGCGGTTGTTCAAATGTTGCACCGACCTGTTGCGCAATTTGGTTAGGGTAAGAATAATCCTGTGAGGATTGATATAACGCACTCGATTGATACCCTGCCGTTAGACTATTTCCGATCGCAACATAAGTTGTTAGGTTAGCATTCCCGCTCACTGGTGTAGGCGCTGTTGGAGCCAGTAACTCTGACCTATCCTGGCAGCCGGCAAAGATTAAAGCTGTGACAATAAATAAAATTAAATATTTCATTTTGTTTTTCATTTTATAAATCCTTTTCAAATTACAAGCTATATGATAAACTTATTGATACAAGATTTGCATAAGAATTATAAGTTCCATTAAAAGGACTGTTACCAGGAGTATAATATTCTTTAGAATTTGTAACAGTCAATTCACTTGACCTTATAAATAAGTATGAAACGTTTATTAATAAATTTTCCGATGCATGATACCCTATACCTCCACTAAATCCCAAACGATTGGCATCAGGAAGTGAAGGATTAACATATTCAGCTTTAACTGGATCTTTGTCATAATAAATACCCGCTTGCAATTCAAACATATCCGATAATTTATATTCTCCTCCAAGTCTTATAATATAAGAATTATCATAGAGTCTCGGTGAAGCAATATCTGTAAAGCTTGGATCTGCAAAGTCAACACCAAGCGTATCATAGCTTGACCATCCTACATATTGGAAATCGGCACTTAATTTTAATTTGGGTAATACATCGTAAGCTACCCCAAATGTCAAATTGATAGGTGTAGTCAATTTTGCAGTTACAGCACCACTAGGTAATTGGGAAGCAAGTTGCGACGCACCAACTGTTGTTGCCGTACCTTCAAATGAATACTTTATCTGGCTATGGAATGAAACACCAAATGATAACTTTGGGTCCGGTTTGTACATTAAACCAAAATTATAACCGAATGAGGAATTATCGTTCCCTTCTAGTGAAACAAATGCGTCACCCGGGAAAGGAGTCTGCGGATTTTTTTGAGTTATTTTAACGTTTGCCCAGCTATAAACTAAACCGGCACTTACAGATAATTGATCGGAAAGCTTATATGCTACGACTGGAGAAATAGTGAACACAAAAAGTCTCGTTTGTATTGCAAGATATCTTCCAACCCAGTTTGGATCCCAGTTAGTTTCCAATCCAAAAGGAGTTGTAAATCCGATACCCGCTGCGATATTATCACTGAATCTGTGTGCAACCCACGCATGTGAGGGGAAAAAAATCTTTTTTTCCGTCCCATATTCAGTAACGTTAGGTAACACACCCCGAAATGTTGACACCGGTGCAATTGCAGTTGTACCTATTAGGAAATTAGTTCCTGTAAGTTGTGTTAACCCTGCACCGTTAAAATAAATTGCCGAAGCATCATTAGCTACAGCAGTAAAAGCTCCGCCCATTGCCATTGCTTTAGCGGAATGTTCATTTATTTGAAATCCTCCAGCATACAATTCTGCTGAAAAGAAGACGAGAAGGATTACGAAGGCACCTAACCGATTTTTCAAGTTTCCTCCTATTTTTTATCTATGGTTTAAGAAAATATCTTTTGAGCAAAGACTATATCTCTGCCTTTGGAGATTGTTGTGTTCTATATTTATTATAATTCTTAAATTCATTATTAAAAACAATCAAATTATTTGACTTGTTATAATTTCTGGATTCATTAAAAATAGAGTTTCTGGTTTGCGTCCCTTTTCCAGGTATATATAGGTAGGCTTAAAATTAGCTATCTGATTGTTTTTAATTGGCATATCTAACATAACTGACAATTACAGCTATATTTATGCCAGTAATTGTAATTATTTAGTTGCTTAAAATATTATGAAATAAACCATTACATTTTAGAATGATATAATTTCTAAGAAAATTCTTATTTGTGTTCTCACATATGAGAAGATGGTTAAGATGTGCAATGTGATTCTCTCCTCTTATAGCTTTATTCTATTGAGAATAGTTTTGCCCCCTTTTCAACTGCGGAACCTTCTGAAACGTAAACATTTTTAATCACCCCCGAAGATGGAGCTTTAATGTCGTTTTCCATCTTCATTGCTTCAAGTATTATAACTGACTCCCCTAATTCGATTTTATCGCCAATTTTTTTCTTTAACTTGAATATCATTCCCGGCATCGGAGCTTTAATTTCGCTCAGTTTAAGAACAGCACCTGTTTGTTCGATGACTTTTGATGCTCTTTCCTGCAACGTTGTCATTACTACTGTTTCAAATGTCCAGCCTTCCATAACAACACTAAATCTGTAATTATCAATTTTTGCAGACGCTATATCATAAAACTTTTCATCTATACGTAGCCTGTATGTAGAATTATTTAATGCAATCAATTCATAATGATGATCCTTACCATTAATGGTAATTTTAGAATTTTGAGATATTCTGACGAGATTTCTTTTGTCTTTAAGCGTAACTACATATTCATTCATATTCTAAGTCTGTCCATTTGTTTGAATTTTCAAATTTCTTCCCTGCATGTTTGTGCAAAGCTGGTTGATGTTTTAAAATTGCTGAAAAAGCTGAAGCTATCTCCTCAAGTGTATTGTCTTCATCTGTTTTTTCACTCTGGAATTTTTTTACAAGTTCCTCTTTCTCAATAAAATTGATATCAAAATTTCCATTAATGAAATTTTGGTTTACGAACACCTCAAGTAAAAACGGAATATTATTAGTTACTCCTGAAATCCTGAACTCTTTTAATGCCCTGATCATTCGTGAAATTGCTTCTTTTCTTGTAGAAGACCAGCAAACAAGTTTAGCAATTAAAGGATCATAGTAAATAGAAATATCAGAACCTCTCGAAAATCCAGAGTCAACCCTAATTCCAGGTCCAGATGGAATTTCATATTCATTTAGTTTTCCGGTCGAAGGTAAAAAATTATTTTCAGCATCTTCTGCATAAATTCTGCTCTCAAGTGCATGCCCATTTATGAATAAGTCTTTCTGCTTAAAAGATAATCTATTGCCGGATGCAATCGATATTTGTTCCTTTACCAGATCAATTCCCGAAATTAATTCAGTAACAGGATGCTCAACCTGTAATCTTGTATTCATTTCCAGAAAATAAAAGCTCTTGTTTTTGTCCATAAGGAATTCAATTGTGCCGGCATTGAAATAATTGCAGGCTTTGGCCGCATTTACTCCTGCTTGAGTAATTTTATTCCTGGTTTCAGGATCGACAAACGATGAGGGGGCCTCTTCAATAATTTTCTGATGTCTTCTTTGTATTGAACATTCTCTTTCAAAAAGATGAGCATAGTTTCCATGCTTATCTGCAATAACCTGAACTTCTATATGCCTCGGATTTTCAATATACTTTTCGATATATATTGAATCATTTGCGAATGCCTTCATTGCTTCTCTTTTTGTGGCTTCAAAAGCATCAGCAAATTCTTTGTCTGATGAAATCTTTCGCATACCTTTTCCGCCACCTCCCGCTGCTGCCTTCAACAAAATCGGGTATCCAACTTCTTTTGCAGTTTTAATACCTTTTTCTACAGATTTAACGGGTTCAGTTGTGCCGGGAACAATAGGCACGTTATTCTTTTTCATCAATTGCCGTGCAGCGGTTTTGTTACCCATTTTTTTTACAGAATCCGAAGAAGGACCTATAAAGACAATTCCCTCTTTTTCAACCGTTTCGATAAAATCAGCATTCTCAGAAAAATAACCGTACCCCGGATGTATCGCATCAGCTTTAATTTCTTTGGCAAGTGCAATTATTTTGTTTTTATTAAGGTATGATTCAGATGAAGGAGCGGCTCCGATTAAATACGATTCATCAGCCATAGAAGTATGCAGGGAAGTTCTATCTGCTTCCGAATATATTGCAGCGGACTTGATACCCAACTCTTTGCAGGCTCTTATAATTCTTACTGCAATTTCACCCCTGTTTGCAATTAATATTTTCCTGAGCAAAATTACTCCTTACTTAAACTCAACAATTGTAATTCCATCGCCGCCCATTTCCATAGGAGCAAAATAAAAATTACTTACGACCGGATGTTGATTTAATATATCCTTAACAGTTTTTTTGAGTGCACCGGTTCCCTTGCCATGTAGAATTTCCACTCTGTCAAGTCCTGACGAATATGCCTCATCGACAAACTTTATTATTTCAAATTCGGACTCAGCTGCGCGTTGTCCTCTTATATCAAGCCTTGTACCCACTTGTTGATTTGAATAACCGGTCGACACCGTGGTTGAAATTATTTTTTTTTGTTTTTTAGCCGGTATCAGTGATGTAATATCAGCAGTAATTTTCATTGCCCCAACCTGAAGAATTGCTTTATTTTTAGATTCATCCTTATCTATTATTTGTCCCACAGTATTTGAATCTTTAATGTTAACAAAATCACCTATTATAAAGTTAGTTTTTTCCTCATTTATTTCCACGCTTTCTTTAAACAATTCTTTGTTTTTTGCCTTAAGTTCATTTACCAGCATTTTTGCAGACTTAATTGATTCGGATCCTGCTTTAGTTTCTCTCAGACCTTTAATCACTTTTTCCACTTTCCGATTTACACTTTTAAGATATTCGGTTGCTTCTCCAGTTGCTTTCATTAGTATTTCTTTTTTCTCTCTATTTAGTTTATCCAGATTTTGTTTATACAAATTAGATAAACCGACTAATCTTGAGTTTTCTATTTCCAAAGTTTTTAGTTTTTCTTGTACCTCAAAGGATTTTGCCTCTATTTCGGAAAGAAATTCTTCGATTTTATGTTTGTCACTATCCAGATTCTTCATCGCTGTACTTAGCAATTTTTTATCAAAGCCTATACGTTTTGCAATTTCAAATGCATAACTTGATCCAGGTATTCCCTGCTTAAATCTGTAAGTAGGCTTTAATAAACTGTGATCGAATTCCATCGCAGCATTCTCAAATCCATCCAGGCTATTAGCAATAAGTTTTAAGCTCCCATGATGAGTGGTAGCTAAAACCGTAGAACCTTTCTCTTTTAATTCTATAAGGAAAGCAGTTGCCAGAGCTGCCCCCTCGGAAGGATCCGTGCCTGTTCCTATTTCGTCAACCAGCACTAATGAATCGGAATCAGCAGTTTCAATAATTCGCTTGATGTTTGATAAATGCGAACTAAAAGAAGAAAGATCATCTTCAATAGATTGTTCATCACCTATATCCAGTAGCACATCACCGAAAATATGGAAATTCGAATCAGGGTTTGCGGGAATAGGAATTGAGCTCTGTGCCATAAGAACAAGCAATCCTACGGTTTTTAGTACAACGGTTTTTCCGCCTGCATTCGGACCCGTTATAATAATTACATTATTTTTATCAATTGATATGTTTAAAGAGACAGCATTTCCTTTCCCTAATTTTTTCAATAATAACGGATGCCTCCCTTCAATCAAAGAGAAGTGTTTTTTGTTATCGAACTTAGGAAAATCACCTAAAATTTCTATTGAATATTTTGCCCGGGAAAAAATGGAGTCAATGTAAGCTAATTTTAAAAGAGAGTTTACTAATTCCGTACTCGCAAGCGATATTTTTTTAGTCAGTTCTTTTAATATCCTTTCGATCTCTCTTTTTTCAGCAAAAGATAAGGAGAGTATTTCATTATTAAGATCGAGTGTTTCTTCAGGTTCAATATAGACTGTTTGTCCGGTTGATGATTCAGAATGAATAAAGCCTCTTATGTGTCTCTTATGTTCTGATTTAACAGGTACGACAATCCTTCCATCTCTAAGGGTTATGTATTCTTCTCTTACAATATCTTTGTCGGTAAGGCTTTTAATAATCCTATTTACCGATTTGATCAGTTCATCTTTTTTATTATTTATATCCTTTCTTATCCCAGAAAGTTGTTTACTTGCATTGTCTTTTACATTTCCCCTGTCATTTATGATACTTTGAATATGGTGTTCTAATAGCTTATCAGTAAAAACACCTCCAGACATTTCAGCAAGATCGTTTGCTATATCTCCGTTATTTTTAAGATACTGTGCTGTTAATCTCGAATTGACGAGCAAACGCAGGACATCCAGAATCTTTTTACTGTCCAGTGCGGAGCCTTCTATCCTGCTCCTGTATAAATCTTCACTCAAATCAGGTAAATACTCAAGAGGCAAATGCTCCCTTTCAATCAATAATCTTTTTGATTGATTTACTAATTTAGATTCATTAACAATTTTTTGAATATCAATAACTGGTTTGATTTTTAGTACTTCAGATTTCCCCAGATCAGTAACACAATAGTTTGCGATATGCTTGACAATTTTTTGGAATTCTAGTTTATCATATACAGTTTCAATCATTATTTTAAGGTGTCTTCTTCATTAATATAGTCCTTAAGTATTTCTTTAGTCTTTGGCGTGTAACTATTTAGATAGTCGATTGTTACAGGCAATACATCATAAGTTTTAGAGTAGAAAAGTGAAGACTCAGCCACGTTTTTGCCTGGAATTTCAAATACTTTTAATAAAAAGAATACTGCACTCAAAAAAAATAATATTTGCACTGCTCCGATCACCCCCCCCAGTATCTGATTTATGAAATTATTTACTTTATCAAAAGGATGCACCCATCTTTTTAATAAAGAAACCAATATCATTACAATAAGAAATATTAACACACCGGCAACAATTTTAGAAAGATAAATTTCAATGCCTGTAAACGATTCAATAATTGTCCCGAGTTTTTCATAGAACAATGCAGCAATAATAATTGCCAGAATAAAACCTAGCAAACCAATAATTTTTCTGACAAAGCCATCCTTAAAGCCCAAAATAAATCCAATAAGAACTACAATTAGTATTATAAGGTCTATAGGTGTCAACTTTTGCTCAAATAATTTTCAACTATGCTTCTAACTATCTTACCGTCAGCTTTGCCTTTAAGAGTCTTCATTACTTCAGGCATTAATTTAGGAAAATCTTCTTTAGTTTTAGCCCCGATATTTTCTGCTATATTTTTAACTTCTTCTAAAATTTCATTCTCATTTAATTGTTTAGGCAAATACCTTTGCAATATTTCAAGTTCCTTTTCTTCTTTTGAAGCGAGGTCTTCCCTACCCGCATTACGATATTGTTCAATTGAGTCTTTTCTCTTTTTAGCAGCAGAGGTAAGTAGTTTGATCTCTTCTTCCCGAGTAAATTCTTTACCGGAACCGCTTTTTTCAAATTCTAATATAAGCGCCCTGATCGATCTAATTGTTTCCAACCTCAGTTTATCACCGGACTTCATTGCAGTTTTCAGATCGTCATTTATAATTTCACTCAAACCCATATCAACCTCATAAAGTAAAAAGGCAGGAAAGTAAAAATACTAACCTGCCTCGTAAAAATATAAAATATTTTATTTATAAATTAGATCTTAATCGTAGAAGAATAATTTATTCTTAAACAATAAGCTTTTCTAAGCTCCTGTTGAATATCAGTAACCATTCCCATGTCAGTACCCTTATCGATTCTAAGAGAAACAATTACATTTGGTAAAGATTGTCTCTTAGCATACATCAAAGGTTCGACATCTTTTAATTGAACAATACTGTCATTTATTTGTATTCTGTTATCTTTACCCACCCAGATATATGAAATTAATCTTTTATTCTCAATTTTTTCAATGGCTTTTGCTTCCGGGAGTTTATAGTCAACTAAGACGTCAACTTGTCTCAAGGTAGTAGTAACCATGAAAAAGAGAAGAAGCATAAACACAATATCCGGCATGGAAGCAGTTGGGATCTCTTGTTTGGTATTTGCTCTTCTTTTTTGAAATTTCATTCTGATTTACCTCAAGTCTTATTTATTTGTTTTTTCAGGTTCCGCTAATGAAATAATAATCGGAATCTTTTCCTTAACTATATCCTGATCTTTCTCGGGTAAATCATTATATTTTCTACCAAAGTTTTGATTTGAATACTCATCCCTGGTCTCAAAATATGCCTGCTTTATCTGATCAAGAGCCTGGATATATGTATTATACCGCGTCTGTCTATCAGTCTTAACAGAGACAATTAATTTTTTATTTTTAGGGAGATCAATTTTGGAAATAATTCGCGGTTTAATATTGTTTTTAATTTGAAATACCGAAATAGGCTTGCCATCAAGAAGAACATCCCCATTTGCATTTATCAGAACCGCTGCCATTCTGTCTTTAGGTACTTCAACAGTATTTAAATCTTCAACATATTCCGGCAGCGTAAGCCCAATACCTGTATCAACATCAATAACTGTTGCAACGAGGAAAAAAAGCAACAGTAAGAATGCAATATCAGCCATTGAACTGGTCGGAATAGCCGCTTCAGCTATTTTTCTTTTTTTAATCATAAAACTAAACTCATATAAAATTTAATAAAATTAATAATGCAAACTAACAAAGAAGAATTTAAATCTTCTTTTTTGCTTTGAGTTCGTATAATGCATCAATTAATTCTATTGAGCTTTCTTCCATATCTCCAACCAAACGGTCTATTCTTGATATGAAATAGTTGTAAGCAACCTGGAGAATCATAGCAACTACCAGACCAAAAAGTGTTGTTAACAACGCTACTGAAATACCGTCAGCCACAATAGCTGGTGATATTTGTGCTGCTTCTTTAATAGCGTCAAATGCAGTAATCATACCTTGAACCGTTCCTGTAAATCCAAGCATTGGTGCGATGGTAATAAAAGTTGAAATCCAGATCATTCCTTTTTCAAGGAAACTCATTTCAATACCACCGTAAGCAATAATGGCTTTTTCTGCTGCTTCAAGTCCTTCATCTGCTCTTAACAAACCAGCATGAAAAACAGAGGCAACCGGCCCTCTGGTATTTGCACAAACATCTTTAGCAGCGTCAACGCCACCGCTCTCCAAAGCTTTTGTAACTTTGATGATAAAATCTTTTGTGTTTACCCTAGCTCGGGAAAGAGTCCAAAATCTTTCGATACAGAAAGCCAAACCTAATACAAGACAAGCAAGAATAGGGTGCATAAAAAGGCCGCCCGCTTCATACTTAGTAGTTAGCCAATTTAAAGCTCCCTGATTGTTAGTAGTTTGTGCAATTACATTTACAATCGATGAAATAATGAATGCAAATTCCATAATAGAGTGACCTCCTAAAAATTATATAAAAGAAACTCGAGGAGAGAAAACCTTCCGTAATTAATCAAAAATACTCCATCAGGATAATGATTTCAAAAAAGAAAGTCAACATTTATCTAATGTCAATAATAAAATTATTTTCATCAACCTGTGGTTTTATAGGGGCTTAAACCTATGAGTTAGTTCCAAAATATTGCCCGTTACAAAGTGGTAATTGTTAAATATACTATATATAAGCTCACCTATTTCTTTAGGTTTCATTGCAGAGTCAAAATCAAAATCCTTCATCCACTCCCTGTTTGCTTTTGTGTCAATTATGTAAGGTGCAATGGCATTTGCAGACAAATTTATAGCCTTCCCCTCAATTGACAAAGACTTTACTAAATGAATAAGCGATGCTTTCGATAAACCATAAGCGGCTTTATTAGCTTCTGCACTAATGCCTGTGTATGCAGCAGTCAAACAAATTGAACCTGATGAAGATTTTGAAACCAGAATCGAAAAATATTTTGCAAGCAAAAAACTAGTTTTCAGATTCATGTTAAACATTTTTTCAAGTTCATCCTGAGAAGTTTCCCAGACAGACTTACCACCGGCAAAACCTCCTATTGTACTATACAAGAAAAACACTTTATCTTTTGAAGGAGATATCGCTTTAAATGCTTCAGATACATTTGCCTCAATAGTCAAATCCTTAACAGATATCTGTTTTACCTTTGCATTATTTGTTTCTATTTCCTTAAACCCAGAACCAAATAAATATATCTGATCATAATCTTTTTCTAATAAAGTCTGAGTTACTCCGTTGCCAAGAGCCCCACTCGCCCCGAATATTAGTAGTCCTTTTGTCATCGTTTAGTACTCCCTTCATTACTTATAATTCTAATCTGGTTTCAACGCCGTGTAATTTATTATATGGAAGAGTATAAAATTTTACAAATGATGGCGTAACCTTTTTCAGGAATGCGAATATTTTTAAAAGAGGTCTATTGGTCACAATATCTTCCACACCGTAAAAAATAACCTTTTCATTTATTCCATTCTTTTTTAGTAATACCGGAATATCCAACGCTTCCATGTAACCGCCCTCAATCATTATTCCAGATAACCCGTGAGCCAGGTTTTCAACTTTCTGAAAGTTTACTCCGTACGGTTTGTCAGTAGTCTTTATTGAAACAAGTATATTATTTTCATAAATAATATTTCCCCTAATAATACAGTGAACCATATATGGTGGAATTTCCTGGAGATTTTTTGTAAAAAATAAGGCGGTACCTTTGATATTAGTTCCAAGACCATAAATCTGGTTATAGCTGACAATAAAAGTTTCAATTGGCAATGCACGGAAAGAACGATGCATTCTTTTGTTTCCTCTTTCCCATAATTTTATAACAAAAAATGGAAGTGCCGCAATAACAAGTGACCAGTAGCCACCGTGAGGGATTTTGTTCATAACAGCAATAAGGAATCCGAGTACAACAACAAATACAACAATTGAAACTATCATTTTACTGTAGTTTTTATCTAACTTAAAAATCCAGATCATAAAAATTGAGCTGATTGTCATTGTTGCAGTTACAGCAAGTCCGTATGCTGCAGCTATATTTTCGGATTTTTGAAAAAAGAAAACCATGAAAATTACGGCAATTAGTAATCCCCAGTTAACTACTCCTATATATATCTGGGATTTTAAATGCAGCGAAGTAAATTTAACCTTCAGTAAGGGAAATATTCTTGTAGTGATACCTTGATAAACAAGAGACATAATCGCACTGATCATTGCCTGCGATGCAATTATTGTAGCAAAAAGTGTAAGAATTAAAAAGGGTACATATAAAAAAGGAACAATTGACTTTACCATTGAAAATAATATAGAAGTCGAATCACCTGTATTAATTAAGTAAGCACCCTGTCCGAAATAATTAATTACCAGAGCAAAGAATACAAAATACCAGGCATGTTTTATTGGATCACCACCCAGATGCCCCATATCTGCATATAATGCTTCACCACCTGTTGCGCAAAGTATTACTTCACTTAGGACAAAAAATCCAACCAGTCCGTGATGAAGTAAAAAATTTATACCATAGTAAGGATTAATAGCCATTAAGACATTTGGGAACTGAAATATTGAATAAATCCCGGTTAGGAATAAAACGGAAAACCATAAAAGCATTATTGGTCCGAACGTAAAGGAAACCTTATCAGTGCCGTGATATTGAACTGAAAACAATAATACAGTAATAATACAAGTAATTATAATAATCGTAGTTATGCTAATGTGTCCAACACCGGGAATTAATTGTAGTCCTTCTACAGCAGACAAAATACTAATTGCCGGAGTTATAACTCCGTCACCCATTAACAGCGATACACCAACATAACCGAGAAATGTTGCGAATGCTACTTTTCGTCCCTTTTTTAATTTGCCGGCTATAATTTCTTTTAATACAATTATTCCCCCCTCCCCTTTTATACTCAGACTCATAGCAAGCCAGACATATTCCAGGCTTACCAGGATAACTAACGACCAGAATATTAATGACAAAACACCCATTAAATTATTTTCTGTAGGCTTTGTAAGTGTGAAAATAATTGTCAGGGTATAAATAGGGCTAGTGCCGATATCTCCAAAGACTAATCCGGCAGCTTTTGTAATATCCTTAAACGATGAAAATTTTTTTTCTTTCTGAGGCATTGTATTTTTATTCGGCAATAACGACAAACTTGAATAAACGTTTAACTTAAAAACTGATGAACGCTTCTCAAAATATACATTAATGATTTAATAATAAAAAAATTACATTAAATCGTTTATTTTATTATGAATAGAGGGAACAACTTCTGTCTTCTCAATACCCTTTGAAAATGAGTCTGTTATCTCTATTTTACTTCCTGAAATCTCCACAATTATTTTTTTTAATAAATATGAAAAACAAAAAGTTTATTATAATCGATGCAATGGCAATGGCTTACAGAGCTTATTTTGCTTTTATATCCAGACCATTGACTACTAAAAAAGGAGAGCCCACCTCAGCTATTTACGGTTTTCTTAACCAGCTTTTGAAAATTCTTGAAGAAAATAAACCGGACTACATAGCTGTTGCTTTTGATTCAAAAGAAAAAACATTTCGTCACGAGAGATATGATAAATACAAATCTTCCCGCGAAAGTATGCCGGATGATATGATTCCGCAAATAGGAAGGATTAAAGATATTATTGAGGCATTAAATATTCCTCTTTATATCCTTCCGCGCTATGAAGCAGATGACATAGTCGGCACTGCTGTAAAAAGAGCTGAAAAGAAAGGGATGCTCTCATACGTGATTACTCCTGACAAAGATTACAACCAGATGGTAACAGATAAAGTAAAAATCATAAAACCTGGTAAGGGTGTAGATGAAATTATTATCATAGATGTAGCAAAAGTAAAAGAAGAATTCGGTTTTGCACCGAAACAAATGATTGACTACCTGGGGTTGATCGGAGATAAGTCAGATGATATTCCAGGTATTGCCGGGATCGGACCTAAAACCGCGATCCCCCTGATCCAAAAATATGGGAGCATTGAAGGGATCTACAAAAATATTAATAAGATAGAGAAAGAAGGATTGCGAAATAAGTTAATTGAGGGAAAAGAAGATGCCCTCCTCTCTAAAGAGCTCGCAACAATTCACTGCGACGTTCCACTCGAAATGGATTTTAAGGATGCAAAGTTTACAAAACCGGACCTAGAAAAAACTAAATCTATTTTTATAGAACTTGAATTCTCAAGATTATTCAGCAGGCTGCTGAACGTCTATGGACTTGATGGCGAAGAAAAAGGAATTGAGAAAGAGATAGTAGA
>Ga0307417_10000142_pt1 | contig 30977 bp, 34 predicted proteins | sample SalMarWE160210MG_2_FD_202514 | JGI IMG/M metagenome (GOLD analysis project Ga0307417, IMG submission 202514) | Salt marsh sediment microbial communities from the Plum Island Ecosystem LTER, Massachusetts, United States - WE1602-10 | ecosystem: Environmental > Aquatic > Marine > Intertidal zone... | reverse complement strand
TGGGACGGAACTTGCCCATGACGGCCCCAAGGACGATGAACAGGAGCCCCACACTCCCGGTGATCAGATCCCCGACCGGGAACGTCGTTTCGCGACCGATCGCGAGGACCAGGACGACGTAGATGAACGCCATGTACACGAGGAAAGCCACGCGCACCAGCAGGTAGGTGCCGGCGAACGTCTCGTAGTTGCGCTTCGCAGGGTCGATGCGCGGGATGTACTTCAACAGCAGGTAGATACCCAGCGTCATCAGCGGCGTCAACAGCAGTCCCATGAACTTGCCGCCGTACCCGTCCACCTCGCCGGCAGCATTCCAGTGAATCGGAATCCTGTCAGGCGCCGACCCCCACGCGATCGCGGCAATAGCGAACATCCCGACAAGGATCACAGCCTGAGTGATCTCCCATCCGCGCTTGTGCTCAATCAACTCGTTCCTCCGTTGGTCCTGTTTGTCGTCGACGGCCTTCGAAAAACCCGACAACGGCCGATGCCGCGTCGTCGAAAGCGGACATGTTGATCGAGTAGACGATCTGCGTTCGGCTGCGCTCCGACACGATCAGCCCTGCCGCTTTCAGCACGTTGAAGTGACCCGACATGGTGGATTTCGCGAGATCGAAGTGATCGGCCAGCTCGCCCGCAGTCATGTCACCTCCCCTGAGGAGGTGCAGGATCTGACGTCGGGTCGGATCTGACAGCGCTTTGAGGATCTCGTTGATGCTCATATTCGGTGATTCGCCAACAAACGAATCATAGCCGAAGCCGGCCGGCGTGTCTCTTGGTAGTATTTCTCTGCGCAAAAGGAGCGACGTGGGCTACATCATCTACTCGGTCCTTATCGTCCTCGTGATCGTTGGAGCTTGGTGGCTTCGCCGCCGCTCATCGGTTGTCGACGACTACCACGAGCGAGACTTCAAGGACCCACCGATCACTGGCGACATCTCGCATCTCGGTGGCGGGAAGATGTAGAGGCCCGGTGAGAGGTCCCCTGACAATCGCCACCGTCTTGGCGATCTCACTCCTCACGGCTTCGTGTGGTGCGTCATCGCCAAGCGCCAATGACACTGCACCGGTCATGGCCGCCTCGCTGTATCAGCTCGTCACCGTCGACAACACGTTCGGGGGGAGCCCCCCTCCATTCACCACGTACCTGATCCAAACGAGCACGGATCCCTACGCGGGCACCGGGACCGAGTCGGCGAACCCGCGACGTGCCTTGACCCAGGACGAGCGAGACGCCATCGAGGCAGCGATCGAACCACTCGGGACCGTCCAATGGGTCGACGACCCCACCGAGTATCAGACCAGCGACTTGATGCCCACAGTCGAGGGCGCAGCCATACTCGGCGTTGGCGAGCCGGTCTTCGATTCCAAGGGCGCGCTCGTACCGGTGAGCCTCTGGTGCGGCGGGCTGTGCGGCACGTGGTTCACCTACCGTCTCGAGGATATGAGCCAGGGTTGGGAGGTCACCGGAGTCGAAGGACCGCGCGCGATCTCCTAGAGGATGAGTCCGCCGATCCCAACCCTATGGATTCCTTGGGGACCATCGACACCGCGCACATCGAGATCGTTCGGTCCAAGCCACTGCGCGAGAACCTCAGCATCGCCACCTACCTCAACCCATGAGATGCCGGGACCGTCCGCTCCGCCGGCCCGCCCAGGATGGAGGTCCGGATCGATATCCCACTGGATAAAGAACGGCAACCCTGTCGACATCGCCACCTCGAGCCCAGCGAGGCGCCACGCCAATTCGACACCATCGGGTCGGAGCCGAGTCATCCGCTCGGCTGTCAGGCCAAGCCGACCGGCAAGGCTGTCGATGTCGTCGGTGCGCAGGCACCAGGCGGCGAGCCGATCGCCCTCAACCAATTGGGCGGTGACCCATTGAGCGAGCATGCTGTCTGTCGCCTCGTCATGATCGACGACTGCCATCAGCTCCACGTACGAGTCGCCAAGGGGCACGATCCGGTTGCCCGTCCCGAGCCCGGTGTGCCTCCCACCGAGCACGGACGTCAGGCCATACGTCTCGAGGAGCCGGTGACCGGCAAGGTCGAGATCCTTGACCGCCATGATCACGTGATCGAACCAGAGCATCTTCGGATCCTATAACGTGGTGCCCCATGTGGGACGACCCCCCGTCCTCTCTCGCGAGGCCGAGGGCCGGGGGGAATGGCGTCGAGCCGATGCCCAACTCCGGAGCGGGCGTTCTTCGCAACGGTGCTCGCGACTCGACTCCCGTTCGGCGTACAGTGGACCCATGCGAATCGAAACGGACCTCGCACATGTAACCATCACCATGTCTCCAATCGAGACAGTGCTCGCCATCAAGCGCCGCCTGAAGGTCCCCATCACGGCTATCGAGTCTGTGGCGGCCATGGATCGAGGCGACGTGCCTGTCGGGTCGCTGATTCGCGCCCCGGGCGCGCACGTCCCCGGCCTGATCCGCTACGGCTCCTACGGAGTAGGCGAGAAGCGGCAGTTCAGGGCAACCACACGCCGGGCTCGTGTGCTCGTCATCGAGACGCCTGGATGGGAATACTCGAAGATCGTCCTGTCGATTGCCGATCCCGACCAGGTCGCCGGAACGATCAGCGCGGCGCTCCGAAAGTAGCACAAAGTACGGCATGGTACGGTATCGTCATGTCGATACATGACACCAGCTTCCTCACCTCGGCGGAGGTGGCAGAGAAGCTCAAGCTGAACCAGCAGGTCGTGCTCAGGAAGCTCCGCTCCGGAGAGATCCCCGGTTACAAGCTCGGCGGGGAGTGGCGCGTCGCTGATCACGAACTGGAAGCGTGGCTCGCACCGCACTCAAACCGGTATTCGACGACGAAGCGAAGTTCCACCGAACGCGCCTTCTTCAAGAACGGGAAGCTCATCGCTGTCCCCGCTCAGCACAAGAAGCGTGTGTACGTTCTCGAGCGTCTCGTCCAGGAGTTCAAGCCGCAAACGGTCTACGCCGAGGCCGAGGTGAACGAGATTCTCGGCCGGTTTCACTCAGATGTGGCCTGGCTCAGACGCGAGCTCGTCGGCGAACGGATGATGGTCCGCTCGGATGGCAAGTACATGCGGGCGAGCAGCTACCTCAGAAGCTCAGACGATTGAGATGGAGTCCGCGGATTTCGTCGTGATCGGCGCCGGCATCGCCGGCGCCTCGGTCGGCTCTCGCCTGGCCGAACATGGGTCCGTACTCCTCTTGGAGCGCGAATCGATTGCCGGCTATCACACGACCGGTCGCTCCGCGGCGGTCTTCACCGAGGCCTACGAGAGTGACGAAGTCAGGACGTTGGTCCGCGCCAGTCGAGGCTTCCTCACCGCTCCCCCGGACGGCTTCACCGACGTGCCGCTCCTTTCGCCGATGCCGGTGATGTTCATCTCCCGCCCCGACCAGATGGACAGAATCGACATCGAGTTCGAGCAATCTGACGGGCTTGTTCGGCGCCTCGACGGAGAGGCAGCACGGAGCTTCTGCCCCGTGCTCCGTCCCGGGTACACCGCCGGGGCTCTCTTGGAGGAAGGAGCGTGCAGCATCGATGTGCACGCCCTCCACCAGGGCTTCCTCCACGCGGTCCGACGGCGCGGCGGGCGTGTGCTGACCAATGCCGGCGTGGCTGCAATCGACAGATCCTCGATCTGGACGATCGAGACGACCGACGGGGTCTTCTCCGCGCCAATTGTCGTGAACGCAGCCGGCGCGTGGGCCGACGAGATCGCAGCCATGGCCGGGGCCGAGCCGGTCGGTCTGATCCCGATGCGGCGCACCGCCTTCACCTTCAACCCGCACCTGGACACCGGCAACTGGCCCATGGTCATCGACATCGACGAGGAGTTCTACTTCAAGCCGGACGGTTCACTGCTCCTCGCCTCACCATGCGACCAGACGCCAATGGCACCGTGTGACGTTCGCCACGAGGAACTCGACGTGGCGATCGCGATCGACAGAATCCAGGCGGCCACCAGCCTGGAGATTCGCCACGTGAACACCGCGTGGGCGGGGTTGCGGACGTTCGCACCGGATCGCCGGCCGGTAGTGGGGTGGGATCCGGTGGTCGACGGGTTCTTCTGGCTGGCCGGCCAGGGAGGGTTCGGCATCATGACCTCGCCGGCAATCGCAGACACGGCAACAGCGTTGATCGTTGATCGTGCACTGCCAGAGGGCATCGATCCGGAACCCCTGGGCCCGGACAGGTTCAGGGACAGCTGACAGCTGACTGCCAAGAGCAAGGCACGACTTGAGACCTCGGGACGCCGTTCCTACCGAGAACCCAGAACCGACAACCGAAAAGGCTCCCGCAGGGAGCCTACGTGGTGCTCACCCACAACCCTGCAGCGATGAACGCGCCTCCGACGAGGTGGAAGACGTGGATCGCCTCGCCCAGGAACAGCACCGCGAGCACCGCCGAGAACAACGGCATCAGGTTCAGATAGGGCCCGGCCCGCGTCGGACCGACGGAGACCACCCCCTGGTTCCAGGCGATGTAGGCGATCACTGAGGCGAAGATCCCGACATAGAGGAACGTAGCGATGTGTGGCAGGTTCCAGGCGAAACCGCCGACCGACACAGCTTCCCACACGTAGAAGGGGGCGATCATCAACGTTCCGACCGCTGCCACGGCGGTAACGATCACCAACGGGGGCACATCAGGGCGGCGTTGCAGCGCAACCGAGTAGACCGCCCACGCGATGACCGCACCCAGGATCATGAGATCTCCGGCGGCGAAGTGGAGATTCGAGAGGGCGGTTAGGTTGCCCCTCGTAAGGACGATCACGACTCCGACCATCGTGGCCACGATGCCGACTCCCTCCCGAGGTGTGATCCGTTCTCGAGACGCGAGGTAGACAACGATGGGAATGATCACCGGGGAGGTAGCGACGATCAGGCTCGCGTTGATCGCCGTCGTGGTGTGGAGGCCCGTGTAGACGAGAGTGTGGAACAACAGCACCCCGGTGAACGACGACAGCAACAGCCAACCGAGGTGCCGCCGCAGGACCGGCAGGGATCGCAATGTGGCCCGCCCGGCGAGGAGCGCCAGCACGATGAGGGCGGTGACCCAGCGGTAGAACGCGAGCGACACAGGAGGGATGCCTTCTGCGACGGCTCTGCCGACCACGAAGTTGCCGCCCCACAGCAGCGACGAAAGGACCAACAAGACCGGGGCAGGAAGCCGGCGCACGATCAGGAATGCTACTGCCTCGGAAAACCGCTTGACCTTCACGCTACGTCATGGTCTAGCGTGCTCAGCATGGCCTACACGGTTGGCGAGGTGGCACGCCTCGCGGGAATCACCAATCGAACACTGCACCACTACGACGAAATCGGGCTGCTGACACCGAGCGGGCGTTCTCCTTCCGGCTACCGCCTCTATGACGGCGAGGACCTCGAGAGGCTCCAGGAGATCCTGTACTTTCGGGAGCTGGGGTTCGGTCTAGAGGAGATTCGGACTGCGGTGACCGATCTCGAGTACGACCGCGGTGAGGCGCTGCGGCAGCAGCGAACCCTGCTGTTCGGACACATCGAGCGGCTCGAATCGCTCATCGAGTCACTCGATGCAGCGATCGACGCGCACGAGAAGGGAATGACGATGAATAAGGAAGACATGTTCGAGGTGTTCGGAGACTTCGACCCCGCCGAGTACGAGGAAGAGGTCGAGCAACGATGGTCCGGCCCGGCTCTGGACGAGTCCCGCCGCCTGGCCGCGAGCTACTCGAAGGAAGACTGGATCGAGATACGTGACGAGGCCGAAACCATCGCCAAACGATTCGCAGAACTCAAGAAGGGAGGGATCGATCCGGGCAGCACCGAGGCAATGAAGATTGCGGAGTCTCACAGGCTGCACATCGAGCGGTTCTATCCGTGCTCATACGAGATGCACCAGGCGCTCGGAGACATGTACGTTCAGGACTTTCGCTTCACCGCGTACTGGGACAAGTACGCGGAGGGTCTCGCTCCTTTCGTGAGCGCCGCGATCGCAGCCAACGCGCGTCGGTAGGCTGAACGACAAGCAAGGAGGTCCACATGGCGGACGCAGCAGGTGTGCGAGAACTCGTCGAGAAGGCCAAAGACCTGATCACGGTCCGTCAGGTGTTCGGTGACCCCATCGAGCGCGATGGAGTCACCGTCATACCAGCGGCCTACGTGAGAGGGGGCGGCGGTGGCGGGGGCGGCGCGAACGAAGACAACTCCGGAAGCGGGCTCGGATTTGGAGTCTCCTCGAGGCCGTCCGGTAGCTTCGTGATCCGGGGCGACCAAGTGGAGTGGCAACCCGCCATCGATGTGACCCGGGTCGTCCAGAGCTTCGCAGCGGTCGTGATCGTCTTTCTGGTGTTTAGAAGACGCAGAAAGTCGAGCTGATCGGCCGTCCTCCCCCGAACCCAGGGCTCGGCGTGACGTCGAGAGACTCGCCGGCATTGGGTTCGCATCGTGGGGGTCCTCGCGATCAAGGCGTTCGTCCCCTACATTGCTTCGAGATGGGAGAACGACAGCGGACGCGCACGTCCAGTTTCGGTGCGAGCAAGCGAGAGGCGCATGATGCGAGCGAGTTCTACGCTCGCTTCCACCCGCCTGCGATCAGCGCCGACGACGCGGTTGAAGTCGCCCCCGACCTCGGAGACGGTTGCCTCCTTGGCGACGCACGAAAGATGGCCGAGCTTCCCGACAGCAGCGTCGCCCTCGTGGTCACCTCGCCGCCCTACTTCGCCGGCAAGGAGTACGAAGCAGAAGTCGACCGCGCCGGCATCCCCCGCTCCTACATGGAGTATCTCGAGGTGCTCCGGGACGTGTTCGCCGAGTGCGTTCGGGTGTTGGAGCCGGGAGGTCGCATCGCCGTCAACGTCGCCAATCTGGGTCGCAAACCGTACCGCAGCCTCTCCGCGGATGTCATCGGGATCCTCCAGGACGACCTCGGCCTCCTCTTGCGGGGAGAAGTCGTGTGGCGCAAGGCGAGGGGAATGTCCGGCTCATGCGCATGGGGTTCCTTCAGGAGCGCCACGAACCCGGTTCTGCGAGATACCACCGAGCGAGTCGTAATCGCATCGAAGGGACGCTTCGATCGGGCACGTTCCGAGCAACAGCGTACCGACGAGGGCCTCCCGGTCGGGAGCACTCTCAGCACCGATGAGTTTCTGGAAGCCACCCTCGATGTGTGGGAGATCCCATCTGAGAGCGCACAGCGCATCGGGCACCCGGCACCGTTCCCCGTTGCCCTGCCCGAGCGGCTCATCCACCTGTACACCTTCGAGGGTGACCTCGTGCTCGATCCCTTCATGGGGTCCGGAACAACGCTCGTCGCCGCGGCGAGAACTGGTCGCCGCGGGGTGGGCTACGAACTGGATCCGACATACGTCGACATTGCCCGGCAGCGGTTGTCCGAACCCCTAGAAGCCCCATTCCCTCCGAGAGACAAGAAGATCCTCGACGTGGCGACAGACGTGCTCGCCGGCGCCGGTTTCTCGATCGTAGGAACCAACAGGAGGGTGTCAGGAGTCGCTGTCCCTGTCGTGGCTTTGGACACGGCCGGAGAGACCTGGTTCGTGGACGTAACCGGCGGCTTCACCGTCTCGACCGGCGGCCTCGCCACCACAGACGGAGTCCTCCGATCCCTCGGCAAGGCGGCGATCCTCGCCTCGGAATCGAGCAACATCCTGTTGCTCTCGTCTCATCTCCCCCAACCCGCGACCGAGGCCGGCAGGCTCCTCAAAGAGGCCCGGGGTCGCCTGTTCGTCGACGCACTCGATCTCGCCGAAGACTCAACACCGTCGGCACTCCACGCACTCGCACGTCGATAGCGATGCGCGCTTATTCCCGGGGTGCGTTTGAATCGGGCGTGCACATGAAGTACCGCATCATCCTTCTCGCCTTCGCGCTTCTCCTCGCCGCTTGTACTGCGCCAGTGGTGACTGGCCCCGACGCCACCGCCTCGCTGGACACGACACAGACGACCGGCCCACAGTCAACACAGCCTCAGACCACCGACACCGCCGGAACGCCGACGACCGTTTCGTGTGATCAGGCACCCGCCGACTTCCAGGCGCTCTGCACCGCCTATCACATCGTCAGCACCACCTACGTCGACCCCGTCGATCCCGCGGCGCTCGCAGCGGGTGCTGTACAGGGGATCACCGACTACGAGAACGAGCCGGGTGGGACCCTCCCTGACTCGCTGACCTGCGCACTCCCGGACCCGAGCTTCGTAACGGTTTGCGATGCATTCGTGCAAGAAGAACAGACCGATCCCGCCCCCGTCGGGGATCTGGTCGCCGCGGCCATCAACGGAATGATGAACACACTCGACCCCCACTCCGTGTACTTCACACCTGATGCGCTTGCACGTTTCCAGGAGGAGACACAAGGTCAGATCGAAGGCATTGGCGCGCTGGTCCGGCCCGAAGACCCCAACGACCCCGAAGGTGCCACATGTTCGACGATCTCCGACAGTTGCGAGCTCGTGATCGTCTCGCCACTGGAAGGTGGCCCGGCCGAGGCGGCCGGTCTCAAGTCGGGCGATGTCATGACATCGGTGGACGGTCAGTCCATCGACGGATGGCTCGTAGACGAGGTGATCTCTGAGGTGCGCGGTCCGGCGGGCAGCACCGTGACGATTGGCATCGATCGTGACGGGCAGCCGCTGGAGTTCACCATCACCAGAGCCGCGATCGACATCCCGATCGTGACGTCGAAGATGCTCAATGACACCACCGGCTACCTCGAACTCGCCATCTTCTCGACCAACGCTCCCGACCAGTTCAACACGGCGCTCCAAGACCTCCTCGACCAGGGTGCAACAAACATCGTGCTCGACCTCCAGCACGACCCGGGCGGTTCCCTGAACACGGCGATCTTCGTCGCCAGCGAGTTCCTGTCGTCAGGGTTGGTGCTCAGAACGCAGGCACCCGACCAGGTCCAGGAGTACTCGGTGGAACCTGGAGGCATCGCGACCGACCCCTCGATCAAGCTGTACGTGCTGGTCGATCAGGCAAGCGCCTCGGCATCAGAGGTGGTGACCGGTGCTTTCCAGGACTACGGTCGTGCGACCGTCATCGGTACGCACACCTACGGCAAGAACACGGTCCAGCAGCAGTTCAACCTGAGCAACGGCGGTGCCGTCAAGCTGAGCGTCGCTCGCTGGGTGACACCGGACGGGCATGACTACGGCGGAGTTGGATTGACCCCTGACGTCGTGGTGGATATCCCGACCGACGCGCCGTCCGACTACTTGCTGAACAAGGCGCTCGAGATCATCGGATCAGGCGCCTAGACCCACCGGACAGGACACGCCGGTTCCTCCGTGTCCGCAGTAGCCGTTCGGGTTCTTCGACAGGTACTGCTGGTGATAGTCCTCTGCGAAGTAGAACTCGCCGGTCGGCTCGATCTCTGTCGTGATCGCCCCGTACCCCGCTCCGCGAAGCTCTGCTTGGTAGCGATCCCGAGAGGCCTCTGCTGTCTTCTGCTGAGTGTCCGAGAACGTGTAGACGGTCGACCGGTACTGCGTGCCGACATCGTTGCCCTGACGCATGCCTTGGGTGGGATCGTGACCCTCCCAAAACACTCGAAGCAGCTCGTCATAGGAGATCTTTGCGGGATCGAACACCACCTGTACCACCTCCGCGTGGCCCGACATGCCCGAGCACACTTCCTCGTAGGTGGCGTTTGGCGTGAACCCGCCCGCATACCCAACCGACGTGCTGTACACGCCGGGAAGGTGCCAGAACATCTGCTCGGCCCCCCAGAAACATCCCATGCCGAACACCGCATGTTCCGTACCTTCCGGGAAGGGTGGGAGCAGCGGTGTGCCAAGCACATGGTGACGGTTCGTGATCGACATGGGTGTGGCCCTGCCGACCGGTGCCCTGTCCTCTGAAGGCTTCTCCAATGGTCTCCGATGGAACATGCGGTCAGCCTACGGCCAATGGTGGGTTAGGCGAGCAAGCTCGGTCTAGCCCACCGGCACTTCGGATCTTGTATCTCGCACGCGAACGGCGGCGCTCCATCCACCACGGGGCGAGCTGTACGGGATACCAGGCACGAGAAGCGAGGTACGGCCGAGGGCCGCAGGCCAGAGGCCAGGCGGGGCGAAGCCCCGCAACACCCCTTCACCTTGTCCCAGCCACGACGTAGGTTGTCTCCATGGCACGATCCTTCACCCCCGCGCTCTTCTCATTCCTTCGCGATCTCGAGGCCAACAACGATCGCGAGTGGTTCGCCGCGAACAAGCAGCGCTATGAGCGCTCGGTGCGCGAACCCGGTCTGCGATTCATCCAGGACTTCTCTCCCCACCTCGCCGGGATCAGCTCGCACTTCGTGGCAGATGCCCGGCCTTCCGGCGGCTCGATGTTCCGCATCTACCGCGACGTTCGCTTCTCGAAGGACAAGAGCCCGTACAAGACCAACGTCGGCTTCCAGTTCCGTCACGAGGCCGGTCGTGACGCCCATGCTCCTGGCTTCTACCTCCATCTCGAGCCGGGTGCGGTGTTCGCAGCCGCAGGACTATGGCACCCCGACGCTCCGACGGCGCGCGCCATCCGCGAAGCAATCGTCGACAACACCGCCCGGTGGAAGAAGGTCACTGGCTCCAAGCGATTCACCGACGCCTATCAGCTCACGGGGGACTCGCTCAAACGTCCCCCGGCCGGCATGGATCCTGACCATCCCTTCATCGAGGACCTCAAGCGCAAGGACTTCATCGCGACGAGACCACTCACGCAGAAGGCGGTCTCAGCGGACGGTTTCATCCGCGAGTACGCCAAGGTGTGCGCTGCGGCAGTTCCACTGATGCAGTTCCTGTGCGAGGCGATCGGGGTGCCGTTCTAGGTCGTCGACAGGCCTACCCCCCGCCCGTATGAGCATCATGTCGGGAGATAACCAAGCAAAACACTCGGATTTGCCGACGCGTCAGCAACATACCCGCTAAGTTTCCCAGGGTCGCCCGACCGTGGAGGGAGCCTCATGAGCGATACGCCTGACACACCCGTCGAAGTCGAGGAGCCGGCCGCTCCGATCGGCCGTCGAGACTTCATCAAGAAAGCATCGATCGCCGCCGGTGCCGCGGCGGTGGGGGGTCTCGCGCTCTCTGCCTGCTCGAACGACGATGCTTCCGCCGCTACAACGATCACGGCGCCGAACATCGTCAAGGATGTGATCGAGTGGACCCTGGTGACCACATGGCCGCCGACCCTGCCGATCCTGGCAGACGGCGCGGTGAATTGGGCCAGGGACGTCGAAACGATGTCCGAAGGCCGCATCAAGGTCACCGTCTACGGAGCAGGTGAGCTGGTGCCGGCACTCGAGTGGTTCGACGCCGTCTCCGCCGGCACCGCCCAGGTCGGAAGCGGCGCCGCCTACTACAACGCAGGCAAGACACCGGCATCGCAGTTCTTCGCCGCAGTCCCATTTGGGATGAACGCCCAGCAGATGATGGCCTGGTTCTTCGGCGGCAACGGACTAACCCTGTGGGAAGAGACCTACGACCAGTTCGGCGTCATGCCGTTCCCCGGTGGGAACACCGGCGTGCAGATGGGCGGGTGGTTCAACAAGGAGATCAACAGCGTCGACGACTTCAAAGGTCTGAAGATGCGAATCCCGGGTCTCGGTGGCGCGGTGATCGACGCCTTGGGTGCAACAGCGACCCTCGTCGCCGGCGGTGAGATCTATACCAACCTCGAACGTGGCGTCATCGATGCCACCGAGTGGGTTGGCCCCTACCACGACGAGATCATGGGCTTCAACAAAGTTGCGAAGTACTACTACTTCCCCGGCTGGCACGAGCCCGGCACGGCGCTGGAGACCACGATCAACAAGTCCGAGTGGAGCAAGCTTCCGGACGACCTGAAGCAGATCTGCGCTCTCGCGTCCTACAACCAGAACATCTGGGAACTCGCACAGTTCGATTCCCAGAATGGTGCAGCGCTGAGACGACTGATCGACGCGGGAGTCCAGCTTCGCCCGTTCCCGGACCAAGTCATGGCGACTTTGAGGACAACCGCCACGGAAGTGATCGACGGCGTCGCTGCCGGCGACCCGCAGAGCGCCAAGGTGTGGGAAGACTTCAAGAGCTTCCACGACCAGGTCGGTGGTTGGAGCACCGTGTCGGAAAAGGCGTACTACGAGCTGATCTCGCCCGAGTACAGCATCTGATAGAGCCAATCGAGAAACGAGGGGGCGGCCTCCAGGCCGCCCCCTCTTGTCGTACGACGGCTGCGCCGATGCGGCACCCGTACGGGCGGCCGGTTGAGACTGGCTACTCCTCCGCTTCCGCGGTCAGCCGCCCATCTGCCCTGGCAGCCACAGGGCGATCTGCGGAAAGAGGATCACCATCGCCAAGCCGACGAGCTGGATCACCACGAATGGAGCGATCCCTCTGTATATCTGTGACGTCTTGATCTCTGGAGGGGCAACCCCTTTGAGATAGAAGAGCGAGAAACCAAACGGCGGCGTGAGGAACGAGGTTTGGAGGTTGATCGCGATCAGCACACCAAGCCAGACCATGTCGACACCGAGGGCCTGAAAGATCGGCGCGGCGACCGGCACATGAATGAACGTGATCTCGATGAAGTCGATGAAGAACCCTGCGATGAAGATCACTCCGAGGAACATCAGCAGGAACGGCGTGGCGCCCAGATTCGCATCTCTGATGACCTGCTGCAGATAGAGGTCGCCATGGAGAGACCTGAATGCAAGACCGAACGCCGTTGCTCCCAAGAGAATCGTGAACACCATGGCCGTCAGACCGAGCGTCTCTGTCATCGCCGCGTTGAGCGTCTCCTTGTTGAGCCTGCCACGCGCCGCTGTCAGGAGTGAAGCGCCCACGGCGCCAATAGCGGCTGCCTCGGTTGGTGACGCTACCCCGAAGAAGATCGACCCGAGAACGGCCAGGATCAGGAACAGCGGCGGGACGAGCGAGGTGAACGTCTGTTTGACTGCGACCATGCCATGGAAGTGGGCCAGGTCTTCCTCCGGCATGGAAGGCGCCAGCTTCGGCCGAACGCGCCCAAGGACGTAGAGGTAGAGGACATAGAGGAAAGCCAGCAAGAACCCGGGGATCATCGCCGCAAAGAAGATCTCACCGATCGAAATGTTCAGAACAGATCCGAGCAACACCAGCACGATGCTTGGAGGAATGATCTGACCAAGCGTTCCCGCCGCCGAGATCGTGCCGGTCGCGACCTCAGGGCTGTATTTGCGCTTCAGCATCGTGGGGAGGCTGAGCATCCCCATCGTCACGACCGTTGCCCCAACGATTCCGGTCGAAGCAGCCAGCAACGCTCCGACGACCACAACCGAAATGGCAAGGCCACCCTTGATTCGGCCAAACAGCAGCGCCATCGTCTCGAGCAGTTCCTCGGCGAGTCCGGACCGCTCCAGCATGACACCCATGAACACGAACAGCGGAACCGCCATCAGGAGGATGTTCGTCATCACGCCATAGACTCGTGAAGGGTAGAGGCCAAGAAAGTCGGAGCCGACCAGGAACATGACCGAAAGTGAGAGACCGCCGAGGCTGAATGCCACGGGGAACCCGAGGATGAGGAGCACCATGGCGGCGGCGAAAAGGATGATGCCTTCCACTCAGTACCCCCTCATCCGATCTTCTCGGCGTATTCAGGATTGCGATCGCGCACGAACTGGACAGCCTTGATCAATTCGGCGATCCCCTGAAGAAGGATCAGTAGGAATCCGAGGACGACCGCCCCTTTGATGAGCCACCGATACGGCAGCCCCCCTGGATCGTTCGAGATCTCACCGTTTCGGAAAGAAGCCCTGACATAGGGAAGTGTGGCGTACATACCCAGAACAGAAAACGGCAGGAGGAAGAAGACGGTACCGATGATGTTGATCCATGCCTTCACCTTCGGCGGTCGCGAGGTGTAGAGAATGTCGACACGAACATGCCGCTCCTCCTTCAGCGCCCAGGCCGCTCCCAGAAGAAAGATCAACGAATAGACGTGCCACTCCATCTCCTGGGAAGCAACGATTGAGAAGTTGAAGATGTAGCGGGTGACAACGTCGAATGTGACGTTCAGCACGAGGACCAAGGTCAGCCATTTGGCGACGGTGCCGAACCCGTCGTTGATTCTGTCGATAACCGCGCTAACTCTCAGCACGAGTCTCTCCGGTGAGTCTGGCAGAGCCTAGACAGTGCCGCCGCCCGATGTCGGAAGAGTCTCGAATCCCTTCAGGCCGAAAGCCAGGACGGTGCCTGCTCGAGGAGGAACTCGCTGATCTCCCGACAGCGGTCGAACACATCGCAGAGGTGTACGTCCGCCCTCGAGATGTCCACCAGCGAGACATTCACGCTGCCTCGAATGGCCAGACTGCGCTGCGGAGCATCCGTCACCGACTCAAAGGAGTCGGTGGCCGACACTTCGACCGGCAACACCGTCCCTGCGACGCCTGCGAGGTCGGTGGCCAGCACCAACAGATCCGGTGGTGATGGGAGCGGTGGGAGCACCCAGTTGAAATACAGAGGCAGGTGGTAGTCATCTTCTGGTTCGCGCTCGTCTTGAAGGACTCGATCCTCGAACGCGAGCACCACTCTCGGATCCACCTCGAGCGCCATGTGAAGGTCGAGGGGACCGCCACATGCCGTCTCTGGATGCAGATCGACCTCCCACTGCTGGCCGAAGGAGTACGTCTCGATGAAATGGCGCTCGTCATGGACATGAAATCCATGTTCGATCGCGTGCATCTTCTCGCTCGCGATGAAACCGTCGAGATCGACTACCGCCACGGAGCAAGGTTCGCACAGCCACGGAACTACCGCAATGGGCACGAGCTTCGCTCGCGGTCTTCAGTCTTGAGTCTTGAGTCCTCAGCCAGACGCTGCCTCAATCGTGGCAAGACCGCGGGCGATCGATTCGTCCCTCGAAAGCCGCTCGTGTGAGCGACCAAGAAACGGCCGATCACTTCCGTTTCCAGCTCGCAGGCCGACCGCCCAACCAGTGTGTGACGCGCTCTCACCAACAACTCACAACCCATAACCGAAAACCGGCAGACGAAGTCTGCCTACTAGACGGGAAGACCCAACGATCGTGCGATGACCAACCGCTGGATTTCACTGGTTCCCTCGCCGATTTCCAATACTTTGGCGTCGCGGTACGCCCTGGAAACCGGCGACTCGTCCATGTATCCAGCACCTCCGAAGACCTGCACGGCCTGTCGGGTAGCGCTCACGGCCGTCTCGCTGGCGTAGAGCTTCGCCATCGACGCCGCCTCTCTGTACGAGCGACCGGAATCTTTCAGCCATGCAGCCTTGTAGGTGAGAAGGCGCGCGGCCTCGACCGCCACCGCCATGTCGGCGAGCTTGAAGGCGATCGCCTGGTTGGCTCCGATGGGTCGACCGAAGGCTCGCCGCTCTTTCGCGTAGGCGGTGGCCTGATCAAGACATCCCTGGGCGACCCCGACCGACATCGCTGCGATTGCAATCCGACCGTCGTTCAGGATCTCGAGGAATTGCCGAAAGCCCTTACCCCTATCACCCAGAAGGTTCTCTGCGGGAACCCGGCAGTCGTTGAACGAGAGGCCGTGGGTATCGGAAGCCCTCCAACCCATCTTCTCGTAGGCCGGTTCCACGGTGAAGCCCGGCGTACCCGCCGGCACGATGATGGAGCTGATTTCATCGGGCCCTGTGAGCGCTGTCACGATCACCATTGACGTGATGGGGGTTCCCGAGTTGGTGATGAAGGCTTTCGATCCATTGATAACCCACTCATCGCCCTCCAACTCGGCCCTGGTACGGGTGCCGCCGGCATCGGACCCCGCATCCGGTTCGGTGAGGCCGAACCCGGCGAGTGCCGCACCGCTGACGAGTTCGGGAAGCCACCGCCGTTTCTGATCATCGGTTCCGAAGGTGAACAGGGGGTTCGCACCCAGGCCGACACCTGCTTCGAGGGTGATCGCCACGGACTGATCGACGCGTGCAAGCTCCTCGATGGCGATGCAGAGCGACAGGAAGTCGGCGTCGGCACCGCCGTACTCCTCAGGGAAGATCAACCCGAACAGGCCCAGCCGACCCATCTTGTGAACGATGTCGGTCGGGAAGGCGTGCATCCGATCCCACTCTTCGGCGTTCGGTGCGACTTCGTGTTCGGCGAACTCGCGAACGACGTTTCTGAATGCCCGGTGCTCTTCGGAAAGCTCGAACTCCATTGCTCCTCCTCAGCAGAACTCTACGACACCACCGATGTGTCAGGTTCGCTCGGGCTCTCCATGCTGGATCGGTCGATCATGCGCGACCCAGGCCCTTGCCCCGGCGAAGACGCCGATTGCCGCCGGGATCCAGTAGGCGATCACCCGATAGACGAGCACAGGACCGAGACTCACCGACGGCGAGACGCCGAAGAGAGCGAGCACCCCGACCAAGCCTGCCTCGATCACTCCAAGGCCACCCGGGGATCCGGGAAGGCCGCCGACGAGATGCGCTACGCCGAACGTGACGACTCCCCCCAGTGGCGTCAACGAAATGCCAAGTGCGACGAACGCCAGCGCCATTGAGCCGACCTCCATGGCCAAACGAGCAATGAGCAATCCGACCTCGCGAAAGGTGACCCTGCGATCGACCGCGGTCGGGCCGATGAGCGTGCGCAGTCGCTCGGGGAGGCGTCGTGTCAGCGATCCCATCCACCGGGGCCCACCGAGAAGCACCAACCCGACCCCGACGCCGGCCGCACCGATCACAACCGCCCCCGCCTGAAGGACCACTCCCGAACCGCCGGCGTGAAGGATGAGTATCCCGGCGCCCGTCATCGTCAGGAGACCTCCGTAGTACAGGACCGTCGTGCGCAGCGCCGCGCCGGCGGTACCTGTGACACGGTCTCGAACCGTCCAGGCCATCGCAGCCGGAGTGAATGCGCCACCGGCGGGGATGAGGCGGGCAACGCCTCCAGCGACCAGCGCCGCCCGGACCGCGTCAGCGAAACGCAGCCGGAGGCCTCCGGCTGCGACTGCCTCCTTGAACATGGCACCGAACGCAACCTTGGCTGCGAGTTCTGAGACGAACGCGAACCCGAGCAGCGCAAGCGATCCGATGTCAATGGACGGGAGCTGGGCGCGTTCGCCCAAGAAGCGGCCGACAGCCACATAGACGACCACACCAAACACGAGGAAAACCAGCACGCCTCGACCACCGAGGAGTTTCCTCATCAAACGGGATGGCCGTGACGGGTCGGGTGGGTTCACACAAGTCCTCCCGAGAGACGATCAGACGGCTCGGCGCATCCCACGCCGGAGGAGCCGGCGCTGCATGGCCGATGTGCCTCCCCACACTCCTGCGTCCATGCGCAGCGTGAGTGCGTAGGCCAGGCACTCGTCACGAACGACACAGCTCGCACAAACCGTCCTTGCTCGTCGATCCGGCGAGCCTTCCACCGGAAAAAAGATGCCGGGATCCATGCCGATACAAGCGGCATGGGGCCGCCAGTCCTCGGCGAGATCGTAAATCGGATCCATAGGTGACCCCCGATCCTCCATCGAATGATACCCGGATGGAACGTATGTAGCCTCGCGCCATGCGAACCCCTGACTACATGGGCGGCGGACTCGTCAATCTCGCCGCCGAGCTGGAACAGCGTTTGACCGGTCGATCACCTTCACTCCCACTGCACGTCGATCTCGCGTCCCGCATCCCCGACGCAGATAGCTACGTGCTCGTGCTCATCGACGGGCTGGGCGATGGACAGCTCGACCACCCAGACGCGGGTCCGCTTCGAGCGTCACGGGCAGCAGCGCTCGACGCGTCCTTTTCCACCCAAACGACAGTGAACACCTCGACGCTGGCAACCGGGCTGCCCCCCTCCCAACACGGACTGATCTCCTATCAGCTCCGACTCGGCACGCAGGTGTTGAACACGATCTACTGGTTCACCGAGAACGGCACGACGTCCTTGGAGATTCCCGACGGTTTCCTGCCCTCCCCCAACCTCGCGGAACGTCTTGCGTCAGCTGGGCGTCGGGTCGTGGCGACCGAACCCAGCGCGTTCGTGGGAAGCCCGCTCGACCGGATGCTGTTTCGCGGCGCGATAGTCCAGGGCACAACCACCGACACGGAGGGGATCGAGCTCTCGTTGAGTGCGTCCCGAACACCCGGCACGCTGGTCCTGCTGTACCTCCCGCACGTCGACGCTGCGGCCCATGCGGCCGGCCAGGAGTCGGACCTCTACGCGCACGCAATGAAACAGGTCGCCGAGACGTGGGAGCGCGTGGTCGACGGACTTCCTTCCGGGGTCTCAGCGATCGGCACAGCCGACCATGGCCATGTCGACATCGTCGCAAAGAACCGCATAGCCCTCCCTCGCACGGAGACACTCATCTTCTCGGGGGACAACCGGGTCGTGTATGTGACCGGAGCACCGGCAGAAGGAGTTGCCCTCGCCGAGCGTCTTCCTGCCACCTGGGTGCCGGCCGAAGACGCCGAGGGTCTTTGGGGACCCGGGCCATTCCATGAGGAATTCGCTGCCCGGCTTCCGGACGGGCTGCTCTTCGCCGACGAAGGCTACGCGCTGGTGCCCGCCGGGACCATGGACGAGATGGTCGGTCACCACGGCGGCGTGACAGAAGCAGAATTACGAGTGCCCCTCCTCGTCTCCTGAGTTGGCACGACTTGGTTTGCGCAGCTGGGTCCTAATCTTCGACACATGGCACACAAGTATCTCAAGGAAGCAGTCGATTCCCACTTCGAGACCATCCGCAGCGAGCTGGAGCACCTGGCAGCCATCCCATCGGTGAGCGCCGAGGGGTTCGACCCGGAGGGTGTTCGCGAGTCGGCAGAGTTCGTTGCGAACCTCCTTCGGAGAGCAGGATTCCCGGAGGTGCGTATCCTCGAACTGCACGGCGCCCATCCGGCGGTGTTCGCGAGCTACCCGGCGCCCGAAGGTGCACCAACGGTGCTGCTGTACGCGCACCACGATGTGCAGCCTGCAGGCGAAGGGTGGAGTTCCCCCCCTTTCGAGCCGGTGGAGCGCGACGGTCGGGTCTATGCACGCGGTATCGCTGACGACAAGTCAGGCGTCTTGATGCACGTCGGAGCGATGCTCGCCCACGGTGGCACCCCTCCTGTCGGGGTGAAGGTCATCATCGAGGGAGAAGAGGAGATCGGGTCGCTGCACCTCGAGGGCTTCCTCGACGCACACAAAGAGTTGTTCACGGCAGACATGATCGTCATTGGTGACTCCGGCAACTGGAAGGTGGGCGTGCCCGCCCTCACGACGTCTCTGCGCGGCCTCGTGGACTGCGTCATCGAGGTGCGCACCGCCGATCGGGCTTTGCACAGCGGCGAGTTCGGTGGACCCATGCCCGATGCGTTGACGGTCCTCAGTCGAGTGCTCGCGACGCTGCACGACGACGATGGGACGGTCGCAATCCCCGGGCTCGTTTCGTCGGATGACGCCGACCCGCTCGACCTCACCGAGGCCGAGTTCCGATCACAAACCGGAGCCGTCGACTCACTCGAGATGATCGCCCAAGGAAGTCTGACGTCCCGACTGTGGACCATGCCGGCCGTATCTGTCCTCGCGATCGACGCACCTTCGGTCGACCAGTCGATCAACGCGCTCGTTCCCGCCGCACGCGCGAAGGTGAGCCTCAGACTGGCGCCGGGTCAGGACCCCGATGCAGCCATGGATGCGCTGGTTGGCCATCTCGAGGCAAACGTGCCCTGGGGGGCCGAGGTGACGGTCACGCGCGGCGCATCAGGCCAGGCATTCGCCCTCACCACGGAAGGACCCCGGTTCGACATCTTCCGATCGGCGATGCGCGAGGCATGGGGGACGGAGCCGGTCAACATGGGAGTCGGTGGATCGATCCCGTTCGTTGCGGCATTCTCCGATGCATACCCGGACGCAACGATCGTGCTCACCGGCGTGCAGGAACCGGAGAGCCGCATTCACGCTGCCGACGAGAGCCTCGATCTCGAAGAACTGCGTCGTGCGGTGCTGGCCGAGGCGATCGCGTTGGAAGAGCTTGCGTAGCCCAACGGCTACGCGGTCATCAGTCGTCAGTCTTCAGTAGGAACGCGACCAAAGCCGCAGCAATACCGCGGGGCGGAAGTTCTACCGACAACTGACAACCGAAAACCGCGCTGTGGCCCGAACCACAGCGCTACTCCGCGCCGGGGAACCCTTTGCGCCGCCACACCTCGTACACGACGATCGACACGGCGTTCGCGAGATTCAGGCTCCGCCGGTCAGGCAGCATCGGAATCCTGAGTACTTCGTCCGCAGAAGCAAGCACCTCTTCGGGGAGACCTACCGACTCGGGACCGAACAGCAACGCATCCTCGTCCCCATAGGTGACGTCCGTGTAGCGAGTCGTTCCTGCACCCGAAAGAGCCAGTACTCGGTCGGGCCGCAGCTCCGTGAGACACGCGTCGAGGTCTCTGTGCACCACAACGTCGGCCCAGTCCCGGTAGTCGAGGCCCGCTCTTCTCAATCGCGACTCGTCCAAGCTGAAGCCGAGCGGTTCGACCAGGTGCAGTCGCACCCCGGTCACCGCGCTGATCCGCATGAGGTTGCCCGTGTTCTGAGGGATCTCTGGGTGGAAGAGGATGACGTCGATCATCAGAACAGCGTCGGTCGATCCGAATCGAGGCCGCGCAGTTCGTCGTAGTCGACCTCAACGATGTCTATCCCCCGCGACTCTGCCAGCACCTTCGCCTGGGGTTTGACAACCTGTGCGGCGAAGATCCCACGTACTGTTCCGAGCCGGGGATCCTCCCGCAGTCGCTCGAGGTACCGGGAGAGCTGCTCGACCCCATCGATCTCTCCACGGCGCTTGATCTCGACGGCCACGGCGTTGCCGTCGGCGTCCGAACAGAGCAGATCGACTGGACCGATGTCCGTCGGATACTCGCGCCGAATCAGCTGCAAGCCCTCCTCTAGCGCCCAGGGCCGCTCTGCGAGCAGTACCTGGAGGTGGCGCTCGACCCCATCCTTCTTCAACCCAGGATCTTCGCCCATCTCATGCGCCGTGTCGGAGAACACTTCCTCAAGTGTGATGGTGAGGCGTTCACCCTTCGGGTTCGTGACGATCCAGAGGTCCGCTCCCTCATCGAGATGGTTGGGTGCGTTCATCCAGTTGAGCGGCTTGTAGGCGCCGCCATCCGCATGAATCGCGACGCATCCATCGGCCTTCACCATGATGAGCCGGACTGCGGGTGGAAGATGTGCGGTGAGCCGCCCCTCGTAATCGACACTGCACCGGGCAATCATCAACCGCATCGGCGCGCAGAGTAGTCGGGACCCCGTCCCAACGACTTGGCGCACGGTGTTCGAGATTCAGCTCTTGTTGACCGTCACGTAGACACAGATCGAGTCCATCGAACCGCTGTCCGATCCGCACGTCTGGACACCGATCGTGGTTGTCTCCGACGACCAGGATTGAGTCCTTACGCCGCCGGCGTCGACCGATACCGGCTCATATTGATCCGACGAGTTGTCGACCCAGTTCTGGAACGTCGCGACGATATCGTCGAAGTTGCCTCCGTCATACTGGACCATCACGCTGGCCCCGGTCGACGCTTCCGTTGACACCATCACCGTGCCACCGGAAGGGAACGGAACATCGATGGAATCGGGGATCTCACCACCACCGTAGGTTGCTGATCCTTGGTCTGTCTGAACCTTGACCGTTCCCCCGTTGTTGGAGAGATCGACGTTCGCGTTCCCTCCGCTTGCATTCTCGATCGCCTTCTCCGCGACCTTCTCGCTCACCTTCTCGGCCGCTTTCGCGCATCCCGTCAGCGGCACGACGAGCAGAAGTGCGAGCCCGACAATCATGGCTCTTCTCACAGTTCCTCCTTGGTCCCGTTCACAGGGAGTCGTTGGGCGACCCGGCCCACCCTACAAACCCCGGCGAGCTACCCCCGGGGTGAGCAAGGGCTGGTAGCGTCGCCGAGTCATGGCGGACGTCGGAGTACTCGAACGGATTCAGGATCGAGTGCTATGGCTCGCTATGCGGTCGATCTACGAGGCCAATCTCGGCGACCACGAGATCAAAGTTGGGGGACACCCTGCCTCGAGCGCATCCATGGTGTCACTGACCACTGCGCTGTGGTTCGGTCATCTCGACGAGCATGACGTCGTCAGCGTGAAGCCACACGGTGCGCCGGTGTTGCATGCCATTCAGTATCTCCTCGGAATCATCGACGAACCCAAGCTGAGGAGTCTTCGCCGGCTACACGGTCTCCAGCCCTACCCAAGTCGTGTCAAGGATCCAGGACCGCCTGACTTCACCACCGGGTCGGTGGGACTCGGCTCGATCGCTCCGCTGTTCTCGGCGTTGGCGACCGAGTGGGTCCATGCCAACCTCGAGGAAGGGCCAACCGGCAGATTCATCACGATTCTGGGTGACGCCGAACTCGACGAAGGCTCCGTGTGGGAGGCAGTCCATGAACCTCTCATCGGTGATCTCGATCGCGTCATGTGGATCGTCGATATCAACCGTCAGTCTCTGGATCGATTCATCCCACGGAGGAATTCCCCGAGAATTGCAGGGATGTTCGAGGCGGCGGGATGGACGGTCATCGATCTCCCGTTCGGATCCCGGCTCGATCCTGCGGCGCGAACCTCGCTCCTGAAGCTCATGGACACACGCCCGGAACTCGTGTTGCCGCATCTGTCACGGGAGCCGGGCCGCCTCTACAACGAGCTTCTTGCGATCGACCCCGACGCGTTCTCGGAGACAACTCCGGATGACCTGCACGACGCGCTGGTCGGCTCGGGTGGCCATGATCTCGAAGCGCTCCTCGATGCCTACCGACGCGCCGACGAGATCACCGGACCGGTCGCGATCCTCGCCCACACGATCAAGGGTTGGAGACTCCCTGTCGCCGGATCACAACTCAACCATGCGGCGTTGCTTGGCCAGCAGCAGATGACCGACCTGAAGTCCGCACTGGGCGTGGGCGGAGACTGGGATCGATTCGCCGAAGGAACTCCGGAGGCCAAGCTATGCGCGGTCGTCGCCAGGCGCCTCGTCACGCCGTCAACGGACCCCGAACACCTCCCTGCGCCGGCACCGATTCCTTCGCCTGGCACCGCAGGAAGAGTGTCTACCCAGCAGGCGCTCGGACGGCTGCTCGCCCGGTACGCCGACGATCATGGTGCCGGCTCGAGAATCATCACGGCGAGTCCTGATGTTGCGGTGAGCACCAACCTCGGCGGGTGGATCAACAAGGTGGGGGTCTTCTCCGTATCGGACACCCACGCCGTCGATGGCGACGTGCTCCGGTGGGATCTCGGCAGGAGTGGGCGTCACATCGAGCTTGGCATCTCCGAGATCAACCTGTTCATCCTCCTCGGCCAGCTCGGCTCGCAGCCGGAGGGGAAGCGGCTCATCCCGATTGGGACCCTCTACGACCCCTTCGTCCTCCGCGGACTCGACGCGCTGATCTACAGCCTCTATGCGGGGGCCGACTTCATCGTGGTCGGAACGCCGAGCGGCATCAGTCTGTCCTACGAGGGCGGCTCGCACCAGTCGTTCGCAACGCCTTCGGTTGGAGTGGAGCTGCCACGTCTCACATCGTACGAGCCGGCATTCGCGGCCGACACGGGATGGACGCTCGAGCGAGCGATCGCTTCCGTTGCATCACCGGCCGAGTCGGGATCCTTCTACCTCAGGCTGTCGACCCGCCCCATTCCACAGAGCTTGCTGGCCGATGCGATCGCCGGGCTGGGAGAAACGACCCTTCGGGAACACGTCCTCGAAGGTGGCTATGTCCTTCACGGGTCGACAGTCGATGGACCGGCAATCGTGATCTTCGTTGCCGGACCTCCCGTTGTCGAGGTGATGCAAGCCGTCCACGAGCTCGAAGACGAAGGCGTACACGTCCACGTCGTCGCCGTCACGAGCACTGATCTGCTCTTCAGAGAGTGGCACGCAGCGACCACAGCTACCGACGAGGGGCAGTTCCCGGAGCCGCCGCCACACCTCGCCACGCTCGTCCCTCCCCCACTTCGCAGCGCGCCGATCCTCACGGTCCATGACGCATCACCCCATGCCATGGCGTGGCTCGGGTCGGTGTTCGGGACGAAGGTCCATCCCTTGGGGCCGGTGGCATTCGGAGAGGCCGGCAGCATTGCCGACTTGTACGATGAACACAGGTTGTCCGTCGCGACAATCGTGAACGCAGCGATCGGCGCGCTGGGAGGGATCACATGAAGTTCGATGCCATTGGCGTCGTCGTCACCGACATGGCGCGAACCGTGGCGTTCTACCGCCTCCTTGGTTTGAACTTTCCCGAGGATGCAGAGACGAGCGGCCACGTCGAGGCGGAGCTTCCTGGCGGAGTACGTCTCATGTTCGACACCGAAGACGTCATGCGAAGCTTCAACGAAGAGTGGACCCCGCCTACAAGGCCTGGCCCAATGAGCTTCGCGTTTCTCTGCGATCGACCTGACGACGTAGACACGGTCTTCCAGACCCTCACCGACCACGGGCACGACGCGGTCGTTTCTCCATTCGACGCGTTCTGGGGTCAGCGCTACGCGACGGTGCACGATCCGGACGGCAACGCGGTGGATCTATTCGCGCCCCTGGATCGCCAGGATTGAGCTGACCGGGCGTCGGCAACTTGCTCTACAATGGTGTCGCTGAGAGCGCTGATGGCGCCGCGAGGAACCGGAGCCTCAACCAGGGAGCGGCGGCCTGTCAACAGCCTTTCGAGCTCTTCGGCAAGGGGCGAACGGCCCGGACCTCTTCCGGGCCGTCCCGCGTCGTCGACGAACATCCTCCCGTCTACGTATCTCCGGAACTCGTCTTCTCATTCACAAGGTGCGAGATACGGCGAGCGAAGCCCGCCCGCGAGGTACGCTGTTCTGCGAGTAACGGGAGGGAGCCCCAATGGTCGTCGCCGTCGGAACCGAGAAGGGTGCATGGTTCTTTCACCCCGAGGAGCGTCGGCTCGAAGGTCCTGTTCTCCCTGGATGGAGAGTGACCGCCTTCACCGACACCGCCGCGGGCGGCTATCTCCTCGCAACGGGATCCAACTGGTTTGGTGCAACGATCCATCGATCGGCCGACCTCACCAACTGGGCTCAGACGGAGAACAGCCCATCGTGGCCCGAGGGCGGGGACAGGAGCCTGACCCAGATCTGGACGTTCGCCCGGAACGTAGGTCGCATCTACGCGGGAGTCGACCAGGCGGGTCTCTTCACGAGCGACGACGACGGCGCATCGTGGCAACCCGTCGATGGCATCAACGAGCACCGCACCCGTGAGGCATGGCAGCCGGGGTTCGGAGGGTTAGCGCTGCACAGCATCCTGATCGATCCCCACAACGCTGACCGCATCTGGATCGGAATCTCCGCCGTGGGCGTCTTTCGGTCGGAAGACGGTGGTATGACGTGGACCCCAGCGAACAGCGGTGTCGAGAAGGCTGCAACCGACGAGCAGTTCGACGATATCGGCTACTGCGTACACAAGATCCAACTCGACCCCGACGATGCGAACCGCCTCTACCGCCAGGATCACCGCGGTGTCTACCGGTCGCCAGACGGAGGCCGGACCTGGGAGAAAACCGAAACCGGCCTCCCGAGTTCCTTCGGCTTCCCCATGGTGATCGATCGATCCTCGAAAGCGCTCTTCATCGTGCCCCTCGCCAGTGACGAGCAACGACTGCCTGTCGAAGGGAAGTTCCGGGTGTATCGCTCGACGAACCGCTCGGACAGCTGGGAAGTGTCGGGAACCGGCCATCCGGAGCCGCCCACCTACACGCAGGTGCTGCGGGGTGCCATGGACGCGAACGACAATGGCGCCGTTGTGTATGGCACCACGGCAGGCACGGTCGGGCTCACCCGCGACGGCGGAGATTCGTGGGAGACGATGCCGTGGACGCTCCCGCGCATTCTGGCGGTCAGCTTCCTTCCCGCCTGATGCCATCGATCCAGGTACGCCTTCCGTCGCTCCTCGAGCCGATCGCGGGAACCAGATCGTTCACCGTCGATGCTCCGACGGCATCGGGGGCAATCGAGGCACTTCTCGAAGCGCAGCCCGGCCTCCGGGTGCATCTCTACGACGAGCGACGGAATCTCAGACCCCACGTGCGATTGTTCTGGAACGACCGGGACCTCGCGTGGCTCGATGGCGAGGTGACCGCCCACGACGGTGACGTCCTCACGATCATGCAGGCCGTGTCCGGTGGCTGAGGGCTCGCTTCGCGAGCCGTTTTCGGTCCTCGGTTCTCGGTAGAAGCGCAACCTGGGGAGACCGAGACCTAGGGGCGAGGAGGGCACACGTCGCGACTCGACCGGGAAGCCGTTCCGCCACTCTCGAGTGCCAAGAACCTGGCCCACCACCACCGGGTCGCATGGCGAGCGTCTTACCGAGAACCGAAAACGGAAAACCCAGAACCGCTCGCTTCGCGAGCCGTTTTCGGTCCTGAGTACTCGGTTCTCGGTTTTCGGTAGAGCAATCGCCCTGCGGTCTCGCACCCTTCGAGGTCGCGTGCTGGAAGCGGATGACTGATGACTGGCGGGCGCAGCTCGGCTATTCCATCGCCTTCGTCGGTAGTCGCAGGATGTAGGCGCTGATCCCGACTGCGAGGAGTCCCAGGCCGATCCTGACGCCGACGTGCTCGATCACCCAGACGATCGAGATGGTGAATGTGACCGTGATCGCGATGAGCGCCACGGCCTTTGCTCGAGCACTGAACCCGAGTCCTGCTCTCCAATCCCTGATCAGCGGCCCGAACAACCGGTGCTGTACCAGCCATGCATCGAAGCGTTCGGATGACCGGGCAAAGAAGAACCCGGCCAGGATGATCGGAAACGTCGTCGGGATCAGAGGCAGGATCGTGCCTACCGTTCCCAGCGCCAGGAAGAAGACACCAAGAACGAGGTAGAGCGCCCGCACGAGACGGCTTCGGTGTACCACCGAGCAACTCTACCGGCGCTCACTTGCTACGCGCCGGCCCCGAGTATGAGGACCGGTTCGTGTTCACTACTCTGCCGTCCATGGCCGACCCGGAACGCGTTCATCGAACCTGGCTTCACTCTGGACGAGTCTTCCCAAGAGTCTTCATCTCCCCGGTGTTGGAGTTCATGCAACTCGAAGCGGCATCCGGCGGCGTCATGCTCATCGCTGCGCTCGTCGCAATAATCTGGGCCAACCTTCCGGGCGGAGAGAGCTACGAGCGCTTCTGGGAAATCGCCGTCAACCTCCACATCGGTGGCTTCGCGCTTAATGAGACTCTCAGGGAAGTCGTCAACGACGGCCTCATGACCATCTTCTTCTTCGTGGTCGGACTCGAGATCAAACGAGAGCTCGTCGTCGGTGAGCTGAGAGACCCGAAGGCCGCGGGACTTCCGGTCGTAGCGGCCCTTGGTGGCATGATCTTTCCAGCACTGATCTACCTGGCGTTCGTGCACAATCTCGGTCCCTCCGCGATTCGAGGCTGGGGAGTCCCGGTCGCCACCGACATCGCGTTCTCCGTCGGCGTGCTCGCCCTTGTCTCGAAACGAGTACCTCTGGGTGCCAAGCTGTTCCTCCTCACCCTCGCTATCGCCGATGACATCGGCGGGATCATCGTGATCGCCATCTTCTACACACAGAACCTCGCTGTCTTCTATCTCCTCGGCGCTATCGCCCTGTTCGGGCTCGTGAAGGTCGCAGAACGTGCCGGCATTCGTGCATCTGCGTTCTACTGGGTGGTGGGGCTCATCATCTGGTACTTCATGCTCGAATCCGGCGTCCACCCGACACTCACCGGCGTGTTCCTCGGGTTGCTGACGCCCGCGCTCGCCATGTACTCGGACAAGGAGTACTACGAGAAGTCCGCCTACCTCCTCAAGGCCTACGGACCAGAAGAGGCGTCCCGACATTCGCAGGCGCGTGCCGATCACGGAGCCCGGCAGGTCGTGTCCGTCGCGTCAGAGTCGATCCCACCGCTGAACAGACTCGAGCACGCGCTCGCCCCGTGGAGCTCGTTCTTCGTGATTCCGGTATTCGCCCTCGCGAATGCGGGCGTTCGGTTTGCCGGTGTCAATCTCTTGGCCGAACTGACGAGCAAGGTGACCCTCGGCGTCGGAATCGGCCTTCTCGTCGGCAAGTTCGTCGGAGTGTCCTTGTTCACTGGGATCGCCGTGAAGCTGGGCATCGGGAAGCTGCCGAAGAACACGACGTGGCACCACCTGTTCGGGGTGGCACTGCTCGCGGGAGTCGGGTTCACCGTCGCTCTGTTCATCACGACGCTCGCGTTCATCGATATCCAGCACATCGACAAGGCGAAGACCGGAATCTTCGCCGGTTCGCTCCTGGCGGGACTGCTCGGCTACGCGTATCTGCGGTTCTTCACCAAACCTATTGAAACCGACCAGCTCGACGAGTGACCCGTTCCACGCGACTCTGCCCATCGGGTATGGTCGAAGTATGGGAGATTGGGCGAAATCGCGGCGCACGTTCGGGCGAGGGACCATAGATCGTATCCCTCACCTGCGTTCCTGGAGCGCGGACCGGCGGAGGGTCCTGCACCTGCTCGCACAGGTGTTTCCATTTCGGGTCACCGCGTACCAACTCGAGCTGATCGACTGGTCCAGAATCCCCGATGACCCCATCTTCAGGCTGGTGTTTCCGCAGCCCGAGATGCTCGACCCGATCACGCTCGCGAAGCTCGATGCCCTCGAGGGCGAGGCACTGAAAGCCGAGGTGCGAAGGATTCACCACACACTCAACCCCCACCCTGCCGGCCAGCTCGATCTCAATGCGGCGCTCCTGGATGGAGCCCAGCTCCCTGGCATCCAGCACAAATACCGGGAGACCGTTCTGTTCTTCCCGAGGCGTGGCCAAACCTGCCCCGCATACTGCACCTACTGCTTTCGCTGGCCGCAGTTCGTCGGCGAGGAGCAAATCGCGGCATCGGACGCGGCCCCACTCCTCCGCTACCTGCGTGAGCACCCGAACGTCACCGATCTGTTGATCACTGGCGGCGATCCAATGATCATGAGAGCATCGGTTCTATCTCGTTACTTGCAGCCGATCCTCGACGACCGGCCCGGAGGACTGACCAACATCCGCATTGGCACGAAGCTTCCAGCATCGCGTCCGTACCGCTTCGTCACCGACGACGACGCCGATGAGCTGCTCCGCCTGCTCGAAGCCGTCGTCAAGGGCGGCTTCCACCTGGCCGTAATGGTTCACTACACGCATCCGAGAGAGCTATCTACCACCATCGCCGAAGAAGCCATACGGCGAATCCGTGAGACAGGTGCCGTCCTCCGATCCCAGTCGCCGATAGCCCGCCACATCAATGACGACCCGAAGGTGTGGGCTGAAATGTGGCGCCGACAGGTACAGCTCGGTGTCGTTCCGTACTACATGTTCGTGATCCGGGATACAGGTGCCCGTGCATATTTCGAGTTGCCACTGGTGGAGACCCACAGGATCTTCCTCGAGGCCTACCGACAGGTCTCGGGTCTTGGCAGAACGGTCCGCGGACCCGTCATGTCGACATCGCCGGGCAAGGTGCTCATCCAGGGGACGCCGGCAGTCGGGCAGCAACGTGTGTTCTCGCTGGCGTTCCTTCAGGCCCGTGACCCATCGTGGGTCGGTCGAACGTTCTTCGCCCGCTATGACCCCAACGCGACCTGGTTCGATGATCTCGACCCCCTCGATGGTCCCTTCTTCTTTCGTCGGCCTCGCACCGAGAGGCCCCACCACCAACGCCCCCCAAGGAGGCCCGCATGGACGGACAGACCATCACGTGCGTCGACTGTGGAGGAACCGCACACCTGATTTCAGAGCCACCCGAAGGAGGCTTCCTACCTGGGGACATCCTCGTCTACCGGTGCGCAGACTGCCTCGACCGCTGGGACATCGTGTACGAGGAGCAAGACGACTGAGGAAGGTTCCCTTTCCTCAGTCTTCAGTCATCAGTTCCCGACCACACCCGCTGAACGACGGTGGGGCGACCGGTCGTTCCCTCACCTCGCGAGTGAAGCGAGTGTTGGGTGGACTCGGCCAGAGGCCGAGGACGCAGGGTGCCATTCCCAACAACCTGCCCGCTCGCGACCCTCTCACCTCAGGACGCGGTACAGGGTACGAGGTACCAGGTACGGCTCCCTGCGCGAGTATCGCTGGGGACCGGCGGCTGTCAGGCCAGATGAAGCCTCCGGTACTCGATCTTCGGGCAGTGGTCCATCACCACCTCCAGACCCGCTGCGCGTGCCCGGTCGGCCGCCTCTTTGTCGATCACGCCCAACTGCATCCACACAGCGCCTGCTCCGATCGCTATCGCCTCGTCCACATGTGACCCCGGCTCTCTCCGGAAGATGTCCACGACGTCGATACGACCAGGGACGGATGCCAGGTCTGGATAGGCCCGTTCGCCCAGGATCTCGTCAGCCTTTGGGTTCACGGGAACGATCTCGAACCCGAGCCGTTGTAGGAACGCTGCGACATCGTGACTGGCACGATCCGGACGTGGGGAGAGGCCAACCACCGCCCATCGTCCATGGGTAGTGAGCAAGCGGCGGATCAGATCATCTGTGGCCATTGGGAATAGCGTAGAGCTCAGACGGTGTTTTGGAGGGCGCTCCGCCCCGAGCAGCGATCGCGACCGACCCGGCGGCAACTCCGAGCGAAGCCAGCGCCTCCCACCACGTCACGATGTCACTCGTGCACTCCTCACTCAGCACGCTATCGCCGGAGTAGCTGCTGGAGATCGCGCTCCCGGAGGCTCCTTGCCACACCCAACCGGCGCCGGCGGCAACCGACGTCTCCACCGTGCCATCGGGGAAAGTGCGAGTGCACCTCGGGTCCTGGTGCGCGAACAGCACGAAGAACGCACACGCCGCAGCAGTCACGACCGCGGGCCAGAGCACAATCTCCCGCCAGCGGGTTTGCACGGGACGGGGCCATCGCGAGAACGCCTTGATCCAGAGCAAGGCGGGAATCAGCATGATGAATCCGAGGAGCGACAGCGTGAACAGGCCGGCGACGAACGCCACCGCCGCGGCTGCGGGCAGCAACCTCGGCCTGCCACGCAGCGCAAGTACGGCGA
>Ga0307417_10000140_pt1 | contig 31120 bp, 30 predicted proteins | sample SalMarWE160210MG_2_FD_202514 | JGI IMG/M metagenome (GOLD analysis project Ga0307417, IMG submission 202514) | Salt marsh sediment microbial communities from the Plum Island Ecosystem LTER, Massachusetts, United States - WE1602-10 | ecosystem: Environmental > Aquatic > Marine > Intertidal zone... | reverse complement strand
TCAAGCGATCGAGCTGGAGCGTGCCATGTCCACCAATCAACCGAATATCAGCGAGATTCAACGCGCCGTCGGCAAGGCGATGCACGAGCATTGGGTGCTCTACCTGGTCGAGGGCGTGGTGCTGCTGGTGCTGGGCGCCACCGCCATCGTCATTCCGCCGCTGGCAACGCTGGCCTTCACCATCATCATCGGCTGGCTGTTCCTGGTGAGCGGCGTCGTCGGCCTGTTCACAACGATTTGGATGCGGCATGCGCCCGGCTTCTGGTGGTCGCTGCTGTCCGCCGTGTTGGGGATCATGGTCGGCGTCTGGCTGCTGGCGGCGCCGACGACCGGCGCGCTCTCGCTTACCGTCATTCTGGTTGCGTTCTTCATCATCGAGGGCATCGCCTCGATCATGTTTGCGCTCGACCACAAGCGCGAATTGTCCGGCCAATGGGGCTGGATGCTGGTGAGTGGCGTCATCGATCTGATCCTGGCCGCGCTGATCTTCGCCGGCCTGCCGAGCACGGCGGCCTGGGCGCTTGGTCTGCTGGTCGGCATCAATATGGTGTTCGGTGGTGCGGCACTGATCGCCATGGCGCTGCACGCGCGTCACGCGCCAGCCTAGCGGATGAAGTTCGCGCACTTCAGCCATATCTGGGCCAAGCCCGGAATGACGCCGCATCAACGCTACGAGGAACTGTGGCGCGAGCTGCAATTATGCGACGAGCTCGGCTACGACTACAGTTTCTGCGTCGAGCATCATTTCCGTCCCGACGAGAGCTGGGTTTCCTCGCCCAGCCTGTACGCGGTTGGCGCCGGCGCGCGCACCCGCCGCATCCGCATCGGGCCCATGGGCTATATTGTGCCGCTTTATCATCCGCTGCGCCTGGTGGAGGAGATCGCCATCGTCGACCAGATGCTGGGCGGGCGCATGGAGCTCGGTCTGGTGCCGGGCATTAGCCCGGACTACTTCAAGCCGTTCGGTTTCAACTACGACTTCCGCAAGTCGCCGACGCTGGAATTTGTCGATTACCTGCGCGCCGCCTTCGGCGACACGCAACCGTTCTCGTTTCACGGCGAAGTGCACAAGACCGATTCCGCCGAGATCTCGGTGCAGCCGATGCAGAAGCCGCATCCGCCGCTGTGGATGATGAGCCGCGACCCGCAGACGCTGGAGTTCTGCGCCAGGAACGGCATCAATCCCGGCTATTTTCTGGTCTATCCGCGCGCCGACGCCGCGCCCCGCTACCGCAAGTTCCTGGAGGACTGGGGCGAGGCCGGCTGGCCGCGTAAGCCGCAGATCGCCTATTGCACGATCATCCATGTCGACGAGAGCGACGACAAGGCGCTCGACACCGCGCTTTATCGCGCAAGCCGCGCCTATGAGGGCTTTCTGCCGAAGCCGAAGCCGGGCGAGACCTTCGAAGAGCGCGTGCGCGAGCACGCCAAGCGTTTCATCGGCCGTGGCGAGCCGGGCGCGTCCGAGATCATGGCCAACCTATTCGATCCGGACTATCTGATGAAGCACGACTTGGTGTTTATCGGCTCGCCCGACACCGTTGCACAAAAGATTCATGCGGCGGCTGAAGCCGGCGTGTTCAACGTCATTATGGGCGAGTTCAATTTCACCGATCTGCCGGCGGATGACCTGATGCGTTCGATCCGCTTGTTCGGCGAAAAGGTCATGCCCGCCCTGCGCGATTACGAGCCGTTCTAGAGCAAAATCGTTTCAGTTCGAGTCGGATCGTCCCGCAAGCTCGCTTTACATCTCCCATCGGGAGAGGTCGGCACGCGAAGCGCGCCGGGTGAGCGGTTACAGCCTATCGATAGTTACGATCCCCTCTCTCCCCAGCGGGGAGAGCGAGCGCGTTCTGCCTGCCGCATCGCTTCAGCCCTAGGCGGTCGGATTCAGGGCCATTCCGCTTCCATTGCTGCGGCCCGTTTCAACTCGCGCCGTATTTTCCCGCCAGCCGCCGGTCGTAGTCGAGCACGGCCTGCAGCAGCACCTGCGCGCCGGCCGCGCATTGCTCCTTGGATGAAAATTCCGCCTCGTTGTGGCTGATGCCGTCCTTGCACGGCACGAAGATCATCGACGCCGGCGCGACCCGCGCGATAAAGGCGGCATCGTGCCCCGCGCGCGAAATCATCTCGCGGGTGGAATACCCGGACACGGCCGCTGCGGTACGCACGGCAGCGATGCAATCGGCGTCAAAGCGCACGGCCGGTTCGGCCGAGATCGTCTTGATCGCAATCGCCAGTCCCAGCTCACTGCCAATTTTGTCGGCTTGCGCGGCGATCGCTTTTTCAAGACGGTCGAGCACGTCCGCCTCGGGATCGCGCAGGTCCATCGTGAGGAAGACTTCGCCCGGTATTACATTGGGCGAGCCGGGCTTCACTTCCAAAATGCCGACGGTGCCGACCGCGTCCGGAAAAGTGCGGGTGCATGAATTGACGGCTTCGACCAGGCGGGCGGCGCCAAGCAGCGCGTCGTGGCGGCGCGCCATCGGTGTGGTGCCGGCATGGCTGTCTTGGCCAGCCACCGTCGCCTCGTACCAGCGCATGGCCTGCACGCCGGTGACGACGCCGATGTCTTTTTCCGCGGCTTCGAGATGTGGGCCCTGCTCGATGTGCAGCTCGAAGAACGCCGACAGCTTGTGCTGCCCGCACGGCTCCGGCCCGCGATAGCTGATCTTTTCCAGCGCGCCGCCGAAACTTTCGCCGCTGCGGTCCTGCCGCGCCACCGCCCAGTCGCGGGCGAACACGCCGGCGAAAACACCGGACGCGATCATGGCCGGCGCGAAGCGGGCGCCTTCTTCGTTGGTCCAGTTGACGACTTCAATGGGTGCGAAGGTCTCGTAGCCGGCGCGGGTGAGCGTGCGCAGCGCCTCCAGCGCCGCCAGCACGCCGAGCGCGCCGTCGTATTTGCCGCCGGTCGGCTGGGTGTCGAGATGGCTGCCCATGGCGATGGGCGGCACGTCCTCGCGCTGGCCGGGCCGGCGCGCGAACATGCAGCCCATGTCGTCGACGGTGACGGTGCAGCCGAGCGCTCGCGTCTGCGCCTTGAACCAGTCGCGCACCTGGCGGTCGATCTCGGTGAGCGTCAGCCGGCAGATGCCGCCCTTCGGCGTGGCGCCGATCCGGGCGGTCTCCATCAGGTTGTCCCACAGCCGCTCGGGATCGATCTTGAGGTTTTTCATGGCAACCGATGGGAGTGGACCGGAGGACGAGCATCCGGTTCAATAGCGGCGCGTGTCAAGACAATGGCTTTGTTGGGAGAGCAAGCATGCCGGCTTACTGGGTTGCGCGTTCCAAGGTCAACGATCCGGTCGAGTACAAGAAATACACCGACCTAGTGCCGGCCATCATCGCCAAATACGGCGGCAAGGTGCTCGCGCGCGGCGGCAAGTTTCAGATCATGGAGGGGCCGGACAAATTCAGCCGCTTTATCGTGATCGAATTCCCCACTTTCGAGCAGGGGGTGGCCGCTTTCACATCGCCGGAATACGAAAAGGCCGCAGCATTTCGGCGCCGCGGGGCGGGCGAGGTGGAGACCATCATGGTGGAGGGGATATAGCCCACCTTTTAATGGCGGCGGCCCTCTAGCCTCGGCCGCCGGAATGCCTGTAGGATGCAAAAAAATAAGGTTTAAACGGGAGGACAAACAATATGCTGCGTTATCTGAAACCCAAGACATTCGCGTGGTTTGCGGGACTGGCCATCACTCTGGTGGCCGGCGCGATGTTCGTCATGAGTTCCGCACAAGCGCAGGGCAAGAAACCGATCAAGATCGGCTTCGCCATGTCGCTGTCCGGCTTCCTGTCGGCGAACGGCAAGCAGGCGCTGCTCGCCTCGGAGATCTGGCGCGACCAGGTAAACAAGGCTGGCGGGTTGCTTGGCCGTCCGGTTGAGCTCGTCTATTACGACGACAAGAGCTCGGGCGCGGAAATCCCCGGCATCTACACCAAGCTGATCGACGTCGACAAAGTCGACCTCGTGCTCTCGGCCTACGCGACTAACGACGTGGCGCCGGCGATGCCGATCGTGATCCGCAAGGGCAAGACCTTCATCAGCCTGTTCGCGCTCGACGTAAATGCGAAGTTCAAATATCCGAAATACTTCTCGATTCTGCCGACCGGCCCGAACACGAAGACGTCGTTCACGAAAGGCTTCTTCGATACCGCGGTGGCACAGAAGCCGAAGCCGAAGACGGTGGCGCTGTCCTTCGCCGACGCCGACTTCTCGCAGAACGCCTGTGACGGCGCGCGCGAAAACGCCAAGAAGTACGGCCTCAAGATCCTCTACGACAAGAGCTATCCGCCGCCGCCGAAGACCACCGACTTCACACCGATCGCGCGCGCGCTCAAGGCGGCGAACGCCGATCTCGTGATCGTGTGCGCCTATCCGGCCGACTCGGTCGGCATGGTGCAGGCGGCCAGCGAAGTCGGCCTGACGCCCAAGATGTTTGGCGGCGCCATGGTCGGCCTGCAGGCGACGTTCTTCAAGAACAAGCTGAAGTCGAAGCTCAACGGCATCGTCAATTACGAGACCTGGGTGCCGGACAAGAAGCAGATGTATGAAGGTACCGAAGCCTTCTTCAAGGAGTATCAGTCGCGCGCCAAGGCGGCCGGTGTCGATCTGCTCGGCCACTATCTGGGCGGCTGGGGCTATGCCCGCATGCAGGTGCTCGAGCAGGCCATCAAGGGCGCCAAGAGCATCAACGACGACAAGCTCGCCGCCTATCTCCGCAAGGCCACCTTCAAGACCGTGATGGGACCCATCAAGTTCGGCAAGAAGGGTGAATGGGCGGAGAGCCGGATGCTGACTATTCAGTATCACAGCATTACGGACGCTGCGAACCTCGAGACCTGGCGCGGCATGAGCTACCAGACGGTGCTGGATCCGAAGAATCTCAAGACCGGCAACGTGATCTATCCTTACGCGAAGGCGCACACCATGAAGTAAGCCTTCGCCAGCGAAGGAAACGAGACACGGCGCTGCGGGAAACCGCGGCGCCGTTTTTTATTTGCGATGTAAGGGGTGAGGAATCTCCGACGTCATGCCCGGCCTTGTGCCGGGTATCCCGCTTATGGACGTACTGCCCATCTAATCGGGATGGCCGGGACAAGCCCGGCCAAGACGGCAGAAAGGTCCGCACGCGGCGCCGCTACATCCCGAGATAGAACTGGCGGATCAGGTCGTTGTTGTTGAGCTCGTCGGCGGAGGCGCCCTCGAAGGCGATCTTGCCGTGCACGATGACATAGCCGCGGTCGGCGATGCGCAACGCCTGGGTGAAGTTCTGCTCGGCCATCAGCACCGTGAGATTGTAGTGGTCCTTGAGTTGCTTGATGGCGTCGATGGTGCGGCTCACCAAAAGCGGCGCCAGACCGACCGAGGGCTCGTCGATCAAAAGGATGCGGGGATCGAGCATGAGCGCGCGCGCCAGCGCCAGCATCTGCTGCTCGCCGCCGCTCATGGAGCCGGCAAGCTGGCCTTTGCGCTCGGCCAGGCGCGGGAAAATCTCGAAGCAGAAATCCAGATTGGTCCTGATCTTCGCGCGCGCCTTGCGGCGGGAAGCGCCCAGCAGCAGGTTTTCTTCCACGGTCTGGCGCGGGAACAGGCGGCGGCCTTCCGGTACCAGCGCGATGCCGAGGTCGACGATCTGCTCGGTGGTCATGCCGACCAGATCGTGGCTGTGACCGTCGATCTCGGCGACGATCTTGCCCTGGCTCGGCCGCACCATGCCCATCACGCATTTCATCAGCGTGCTCTTGCCGTTGCCGTTGGTGCCGAGCAGCACCACGGTCTCGCCGCTGGCGACGGTGAGCGAGACGTCCTCGAGCACCCGCACCGCGCCGTAGGCGGCATCGACTTTCTCGACCGTGATGCTGTTGGTGCTAGGTGCCAAGATACGCCCCCACCACTTCCTGGTCCTTAATCACGTCGTCAGGCTTGCCGTCGGCGATCTTCTTGCCGGAGACGAGCACCACCAGGCGCTGCGAGAACGACATCACCGCGCGCATGATGTGCTCGATCATGATGATGGTGACGCCGGCTTCGTTCATCTTGATCAGCAGCGCCACGATGTCCTCGATCTCGGAATGCGACAGACCGGCCATGGATTCGTCGGCGATCAGCAGTTTGGGATCGGCCGCCATGGCGCGCGCCAGCTCGAGCTTGCGCATTTCGACCTGGGTGAGGTCGCGCGGGTATTGCGAGCCTTTGGCCTCGAGCGCGACCAGGCTGAGCAGCTCATGGCAGCGGTCCTCGAGCTCGCCATGCGAGACGTGATGGCCGGCGCGCGCGGCCACGGTGTAGAGCAGCGGCACCCTGATGTTTTCGGCGATGCTCATGCTCATGAACGGGCGCGGCAACTGGAAACTGCGCGCCAACCCGCGCCGCGTGCGCTGGTGGGCGATCAGGCCGTCCATCTTCTCGCCGGCGAAGGTGACGCTGCCGGCCTCGTTGCGCAGGGTGCCGGTGATGCAATTGACCAGCGTGCTCTTGCCGGAGCCGTTGGGGCCGATGAGGCCGACACGCTCGCCTTCGGCGACGCTCAACTCGACGGTATCGAGCGCGATGAAGCCGCCAAAGCGCTTGCTCAACTGCTCGACCTGCAACAGCGGGGCGGTCATGACCCGAACCTCTTGGACTTTTTGCCAACCCAATCCTGCCACAGGCCGACAATGCCGTTGGGCGCGACGATCACGAAGCCGATCAGCAGCAGGCCCACGATGAGCAGGTTGACCACCGAGGAAATGGTCACGGTGGCGAGCTGCTGCAACGTGCCGAGCAGGATGGCGCCGATCAAGGGCCCGACCCAGCTGGTGGTGCCGCCGATCATTGGCATGGCGATCGAGTTAACCGCATAGGACAGGTTGAACGCCGAGCCCGGCTCAACATAGCCGATGAAGAAGGGAAAGGGCGCTCCTGCCATGCCCATGAGCGCGCCCGACAGCACCGTGGCGATGAGCTTAAGCCGCAGCGTGGGCACGCCGCAGGCTTCCGCCGCCAGTTCGTCGTCGCGGATGGTGGCGAAGCCGTAGCCGAGCCGCGAGCGCTCGATCAACCGCGCGCAGGTGAGCGCGACGATGACCAGCACGATCATCAGCGCGAACAGGTATTGGATATAAGGGCCGAAGACCGGGATTTCCGCGGCCGGAATGACATAGGCGCCGCGCGAGCCACCGACGAATTGCCAGTTCACCACCAGGGTTTCAATCACCACCGCCAGCGCCAGCGTGGCGATGGCGAAGAACACGCCGCGCAGCCGCAGTGTCAGGTAGCCGGTGCCGAGGCCGACGAGACCGGCGACCGCGCCGCCGATGAGAATGAGGATCGGCACCGGGATGGGAAAGATGTGGCTCAACAACGCGGCCGTCGATTCCGAAAACAGCTCGTCGAGGCTTTGCCCGATATTGTAGAAGAATACGCTGGAATAAGCGCCGAGCGCGAAAAAGGCGGCGCTGCCGAAATTCACATAGCCGCAATAGCCGCCGAGAATGTTCCAGGCGGTCGCCAGCACGATGTATTGCAGCACGGTATAGCCGGCGTAGAACCAGTAGTCGTTGCCGTAAGTGGCGAACAGCAAATAGAGCGCGAGTCCGACCGCGATCTGGATGATAACGAAAAAAGGCGTGCGCACGGCGCTAGCGTCCCAACAGGCCGGACGGCCGCACCGCCAGCGTCAGCAGCAAAATGCCAAACGACACCGCTGGCGCCCAGGAGGGGCCGTAGAAGGTGGCGGTGAAGCTTTCGATCACGCCAAGCAGCAACGCGGCGATCACGGTGCCCGGCAGGCTGCCCAATCCGCCCAGCACGCAGATGGCGAAGATGCGGCCGATATAGTCGCGCCCGACCGACGGGATGACCGGCTGGATGATGATCAGGAAGGCGCCGGCGAGGGAAGCGGTGGCGATCGAGATGCCGAAAGCGATGCGTTTGATGCGGGTCGGATCCACCGCCATCAGCCGCAGCGCCATCGGGTCCTGCGATACCGCCATGACCGCGCGCCCGATGAAGGTGCGTGACAGAAAAATCTGCAAGGCGACGAACATCACCGCCGAGACCAGGAAGGGCACCAGCAGCCGCAGCGGAAATTCCATGGCGCCGAGGCTCACGCTCGGCCCGATATAGGGCGCGTTGACCGAGCGGTAATCGACGCCGAACAGCAGCAGCAGGATCACTTCGGTGACGAACAGCACACCGAAGAAGAATGCAAGTCCGCGCAACGCTTCCTGTCCGCGCTTCTCGAAAGCCAGGTAATAGACCTGATAGACTACCGCGCCGAGCGCGTAGAACGCCGGCAATACCAAGATGCTGGCGATGATCGGGTCGATGCCGAGACTGACGTTGACAATATAGGTGATGTAGGAGCCGAGCAGGATGAAGGCCGGATGCGCGATGTTGACGATGTCGAGCATGCCGAACGAGATCGAGATGCCGGCGGTGACGGCGGCATAGAATCCGCCGAGCAGCAAGCCGGCGATGATCGCGTTGACCAGGAGATCGAAGTCCATGCGGCCTCAACCAGCGCATCCGCGGCAGCAATTCGCGTTCGTCTCAGGCGCACTCGGCCGCGCCATGAGGCGAACGCGATTTGAATGACGAGATAGCCGGCCTTCCTCCCCTCTGAACGTTTATTTTTATCTTGCGCCGGGTCTTGCGTGGCTCGGCGGTCGAACATTACGGCGCAGTTTGCAGGATGGGGAGCGGCTTGGCTAGCCCATGCAACGATTAGCGCAAGCGTCCCACCCGCGATTAAAAAGAAACGCCCGCCGCCGGTATCGCGGGACGGTGGGCGTTGTTTTCGTTGGGACGCTTTAGGCCGCTTGCGCTTGCGCGCGCACGCCCTCGGGAAGCGGCATCGGCTTGTTGGCGCTGTCTTTGAACTCGACGGTCATAAACACCATTTCACGGTCGCCCAGATTTTGCAGATCGTGCACCTTGAACTCGCCCTTGCCGTAGCTCTCGTGACGCGTCTCGCCGGGCTGATAAGTGTATTCAATGGTGGTGCCGTCATGCACGTGTTGACGGCCGCGGCCGCCATTGACCGAGGTCCAGAAATAATCGAGCACGTGGCGATGAAAGCCGACCCGCTCGCCGGGGGCGAGGCGGATGATCCACACGCGCGTGCGCTCGTTCTCCGACAGCAATGTGGAGCCGACGCAGGGGTTCGGGTTCTTCGCTTCGCGCTCGAATTCGGCGGTGATGTCGGCCGGCCACGGCGCCTTGTCTTTCTTCTCCGCGGCCTTGTCGAGCATGGTCAGAGCCATGGAAATCCTCCGGTGCTATTTGCCGTCATATATAGCATATTTCCCCGAACTTAAAGATTGAGGACGGTTAATTGGCCGGGTCAGACAAAGGGCGTGCCGTCATCATAGGCGGCTCGATGAGCGGCCTGCTGAGCGGGATTTCGCTGCGGCGAGCGGGCTGGAAGGTCGATGTCTACGAGCGGGTGGAGAGCGAACTGTCCGGCCGCGGTGCCGGCATCGTGGCCCAATACGAGCTAATCGAGCGATTGCGTGGGCTGGGCCTCGCCACCGGCGCGCTCGGCGTCCACATCACCAGCCGCAAGATCCTCGATGCCGATGGGCGGCTGACTCACGAAATCGAATGTCCGCAGGTGCTCACCGCCTGGGAGCGCGTCTACCGGCTGCTGCGCGACGCCTTTCCGCCCGCGCATTATCACCGCGGCCGCGGACTCGCCGATTATACGCAAAGCGCCGATTCGGTGACGGCGCATTTTTCCAATGGCGAAAAGGTTGAAGCCGATCTTCTGGTGGGCGCCGACGGCATCCGCTCCACCGTGCGCCAGCAATGCGCGCCGGAGGCGGCGCCACTCTATGCCGGCTACAGCGCCTGGCGCGCGCTGATCGCCGAAAGCGCGTTTCCCGCCGACGTGCACCGCGACCTGTTCGAATACATGACGTTCACGCTGCCGCCGGGCGAGCAGTTCCTCGGCTATCCGGTCGCCGGACCCGACAACGATCTGCGCCCCGGCCACCGCCGCTACAACGTGGTGTGGTACCGCCCCGCCGACGAGCAGACCAAGCTGCAGTGGCTGCTCACTGACGAGACAGGGGTGACGCATGCGATCTCAATCCCGCCGCCGCTGATCCGGCGCGAGGCGATCGCCGAGATGCGCGCCGATGCCGAGCGGCTGCTGGGGCCGCAGTTTCGCCAGGTCGTGAAGATGATCGACGAGCCGATCCTGCAACCGATTTACGATCTTGAATCGCCGCATATCGCGTTTGGCCGGGTGGCGATCATGGGCGACGCCGCCTTCGTGGCACGCCCGCACGTGGCCGCCGGCGTCTCCAAGGCGGCGGACGACGCAGCGGCGCTGGCGGCGGCGCTCAGCGCCGAACGCGATGTGGCGGGCGCGCTGCTGCGTTTTGAGGCGGCACGGCTGCCGGAGAATTACAAGATCATCGAACGCGCGCGTCACCTTGGCGCTTATCTGCAAGCGACCCGCACCCAGGAAGAGCAGGCGCGCGCCGGCCGACACAGCACCGACGAGGCGGTGATCGCGGAGACGGCAGTGCTGGATTTTTTGTATGCTTAGACAGGTAGTTATAAATTGCGATCGGTGGGCGGCGGTTGATCAATGTCGCCTTTTTGCCCAGAAGGCCGACATTGGGTGGTACGGTTGGTATGTCCGCTTTGAGCCGGTAGCAGACACCCCCACCAAATCAATCACGTCATTGCCGATGCTCGGCCACGGACCGATTGCGGTAAGAACCATATTGCGCTGCCCGGACGACCCGGAAAGAATGGTGTTCGGCTTCGCAAGGTGACGATTTAATGAAAGTTACAGATTTCATTCTTTCCGCACTTCGCGACCAAGGCGTGAGCCACTGCTTCATCGACCTCGGCGGATTGAACGACAATTTCATGCCGGCGTTGACCGGCACCAAAGGCTTGCGGACAATCGTCGCCGCCTTCGAAGGCGGCGCCGCTTATATGGCCGACGGCTTTGCGCGTGCCTCCAACGGTCTTGGTGTGTGCTTCGGTATAGGCGGACCGGGCGTTCTCAACATGACGACCGCGCTAGCCGCCGCCAAAGCCGACCGCACGCCGGTCCTGGCGATCAGCGGCGAAGTCCCGCGGTCGTGGGAAGGAATGGGCGGCTTCCAGGATGCATCGGGCGCCGGCATCGACGACATCGACACGCTGAAGCCGGTTACTGGCTTGTCACTGTCGCTGTCCTCGCGCGCGGTCGTGCCGCATCATCTCCGCCACGCCATCACACACGCCTTCATACGCCGCGCGCCAGTTCATCTGTCGGTGCCGGTCGACGCGCAGAAAGCAGAGATCACTTCCGACTGGCAACCTGTCTCCGATTCATTGCGGTCGGCCCGGTTCGTCGACGAGAACGCGCTCAACCGCGCGGTCGAGCTGTTCAACGCGGCCGAAAACCAGAAGATCATTGTGCTTGCCGGACCCGGCGTTTTGCATGCCAATGGCGCCGACGCGCTACGCGCCTTTGCCGAGCGGTTTGATATTCCGGTGGCGACGACTTTGTCGGGTAAAGGGCTGATCCCCGAAAGCCACCCGCTGGCGCTTGGCATCTTCGGCTACGGCGGCTCACATTGGGCGATCGACGCGATCCGATCGGACGAGACCGATATCCTGCTCGTGATCGGCTCCGGGTTGTCGCAACGCGATACGATGCAATGGGACCCGAAAATGCTGCCGTCGAAGGCGTTGATCCATATCGATGCCGATCCGTTGCTCATCGGTCGAACCTGGCCCAACGAAGTGGCGGTGGTCGGCAACGCGGGCGAAGCGCTGCGAAACCTGGCGGCCATCAAGGAGGCGAAAGGTCTCGAAGCCGGGCGCGCGGAGCGCCGTGCGTTCCTGGCGCAGATTCGCGCCCAGGGGCCGCGCCAATACAACCCCGAAGATACCAAGAGCGATGCCATCCCCATGCATCCGGCGCGGGTGGTCGCTGAATTGCGCGCCGCCTTTCCCGACGATGGCGTGTTGTGCGTGGACTCGGGCGCGCACCGGGCATGGTTTGCCGAATATTGGGATGTCCGTCAGCCGGGCACGCACTACTCGCTGACCAACCTCGGGCCGATGGGCGGGGCGATTCCGCTCGGCATCGGCGCCAAGCTGGCGCGCCCCGAGCAACCGCTGATGGTTGCGACCGGCGACGGCTGCATGCTGATGCATGGCATGGAGGTGCATACGGCGGCGCGCGAGAAAGTGCCGCTCGTCATTGCGGTGATGAACAACCAGGCCTACGGCAACATCTACTACCGCGCTTCAACGATGGGGCCCGGCCCGCAACACCTTACCGATATTCCGGGCATCGATTGGGTGGCCTTTGCGAAATCGATGGGCGGCGACGGCGAGCGCGTGGACAGGCCCGGCGACATCGCGGCGGCGGTCGGCCGTGCGCTCGGCGCCATCGGACCGTACCTGCTGGATCTTCATATCGACAAGACTTACCCCACACCGGTGAAAGTCTGGCACGAACGTCAGCACGAATGGGAGGACAACGACTGATGGCGGCATTGCCCGATCCCACAGCGACCCTCAGAGGCGCCGACAAAACGATGTTCGAACACATGGCCTCCGCCCGCTCCCATGCCGACGGCCGCGCGCAGCTCGGCGACGTCTATGTGCGCATGTTTAACAATCCGGCGGTGGCGGCGAAGGTCGGCGCGCTGGGCGAACATCTGCGGTTCAACGGCGTTTTGCCCGATGTTGTGCGCGAGCTGGTGATCCTGCGGAGTGCCGCGCGGCAGCGATACGGCTACGAGTGGTCCCACCACCTGCGTCCGGCGAAGCTGGCCGGAATTGGTCAGGACGTGATCGACGCCGTGACAGCCGGTGAAGTGCCGGACACCCTGCCTGACGCGTCGCGGGCGGCGCTTGAGGCGGTCGACGCGGTCGTGGCCAAACAGTCAATTCCATCCGAAGTGCAGCGGCGTTTCGCCGAGGCGTACGGCAATGCCGGTATCGTCGAGCTTGTCGTGCTTTGCGGCCTCTATGCCATCATGGGCTATATGACGACCGCTTTCGATATCGAGATCGAGAAAGGATTTCCCGCGCCGCCGTTTTCTGCTCAGGCTCGAAACCAGACATAAGCGGCATGTCCGCCATTGGTTCGCTTTACCCCAGCGAACAGACATTGGCGGCCATTCCAGCAGGGCCGCTATTAGTCCATACTTAAATTCCCACAAGCTTCTTCAAGTTGCCGCCGGCTAGCTTGGCGCGCGTCGTGTCGTCGAAACTATCGACCGAGGCGATGTGGCCGACCGGGTCGTATTCCAGCATGTCGAAGGGATAGTCGGTGCCCATGATCACATGGTCGGCGCCGAACAGGTCGACCAGCGCCTTGAGCTGGTGCGACGTGAACACCACGGTGTCTACATAGACCTGCTTGAGATAGCTGGTCGGCGGCTTGGGCAGGCCGACATTGCAGTCCGAGCGCGCGCCCCAGGCATGATCGATGCGGCCGGAATAGGCGCCGAGATAACCGCCGCCGTGCACCGACAAAATCTTCAGCTTGGGATGGCGTTCGAGCACGCCATCGAAGATCAGATAATGCAGCGCCAGCGTGGTGTCGAACGGGTTGCCGATGATGTTGTTGAAGTAGAAGCGCGACAATCGCTGCCCTTCCGTGAAGCCATTGGGGTGGATGATCACCAGTGCGCCCAATTCCTCGGCCTTCCGCCAGAACGGCGCGAAGGCGGGATCGGACAATTCCTTGCCGGCGACATTGGTGAGAATCTCGACCCCCTTGAACTGAAGCGTCTTTACACAGCGCTCGAGTTCCTTGGCGGCTTCGTTGCCGTCCTGCATCGGCACCGTGCCGGTGGGGATGAAGCGATCCTTGTGTTTGGAGACGAACTCGGCGATGCCGTCATTAATCATCTGCGCCGCCGGCACCGCGTATTCGAGCGCCACCGTGTGATAGCATTGCGGCGGCGGCGGCATGACCAACTGCATGTCGACGCCCATCCGGTCCATGTCGGCAAAGCGTTCGTCATAGTTGCCGACGATGCGCGAGCGGATATCGGCTTCCTGCTTGGCGTTGAGCTCCTTGGTGTCGGCGCTGGCGAAATGCCCGAGCGGAATGGTGGCAAGGTCGAGATGCGGCTTGATGAACTCGCCCGCGCGCGGCACGGCGACATGGGTGTGGCAATCGATGGTCACGCTCTTTGGCCGTATCTCGCGCCCGGGCTTGCCGTGTTTGCGCGCGGCGGTGTTGGCGTATTTGTTCCAGACTTGAGCCATGTCGCTTGCCTCGTGTGATGTGGAATTCAGTAAATGCCGAGATGCTGATGCAGGTCGACGCCTTCCTTGCTCAGTTCCGCCGGTGTCGATACCACCGCCACGCGGCCCGAGTTGAGAATGACAATGTCGTCGGCGACGTCGAACACCAGCTTCGGGTTCTGCTCGACCAGCACGATCGACAGCCCGCTTTCCTTGAGCTTGCGGATGGTGTTCATCACCTCGTGAACGATCTGCGGGGCGAGCCCCTCCGACGGTTCGTCCATCAGCAGCACGCGCGGATTGCCCATCAGCGCGCGGCCGATCGCCAGCATCTGCTGCTCACCGCCGGACAGATGCGCGGCGATCTGATTGCGTCGCTCGTTGAGGCCCGGAAACATGGCGAAAACCGTATCGGCGGTCCAAGGGTCGTGTTTCGCCGCGTGTTTGCCGTTCTCCGGCTTGCGCGCCGCCACCATGAGATTTTCGCGCACGGTCAGGCTCTTGAAGATGCGGCGGCCTTGCGGCACCAGCGCCACGCCGCGGGCGGCGATCGCTTCCGGCGGCTGGCCGGCCGCCGGCTCGCCGAACACCATAACCTCGCCATGGCGCGGCGGCAGCAGGCCCATGGTGACGTTCATGCAGGTCGATTTGCCGGCGCCGTTGCGTCCGAGCAGGCCGAGCATGCGTGCTTCACCGAGTGAAAACGAGACGTCCTGCAGCACGTGGCTGTCGCCATAATAGGCGTCGACGTGGCTGAGGCTGAGCGCGTCAGTGGCCAAGATAGACCTCCCGGGTGCGCGGATCGGCCACCACTTCGGCGCGCGTGCCCTCCACGATCACCTCGCCGAAATGCAGCAGCGTAATTCGCTCGGCGAATTCCAGCGCCACGTCCATATTGTGCTCGATCATCACCATGGTGACGTCGCGCGGAATAGCGAGCAGCAACTGGTGCACGTCGCGGCGCTCGTCGATGGACAGGCCGGCGAACGGCTCGTCGAGCAGCAGCACTTTAGGATTTTGCGCCAGCGCCATGGCAATCTCGACGCGGCGGCGCTCGCCATACGAGGTCTCGCCCAGCGGCCGCTCGGCGAGGTGGCTCAAGCCGACGCGTTTGAGCGCCTCGTGCGCCTGCTCGACGATGTGGCCTTGCCGCTTCATGTCGATCAGCGGGTTCCAGCGCATAGGTGAAAGACCGAGTAGCGCCAGCGAGACGTTGTGGATGATGGTGTCGTTTGGGAACAGTGTGATGATCTGGTAGGTGCGCGCCATGCTCATGTGCGGGCGCCGCCGGCTCGGTACCCGGGTGATGTCGTGCCCGAACAATTGAATCGAACCTGAGTCGGGCATGAGCTCGCCGGTGATCAGGTTGAACAGCGTGGTCTTGCCGGCGCCGTTGGGGCCGATGATCAGTCGCCGCTCACCCGGCTCGACGTTGAGATTGACGTCGGTGGTCACATGCAGCCCGCCGAAAGCTTTGCACAAGGCGTTGACGGTCAGCGCGCTCATGACCCGGTCCCCGCCTTGCGTTCCGCTTCGCGGGAGGCTTGCGCGCCCGCCTTGCGCCAAGCCAGCCGCCATAACCGCGCCGTACCGGGCACCAGCCCTTCCGGCATCAGGATAACGATGGCCACGAAAATCGCCCCGAGCAGCATGTTCCAGCGCTCGATGAAGCCGCTGACCACGCTCTTGACGACGATCACCAGCGCGGCGCCGACGATGGGTCCGAGCAAAGTGCCGGCGCCGCCGGCGATCACCATCAGCACCACCTCGGCCGAGGCTGTCAGGTCCAACGCCTGCGGGCTGATGAACTGGGTATAGTAGACGAACAGGATGCCGGCGATCGCCGTGAGCAGCCCGGAAAACATGCAGGCCCAGAAGCGGATCGCCCAGACGTGATAGCCGAGCGCATTCATGCGGCGGGCCTGGTCGCGCGTGCCCATGAGCGCGGCGCCGAGCGGCGAGCGCACGAACACCGCGACGGCAGCAAAGGCCACCAGGAACACCACCAGCGTCGTGTAGTAGAAAGAGTTTGCCGTGTTGATTTCGATGCCGAACGGCTGCGGCCGTCCGTGTAGATTGATGCCGTTGTCGCCGCCGGTGATGCTGATCCAGCGATAGGCCAGGCCCCAGATGATTTCGCCCAGCGCCAGCGTGATCATGATGAAGCCGATGCCGGTCGCGCGCAGCGACAGCACCGCATAGACCGCCATCGAGGCCATGCCGCCGACGAGCGCGGTGAGAATGGCAATGGGATGGCCGAAGCCGTGCTGCAACATGTACCCGGTCGCGTAAGCGGCGATGCCGAAGAGGCCGGCATGACCGAGCGACACCAGCCCGCCATAGCCGGCAAGTATGTTCAGCCCGAGCGCGAAAATGGCGGAGAACAGAATCTGGCTGGAGACGTTGATGTAATAGATGCCGGGCATCCAATAGGGCAGCGTGACCAGCGCTACAAAGCCGACGGCGAGGGCGATGACGCGTGCGCTCATGACGCGCCCCTCATGGCACAAACCTGCCGAACAGGCCCTGCGGCCGCACCAGCAGCACCACCAGCATGGGCAGGAACAACACGAAATAGGAAAGCTCCGGCAGCAGCGCCTGGCCGAAATTATAAATGAAGCCGATGACAATGCTGCCGACGAAACTGCCGAGCAGGCTGCCCGAGCCGCCGAGAATAACCACCACCAGCGCGAGCGGCAGCATGTCCTGGTCGAGACCGGGATAAACCGACAGGATCGGCGCGCCGATGATGCCGGCGAATGCGGCAAGCCCGGCGCCGAGCGCGAACACGATGGTGAACAGCTGCGAGACGCGGATGCCGACCACCCGCGCCATATCGGGATCGTCGACGCCGGCGCGGATCATGGCGCCGAGCCGCGTGCGGTCGAGCAGCAGCCAGAGGCCGAGCGCTGCTGCCGCTGCGATGGCGATGACCGCCAACCGGTAATGCGGGAACACCATCGGGCCGTAGCGCAGAAAGCCGGTGAGGCTTTCCGGGGTGTCGACGCGGACCGGATCGCCGCCCCAGACCATCAGACAGAAATCGGCGACAATGAAGGAAATGCCAAGCGTCACCAGCACCTGCGCCATTGGTTGCCCCGGCAATTGGCGCAGCAGAAAGCGCTCGATCACGGCGCCGAACGCCGCGACCAGCACGGTTGCCATCAATACCGCCAGCCAGAAATTGAACGTCAGGCTCAAATAGCCGCCGACGAAGGTGGCGCCGAAATAGGCCCCGAGCATGAACAGCGAGCCATGCGTCAGGTTCGGGATGCGCATCAGGCCGAAGATCAGCGAGAAACCCGCCGCCAACAGGAACAACAGGCCGCCGAAGGTGATGCTGTTGACCGTCAGCAGCAGCCAGAACGTCATATCCGCCGTCTTTCCGCTTTCGCAAACGCAACCGTCCGCGGGCACCGCATTACCGGCGCCCGCGGCGATCGTTTCTTCAGATCAGCACTTCTTCAGTGGCGGATAGTCGCGCGAATAGACCGGATGCGCGAGGAACTCCTTCTCGGGCCAGGTCCAGAACTGGCTGACGTCCTTGTAGGTCTTGACCGTCTTGTTCCAGAGCTTGAGACCGTAGGGAGCGTCGGAGCGTTTTTCGCAGACGCGAACGTAGAAATCGCCGACCACGTTGCCGAGATGGTCGAACTTGATCGGTCCGCGCGGCGTGTCCTTCAGGTCCACGGCCTTGAGCGCGGCCATGAACTTTTCCTTGTTGTCGGTCGTTCCGCCGGCCGCCTTCAGCCCTGCTTCCACCACGTCGCAGTTGACGTAGAGACCGGCGGCGTAGAAGCCCGGAACAACTTTGAAGTCCTTTAAGATCGCCTTGATGAAGCGCTGATTGCCATCGGTCTTGAGGTCGAGCGTATAGGGGCAGGCGCTCGTCTGGCCGACCGCTTCGTCGCCGAAGGAGTGAAGCAGCGCGTCGTCGCCGCCGGTCTCGCCGGTGACCAGCGGGAATTTGAGACCGAAATTGGCGTACTGCTTGAGGAAGCGCAGCGGGACGCCGCCAGGGAAGCCCTGACACACGACGTCGCAACCGCTGATCTGGGCGATGTAGGGCGTATAGTCGGGCGTGCCCAAAGGCGTATACAGCTTCTTGGTCACACAGCCGCCGTCTTTCTCGAACGCCGCCTGGAAGCCGCCTTCCTGCTCGTAGCCGAAGGCGAAATCCCAATCGACGGTGATGGCCCTCTTCTTGCCCATCTCCTTCGCCGCGTAGTGGCCCATCACATGCATCGCCTGCGAGGAGCAAGCCGATGGCCGCAGGAAGTAAGGATTGGGCCGGCGCTGGGTGAGATCGTCGGCACCGGCGAGGCTGAGCGTCGGCGTTTTGTGCTGCTCGATGTAGTCGTCGATCGCCAGCAATTCGAATGCGGCGAGCGGGCCGAGGATGACATCGACCTTGTCGCGCTCGACCAGTTCCTGCGCCTTGGTCTTGGTGCCGGCCGGCTTGCCGCCGGTGTCGGCGGAGAAGAACTCGACTTTACGGCCGGCCATCTTGTTGCCGTGCTCCTTCAGCCAGGTAAGCACGCCCTGTTCCATCTGGATGCCGCCCTGCGCCAGCCCGCCGGTCTTGACGGTGAGCAGGCCGACCTTGAACGGCGCGCCCTGTGCGATGCCGGGGGTCGGGAACTTAAACGTCGCGGCTGCTGCGCCAGCGGCGGTGGCGGCCATGAATTTACGGCGGGTCATCTTGCGAGACATTGCATTTCCTCCCTTTGCCCTGATCGGGGCTTTCATGATTTGGATGGCCTTGACGGCCATTTTGTAATCGGCCAGTGCGGCCTTATCCGACGCAAAAATATGCGACCCGCCGCGCTCACTTAGCGAGCCAGTCAAGGCATCATCGGCCAATGTCTTCCATGATGTAAAGCCCGGTCACGCGCGCTGTTGCGGCACACATTCACCCAACACGATACGGTGGGCGGCGCCAAGCCGAATATGCTAGGTTGACGAGTGTCGGTCGGCGGCGCAGGCGGCGAATGGCTTTAAAGTGCGGCGGCTGTCCGGCTCGATCGGCGCTGAAATTCTAGGCATCGATCTCGCCGCTGAGCCGGGCCGCAACGTCATCGCCGAGATCCACCAGATCTGGCAGGCCGCGCTAAAATCGCCGACTATGCCGGTTACTCGAAAATTCAATTTTGCTTTGTCTGCTGCGTCGGTTGATTGCGCGCGCATCAGCTAAATATACGCTGGGCCCACGTGATGAACGCGGTGAATTGGTCGGGATAGACTAAAAAGTAAATGATAAGCCCGATGGGGGTGAGCAATAGCAGCCAATCACGCATCGACTACTCCTGCATCTGGTCTCCTGTAAGTTTCTTGTGCCTCTGACGGGGGGTAATATAGCGCCGCCGCCTGTCACTATCCGGACGAATCCGCGTGCGGGACTAAAGACGCCTTACCAATGTGTCGAAAAGTTTCGGGCTTCGGTTTACGTTTTGTTTGTGCGGAATTGCGCGCTAGCTAAATGCCGAGATAGCTGGACTTGATCTCGTCGTTGGCCTTGAGCTCTTCGGGCTTGGATGAATAGACCACTTGGCCCTTGCTCATCACGTGCACGTAGTCGACCAGCTTGAGCGCTAGGTTGGCGTTCTGCTCGACCAGCAAGATCGACAAGCCTTCTTCCTTCAGCTTGCCGATCGCCTCCCAGACGCCCTGGATGATGATCGGCGCCAGCCCTTCCGACGGCTCGTCCATGATCAGGCAGTCCGGATTGGTCATCAGCGCGCGCCCGATCGCCAGCATCTGCTGTTCGCCGCCGGACAGCGTCTTGGCGCGCTGGTTGCGGCGCTCGAGCAGGCGCGGGAACAGCTTGTAGACACGTTCGAGCTTCCAACCGTGGCGGTCGGGGCTACGCTCGGCGACCAGCAGGTTCTCCTCGGTGCTGAGCGTGGGGAACACGCGCCGGCCCTGCGGCACCAGGCCCATGCCGGTGCGTACGGTCTCGAACGAGGATTTCTGGGTGATGTCGTCGCCCTTGAACACGATCTTGCCGCGGCGCGGCGGATTGAAGCCGACGATCGAATTCACCAGCGTGGTCTTGCCGACGCCGTTGCGCCCGAGCAGGCCGAGGATCTGGCCCTGTTCGAGGCTGAGCGACAGTCCTTGCAGGACGTAAGCGTCGCCGTAATAGGTGTGGATGTCCTGGACGTCGAGGATCGCCATGGGCTAGTCGGTCCCCAAATAGATTTCCTGCACGCGCGCGCTGTCGTGGATCTGCTGCGGCGTGCCGGTTTCCAGAATTTCCCCGAAGTGCAGCACCGAAATCTGATCGGCCACGTCGAACACCACGTCCATGTCGTGCTCGATCAACAGGATCGCGAGATTGGGATCGAGCTTCATCAGGAACGTTGCCATCTCGGCGGACTCGCCCGACGACAGGCCGGCGGCCGGCTCGTCGAGCAGCAGAAGTTTCGGATCGCTGGCCAGCGCCAGCACGATCTCGAGCTGGCGCTGCTCGCCGTGCGACAGGTTGCGCACCTCGACGTCCTTGCGGTCGAGAAAGCCGGCGGCATCGAGCAGGCTGTAAGCCTTGTCGTAGACCTCGCGATAGGACGACAGGAAACGCCACATCACGAATTTCAAGGGCCGCAATCCCTCGATCGCCAGCAGGACGTTATCGAGCACGGTCAATTTCGGAAACAGGCTGGTCACCTGGAAGGTGCGCGCCATGCCCAAGGCGGTGCGGCGGTGGCTCGGCCATTTGGTCACGTCCTGGCCGAACACCAGCACGTGCCCGGAGCTCGCCGGATAGATGCCGGTAATCACGTTGAACAGCGTGGTCTTGCCGGCGCCGTTGGGGCCGATGATGGCCTTGCGGTCGCCCGGCATGATGCGCAGCGTGACGTCGCGGGTGGCCTGCAAGCCGCCAAAACTCTTGCTCAGGTTTCGGAGCTCGAGCGCAGGCACGCCGCCGCCGTTCGATGAAGCCTCACTGCTCACGCGCAAATCCTTTGAAGGAGAATGCCGGGGCCCGTTGGCCGGGCCCCGGCGCCGCGTCGTTTATTCGCAGTTCTTGCAGGGCGGATAGGTGCGGCTGTACACCGGCTGCTTGAGGAACTTGTCTTTTCCGTAGGTCCAGTACTGGCTGACGTTCGGGTAGGTCTTGATGATCACGTTCCACAGCTCGGCCTTCGGATAGCCGAACATCTTCTTCTTCTCGACCTTCTTGATGTAGATGTTCTGCACCGGATTGCGATCCTCGAAGTGAACCGGTCCGCGCACCGCATCAATCTTCAGGCCGCCCATGATCGCGACGAACTTTTCCGGCCCGGGATATTTGCCGCCAGCCTTCTTCATCGCCTCGTCGATGACCTGCGCGGTGGTGTAGTTGGCCTCCGAGTAGTAGGACGGCACCTTGCCGTACTTCTTGCGGTAGGCTTTGACGAAGGCTTCGTTCTTCGGCGTTTCGATCGCCGCGCTGTATTGCAGCGCGGAGACATCGCCGATCGCGAAGTCGCCCATGTTCGGCAGGATGAACTCGTCATAGCTGGTGCCGCCGCCGATGATCGGCTTCTTGTAGCCGGACTGACGCAACTGCTTCGGGAATTGCAACGCCATCGGCCCCACCATCAGCGAGAACACGGCGTCGGCATCGCCCTTGATCTGCGGAATGAACGGGCCGAAGTCCTTTTCGCCCAGCCGCGGCCAGAGCTTCTGGATGACCTTGCCGCCGCAGTCCTCGAACGCCTTCTGGAAGCCGCCGACCACTTCGTAGCCGAAGGCATAATCGGCTGCGATGGTGACGACCTTCTTGTGGCCCTGTTCGCAGGCCCATTTGCCGAGCGGATGATGCGGCTGCGATGAGGTCCAGGTGGTGCGGAAGAAGTACGGATACTTGCTGGCCTGCCGCTGCGTGAGATCGTCGGCCGCCGGGATCGAGGCGATGTAGAGCGTCTTCTCGCTGTTGCTCACCGGCGCCAGCGCATAGCCGGTCGAGGCCAGCAACCCGCCGATGAACATTTGCGCCTTGTCGCTCAGCACCAGCTTCTTGGCCTTGGTCACCGCGGCGTCGGCCTTGCCGGCGTCGTCCTCGACCACGAACTTGACGGTGGCGCCGCCGAGCTTGTTGCCGTGCTCGTCCAGATACATCTGGAAGCCGTTGGTCATGTCCTTGCCGATTTGGGCGAAGATGCCGGTCAGCGGCGCGATGAAGCCGATGCGCAGTTCCTCCGCCTTGGCCGGCGCATTCATGCTCAAGCCGAGCACGAGGCCGCCCAACAGTATTGGTACCAATCGTTTTCGCGATGTTCTCGTCATTGTCTTTACCTCCCAGTTGTTATGCCTTCCCTCGTGCGGTCAGGAAGGCGTCGGTGCCAATTTCTCCGGTGCCGCTGGCTTGGCCGTCTTGTCGGACGCGCCGCGGGCCTGGCGAATTCTTGCCGGAATGCCCATCAAGCCGGTCGGCAGATACAGGATCGTCAGCACGTAGACTCCGCCCAGCACGTACTGCCACCACGGCACCAGCGTGCTGAGATACTCACGTAAACCGAAAACGATGGCCGAGCCGATGGCGCCGCCAACCAGCGTGCCGGCGCCACCGAGCACGACCATCAAGAGCGCGTCGACCGACGTGGTCAGCACCACCGTCTCGGGGCTGACCAGGCCGTTGGTGTGCGCCCACAGCACACCGGACAGCCCGCCGAAGGCGCCGGCGATGATGAAGGCGATGTATTTGTGCAGCCAGGTATTGTAGCCGAGGATCTGCATGCGCAATTCGCGCTCGCGAATGCCGGCGAGACTGCGGCCGAATGGCGACTGCACCAGCACGTAAAGCGAAATCAGGGTGAAGATGAAAAAGGCGAACACCAGGAAGAAGAAGGTCCGCTCGTTGGTGAGGTCGAGCCCGAAAGCGGGCCGCGCCGTGACGCTGATGCCGTTGTCGCCGCCGGTGAGCGAATTCCAGCGATAGGCCAAGCCCCAGACGCATTGTCCCAAGGCCAATGTGATCATCAGGAAGTAGACGCCGCTGGCGCGGATCGCGAACAGCCCGAACAGTGCCGCCAGGGCCGCGCCGATCAGCATGCCGTAGATCACCACCAGCCAGAAATCCCAGCCCAGCCCGATATGAAACTTGGTCGCCAGGATGGCGGTGAGATAGGCGCCGACGCCGAAATAAGCAGCCTGTCCGAGCGAGGGCAGGCCGGTGAAACCGAGCAGGATGTCCAGGCTCATCGCCAGGATCGCGAACACCAGCGCGCGCGTCGCCAGCAGCACCACGAAAGAACTGGAATTCGGAACGATATAGGCGAGCGCCGCTAGCACGACGGCGACCATAAGGATCTTGATTTTTTGGCTGGTCATCGTTTGCCGCTCACTCTCGTCCAAACAGGCCGGTCGGCTTGACCGCCAGGATCAGAACCATCGGGGCATAGAGCGTGAAATAAGAAATCTCCGGAAACAGCGCCTTGCCAAAATTGTCGGCGAGGCCGACCGCCAGCGCGCCGATGGCGGCGCCGCCCAGGCTGCCCATGCCGCCGATAATAACCACCGCGAAGGCGAGCGGCAGCATTTCGAAATCGAGGCCGGGATAGACGCCGAGAAAGGCGCCGCCGATGACGCCGCCGAGCGCGGCCAGGAAGGCGCCGAGCGCAAAGATGAACATGGAGACGCGGTTGGTGTCGATGCCGACGCCGCGCGCCATCTGCGCGTCGTCGACGGTGGCGCGCACGGCGGCGCCCATGCGCGTCTTTTCCATCACCAGCCAGATCACCAGGCCGATGGCCAGCGCGGTGGCGATCATGAATACGCGGTAGAGCGGGAAATAGAGGCCGCCGATCACCACGCTGGTATTGAATATGTCAGCCGGGGTGATGTCCATGTTGTCGCCGCCCCAGATGTCGAGCGCGGCCTGCTGAAACAGGAATGCGAAGCCGACCGTCAGCAGCACCTGCCGCAGCACGTCGGCTTCGATCGGGACAATAGGAATGCGGGTCAGCAGGAAATACAGCGCGATGGTCGCGACCGCGGTAACCGCAACAAACGGGGCCCAGCCGCTTAAAATCGACGGACTCCACTCACCGATCGCCAAGGTGATCAGTACGGCCACCCCTAACGCGATTGTTCCATGTCGGAGGTACTCGAATCCCTCGGATCGCAAAAACAAACGTTCCATCGCCAAGCCGATAATCGCGACGGCGAGCGCGGCGGCTGGCAGCGACAGCGCCCACGATCCGGTCATCCAGATTACCGACAGCGCAATATAGCCGCCCCACAGAAAATAGGCGCCATGGGCCAGATTGACGATCCGCATAACGCCGAAGATCAACGACAGGCCGCTGCCGACGAGGAACAACAGCGCACCATAGGAAATGCCGTTGAAAGCCTGGATGATCCAGAACTGCGCGTTCACTCCCCCTGGTCCTTCTTTTTGGCGCGAAGGTTGCGGTTACCTTACCCTAGGACGGTTGGCAATGAACACCCCAATTGGCCGCAGGCGGGTTTTGCTAATGCTAGACGAACGATCTTGGGTGTTCCCGGCGTCAGCGCGCGCGACGAATTCATGCCGCCTCATTTGCGGCCGCGGGTTTTGCCAGCTGCCTTCTTTTTCGGCGGAATGATCGGCAGCAGCAGATAGGGCGCTTTGCCGCGGCTGAAATGCAGACTGGTGGTGCCGTTGAAAATGGCGGGCGGCCGGTCGCGCGGATCGTCGTGCAGGAACGGACCGCAGCCCTTGAGCTCGTTCTTGAAGTTCGACAGCTTGCCGCCGCTGGCGCCGCCATATTCGTAGTCCTTGCCGCGGATCGATACGGCCACGCGATAGCCCGCGGGTACCACGATGCAGGACGGCCAGATTTCGATGTCGAGTTCCACCGGCGTGCCCTTGGTGAGCGGCTGTTTTTGGTCGTGGGTGTGATAGGGGCGGTAGGGCGTCGACAGCTTCTTGTCGAGCTTGCGATGCGAGGCGCGCAGCCAGCCCTGTGCAACCGGCGTGTGCGGATCGATGGCGCCCTGGAACACGATCTCCTTCAGGTCGCCGGTGAACACCCGCAGCACGATGAAGAAGTCGGCATCGCGGGTGGATGAGGACGCGAACAGCTTGAGCGCCGACGGGCCGGTGATCTCGGTTTCGTGCGGCAGTCCCGGCGTCAAGAAAGTGAGGCCGTCGCCCATGGCGGCGAAGTTGAGCTTGGCGTTGCCGGACGGTTTCTTGGTCGTGAGCGACATGTCGGACGGATCGAGATAGAATTTCGTCCACTTGGTGCGCTTGAGCGGCCATTCGTTTTCGGCGCGCGCCACGAACTTCTCGCCCGGGTAACGCACTTGCAGCAGCACTTTCGGTTGCTTTCTCCAGCTGGTGTCCTTGCCGTGCAGGAAATAGTCGAAGAACTTGAGCTGCTGCTCGCGGCCGTAGTCGGTGTAGAAATGGGTCCAGTGTTCGATGCCGTGCGCCTCCAGCCATTTCTGTTTGGAGGCGGCGCGCATGAAGCCTTCGAAATTGCCGCGCGGATGCAGGCCCTGGCCACCCCAATTGGCGGCGGAGAACAACGGCGTGACGATCTTGTCCCATACCGGCGAGCGGTCGCGGTGATACTGGTCGTCCATCGGATGGGCGAGGATCTGGCCGCCGAATTTGGAACGGTTCTTGGCGAGCTCTTCCTTTGACAGCGTGTCCGGCCCGCATACCAATTCGCCATGAATACGGCTGCGGCCGCCTTTTTCGCCGACGCCGTATTGCACGGTCTTGACCTGCATGTCGTACCAGTTCTCCCAGAAGGTCGAGAGAATACCGCCGTGGTGCGTCATGTCGCGGTACCAGTCGGCCGAGCCTTCCCACACGCACATGGCGGCGAGATGGGGCGGCTGCAGCGAGGCGACGTGCCACTGGTTCATGCCGTAATAGGAAATGCCGTTGAGCCCGACCTTGCCGCTCGACCAGGGCTGCACGCCGGCCCATTCGATGCAGTCGTAGAAATCCTTGGTTTCGCGCGGCGAGAAATGATCGATGAAGCCGGGCGAGCAGCCGGTACCACGTGAATCGACGCGCACGCAGGCATAATCGTGCGGCACCCATTTCTCCGGGTCGACCACCTCCCAGTTCTGGTAGGCGTTGCTGGAGCCGGCGGTAACGTCTGGATGCTTTTCCGCCATGCGCTGCCAGGCGCTCGGGTAGCCGTCTTGGAAGGCGAGGTTTTTGGCGTAGGGGCCGTAAGTGAGGATGACCGGATATTTTCCCTCTTTCACAGGGCGAAAAACATCCGCGCGCAGCACCTGGCGGTCGTCCATGGTGATCGACACGTTCCAGTCGATCCGCATGCCGTCACGGATTTCCCATCGCTGCAGCAACGCGGCCATACGCTCCTCCCCAAGAGTTTTCTTTTGTGGGCGGGAGGCTACAGAGATGCAATGGCGGGAGGCAAGGGACAAAAGGCGCTGCGCTTCCGCTCGTCCCTGCGAAAACGGGGACCCAGTGCCGGAAACGGCAGCGCTGAATCCTGGATTCCCGCTTGCGCGGGAATGAGCGGAGATCTCAGCGTTTCTTGCGCTTCACCTTTGCCTGTTTCTCCAGCACCGCGCAGACCGACGCGGTGTCCTGCGCGCCGAAGCCGCTCTTGGCCGCCCGCATGTAGACCGGCTTGGTGGCGCTGAACAGCGGCGTCGGCACCTTGATCTTGCGCGCGTAGTCGCCGATCACCCGCATGTCCTTGTCCCACACGTCGACCTTCATGCCGGCGTCCGTGTAGTCGCCTTTCACCATCATCGGCGCGCGCAATTCGAAGATGCGCGAATTGCCGGCGCCGGCGTGGATCAGATCGTAGATCAACTGCGGCGGCAGGCCGGCCTTCATGCCGTACACCATGGCCTCGGCGGTGGCGACGTTGTTGATGGCGACCAGCAAGTTGGCGACGAATTTGATCTTGCTGCCGTTGCCGAATTCACCGACGTCGTAGGTTGCGCGGCCGAAGGCGTCGAACATGGGCCGCAGCCGGCGGATGGCTTTGGCATCGCCGCTGGCGTAGAAGACGAGATCGCGCGTCTTGGCCTGCGAGCCGGTGCCGCTGACCGGCGTATCGAGCATGACGTGGCCGGCCTTGGCAAGCACGCGTCGCGCTTTTTCCTTATCTGAAATCGCGAAGGTGCTCATTTCCACGATCACCTTGCGCGGCAGCTTGGCGGCGGCGATGTCGCGCATGGTGTCCATGAGTGCCTGCGGCTTGGGCAGGCTGGTCAGGATGGTCGGCGCCCTTTCGGCGACGCCGAGGCCGCTAGAGGCAATCTCGACGCCGTCCACTTTCGCTTGGCGGCGGCGCGCCGCGCTGGTGTCGTAGCCGACCACGCGCCAGCCGGCGCGCGCCAGGTTCTTGGCGAAAGCGCCGCCCATGATGCCGAGCCCAATCACACCAACCGTGCCCTTGGTCTTCTTGGCCGCCATTCAATGTTCTCCCTGATGAAAGAGCCGGAGTGTTCAAGGCGAGTCAGGCCGAAGGTCTTAAACATTCAGGGGCGGGGCTGTCGAGTGGGCAAGCGGTCGCAATGCGGCTTTCAAGCCGCGCCGTGATCGCTTATCGTCGCCGGCAAATGTATCTCGGGAGGAGCCATGAAAATCGGAGTAGCCGGTCTCGGCGCCATGGGCGCCAACATCGCCGCGCGGCTGATCGAAGTCGGCCACGACGTCACGGTCTGGAATCGCACGCCGGAAAAGACCAAGCCGCTGGCCGAGGCCGGCGCCAAGGTGGCAGGCTCCCCGGCCGAAGTCGCGGCCGCCAGCGAAGCCGTCATCACTATCCTCACGGACGGCACCGCGATCGACGCGGTCTACAACGGGCCGTCCGGCCTGCTGTCGGGCGACGTCAAGGGTAAGCTGTTCATCGAGATGAGCACGGTGGCGCCCAAGGTCGAGACCGATCTCGCGCCCAAGGTACGCGGCAAAGGCGCGGCATTGGTTGAATGCCCGGTCGGCGGCTCCACCGCGCCGGCGCGCAAAGGACAACTGCTCGGCCTGATGGGGGCAGAGCCCACCGATGCCGCGCGTGCCAAGCCGATCCTCGAACAGCTCTGCCGCAAGGTCGAGCATTGCGGGCCGGTCGGCGCCGGCGCGGCCATCAAGCTGGCGATCAATCTGCCGCTGATGGTGGCCTGGCAGGCCTATGGCGAGGCCTTTTCGATCGCGCGCAGCGTCGGCTGGGAGCCCAAACGCCTGCTCGACCTGTTCGTCGAGAGCAACGGCGCCAACAACGCGCTCAAGATGCGCGCCGACATGATCGTCAAGATGTTCGAGGGCAAGGATCCCGGACCGACCACTTTCTCAATCGCCAATGGGGTCAAAGACCTGCGCACCATGGTGGCGACCGGCGAGGCGTTGGGCGCCGACATGCGCGCCACCAAAGCGGCGCTCGCCGGTTTCGAGGACGCCACCCAGCACGGCATCGGCGGTGGCGATGGCGCGCAGATGACGGTCTATTGGACGCAGCGGAAAAAGTAGCCGCAAGGGAGCGATCGATGAAACTGTTTTCCTACTGGCGGTCGCTGGCGACTTATCGCGTGCGCATCGCCCTCAATCTCAAGGGCATGAAGCCCGACGAGGTGATCGACGTCAATCTGCCGCAAGGCAAACAGCGCGAAGACGCCTTTCGCAAAATCAACCCGATGATGGTAATCCCTGCGCTGATCGAGGACGATGGCACCGTGCTGTTCGAGTCGCTCGCGATCCTGGAATATCTCGACGAGACGCATCCCGAGCCGCCGCTGCTGCCGAAGGATCCGAAGGCGCGCGCGCGGGTGCGCGGCCTGGCGCAGATCATCGCTTGCGATACCCATCCGCTGATCGTGCCGCGCGTACGCGAATATCTTGCGCATGAATACAAGATCGACGAGCCGGGCGTGATGAAGTGGGGCCAGCACTGGCACACGATGTCGTTGAAGGCGCTGGAGAGCAATCTCGCAGGTTCCAATGAAACTGGGCGCTTCGCGCAGGGCGACCAGCTCACCATCGCCGACATCTGCCTGTGCGGGCAGGCCGTGGGGGCGGCCTATTTCAAATGCGATCTGGCAGCGTTCCCGACCTTCAAGCGCATCGTCGATGAATGCAACAAGATCGACGCGGTAGCGCGCGCCCATCCGCTCAGGCAGCCGGGCGCGCCGGCCTCGGTGTAATCGCGTCTCATGCTCAATACGGCAATCGTCGGCCTCGGTTGGTGGGGCAAGAAGCTGATAACTGCAGCGCGCGATTTCGGCGCGCCGCTGCGGTTTACTCGCGGCGTGACGCTGGAGCCGGACACGGTGCGCGATTTCGCCGCCGAGCACAAAATGGTCATCGGCGCCTCGTTCGAGGAGGTGCTGGCCGATCCCGACATCAAGGCCGTGATCCTGGCGACGCCGCATAGCAAGCACCGCGCGCAGGTGGAAGCGGCCGCCGCCGCCGGTAAGCAGATCTATTGCGAGAAGCCGTTTGCGTTGGCCAAGGCCGACGCAGTCGCCATGCTGGAGGCCTGCAAGCGCGCCGGCGTCGTCATCGGCGTCGGCCATCATTTCCGGCTGATGCCGTCGATGCGCGCGCTCGCCGAGCTGATGGCCTCCGGCGCCTTCGGCGCCATCATGCATGTGGAGGGCCACTACAGCCATGACTGGCTGGCGAATATGCCGGCCGACAGTTGGCGCATAGCAGCGGAAGAAACACGCGCCGGCAGCATGACCAGCATGGGCATCCATGTGCTCGACTGCTTCCGCGATTTGATTGGGCCGATGAAGCGCGTCGCCGCGCTGTCGACCGCGCGTGCGCTCAAGCTGCCGACCGGCGACACCACCGCCGCACTGATCGAATTCGAAAGCGGCGCTACCGGCACGCTTGGCACCACGCTCAAGACTCCGTTTCGATGGCGCATCGCGATCTTCGGCGAGAACTGCTGGGCCGAGAGCGTGAGCGAGACGAAGCTGATCGTGCGGCGCGCCGGCCGGGAACCGGAGGCTTTCGATTATCCGGCCGACAATCATCTCGGCCGCAATCTCGACTATTTCGCCAAGGCCGCGCTGGGGCAGGGGACGTTTCCGATTTCGGCCGAGGGGATATTGCAGACTGCGGCGGCGCTGGAGGCGGTGTTCAAGTCGGTGGACGCGGACGGGGCATGGATGAAGGTGTGATCAAGGCGAGAACCGCATTGCGATCGCTTGACGCGGGCCGACGCGTGTCCGGGTGCACCGCGATCGGTATGGCGTCGCAGACCTGTTCGCGTTAGGCATCCGTGTCGGCCGGAATCCTCGGCGCAGCGGATTTCGGCCGCACCAGGACCTCGCATCAGGATGTTGTCACATGCTCCAGGATCGATTTGTGCCGCCAAGCGGCGCCTTCACCCGCAGCGTTTCAGTCCGATTTTCGCATTGCGATCCCGCCGGCATCGTCTACTTCCCGCACTACTTCGACATTTTCAACGGGCTGATCGAAGACTGGTACGGGCAAGAGCTCGGCTACGAATATGCCGAGCTGATCATGGGCAGCCAGTATGGATTTCCTTTCGTTCACATCGACTGCGACTTCAAGATTCCGAGCCGGATGGGCGATATCATTGAGCTGACCTTGCTGGTCGAGCGCATCGGCCGCTCCTCGCTGGGCATTGCCATCGTCTGTCATCACGACGGGCTTGAGCGGCTGCGCGCCCACATGGTCACCGCCATGATGTCGCTCGAAACGCGCCAGCCGGTGCCAATGCCGCAAGCGCTGCGTGACAAGATCGAAGCCTATCGCCGGAAGACTACGAGCGGCGAAGACTGACGATGACTGCTGCCCGCTCGCGCTGCGCCGCGTTGGCAGGCTCGCTACTTCTCGATCGGGTAGCCGACAATGCTGCCCCATTCGGTCCACGAGCCATCGTAGATCTTGATATTGCCGTGGCCGAGAATGTGGCCGAGCGCGATCCAGGCGATGGTGGCGCGGTGGCTTAACCGGCAATAGCAGATCACGTCG
>Ga0307417_10000139_pt1 | contig 31234 bp, 25 predicted proteins | sample SalMarWE160210MG_2_FD_202514 | JGI IMG/M metagenome (GOLD analysis project Ga0307417, IMG submission 202514) | Salt marsh sediment microbial communities from the Plum Island Ecosystem LTER, Massachusetts, United States - WE1602-10 | ecosystem: Environmental > Aquatic > Marine > Intertidal zone... | reverse complement strand
TGCTGCTCAACAACCTCTTCGATCTCGACAACGTCCAAGTGGAAAGCACGGCCTGCAAATTCGAGCATATCCTCACCAAGACGGTGACGGAAAGCGTTTGTACCTTTCTGGGGCATCCTCCGGCATGCCCGCACGGGAGGCCGATTCCCCGGGGGGAGTGCTGCGACAAGATCCGCACCGAGATCAAGCCGCTTGTGACCCGCCTTTCCGATGCCGTACTCGGCGAGAACGTCCGGATCGTGTTCATCACTCCGAAATCCAGGAAGCGTCTCGAAAAACTGAGTTCCCTGGGGATCGTCCCCGGCAGCTGTATTCGGCTCCTCCAGAAAAACCCCTCCTTCGTCATGGAAATCGGGGAGACCACCGTCGCGGTCGACAAAGAGATCACGGATGAGATTTACGTCAAGAGGACGTAAGTTCCTCTCCTTTCTTCTGTCCCTGATCCTCCTCCGTAGCACGGGAGCGGCGCCTCCCGTGCTGGCGGAATCTCCTCCCGAGCCCTGTATTCTGCTGAAACTGTCTGCCGTTTCGATTCCCGCAGATACGGTGAAATCCGGATTCGGGACACTGGAGAGACTGTTGGAGGAAGGTCTTCACATCCGATGGGTTACGCCCGTACCGGCAGAGGAAGCCGGACAAGAAACGGAAGAGGCATTTCCCCTCCCCGACGGCAAGGCGCTCGAGGCGATTTCGGCCGCACTGGGGGATGCGATCGGTCACATGGACAGGATGGAAACGAAAGAGGCGGCCGAGAAACTTTCCGAGGCGGAACGTATCGCGCGCTCTTTCCGTTTCGGCGACACCACACGCCCTTATCTCGCGGAGGTGTTCCTCCGGAGGGGAATCCTGTCCTTGTGGGAGGGGGAGGCCGGGAAAGCGGAAGAGATGCTTGCACGCTCCCGGATTCTGCGTCCGGAATTCGATCCGGATCCGGCGATGTTTTCGCCCCTGTTCCTCGAGGCATGGAAGCGCTCCGGCGAGCGACTCCCTCCCCAGGCAGAACTTCTGGTTACCTCCCTTCCCCCGGGGGCGAGAATCTACCGGAACGGCGAGGAGGTCGGAACCACACCGGGCCGGGTCCGGATTTCCGAGCCGGGTACCGTGCGGATACAGGTTCTTGCCGAGGGATACCTGCGAAGCGGGTGGGCGGGACAGATGCTTCCGGGGGATTCCGACGCGCTGGAATTTCCACTTGTGCGGGACAGGAACGCGGCACTGGAAGAGATGGTTTCCTCGTCTCCCGACGGGAAAGAGGCGGGTCCCCTGCTTTCCCGGATGATACTCGAAACGGGTGCGATGCGAGTGGGCCTCCTTCTGATTGAGCAGGGAAGGGAAGGGATGATTTTGAGCGTCATTTCCCTGGCGCAGGGAGAAGAGGCGCCGGTTTTTCTGGGGACGGTCCCCTGGCCCGAAGGCGACGAAGGATACGAAACGGTCGCAGCGTCTACCGTGGAAATGCTGAAAAGCGCGGGATGGCCGGCAGAAGCAGAAACGGCGAAATCTCCGTGGTACCATAGATGGTGGTTCTGGACGCTGGTGGGAGCGGCGGCCGTAGGCGCAGCGGTGGGTATCGGGGGAGGCGGAGGCGGGGGAGATTCGGGTAGTTCCACGGGTGCCATCGAAGTGAATTTCTAAAATGGAAGGTCCTCCATTGAGCCGTCCATGACCCCTTTACCAAACGGAGCAGCGATCGGAGTCATCGGCGCTGGCCCTGCCGGCACGTTTTTCGCCCTTCACCTTCTCGGGTGCCTAAGGGAATCGGGACGATCGGCCCGGATTACCCTGTTTGACCGGAGAACATTCGATAATTCAGGGCCGTCCGGCTGCAACATGTGCGCCGGAGCGATCGGCGTCGAGATGGTGAGAAAGCTGGAACGTCTCGGGCTCCCCCTTGAGGAAAGGGTTATTCGGCGGATTGCGGACGGGTACGAGATCCACGGCAGAGCCATTTCGGTGAACATCGTGAACCCCGGGCGCGGGACGATCTATACCGTATTCCGGGGGGGGGGGCCGGTTGCGGACGGTGGATCGAGGAGAAGCTTCGACCAGTTTTTGCTCGACGCAACAATCGCCAGGGGCGCGGAGTTCGTCCATGAGCGCGTGGAAAGCGTAGAACGGATTCCTTCCGGTTTCCGCGTGGGGACGGCCGGAGGTTCTGGCCGGGACTTCGATTTCCTCGTGGGGGCGTTCGGCGTGAACAGCGTTATTACACGGAAGCTGTCGACCGGGTACGTTCCCCCCCGGACGTGGCATACCGTCCAGGCCGAAGTGCCGGCGGAAAACGAATTCATCCTGGAAAGGCTTCGGAACCGGATTCACATCATCCCCGCAACGGGGAAAACGATCCGTTTTCTCGCGATCACTCCGAAAGACGACTTCCTCACGTTAACAGGAATCGGCGAATACGTTCGGATCGCGGATCTCGATCGGGAACGGGTGGAAAATCCGGTCCTATCCGGGCTGCTCCCTCCCGGCTCGAAATTCCTGTGCCACTGTCACCCGAAAGTGCCTGTCGGTATCGGCAAAAAACCCTTCGCGGAGCGCGTCGCTATCGTGGGGGACGCGTTCATTTCAAGATACCTGAAAAATGGTATCGAGTCCTCCTACGACACCTCCCGCACATTGGCGGAGGCGATCGTCCGGATCGGCATTTCGGAAAAAGCATTAAGGGATCATTTCTATCGACCGTGCCTCAGACAATTCCGCTATGATAACGTCTGGGGGCGGGCGCTCTTCGGAATCTACGAGGGAATTCTCCGCAAGGGGCGTCTCTCGGATGCCTTCATGAGGTGCGTGACCGCCGATGCGGCGGCGGCAAAAGGGTCACAGGCCCACATCCTGTGGTCTGTGTTCGCCGGGGATGCTCCCTATCGGGAAATCGCGAGAGAGGCGTTCACTCCCCGGTCCCTATACGAACTGTCCAGGAGTGTTCTTTTTGGGTGAGTCCGGGATGGGTAACGAAAATAAACCGTCGCCGATGAAGCGCTGGCCGGTTCTGGTTGTCGGCGGCATGGTCCTGCTGGCCATCCTCTACTCCTTGTTCGGGGAAGTGGGCATCATAAGCACCCTTGATCTTCGCGCAAAGCAGAAGGGGCTTATCGCCGAAAACAGCAGGCTCCGTGCGGAGAACGAGCAGCTGCGGGGGGAGGTGGAAAAACTGCGGTCCAACCCTTCGTACATCGAGGAGATCGCCCGAAAGGAGCTCGGACTCATGGGCAAGAAAGAAATCGTCATCCCACTCGACCGGAATAAGGATGCAGCTTCCCCTACCGCCTCCGGCGGCAAAACGGGTCACCCGTAAGTATTTTCTTCCTGCCCTCGGGTTCCTTCATCTCTTGTTGTTCCATTTCCTCCGGTTCGTACTCCTGGGGGACGCGGCAAGAGGTTGGATGGCTTCGGCATTCGTCACGGCGGGGTTCCTTCTTGTCCGCGACCTGGCGACCTCCCGGAGGGAGAACCGCGTTCCCGACGTGATCTCCCAGGTGGCATGGGGCGCCGCAGCCCTCCTTGAACTTAACGCCCTGTCTCCAGGGATATCCTCCTCCCGACTGGTTCCCGCCGTTATTTTCCCCGCGTTCTCTTTCCTGCTCCCTGCACCTCCCTACGGCGTGTACGCTCTTGCCTCGCTCGCATTTCTTGTCTGGTCTCCCTACGACGGGTTTGCGGGAGGAGAGACGTTCTTTTCTATCGCCGCCATGGCGGCCTTGGGAACAGTGGCGGGACGTTACGTCCGAACCCGGCTGGGCTCGGGGGCGGAAGGGATCGTTCCCGGGAAACCGATCGGGCCGGGTGGGTCCCTCGTTGTTTTTCCTGAGAAACCGGCCGAAAACGCCGGGACGGTAAACTTCGAGGCCCCGAAGGGAGAAGACCTGCTCGCCATGCGGGAGATGGAGCTGGAGGAAGGAATCCAGAGGGTGCTCGAGGGGATTTTCCCGATCGCCGGGGCTGAACGGATCCTGTACGTCTCACCTTCCCACCATCAGGGGTGCCCGCTTGTGGTGCGGCATGTTACGCCGTCGGAGAAAGGGGGTCCGGGGGTCTTTCCGGAAATACCGGAAACCTACGTCCCCCTGCGGGAAGCGATGATCTTGCGCCGGGTATTTTTCGTGGAGGGGGAGGAATCCTCCCGGTGGGGGCTTTCAAGCAACGGAAGACAGGAGAAGCCTTCAGGGGTCGCTGCTGTCCCCGTCATCTGCGAGGGGACGGAGGAGGGGGGGATTCTCGCGTTCCGGTTTGGAGAGGGCAGATGGACGGAACCGGTCGTGCCGGCGCTGGAGATGGGAGCGTTTTTCATCGCCAGGGAGATCCTCGGAACGCGTCGCGGATACCGGAACGAGAGGTCTCTCGAAAGACAGATCGGTTTTTACCGCCTTGTCCGGACGATTGCGGAAGCGGCGGAGAAAGTCGGGGAGGATGGAATCGAGAGTGCATCGCCGCGACGCCTGGTCTACAAAACGACAGCGGAGCAGACCCGGCATCAGCTACAGGCCGACCGGGTCTTGCTGGTGGAGGCGGACGAGAGGAAGATGCGTGGGCGGTTGGCATGGGAGACAACGCAGGAGAAGGAACAGGAGGGAATTTACGGGGGGGAAGACGGGAGGCCATGGGTGAAACTTGCCGGGACCTATGCCGAGTGGGTGCTGAAGAACAAGGTGCACAGAATTTTCTCCGGCATCAGGATATCTCCCGGGAAACACCCGATTCTTCCCGAGAAGTGGGAGAGGAAGGAAGAGGATGCCTTCCTGCTCGTTCCCGTAGATGGTGCCGGGGGGTTTCGCGGGATTCTCGTGTGCACCTCCCGGGAGAGTCGCAGCTATCACAAGGGGGACGCGGAAATGGTGAGGGATGTCCTCACGATCATGCGTATGGGGATATCCCACGCGCTTCAGATCGAGACGCTGGAGGAACGGGCCACGAGCGACGGGCTGACGGGTCTCCTGAACCAGAAGACGTTCCGGCAGCGGCTGACGAATGTTCTGTCGAGACTCGATACCCGGTACGCGTGCGCCGTGATCATGGCCGACATCGATCATTTCAAACGCGTAAACGACACATACGGACATCCGGCCGGTGACGATGTCCTCAGGAAAATCTCGAAAATCATACAGAAAACGATACGGAAGGCGGATATGGCTGCGAGGTATGGAGGAGAGGAGTTCGTCATGTACCTCCATCACGCGGACCGGTCCAAGGCGGTCCATGTGGCGGAACGTCTGCGGCTCGTCATCGAACAGACGAGGTTCGATTTCGGCGGCAAGGAGGTAGGGGTAACCGCATCCATGGGGATCGCTTGCTACCCGTCAGACGGCAGGGAAAGCCGTGAGCTTCTGTCACACGCCGACGAAGCCCTGTACCGTTCGAAACAGGAGGGGAGAAACCGCACGACATTGTACCGGGAACCGTCCTGACATTCGTATATTCGACGATGCTTATTGACAGCCCATTTCCCCCTGTGGTATTTCAAAAGCAAACCGAACCAAAGGGGAGGCGGTAGTCGATGAGGCGCATCGGGACGGTGAAGTGGTTCAACGAGACGAAGGGGTACGGGTTCATCGAGCAGGAGGGAGCAAAGGATGTATTCGTCCATTACTCGGCGATACGAATGGACGGGTACAGGACGCTCCGGGAGGGCCAGCCGGTCGAGTACACTATTATGGAAACCCCGAAAGGCCTTCAGGCGGCGGAGGTCGTCTGCATGCAGTGACACCCCCGGACAGTAGATCTTCCCGGAAGTCCCTCGTAACCCCCGTCTTTGAGGCGGGGTGTTTTTTTATGGCACCGGACGGGAAACAGACGCCGTCGGAACGGGTGGCGACGGTCGCCTCTCTCCTGCGCAATGCAGATCACGCGTTAGTCGTTGACTTCCCTCTTTCCTGGCTATAACGTATTACCTTTAAAGTCATTTTTGCATTTTTGGGGAGTCTGTTGGACGTCCGCAGAATTACCGAATGCCTCATCCAGTCAGGAATAAAACGAAAATTGGAAGAGTGGGGGGTTCCGGGGGAATTCCCGGTTTCCGTGGAGATCCCGAAGCAGGAAGGACACGGGGATTTCGCCACAAACGCCGCTCTGCAACTGGGTGCGCATCTGAAGAAAAAACCCAGGGACGTCGCGATGGATCTCCTCGATTCCATTCGGAAGGAAGACGGAAAAGGGTGGTTCCTGGATCTCTCCGTGGCAGGTCCCGGGTTCATCAATATTATTCTTTCCGATGACGCATGGCGGGAGGTCCTGGCCACCGCCCTGGAAAAGGGGGAGCGGTTCGGAGCTCCGGAGCAACGGAACGGGGAAGCGGTGCTCCTGGAATTCGTCTCGGCGAATCCTACCGGCCCTCTCCATGTGGGGCATGGCCGGGGAGCGGTCGTAGGGGATGCGCTGGCGAGAATCCTGACCTTTACCGGTTGCGAGGTAACGACCGAATATTACGTGAACGATGTCGGGAACCAGATCGACAACCTGGGGAAATCCCTCTACGTCCGGTATCTGCAGCTATTCGGGAAAGAGACAACGTTGCCGGAGGACGGGTACCAGGGGGAGTACCTGGTCGAACTCGCCCGGGAGTTTCGCGAAGAGGTGGGAGACCGGTACCTGGCAGTCGCGGAGGAGGAGGCGTTCCCCGTTTTCCGTAGCGTTGCCTGCGATCGTATCCTCGACGGAATTCGGAAAGACCTCGAAGCGTTTCACGTGCATTTCGATCGCTGGTTCCGAGAGAGAAGCCTTCATGAAAGCGGTGCCGTCGACGAGGTAGTCGGCGAATTGCGCGAACGCGGTCAACTGTACGAGGCGGAGGGGGCAGTGTACTTCAAGAGTGAATCGCACGGGGACGAGAAGGACCGCGTACTCGTGCGCGCGGATGGTCGTACTACCTATTTCGCCTCCGACCTCGCCTACCATCGCGCGAAGTTCCGGCAGGAATTCTCGAAGGTGGTCGACATCTGGGGAGCCGATCACCACGGGTATGCTCCCAGGATCTCCGCGGCGCTTAAGGGGCTGGGAGTAGACGACAGACGGCTCGAGATCCTGCTCGTACAGTTCGTATCCCTGATCCGGGATGGGAAAATTGTCCAAATGTCCACGCGAACTGGTAAGTTTACAACATTACGTGAAGTGATGGATGAAGTTGGGGTCGACGCGGCGCGTTTCTTCTTCCTGCTTCGAAGTTTCCATTCTCACCTCGAATTCGACCTCACCCTTGCCAAGACGCAGTCGAGTGAGAACCCCGTGTATTACGTACAGTACGTGCACGCAAGGATCTGCAGCATCTTCCGGGAGGCTGCCGAGCGGGGAATCGTTCTGTCGGGTACGCCGTCCTTGTCCGTCCTTTCCTTGCCGGCGGAAACGAACCTGATGAAGAAAGTGGCGCGATTCCCCGATGTCGTCGCGGAATCCGCACGGGCGAGGGAACCGCACCGGATCCCTTTCTACCTGCTGGATCTGGCACGCGAATTCCATGCGTTTTACCACAACCACAGATTTCTAGGAGAAACTGCCGAACGCACCCAGGGGAGGCTGGCTCTCGCGACAGCGGTCCGGAACGTCGTCGCCACCGGCCTCTCGCTGATCGGCGTCTCGGCGCCGGAGCGAATGTGAGATATCTCTACAACAAGAAACGTGGTTTTCGCAGTTCCGAAGGGGAGAGATTCCAGTTCGCCTTCTTTGTGGTCGGGGCGATCGTACTGCTGGCCGTCGCATTCGTCCTCGGAATCCAGGTCGGCCGGATCGTGGAGAAGAATGCGGAACAGCGAAAGATCGAGGCGAACAAGCTGGAGGGGACGATCGTAATCGGCAAGGAAGCCGAATCGGAGATCCGCAAGGATCTGGGAGTGTTTTCGGAAGAGGCGGGAAAGGTTCCTCCCGTGCCCCCCCCCAGTGCCGGCGAACACCTGAACGAGACCGAAAAAAGCCTCACCTTCCGCGAGACCCTGGCAAAGAAGGATCCCGATCCTATCCTCCTTGTCCGCCCGACCCCGATGAAAAAGGAACCCGCGCGGACCACGGCAGCGAAGACCGCCCCAAAAGGAACGCTGATGGTGCAGGTGGCCGCGTTCCGCGACCGGACTGCGGCCAAGGCATTCCGGAAGCGGCTGGAAAAAGGCGGATTCCATGTGGAAATGACACTGGGGGGAGGCTATCACAAGGTAGTCGTCGGTCCGTATCCGGACAAGGAGGCGGCAAACCGCGCGATCCGGAAGCTCAAGTCCGAATGGAAGGTGAGTCCTTTCCTGGTCCGGAGATGAAGCAACGATGAAGACGCAACCTCCAGAGGGGGTCTTCCTTGCGCAGGCCGGACCCGGGGCGGTCATCCCGGTCTGGCAGGAGTTCCATGCGGATCTGGAAACGCCGGTGTCGGCATACCTGAAAATCGTTGCCCGGTACCCGGACGACCATTTCCTCCTGGAAAGCGTCGAGGGTGGGGAGAAATGGGCGCGATATTCCTTCATCGGCTTCGACCCGTACATCCGGTTCCGCATCGACCGGACCAAGGTGACGATAATCAGGGGCGGAAAGTCCGAAGTACGCACGGTGGCCGGGGACCCGATGAAAGAACTGGAAGGAATTCTTGCAGGAATACGGTACGTCCAGGCAGAGGGGCTCCCGAGGCTCTCGGGGGGCGCCGTAGGGTTCATCGGATATGACTATGTCCGGAACATCGAGAGGATCCCGGACACCCATCCCGAAGAAGGAACTCCCGACGCATTCTTCCTCTTCCCCTCGCGACTCGTGATATTCGACAACGTTAAGCACACGATACGGATCGTGGTGCACGGACAGGGCGGGGGCTCACGCTCCGAATCCGAAGAATACCGGCGGTGCATTCAGGCTATCGAGGAGGTAAAGGATATCCTCCAGGGCCCTCTCCGTTGGACCGATATTCCCGATGACGCGGACGACGCGGCCCCGCCCGTCTTCGAGGTTCCACGGGAGATCTTCCTTGCCTCCGTCCGGAAAGCGAAGGAGTACATCCGTGACGGGGAGATCATCCAGACGGTACTTTCCAACCGCTCGCGGGTCCGGACGAGACGCTCCCCTTCGGAAGTGTACCGCGTCCTTCGTTCCCAGAATCCTTCCCCCTACATGTTCCTGCTGAAATTCGGCGACCTCGCGCTGGTGGGGTCTTCTCCGGAGATCCTGGTACGGCTGGAGGGGGATCTCGTGCAGCTCCGTCCCATCGCCGGCACGCGCCCCAGAGGATCGACGGCCGAAGAAGACCGTCGCATGGAGGCAGAACTCCTCTCCGACCCGAAGGAACTTGCCGAGCACGTGATGCTCCTGGACCTGGGGAGGAACGACGTCGGCCGGGTGTCGCAGTGGGGGACGGTCATGGTGGACGAGCAGATGGTGGTGGAGAGATATTCGCACGTGATGCACATCGTCTCCAACGTCATCGGAAGACTACGCAAGGAGATGACCGCATTCGACGTTCTTCGCGCGGCTTTTCCTGCGGGTACGGTCACGGGGGCTCCGAAAGTCCGCGCGATGGAGATCATCGAGGAACTCGAACCGTTCCGGCGGGGGATCTATGCGGGATCGGTGGGGTATTTCGACCTGCAGGGGAGCATGGACTTCTGCATCACGATCCGTACGATCGTTATGAGAGGCGAAGAGGCGATCATCCAGGCGGGGGCGGGGATCGTCGCCGATTCGGACCCGGAGAAGGAGTGGGAGGAGATCCACAACAAGGCCCGGATCCTCTTCCGGGCGGCGGGAGCGAACGACCGGGTGGAGAAGAACCGGTGATCGCAGTCATCGACAACTACGATTCCTTCACCTATAACCTCGTCCAGTACCTGTGCGAACTCGGAGCGGAGGTGAAAGTGTACCGCAACGACGCCGTTTCGGTAGAGGAGCTGGTCGGTCTTTCTCCCGACGGCCTTGTCATATCCCCCGGCCCGGGTGGTCCGGAAAGCGCAGGCATATCCCTCGACGCGGTTCTCGCGTTTTCGGACCGGATACCCATACTGGGCGTGTGCCTCGGGCACCAATGCGTGGGGAAGGCATTCGGGGGGAAGGTCGTGCACGCAAGCACCCTGATGCACGGGAAGACCTCGCAGATCCTGCACAACGGGAAGGGAATCTTTTCCATGATTGAAAACCCGATGACGGCGACGCGGTACCACTCACTTGCCATGGAGCGGGAGTCTCTGCCATCGGTGCTCGAGGTTTGCGCCGAGGCGGAGGACGGCGAGGTGATGGGAATCCGGCACGTCTCACGGCCAGTCTACGGGGTACAATTCCACCCCGAATCGATCCTTACACGATACGGCATGAGGATTCTCGAGAATTTCCTCTCGCTCATCAACCCGCGTCAGCCGGTTCGTATTTGCCTCGGCAACATGCGCGAAGCGATCTCGCAGGTAGCGTCGGGGAAGAACCTGACTCCGGACGAGATGCGGGATGCAATGAACATGATCATGGGAGGCGAGGCGACCCCTGCGCAGATTTCCTCGTTCCTTTCCTGCCTGGCGATGAAAGGGGAGACGACAGAGGAAATCACGGCGGCGGCCCTTGTGATGCGACAGAAAGCGGCGAAAATCTCCGGCCCCGCGAATGAACCGCTTCTCGACACGTGCGGCACGGGAGGGGATCGGTCCGGCACGTTCAACATTTCGACGACGGTGGCCTTCGTGGCTGCAGGCGCGGGGATTCGGGTCGCCAAGCACGGGAACAGGTCGGTCACAAGCCGTTCCGGAAGCGCCGATGTCCTCGAAAACCTCGGCATGAACCTCCAGGCATCGTTTGCGGAAGTCCAGCAGGCCCTTACCGAAGTCGGTATCACGTTCATGTTCGCACCGAAGTTTCATGCGGCCATGAAGTACGCGATCGGTCCCCGCCGCGAGATCGGGATCCGGACGATCTTCAACATTCTGGGCCCCCTGAGCAACCCTGCCGGTGCGAACCGGCAGGTCGTCGGGGTGTACAGTGAAGAACTGGGGGAGCCTTATGCCCGGGTGCTGGCGGAACTCGGGCAACGGCGGTCCTTCGTCGTCCACGGGACCGATGGAATGGACGAGGTCACCCTTTCCGCTCCGACGATTGTATGGGAAGTCCGGGAAGGAGGGGTCAGAAGGTATCTGTTCGACCCGCGGTCGGTAGGGTTCGAATCCGCCTCCTCCCAGGAAATAAAAGGGGGCGATGCGGCGACGAATGCCCGGATCCTCAAGGAGGTTCTGTCCGGGAAGACCGGCTTTCCACGGGATGCGGTACTCGTCAACGCGGGATTCGCGATCGTGGCGGGGGGGAAAGCCGAAGATGTGCGGGAAGGCATTGCCCTGGCCAAGCGATCGATCGACTCGGGCGACGCGATGGACCGGCTTCGGAAGTTCATGGGAATCCTGGGAACCGGGGAATCGGTTTGAACCCGATGGCGCAACACCTCGCCCGGATCGTGTCCGCCGTCCGGGAGGACCTGGCGAAGAGGAAGGTCGCCGTGCCGTTCCCGGTGATCGAAGACAATGCGCGAGCAGACCTCCGCCGGCGGGACATACGGAATTTCCTGGGGGAAGGGCCAGGGATCATCGCAGAGATCAAAAGGGCCTCTCCGTCCCGGGGCTGGATCCGGAAAGACCTCGATGCGGCGGAAATCGCAAGGTCCTATGTATCGGGAGGGGCCTGCGCGGTGTCGGTGCTGACCGAAAATCGCTTCTTCGGCGGATCGTTGCGGGATCTCTCCGAAGCGAGGGCCGTGTGCGGGGATCTGCCCGTCCTCCGGAAGGATTTTGTGCTGGACGAGTACATGTTGGCCGAATCACGCGTGAACGGTGCCGACCTCGTACTCCTGATCGTCGGGGTCCTGGGGAGAAAAACGGTCGAGATGGTCCGCCGGGCCGCGGAGTACGGCCTGGAGCCTCTGGTGGAAGTTCACGATGAAGAGGAGATGAGGGTGGCCGCCGACAGCGGCGCGACGATCGTAGGGATCAACAACCGGGACCTCGCGTCGCTCCGGGTCGATCCGGACACGGCGGCCCGGCTTCTCCCCCTGTCGCCATCCGGAGCGCTTAAGGTAGTCGAAAGCGGCATTTCCTCCCATGCGGAGGTGAAGAGATATTACGATATGGGGGCGGATGCGTTTCTCGTGGGAGAAGCGATCGTGCGGTCCCCGGATGCAGCGGGGACGATCCGGATGATTAAGGCGGGAGTGTACAATAAAGAACCAGAAAAGGAGCGTATCGAATGGAAACCAAGATCGTCCTGAAGGACTCCGAAATTCCGAAGACGTGGTACAACATCATGGCCGACATGCCCAATCCCCCGGCTGCGGTTCTCCATCCGGGAACCGGCAAACCGATCACGCCGGACGATCTGGCTCCTCTTTTCCCGATGGCTCTCATCGAACAGGAGGTCTCGACGCAGCGGTTCATCCCGATCCCCGATGAGGTCCGAAAGATCTACGCTCTCTGGAGGCCATCGCCCATGTACCGCGCCAAGAGGCTCGAAAAGGCGATCGGAACCCGGTCCCGGATCTATTACAAGTACGAGGGAGTAAGCCCGGCAGGGAGTCACAAACCGAACACCTCCATCCCGCAGGCCTATTACAACAAGATGGCCGGCCGGAAGCGAATCGCCACCGAGACGGGAGCGGGGCAGTGGGGTTCCGCACTATCCCTCGGCACCAGTTTCTTTGGTCTCGAATCCAAGGTCTACATGGTGAAGGTCAGCTACTATCAGAAGCCCTATCGTCGCATGCTGATGGAGGTGTTCGGAGGGAAGGTCGTTCCCTCTCCGAGCGAGGATACGCAGTGTGGAAGACAGATTCTGGCAACCGATCCGGACTCGCCGGGATCGCTCGGGATCGCGATCAGCGAGGCGGTAGAGGATGCCGCCACCCGGGAGGACACGAGCTATTCGCTGGGGTCAGTGCTGAACCACGTCCTGCTTCACCAGACGGTGATAGGTCTCGAATCCTTGGAGCAGATGAAGATCGCCAACGATTATCCGGATGTGGTGATCGGCTGCTGCGGCGGCGGGAGCAACATGGCCGGGATCGCATTTCCGTTCCTGCGCGACAAGATCGCGGGAAGCAAGAATCCGCGCGTGATCGCTGTGGAACCGGCCTCCTGCCCGACCCTGACGAAGGGAGTGTACGCTTACGACTTCGGCGACACGGCCCGTCTGACTCCGCTCATGAAGATGTATACCCTCGGCCATGATTTCGTGCCGGCGGGGATTCACGCGGGGGGGCTGCGCTATCATGGCGAATCCCCCCTGGTAAGCCAGCTTTGCCACGAAGGGCTGATCGAAGCGCAGGCCTACCACCAGACGGCAGTGTTTACAAGCGCGCTTTCCTTTGCCCGCTCGGAAGGGATTCTTCCCGCGCCCGAGTCTTCGCACGCCATCCATTCGGCGATCGTCGAGGCGAAAAGGGCGAACGAGGAAGGAAAGGAGAAGGCGATCCTGTTCAACCTGAGCGGACACGGCTTTTTTGACCTCGCCGCGTACGACGATTTCCTGTCGGGCAAGCTCGTTGATCACGAGCACCCGGAAACCAAGATCAAGGAAGCGCTTTCTCACCTGCCGAAGGTGGGGGCGTAAGGAGAGAGATGTTCCGGATCAAGATGTGCGGGATAACATCCCCCGGAGATGCGGTTCTGGCCGTGGAGGCGGGTGCGGACGCGGTAGGGATCAATTTCTTCCGGGAATCGGTCCGGTATGTCGCTCCGGACGCGGCCGCGCCGATCGTGGAGGCGATACGGGATCGAGCAGCCACGGTGGCCGTGTTTGTCAACGAGAGCCCGGAGAAGATCGCGAAGATCTGCGGGAAACTCGGGATCGGAGTGGTCCAGTTGTCGGGGCACGAGCCTGCGGCCAGCGCCGCCCGTATCCGGTATCCGGTGATCAAGGTGGTGCACATGGAGAACGGGCCCGGTCTGAACGCCTTTCGGGACTACCCGTGCGGGGCGTTTCTCTTTGACGCCTCCGTACCCGGGGAGTACGGGGGAACCGGGAAATCCCTCGACTGGGAGGCTCTCGGGCAGGCGACTGGAGGGCCCCTCGTCCGGTTCGGGAAAGGCGCTTCCTCCGGTTCGGGCCGGCCATGGATGCTCGCCGGGGGACTGACTCCGGAGAACGTGGCAGGGGCCATACGGGCGGCACGACCGTTCGGGGTCGATGTGGCATCCGGCGTCGAGGCGGTGCCCGGGAAGAAGGACTCGGGAAAAATGAAGGCGTTCGTGGATCGCGCGAGAGGAGGATTCGGAATTGCGGGAATCGGCGGGTAATCGCTGGCCCGACCGGAACGGGCATTTCGGCCCCTTCGGGGGGCGGTACGTTGCGGAAACGCTGATGACCGCGCTCATCGAGCTGGAAAAGGCGTACCGGGAGACGATGCGGGACAGGCGATTCCGGGAGGAACGGGACGCGATGCTACGGGAATACGCAGGACGCCCCACCCCCCTCTACTTCGCCCGCCGTCTCACGGAGAAGGGGAAGGGGGCAAAAATCTTCCTGAAACGGGAGGATCTCGCCTTCACCGGTTCTCACAAGATCAACAACACGCTCGGGCAGGGACTTCTCGCGAGGAGGATGGGAAAGAAACGCATTATCGCGGAGACGGGTGCGGGACAGCACGGCGTGGCCACAGCGACGGTGTGCGCGAAGATGGGAATTCCCTGCGCGGTCTACATGGGTTCGGAAGATGTCCACCGTCAGCGAACGAATGTTCTCCGGATGCGGCTTCTCGGAGCAGAGGTCGTCCCGGTGCGCTCCGGGAGCAAAACCTTGAAAGACGCCATGAACGAGGCGCTACGGGACTGGGTTACGAACGTTCGGACCACCCATTATCTTATCGGTTCCACCGCGGGGCCTCACCCCTATCCTGTGATGGTCCGCGACTTCCAGTCCGTCATCGGGAAGGAGTGCATCCGGCAGTTCCAGAAGATCGAAAACGGTCTCCCTTCCGCGGTCGTGGCCTGTGTGGGGGGGGGAAGCAATGCCATGGGAATTTTTACCCCCTTCCTGGACAGGAAGAAAGTAAAGCTCGTCGGGGTGGAAGCCGGTGGGCTGGGACTGGCGACGGACAGGCACGGGGCGCCCCTGTGCCGTGGGCGCACGGGCGTGCTGCACGGCAGCAAGTCGTTCGTGCTGCAAGATACAAGCGGACAGATCCGGGAAGCCCACTCCATATCCGCGGGGCTCGACTACCCCGGAGTCGGGCCGGAACATGCGTTTCTCAAAAGCACCGGACGGGCCGTCTACGTTGCGGTCACGGACCGGGAGGCACTCGAGGGTTTCGACCTGCTCTCGCGGTGGGAAGGGATCCTGCCGGCCCTCGAATCCTCCCACGCGGTCGCGTACGGATTCCGTCTTGCGCGGAAAATGCGAAAGACCCAGTCGGTCGTGATCAATCTGTCCGGGAGGGGAGACAAGGACATCACCATCGTCGCGGAGGGGAAGGGGACCGGGCGTGTCCCGCATTGAGAAGGCGTTCGCCCGCCTCGGAAAAACCGGGGAAAAGGGGCTGGTGGTCTTCCTTACTGCCGGGGATCCGGGCCCGCGTGCCTCTCTGGCCTACCTGTGCAGCGCGGCCGAGGGGGGAGCGGACATACTCGAGTTGGGGATCCCGTTTTCCGACCCGATGGCGGACGGACCGACGATCCAGTCGGCTTCCCGGCGCTCCCTCGCGGGGGGGATGACTCCCGGACGAGCCCTGTCCCTGCTGTCCGACTTCCGGGAGAGACATGACACACCGGTAGTGATGTTCGGGTACTATAACCCATTCCTCCAGTACGGGGCCCGGGCATTCTGCCGGGATGCACGGGCCGCCGGAGCGGACGGGGTCCTGGTGGTGGACCTTCCTCCGGAGGAATCCCGGGAGATGGCGCCACAGGCAAGAAAATCGGGGCTGGACTGGATCCCGCTCATTGCTCCCACCAGCGGCGAGGACCGGATTCGAAACGCGTCCGCGATCGGTTCGGGTTTCCTGTATCTGATTTCGGTTACCGGGATCACAGGGACAAGGAAATCGCTGCCACCACGACTCCTGAGCTGGACGCGGGAAGTGAAGGGACTGACCAGTCTTCCCGTCGCGGTCGGTTTCGGAATATCCCATCCCGCCATGGCGAAGGATGCGGTCTCCCACGCCGATGCGGCGGTGGTCGGGAGTGCGTGCGTCAAGATGGTGGAGCGTCACGGGACCTCGCGGAAGGGCCCGGACGCCCTCCGACGGTTCGTGCATTCCCTCAAGAAAGCGATGAGGTGACCAAGCGATGGCGATTCGACTGTTCCGGAAGAAGGACGAAGGGGAAAGGCGGATCAAGACCCCCGAAGGGGTGTGGATCAAGTGCGCCGCCTGCCTCGAAATCATCTACAAGCCCGAGGTCGAGCGAAATCTCAACGTCTGTCCAAAATGCAATTACCATTTCCGGATTCCGGCACTGGAAAGGATCCGTTCCATCGTGGACGAAGGAACGTTCCAGGAATTCGGGGAGGATATCGAGTCCGTCGACATGCTCTCCTTTACAGACACGAAAAAGTACACCGACCGGCTCAAGGACGCGAAAAAGAAGACGGGCCGCAAGGAAGCGGTGATCACGGGCACCGGTCGGATCAACGGGATCGAGATCGTCCTGGGGGTGCTCGACTTCGAGTATCTCGGAGGTTCCATGGGATGCGTGGTGGGGGAGAAGATCACGATAGCGGGAGAGCTTGCTTTTGAACGGAAGCGCCCGTTCCTCATCGTCAGCGCGTCCGGGGGGGCGAGGATGCAGGAGGGGACGTTGTCCCTGATGCAGATGGCAAAGACCAGCGCCGCCCTGGCGAGACTTTCCGACGCGAAAATTCCCTTTATCAGCGTGATGACCGACCCCACCACGGGGGGAGTTGCGGCGAGTTTCGCCATGCTCGGAGACATCATCATATCGGAACCCGGGGCGCTAATCGGGTTTGCCGGACCACGCGTCATCGAGCAGACGATCAAGCAGAAGCTTCCGGAGGGGTTCCAGCGAGCCGAGTTTCTCCTGGAACACGGGATGGTGGACATGATCGTCGAGCGGACGAAGCTCAAGCCGACGCTGACGCAGATTCTCCGATTTCTGGAGCCCCCCACCGGGAAATGAGACACACAGGGGGGCCCCGGGGGCCGGAACGGATTCGGCCGGGACTCGAACGCATTCTCGCCGCATGCGAAATGACAGGGCACCCCGAACGCGCCTTCCGGACGGTTCACATCGCCGGGACGAACGGGAAGGGATCGACCGCATGTTTCACGGATGCGGTTCTTCGCCGGATGCTGGCCGAACCCATCGGCCTGTACACGTCTCCTCACCTTCTCATGCCGGAGGAACGAATCCGCGTGGGGGGAGAGAAAATTCCCCCCGACGACTTTGCACGGTCGGCAGGGAAGGCCGCTACGCTTTCCGAATGCGTTGCGGAAAGGGTCAAGGAGCCCCTATCCTACTTCGAGGAGATGACATGGATCGCATTCGACTGGTTCCGTGAGAAGGAAGTGTCCCTGGCTGTCATGGAGACAGGCTTAGGAGGGCGATGGGATGCGACGAATCTCTGTCTCCCCGTGGTGTCCGTCATCACGAACGTCGGGCGGGACCATGCGGAATGGCTCGGAAAATCACTCAAGAAAATCGCATCCGAGAAGGCAGGGATCCTGCGGGAAAACACCCCCGCGGTCCTGGGAAGACTTTCCCCGTCCGCTCGGAAAGTCGTCCTTTCCGTGGCGAGAGGGGAAGGAAGCCGGATCTGGGAAATGGACCGGGAGCTTCGCTGGGAAGAGTGCCCGAAGGGGCGAATATCCTTTCTCCTCCCCGGTATTTCCCTCGAGCGGATCAAGGTACGTATGCAGGGGGAATTTCAGCGACACAACGCCCTGCTTGCTCTGGCGGCCTCGTGGATCGTGGCATCGGCCCGGGGTGTGACAGAGGGAAATTTCGCGCGGGCCGCGCGGCTCGCTTTGGGAGATGCAAGTTGGCCCGGCCGGTATGCGCCTCTTCCCGGAAAGCGAAACACCGGAGCCTGGGTTGATGGCGCCCACAACCCGGCTGCCGCAGGGGCCCTTGCACGGGAATTGGCAAAGAGAAGAAGCGGCGGAAAGACGGAAAGGATCGTGGCTCTGTGGAGCATGCTCGTCGACAAGGACATCGCCGGCTTCCTCAAGGAGATCGCTTCCGTCGTGGACGGCGTCGTCGCCTATCCCATGGAAGTGGACCGGGCTGCTTCGCTGCCCGTCCTGTCGTCCGCGCTCCGAAAGGAGGGGATCCGGTACCGGGAGGCGAAGGATTTCGCCGACGGCTGGGCCATCGCCCGGAGATGGGCAGGCAAGAAGGGAATGACCATCGTATGCGGTTCCCTGATGGCGGCAGCGGACGCCTACCGGTTCCGCGGGGGGAGAGTCGGGTGAATCCCCGGGGAGGGAGAACGGCCGCTTTCCTTGCGTGCGCAGCGGTTCTGGTCGTTTTCGGCTCAGGGGTGGGGCCGGTGAAGGCCGAAACAGCCGGGACGTTGACGGAGGTTGCACCGGCGCTCGAGGAAGGACTTGCGCTGGGAGGTCCCGTGACCCTGTTCGCAGACAAGATATCGTACGATGAGGACACCGGGGTTGCGTTCGCCGAGGGGAACGTCGAAGTAGGGTTCGGCGGCAGGACGATCCGGGCGGACCGGATCCAATACAACACGGAATCGGGGGAAGCGGAGTTTGAAGGGAACGTTCACTACGAGCAGGAGGGGGACGAGTTCTCCTTCGACAGAATCGTCCTCAACATAAGGACCGAGCTCGGCGTACTGTACAACGGACGGATACGCATAAGCTCGAACCGGTTCCAGATTGCGAGCGAGCGAATCGAGAAGACCGGGAAAGATTCCTTTTTCATTCGGAAGGGAGAGTTTACGACATGCCCCTGCGATCCCGAACCGGACTGGAAATTCGGAATCCGCCGCTCGAGGATGCAGATCGACGGATATGCCGTGGCCCGGGATGTAACGTTCCGCATCCGGGACGTTCCCGTCCTCTGGTTTCCGTGGGCCGCGTTTCCCGTCAAACTCAGGAGGCAGAGCGGGTTATTGATTCCCTCGTTTTCGCACAACTCCTCGCGCGGCTATTCGATCCAGCTGCCTTTCTACTGGGCAATCAACCGATGGAGCGACGCGACGTTCACACTGGATGCGATGACGCAAAGGGGATACCGGCCGGAGGCGGAGTACCGGTTCGCGCTCAACAGCAAATCGGAGGCTGACATAAGGGCGACCTTATACCACGACAAGGAAACAAAGGATACGAGGTACCGGTATTACGGGGAAAACAGATTCCAGTATGCGGAGCACTGGACCGCGAATGCCCGGTGGGACATTCCCTCCGACGACCAGTATTACTACGATTTGGAGGATGAGGACATCCTGAGGACGGCCCGGAACGTTCCCTCGCGCGGGTTCACCGCGTGGAGGGGATCAAGCGATTCGCAGGCTCTTTCCGTGACCTGGGTGACAGATGTCCAGGGAACGCCCGACGATAACACCGTGCAGAGGCTTCCCCAATACTCGGCGACGATTCTTCCCCGTCCCCTGGGACAAACGGGAGTTGCCGCGGGAGGCGATTTGGATGCCACGTATTTCTATCGCCGGGCCGGGGATCGGGAGGCCAGGGGGAGGGGTTCGGTGGATTTCTCCCGTCCCATCACTCTCTACCCGGCGGTTATTTTCACCCCGTACTTTTCCGTGGACTTTCTCGGTGCGGTCCCCACCTCGGACAGTACCGGAACGCAGAGGGCGGGCCGGGTCGTGCCCTACGGAGGAGCGAACCTGGAACTGGACTTCCGGAAGGAATTCCTGCGGAGCGGGGGCACCCGTTTCGTCCATACCGTCACCCCGGGGGCGGGATTCCGATGGGTTCCCGGAGTCGAACAGGCCGACATTCCCGTCACGGACATGTGGGACCGGGTCATCGAACAGCGTCAATTTCTCTTCTCTTTGTACCAGAGGGTGCTTCGCTTGGACAAAAGAGGCCCTTCCGAAGTCGCCACTCTCGAACTGTCCTGGGCCCTGGAGATGGCTGAGCGCAATGCGCCCGCGCCGTACGTCGATCCCTTGTCGCCTTTCGTGCGGACCTTGCGGAGGGAGATCGATCTTGCCGTGGGAGGGGAAGACCAGCAAGTATCACGTTCCTCGGATCTGTTCGCCCGGTTTCGGGTAATACCCGCACGGGATTGGAGCCTTTTCGGGGAGTCCCTGTTCGATCCCGGGGACAGCCTGTTCACCATGGCGCGGGTTGGGGGGCAATGGAAGAAGAGCGAACTTAACCGGGTGCTCCTGGAGTACCGGGTCACGCGGGATCTTGCCGAGGACATTCACGCCCTGGTGAACTTCCGCCCCTTCCGGGTGATGGGATTACAGACCACAGCGGACTATTCCCTTCAGAACAGGAACCTGACGGAGGGATCGGTGACGCTGACGTGGTACCCGCGCAGCGAATGCTGGAACGTGGGATTCAAGGTGGACCAGACAACGAGGCCAGACGAAACCAGCTTCCGTCTCATGTTCAGCCTGAGCGGTATCGGGACGGTCGGAATCTAGCGCCGAAGGGGGGGAAACGACGCGAATGACAGAGCGGAATCCGGGTGGGCGGTCAAGGAAACTGTTTATCACCGGGGCGGACGGTCTGCTCGGGAAGGAAATACGCAGGACATTTTCCTCCGGTTATGAAATCCTGGCCACCGACTTTACGGAGTGCGACGTGACAAGCCCGAAGGCGTGCATGCGGCATATCGGGGAATTCCTCCCGGACGTGGTCCTCCATTGTGCCGCCTACACGGCCGTGGATCGGGCAGAGCAGGAGGAGGAAATCGCCTTCGATATAAACGCCGGAGGGACCCGGAACGTGGCTCTCGCCTGTCGGGAGCACCGGGCCCTGCTCGTCACGTTCGGAACGGACTACGTTTTTGACGGAACGTCAAAACGACCCTACGGGGAGGACGATCCCACCTGTCCCCTGTCTGCGTACGGCAGGAGCAAGCTTGCCGCCGAACAAGCGTTACAGGAGGTCGCCCCGGATTTTCTTCTCCTGCGCACGCAGTGGCTGTTCGGCGCACCGGGCCGGAATTTCGCCTTATCCGTTCTCGCGCGGGCGGAAAAGGGAGAGGAGCTAAGGGTCGTATCCGACCAGAGGGGTTGTCCAACCTACACACGTGATCTGGCCGACGCCGTACAGCGGTTGCTCGATGCCGGTGCGCGGGGAATTTTCCATTTTTCCAACGAAGGGGAAACCACGTTCTACGACTACGCCGCCTTCCTGCTCGCGCGTGCCGGAATGATCCGGGCGAAGCTGTCGGCCATCTCCTCGCCGGATCTTCCCCGGGAAGCGTATCCCGCGCCTCGTCCCGCCTACGCGGTTCTCAGTAAGGAAAAATACCGGAGGACGACGGGATTCTCGCCCAGGCGATGGGAGGATGCGGTCACTGATTTTCTGCGAAACAGAGAAAACGTGGAAGCAGCCCAATGAGGATTCTCGTGACCGGGGGGGCAGGGTTCATCGGATCGAACGTCGTCGACGCGTACGTCGACGCCGGACACGAGGTCGTCGTGCTCGACGACCTCTCGTCGGGGAAGAAGGAAAACGTCCCGGCCGCCGCCCGGTTCGTCCTCTGCGACATCGGTTCGGACACGGCAGGGGAAGCGATCCGGACCTTCCGCCCCGAAGTCGTCAACCACCACGCCGCCCAGATCAACGTGCGGGCCTCCGTTGCCGACCCGGGATTCGACGCAACGGTGAACATTCTCGGGACGATCCGGCTCCTGGAAGCATGCCGTCAATATGGCGTCCGCAAATTTATCTTTGCGTCCTCGGGCGGGGCCGGCTACGGGGAGCAGGAGCACTTCCCCGCCGACGAAAACCACCCGTTACGGCCCGTGAGCCCTTACGGAGCGGCGAAGATGTCCGTCGATCTCTACCTGAATTTCTACCTGGCCCAGTACGGTCTGGACTGCACCTCGCTGCGGTACGCGAATGTCTACGGTCCCCGGCAGGACCCGCACGGCGAGGCGGGTGTCGTGGCCATCTTCTGCGAACGGCTCCTCAAAGGACAGGCGGCTATCGTAAACGGAGACGGGGAACAGACCCGGGACTACGTTTTCGTGGGAGACGTCGTCCGGGCCAACCTCGGGGCGCTCGAACGGGGGGGAGGCCGGGCCATCAACATCGGCACCGGTATCGAAACGAGCGTGAACACGATTTTCCGCATACTCCGCGACATCTCGGGGAGCTCGCAGGAGGAGATCCACGGCCCCCCCCAGCCGGGGGAGCAGCGCAGGTCCTGCCTGGAAAACCTGCTGGCATTGGAGGAACTCGGGTGGTATCCTGAGATGGCTTTGGAGGAAGGACTCGCCCTGACGTTATCGTTCTTCCGAGAAAAGATCCGAACTTCCGGCACGTGGTAGGAATGCGCGCACAACACATCCGCAACTTTTCCATCATCGCCCATATCGACCACGGGAAATCCACCCTCGCGGACAGGTTGATGGAGATCACGGGGACGCTTTCGAGCCGGGAGAAGATGGACCAGTTTCTCGACAAGATGGAGATCGAGCGGGAGAGGGGAATCACCATCAAGGCCCAGACCGTCCGGATGAACTACCGGGGAAAGGACGGCAGGGACTATGTGTTCAACCTGATCGACACCCCGGGACACGTCGACTTCTCCTACGAAGTGTCCCGAAGCCTGTGTGCCTGCGAGGGGGCGATCCTGGTCGTAGACGCGTCCCAGGGGGTCGAGGCCCAGACTCTGGCCAACGTGTACATGGCCCTGGGGCAGAATCTGGAAATCATTACGGTACTGAACAAGATCGATCTCCCCAACGCGGAACCGGAACGTGTCCGGCAGGAAATCGAGGACGTGATCGGGCTCGACACGGCGGAAATACTCTCGGTCAGCGCCAAGAAAGGGACCGGAGTCGAGGCAATCCTGGAGGCGGTGGTGCGTCGGGTTCCTCCCCCTTCCGGAGACGATACGTCCCCCGCGAAGGCACTGATCATCGATTCCTGGTTCGACAACTACCAGGGAGTGATCATCCTCGCCCGGCTGTTCGAGGGGCGGCTCACGCCCGGACAGAGGATCGCCCTGATGGCCACGGGCAGGACGTTCGAAATCCAGAAGGTCGGTGTTTTCTCCCCTCACCCGAAAGAGACGGAGTCTCTCGGCCCCGGCGAAGTCGGGTTTGTGATCGCGAACATCAAGGACCTCGACGAAACGAAGGTCGGGGACACGATTACCGACGCGAAGCGTCCCGCGGCGGTCCCGCTTCCCGGTTTCAAAGTCATCCGGCCGATGGTCTTCGCGGGGCTTTACCCCGTCGTTTCCGACAATTACGGCCAGCTGCGCACGGCGATCGAAAAACTCAGGCTGAACGACTCCTCCTTTACAGCAGAGCCGGAAACCTCCGTGGCCCTCGGGTTCGGGTTCCGCTGCGGATATCTCGGACTTCTTCACATGGAAATCATCCAGGAGCGGCTGGAGCGGGAGTACGGGGTGGAACTCATCACGACCGCGCCTACCGTAGGATACCGTGCAATTTGCCAGGACGGCCGGGTAGTGGAAATGGACAGCCCGGCGAGGCTCCCCGAGCCGCTCGAACTCGACCATATCGAGGAACCCGTGATCCTCGCCACCATCCATCTGCCGTCGGAGCACCTGGGAGGAGTCATCAAGCTCTGCGAGGAACGCAGGGGGGTGCAGCGACAGATGAAATTCCTTTCGTCGAACCGCGTCATCCTTGAGTACGAGCTTCCCCTCAATGAGATCGTGCTCGACTTTTACGACCATCTGAAGACCATTTCGCGCGGGTATGCGTCCATGGATTACGAACTGCTCGAGTTCCGCCCGTCCGACCTCGTGAGGCTCGACATCCTGATCAACGGGGAGAAAGTGGATGCCCTGTCGCTTATCGTTCACCGCGACCAGGCGTACTACAAGGGACGCGACGTGACGGAGCGCCTACGGAAGCTCATCCCCCGCCAGCTTTTCGAGGTGGTGATCCAGGCATCCATCGGCTCGAAGGTGATTGCTAGGGAGACGGTGAGGGCGATCAGCAAGAACGTCATCGCCAAGTGTTACGGGGGGGACATCACCAGAAAGAGAAAACTGTTGGAGAAACAGAAAGAGGGGAAGAAGCGAATGAAACAGGTGGGTACCGTGGAAATCCCCCAGGAGGCCTTTCTCTCCATCCTGAAGGTGAAGGACTGATGGGAGAGAAGCGACGAAATTACGCCGGTCCGGGACAGGAGACCCGGCCGAAAGGGAAACTGCGCGAGTACCTGGAGGCGTTCGTCGTTGCGATCCTGATCGCTCTCTTTGTGCGGACCTTCGTAATCCAAGCGTTCAAGATCCCCTCGGGATCGATGGAAAACACCCTACTCATCGGCGATCACATCTTCGTCAATAAGTTCATCTACGGGTATCACATCCCGTATACGAACGGACGGGTCCTCCAGTTTGCCTATCCCGGGCGCGATGACATCATAGTGTTCGTCTTTCCCGAGGATCCGAGCAAGGATTTCATCAAGCGCGTCATCGGCCTCCCGGGTGACACCTTGGAGATCCGGAACAAGGTGGTCCTGATCAACGGGAAACCGCTGCACGAGGACTACACGAAGTTCGCCGACGGGGACGCGGTCGACGGATTCATGCACGGCAGGGACAACCTTCCTCCGGTGAAAGTCCCGGAAAGGAAGTATTTCGTCATGGGGGACAACCGCGATCGGTCCTATGACTCCCGGTTCTGGGGGTTCGTCGACGAGGACGCGATAATCGGGAAGGCCCTGTTCATCTACTTCTCCCTGAATTGGGACACCGACCTGCGCTGGTACGAAATCTGGCGCTATCCGGATCTGGTGCGGTGGAACCGCATCGGGGAGGTGTTGCATTAACCCGACCTTCCTGTTGACGAAGCGGCTTCGCAGCGGTATGCTGAGTTCAACATAACCTTTTAAGCTAACCCCGTGAGGTTAGCAAAGGATGGAATTACGTGACAGCATCGGCAGACACCACCTCCCCGTTTGATCGGGGGGGTTTTTTTTTGCCCGCCAAAAACCCCCGTCGTAACCGAAGAGGTCAAAAGACATGAAAAAAAGCGGCAAAAAGCTGATCCTGGACACAAAAGGTGTGGATCGGGTGCTATCCCGCCTGACCCACGAAATCCTGGAGAAGAACAAGGGGGCCGAGGAGATCGTCCTCGTCGGTATCTGCTCCGGGGGAGTCCCCCTGTCCCGGGTCATCCAGGACAAGATCCGGTCGATCGAAGGGGTGGAGGTGCCCTCCGGGTACGTGGACATCACCCTGTACCGGGATGACCTGTCCCGGGCGGGATATCAGCCCAGGCTGAAAAGAACGGAGATTCCCTTCTCGATAGACGAAAAGAAAGTCGTCCTCGTTGACGACGTCCTCTTCACGGGGAGGACGATCCGGGCGGCGATGGACGCGCTGATCGACTTCGGGCGCCCCAAGAATATCCAGCTCGCCGTCCTGATCGACCGGGGACACCGCGAACTGCCCATCCGGGCCGATTACGTCGGACGGAACGTCCCCACTGCGCGCGCGGAAACCGTCGAGGTCCTCGTTGGAGAGGAAATGGAAGAATGGAAGGTGGTGCTACGGGAGAACCTCCCAGGGAAGGGGAAGTGACACCGATGGAATGGCGGCGGAAACACGTACTCGGGCTGGCGGATTTCAGTGCGGAGGAGATCGAGTTCGTCATCGATACCGCCCGCTCGATGGAGGATGTGCTGACGAGGGACATCAAGAAGGTCCCCGCTCTCCGGGGGAAGACGGTCGTAAACCTGTTCTTCGAGGCGAGCACCCGTACCCGGACTTCCTTCGAGATCGCGGGGAAGCGTCTTTCGGCGGACGTGGTGAATTTCAGTTCCGCGGTTTCGAGCGTTGCAAAGGGGGAAACCCTGCTTGACACGGCGAAGAATATCAATGCGATGATGCCCAGCATCATCGTCATGCGACATCCGGTATCCGGGGCCTCCCAGTTCCTGTCCCGTCATGTCACCTGTTCGGTCATAAACGCAGGGGACGGTTCGAACGAGCACCCGACCCAGGGGCTTCTGGACCTGTACGCTATTATTAAAGTTAAAGATAAGATTAAAGGACTTAAAATTTCAATAATAGGAGATATATTGCATAGCAGGGTGGCTCGGTCCAATCTCCATTCCCTCAGCAGGATGGGGGCGGACCTTTGGCTTTGCGGGCCGGGCACTCTGGTCCCGAAAGAAATGGTACGATTCGGGGCAACCGTGACGAACGACATCCGCGAGGCGGTCCGGGACGCCGATGTCGTGATGATGCTGCGGATTCAGTTGGAACGGCAGAAAACATCCTATTTCCCGTCCCTCCGGGAGTACGCCCGGAATTACGGACTGAATTCGGAGGTGTTCTCCCTGGCAAGGAAAGATGCCATCATCATGCATCCGGGCCCGATCAACCGGGGAGTGGAACTGTCCGATGAACTGGCGGACAGTTCCCATTCGATCATCCTGAATCAGGTGGAGTCGGGCGTCGCCATCCGGATGGCGCTCCTTTACCTTCTTGCGGGAGGACACAATGCTGCTCGTTAAGGGAGGGCGGGTGATCGATCCCGGATCGGGAAGGGACGAAGTGGGAAATGTCGTGATCGCGGACGGGAAGGTTGCGGATTTTCTTCCCGTGGGGGAGGCTCCGGGGACCTTCGACGGAACGGTTCTCGATGCGACGGGGAAATGGGTGCTCCCGGGCCTGATCGACATGCACGTCCACCTGCGCGACCCTGGCTTCGAATGGAAGGAGGACATCCGGTCGGGAACGGCGGCGGCCGCCGCCGGGGGATTCACCTCCGTCGTCTGCATGGCGAACACAAGCCCGGTGAACGACCATCCGGAAGTGACACGGTACATCCGGGAGAAAGCGGCTTCCGCGGGGAGCGCGAACGTATTCCCCGTGGCCGCCCTCACGCGCGGACAGAACGGCAAGGAGATGACCGACTTTTCGGAACTCTTCGAGGCCGGGGCGATCGCCTTCTCCGACGACGGGAGACCGGTGCGAAGCCCGCTCGTCCTGAGGCGGGCGCTCGAATATGCCAATGCGTTCGACTTCCTGATCCTGGAACACGCGGAAGATCACGAACTGTCCGGTGAGGGAGCCGCGAACGAGGGGTGGACCGCCCACCGGCTCGGGATCCCGGGCATCCCTTCGGCGGCCGAGGAGATCGCCATCGCACGGGATATTCTCCTGGCGCGCTTAACGGGAGGGAGGATACACATCCAGCACATCAGCACGAAGATGGGGGTCGACCTTCTCCGCATGGCGAAACGGGCAGGGATTCGCGTGACGGGGGAAACCGCCCCGCACTACTTCACGCTGACCGACGCCGCGATCGAGGGATACAACACCTGTGCGAAGATGAACCCTCCCCTGCGGGGAGAGGAGGACAGGATGGCGATCCTCGAGGGGATCGTGGACGGGACGATCGACGCAATTGCGAGCGACCACGCGCCGCACGACGAGTACACGAAGCGGTGCGAATTCGTCGCCGCATCCAACGGAATCATCGGACTCGAGACCTCTCTTCCCCTGTCGATGGCGCTCCTCGCGGGGGGAAAGGTCGCACCGGCGCGGCTCGTGGATCTCCTGAGCGCGACCCCCGCCCGCATTCTCGGACTCAAAGGGAAAGGAACCCTGCGCAAAGGGGCCGACGGCGACGTTACGATCGTGGACCCGGAGGCGGAGTGGGAGTTCCGGAAATCGGACGTACGGTCGAAATCGCGCAACAGCCCGTTCTTCGGTTGGAAGATGAGGGGGCGTGCGGTTGCGGTGTTGTGCCGCGGACGTGTCACGTACTCCCTTTTGAAAGGGGTTACGCCGGATGCCTGAACGAAATGCGATCCTCGCCCTTGCGGACGGGACCGTGTACCGCGGCGCCGCGTTCGGACACATCGGCGAAAGCGGGGGGGAGGTCGTTTTCAACACCGCGATGACCGGGTACCAGGAGGTGCTCACGGATCCATCGTACAAGGGACAGATGGTGACGATGACCTACCCCGAAATCGGGAACACCGGGATCAACATGGACGACGTGGAGTCCTCCCGCCCCTGGGTGGAAGGCTTCATCGTGCGTGAGGCGTGGCGGCTTGCCTCGAACTGGCGCCACGTGGAGACGCTCGACGGTTACCTTCGCCGCTATCACATCTGCGGGATTTCCGGTATCGATACCCGCGCACTGACGAGACGACTGCGCGACGGGGGATCACAGATGGGCGTGCTCTCCTCCCTCGATCTCGATGTGAAGCGGCTTGTGAAAAAGGCGCTTGACCTCCCCCCGATCGTAGGTCGCGACCTCGTCCGTGAGGTCACGTCGAACCGCGAAGCCCGCTGGGAGACGGGAGACTGGGACCTCGGGAAGGGATACCTCCCTGCCTCCGCGTATCGATCCCGCTTCGGAAGAATCCCGAGGGTGGTGGCGATCGATTACGGGATCAAGCAGAACATCCTGAGGATGCTCGTGTCCCACGGTATGGAGGTGACGCACGTTCCCTCAGAGACCAGCGCTGCGGCGATCCTGGAACGACAGCCCGACGGCGTTTTCCTCTCCAACGGCCCCGGAGATCCCGAAGGCATTCCGTATGCCGTCCAAACCGTTCGGGAACTCCTGGGAAAGGTGCCGATATTCGGGATCTGTCTCGGGCATCAGATCATGGGGCTTGCCCTCGGCGGAAAGACGTTCAAGCTTTCTTTCGGGCACCACGGATGCAACCAGCCGGTGATGGATCTTATAACCGGCAAGGTCGAGATCACGAGTCAGAACCACAATTTCTCGGTGGATGCCGCGTCCCTCGGGGACCGGGCCCAGATCACCCATATCAACCTGAACGACAGGACTGTGGAGGGGATCAGCGTGCCGTCGCTGCGATGTTTCTCGGTGCAGTACCACCCGGAGGCCTCCCCCGGCCCCCACGATTCCCGCTACCTGTTCACCCGTTTCTACCGGTATCTCATCGGCGAGGGGGAACCATAACCCGTGCCGAAGCGAACCGATCTCCGGAAAATTCTGCTCATCGGGTCCGGCCCCATCATCATCGGGCAGGCATGCGAGTTTGATTACTCCGGGACCCAGGCGTGCAAGGCGCTCAAGGAGGAAGGATTCACGGTCGTGCTGGTCAACAGCAATCCTGCGACCATCATGACCGACACCGATTTCGCGGACCGGACCTACATCGAACCGATAACACCGGCGATGGTGGAAAAGATCATCGCCCGGGAGCTACCCGACGCCTTGCTTCCCACGATCGGCGGGCAGACGGGTCTGAACATCGCCGTCTCGCTCCACGAGATGGGAGTTCTCGAGAAGTACGGCGTGGAGCTCATCGGGGCCAGCTTCGACGCCATACAGAAAGCCGAGGACAGGGACCGGTTCCGGAAAGCCATGGAGACGCTTCACCTCGTCGTCCCGCGCTCGGGCTACATCCGCTCCGTGGAAGAAGCGCTCGAGGTCATTCCGGAGATCGGATACCCGGCCATCATCCGTCCTTCCTTCACCCTCGGGGGTACGGGCGCCGGGATTGCGTACAACAGGGAAGAGTACGAGGACGCCGTTCGCTGGGCCCTGGACGCCTCCCCGAAACGGACCGTCCTCATCGAGCAGTCGGTGATCGGGTGGAAGGAGTTCGAGCTCGAGGTGATGCGGGACCTGAAGGACAACGTGGTGATCATCTGCTCGATCGAGAACCTGGACCCGATGGGAGTCCACACCGGCGACTCGATCACGGTCGCCCCGGCGCAGACGCTCACCGACAAGGAATACCAGCTGATGCGGAACGCCGCGATCCGCATCATCCGGGAAATCGGCGTGGACACGGGAGGAAGCAATATCCAGTTCGCCATACACCCGGAAACGGGGGAGATGGTCGTCATCGAGATGAATCCCCGGGTCTCCCGGTCCTCCGCGCTCGCGTCGAAGGCCACGGGGTTCCCCATCGCGAAAATCGCCGCGAAGCTCGCGGTCGGCTACACCCTCGACGAAATCCCCAACGACATCACCCGGGAGACCCCGGCCTCCTTCGAGCCCACGATCGACTACGTGGTGACCAAGATCCCCCGGTTCACGTTCGAGAAATTTCCCCAGACGGAGGACGTCCTCGGAACCCAGATGAAATCGGTAGGGGAGGTGATGGCGATCGGCCGGACCTTCAAGGAATCCCTGCAGAAAGCGATCCGCTCCCTCGAGATCGGCGTTTACGGGTTCGAGCCAGTGCTCCCCCCCGATTCCGGAGGGCCCGATGTCCGAAGGAAGGTGATCTCGGAAAAGCTTCGACGCCCCAATTCCCAGCGGTTGCTGTACATCGGAGAGGCCATCCGGGACGGCCTGCGGATCGAAGAGATCAACCAGATGACCGGTATCGACATCTGGTTCCTCGAGAATATCCGGCAGATCCTCGTGGAGGAGGAGACGCTTAAGGACTGGGGAGGGCGCTTCCGCGCTCTCGAAGATGCCGAGGGAATTCCCCGCGAGGAGGCGGGGATCCTTTTGCGCGCAAAGTCGATGGGGTTCTCCGACAGAAGGCTCGGCAGGCTCTTCGGGACGAGCGAGGATTCGGTCCGCGGATTCCGGCTCCGGGCGGGCATCCGACCCGGGTTCAAGAGAGTGGATACCTGCGGAGCGGAGTTCGAGGCGTACACTCCCTACTTCTATTCCTCGTACGACGAGGAGAATGAGGCATCGCCTTCCTCCCGGAAGAAGGTGGTAATCCTCGGGGGTGGGCCGAACCGGATCGGGCAAGGGATCGAGTTCGACTACTGCTGCGTCCATGGCGTTTTCGCACTGAGGGAAGAGGGGTTCGAGGCGATCATGGTCAACTGCAACCCCGAAACGGTTTCGACCGACTACGACACTTCGGACAGGCTCTATTTCGAACCTCTCACCAAGGAGGATGTACTCGCCATCATCGAGGAGGAGAAACCCGAAGGCGTCATCGTCCAGTTCGGCGGACAGACGCCCCTGAAGCTCGCCGTTCCCCTCCAGAAGGAGGGAGTGCCGATCATCGGGACATCCCCCGACAGCATCGACCGGGCGGAGGACCGGGAACGGTTCAAGGATCTCCTCGACCTGTTGGCCCTTCGCCAGCCCGAGAACGGGATCGCGCGCTCCGCCGAGGATGCCGAGAGCATTGCAGAGCGGATCGGATACCCCGTTCTTCTACGCCCGTCGTACGTCCTGGGAGGACGCGCCATGGAGATCGTGCACGATGAGGAGGGCCTGCGGCAGTACCTCA
>Ga0307417_10000138_pt1 | contig 31321 bp, 24 predicted proteins | sample SalMarWE160210MG_2_FD_202514 | JGI IMG/M metagenome (GOLD analysis project Ga0307417, IMG submission 202514) | Salt marsh sediment microbial communities from the Plum Island Ecosystem LTER, Massachusetts, United States - WE1602-10 | ecosystem: Environmental > Aquatic > Marine > Intertidal zone... | reverse complement strand
ACCAATTGGGATCAATGAACAAAGATATTTTTGTTGGGGCCGATGTCGGAGCGTCCCGGACCAAAGTCGCTGTTTTGGATGGGGAGAAGAATCTCCTGGGATTCTGTGTTCGGAAATCAGGCACGGATTTCCAAAAAACAGCAGCAGATTGCCTCAATGAATCTCTGAACGTGGCGGGGATATCCCAGAAGACCGTCAGGAGGTGCATTTCTACCGGATACGGGAGGGAAAACGTTTCTTTCCGGGATGACACCAAGACGGAAATCGGATGTCATGCGCGAGGCGCCTACCACTATTTTCCCATGGCCATCACCGTCATTGATATCGGGGGACAGGACAACAAGGTCATCAAGCTGGATGCCGGGGGCCGACGCCTTAATTTCAAAATGAATCGCAAGTGTGCCGCCGGGACCGGTGCCTTTCTTGAAGAAATGTCTTTCAGGCTCGATATCCCACTCGATAAGATGGATGGCCTTGCGCGAGAATCAACGGATATGGTCGCGTTGGGGAGTTACTGCACGGTATTTTCGGGTACCGAGGTGCTGGAGAAGATCAGGCAGGGGAAAAAAGTCTCCGATATCGTCAAGGGGCTTTTCTATTCCGTGATCAAGCGCGTCATGGAAATGGACGCCCTTACGGAAAAGGTCGTGATGACCGGGGGGGTTGTTGAGCATAACCCTTATTTGGTTGATATGGTGCACGAAATCACCGGAAGGGATATCCTGGTCCCGGAACATCCCCAGCTGACGGGTGCCGTGGGAGCAGCCCTCTTTGCCATGGAGGCTTAGTTGGTCGACTGGTTGAGTGGAAAAAGGAGCGCGGAGTGTTGGACACTTAGGAGGTTGTCCGAGAATAGCAATTTTGTTTCAAATCAAGGAATACGAAAAAAATTACCGCAGGCATATAGTTAATATTCCGAGGATAATTTTTTGAGCATGACGAAGAGTTGAGGCAAAAAGGCGTTCTCGGACAGCCTCCTAGAATTGAGAGGAGGTTTTGAGAATGACTATCAGTAAGTGGATGCAGATGGGGACGGTCCTCAAAATGAATGCCATCAATTATCCCAACAAGTTGGGGTGGCAGGATAAGTCGAATGAGTATTCCTTCAAGGAGTGGAATGCACGGTCCTGCCGTCTTGCCAATGGACTGACTCAAATGGGAGTCGGGCATAAGGGCACCTTTGCCATCATCGCCTTCAACCGGGGCGAGTGGATGGATATATACGCCAGCTGCGGGAAGGGCGGCCAAATTGCGGTTCCCATCATGTTCCGGCTGGCCGGTCCCGACATCGAGTACATCGTAAACCACTCCGAATGTAAGGCCTTTATCGTGGAGGCCCCCTTTGTGGAGTTGATCGACTCCATCAAGGACAAACTGCCTGTTCCTGAAGACGGGTACATCTATCTGGGCGATGGCCCCGTGCCGGAAGGGTACGTGGGCTATGAGGAACTGCTGGAAAAGTCCTCTCCTGAGGAGCCGGATCTCCTGGTGGACGGAGCCGATACCTGGACCGTTATGTACACATCGGGGACCACGGGAAGGCCCAAGGGCGTTGTGAAAACGCACGAAAGCTACATGGCCCAGTACTATTTGAGCAACATCAACGTGGGGGTTCAGCCGTCCGACAAGGTGATGCTGGTCATGCCCATGTGCCATGTGAATTCCATTTTCTATTCCTTCCCCTATACCCTGGTGACGGCCCCGGTCTTTGTGTACAACATGATTAGTTTCGACCCCGAGGACCTGCTGAGGACCATAGAAGAATACAAGATCACCTATACGTCTCTCGTCCCGACCCACTACATCATGCTCCTGGCCCTTCCGGACGAGGTGAAAAACAGCATCGATGTTTCATCCATCCGACAGCTGCTGATATCTTCGGCCCCCGCCAGGAAGGACCTGAAACTGGCTATCATGGAGTACTTCAAGAACGCGGAGCTGTGGGAGGCTTACGGGAGTACCGAAGGAGGCCTTATTACGCTGCTCAGGCCGGAGGACCAGTTCAAGAAACTGGGATCCATCGGCAGGGAAATCTTCGGCACGGACCGTATCAGGATCCTTGACGAGAACCGCAATGAAGTCCCGGACGGCGAGGTGGGTGAACTCTTTTACCGGACACCCATGCTTTTCAAGGAGTACCTGAAAGAACCTGAAAAGACGAAGGATGCCTTTGAGGGGGGATGGTCCTCGGCCGGGGATATGGTGAAACGCGATGAGGATGGGTACTACGTACTCGTGGATCGAAAGGCCAACATGATTATCACGGGCGGAGAAAACGTCTATCCGACCGAGGTGGAGAGTGTGGTCGGCGGCCACGAGGCCGTGAAAGACATTGCAGTGATCGGTATCCCCGATGATAAGTGGGGGGAGGCCATCAAGGCCGTTGTGGTTTTGAACGAGGGTTATAAGCCGGGTGAGGACCTGGCTAAACAACTCATCGATTTTACAAAGGGAAAGTTGGCCGGATTCAAGCGACCTAAGAGTATCGATTTTGTCACGGATGATGAAATGCCACGGACCGGCACCGGCAAGATCCTGCACCGCATTCTCAGGGGCAAGTATGGGAAATGGAGCGACTAATTGGAATGCGGAAGTGGGAAGTGGGAATTAATAATGTGTAACCTGGCGTTGCCTTCACAGGAAGGATACTTTGAATCTTAAAAATTGAACCATAAAGGAGGAAAGAACATGTTGACAAAGGCGTTCATACCGTACAAAGGCTACTATTCCACCCCGTTTTCTCGCTGGCAGGGAAGCATGGCTAATGAAAACGCAATCGAACTGGGGGCGAAGACGGCCAAGAGATGGTTGGCGGAAAAAGCCTGGGACCCCAAAATGTTTGACTATCTCATCTTGGGAATGACCATTGGTCAGCTGCATCAATTTTATTCAAGTCCCTGGGCTGCTGCCTTGATGGGAGCCCCGGGAATTCCAGGCGTCTATATGAGTCAGGCCTGCACTACATCCACCACCTGCATTTACAATGCGGCCATGGGCGTAGAGACAGGCCTTTACAAAAATTGCTGCACGTTGATGACCGATCGTTGTTCCAACGGTCCACACACCGTCTGGCCTAATTCTATGGGACCGGGCGGTGAAGTAATCTCTGAAAACTGGCTCATGGACAATTTCAATTCAGATCCCAATGTAGGTCTGAAAATGATCGAGACGGCGGAAAACGTTGCCAAAGAGGGTGGTTTCACAAAGGAACTGTGCGATGAGCTGACCTTGAGAAGGTATGAACAATACCTGGATGCCATTGCCAACGAAAGGGAATTTCAGAAAAAATATATGTTTCCCGCGGAAGTGAAAATTTCGAGGAAGAAGACCAAGCTGGTGGAAGAGGATGAAGGTGTCACTTCCTGCACGTCAGAGGGCCTTGCCGGGCTCAGGCCGGTGATTCCGGGTGGCGTGCTGAGCTTCGGCGCCCAGACGTTTCCCGCGGACGGGAATTGCGCGGTCATCGTAACTACCGAGGGTCAAGCGAAAGAGTTGAGCGCTGATCCTTCTCTAAAAATTCAGGTGATCTCCTATGGGTTCTCCCGGACAAAACCCGGTTACATGGCTGCGGCCCCGGTGCCGGCCTCAAAGATGGCGCTGGAGAATGCCGGGTTGAAGATCAGCGATATAAAAGTAATCAAGACTCACAATCCCTTTGTGGTGAATGACCTCTACTTCGGACAGCAGATGGGAGTCGATCCCCTGAGCAGGGGGGATCAAGGCTTCAATAATTATGGATGTTCCCTGATTTACGGTCATCCGCAGGGACCCACGGCAGGTCGTTTAATTATCGAAGGGATTGAGGAAATCGCCATGAAGGGCGGGGGCCATCTGCTTTGGACGGGATGTGCGGCCGGAGATACCGGGGGCGCCATTATTTTGAAGGTTGGCTGATCGTTTGAAACGATCTCCGATCCTTCTTTATTCAGTACTCAAGGGCCATTCTCTTTTTGGGGGAATGGCCCTTTTTTGTGGAAATCCGTGAGACTATTTTCTATAAGTTGGAAGTCGTGCATTCCAAATGCCCTAACCCCGTACCGCGTGACGGGAAGACGCTGATTCGAGACCGGACCGAAAGAACACATGGATACACTGATCTTATCGATTGCGACCCTGGTAGGACTTTACATGGCCGTCAATATCGGGGCCAACGACCTCGCCAATGCCATGGGAACGTCCGTGGGTTCCTGTGCCATTACACTCAAAGAAGCCGTTGTTATTTCCATCATCGCCAATGCCCTCGGCGCCACACTTGCCGGCGGCTATGTGACGGGTACCATCAGCAAAGGAATTATTGATCCGTCTCTGCTGGCGGGGGACCCCAACAGGTTGATGATCGGGATGTTTGCTTCCCTTCTCGCGGCAGGACTGTGGGTGAACCTGGCCACCTATTTTGCCCTGCCTGTCTCCACCTCCCAGGCGATTGTCGGGGCCGTCGTGGGTTTTGGTATACTGAGCGTCGGGGCGAGCGCAGTGACATGGTCCAAAATCATTATCATCGTCGTGAGCTGGATTACTTCTCCGGCCGTCGGCGGCCTGTTAGGGGGGGGATTGTACTACCTGATAGAAAAGCGGATGATGTCTGCAACAGACCCCCTGCGTGCGTCCAGACGTTATGCACCCTTTATGATTTTTGTGGTTTTCCTAGTTCTTATACTGTCCTTTATTTTCAAGGGGCTCAAGAATCTTCATCTGAACGTAGGGTTTCTGCAGACGTTCCTGCTGGCCATCCCCGTCTCCATGGCGGCAGCCGTCGCGGGTTCCTGGTGGGTGCGCCGTCAGGCGCGGCCCGAATGCGAATTGCGGCCCGGTCAGGAGGCGTTTTCACCCCTGGATCGTCTGTTTGCGCAGCTTCAGGTCCTGACGGCCTGTTACGTGGCCTTCGCCCACGGAGCCAATGACGTGGCCAATGCCGTTGGACCGCTTGCGGCCATCTTTTCAGTGGTGACGACAAAGGCCGTGGCCCTCAAGGTGGAAGTCCCCATCTGGATGCTTCTGGGTGGAGGTATTGCGGTGGGTGGAGGCCTTTTGGCATTCGGGACGCGCGTCATGGAGACCATAGGAAAGAACATTACTGAGCTTACACCCATGCGCGGGTTTTGTGCCCAGTTTGGGGCTGCCACCACGATCCTGATCTGTTCCCGGCTCGGTCTCCCCATTTCCACAACGCATGTGCTGGTGGGTTCTGTGGTTGGTATAGGCATTATGCGCGGCATGGGTACGCTTGACCTGCGTGTCCTGAAAAATATCGGCCTTTCATGGCTCGTCACGCTTCCATTCACGATCCTGTTGTCCATGCTCTTGTATGAACTTTTTGTGTTTTTTTTGTTATAAATGGATTAGCCGGGAGGAAAACAATATGCGTCTATTATTGAGTTCACTGTTTTACAAATCTCCTTTTGAGAATCTCCAAAAGCATGCGGACAAGGTAAGGGAGTGTGCACGGCTTTTCAAACAGGCGGCCGTCTTTCACCTGCGAGGTGAATCCGCGAAATTCGAGGAAACTACGGACCAGGTGGCCCGGTTGGAGAGCGAGGCGGATGCCATAAAGCGAAACATACGAAACCACCTGCCGAAGGGGATTCTGATGCAGGTGGATAAGTTCCAGTTTCTGCAGTATGTTCGAGAGCAGGACAAGGTGCTTGACGAGGTGGAGGAGGCCCTGTTCTGGCTGTCTTTCAGGCCTAGAGGCATCCCTGCGGAAGTCTCACAGGATTTTGAGGACCTGGTGGAGGCGGCCATCCCGCCCATTGAGAAACTGTCCGACCTGGTGGCCATGGCCACCGTCTTTTTCCGGGCAGGCTCCAAGGAGCAGCGCACACGGATGAAAAGCCTCGTCAATGATATCCGTCAGCATGAGAAGGAATCGGACATCCTTGAAAGGGACTTGAAATTAAAGATATTTGCGACCCTGAAAGATGAGCCGCTCATGGTCTTCCATCTCGTCCGTTTCGTGGAGATCGTGGGAAACATCTCCGACCACGCCCAGAATGCTGCGGACAGGATGCGGGCAATGGTTGCCAAGTGAACACTATGACCGAAAAACGCGATTCCTGCATTCGATGCGGTGACTGCTGCCGGGGATCCAGTCCCAGCCTCCAGGCAGGGGATATCTCGCTCATCAAGGACGGTTTTTTGGAAAGAAAGGACCTCTTTACCATCAGACCGGGTGAAATCGTGAGGGACAATATCTACGAAGAGCTGCGGCCGGCCGAGCGGGAGATCATCAAGGTCAGGGAAAGGGACGGCGCCTGCATCTTCTATGACGAGGGAGGAAACGACTGTCGCATCTACGTCCACAGGCCTGTCCAATGCGCCGCCCTTGAATGTTGGGATTCAAAGAAATTTATGGAGGCCTACAGCGGACCCAAGGCCTGCAGGGAGGACATCATCAGGGACGGGGTCCTACTGGGATTGATCCGGGAACACGAAAGGAAGTGCGGATATGCCCGGCTGGAGCACCTGGTTCGGCAGATTGAATCCGCGGGGAAAAAGGCCGTCGAGGAGATCTTAGGCCTCCTCAAATTCGATTATCACCTGAGGCCCTTCGTGGCACAGAAAACAGGGATTGATCCGGACGAGACGGATTTGATCTTCGGGCGACCCCTGGTGGATACGATTTCCCAGTTCGGACTCCAGGTGATTCAGAAGGCCGACGGGTCATTCTTTCTCACCACCATGGAAAACCCGTTTGTGTTCAAAATGACAAGCATAGGGTCGAACTGTCTGGAATAGCAAGAGAAAACGCACAGACAAAAGCAAATCGGTTTCTCACGCAGAGACACAGGGAACACAGAATATAAGAAACAAAAAGAGAAAAATGTTTTTCTCCGGTAGCTCTGTGTCTCGAGCGAACAACGTGAGCGGGCGAGAGAATAGGCGTTTTTGTCGGGATAGGGTTAAGAAAAGAGGGCTGAAAAATCAGCCCTCTTTTTATTACTGGTTTATAGTACGTTCGGACTAAAACAAACCGCTTACTTTTCCGGTGTTCACATCCACGTCAACACGGCGGAAGGCCGGGTTGGAGCTCGTTCCGGGCATGAGACTGATTGTCCCGGCACAGGGGCAGAGGAACTTGGCGCCGGAATAGATCAGCACGTCACGGATGGGCAGGGTCCAGCCCTTGGGAACACCCTTGATGGCCGGGTCATGGGTCAGGCTCAAATGGGTTTTGACCATCATGGTGGAGTAATCATCAAACTTGGAATCCGCTTCCAGCATCTTGGCCTTTGCCTCGGCCTCGGGGCTCCATGCCACCCCGTCCGCGCCGTAGACTTCCTTGGCGATCAGGTCTACCCGGTCGCGCAGTTTCGTCTCAAGGGGATACAGGAACTTGAATTCGTTCTCCTCGTCACAGGCTTCCTTGACGGCCTCAGCAAATTCAACGGCACCGTCACCGCCGTCCGCCCAGTGGGTGGAAACGGCACACCTGGCGCCTGCCTCCTCAGCATACTTCCGGACCAAGGCGATTTCGTCCTTGGTGTCCGTATGGAAGCAGTTGATGCAGACCACGGGATTGATTCCCGCCTTCCGAATGGTATGGATGTGGTGGACCATATTGGCCACGCCGTTTTCCAGGAGTCCAAGATTCTCCTTGGTATAGGCCTCGTCCAGTGCGAGCCCGGCCACCACCTTGGGACCGCCGCCGTGCATCTTGAGGGCACGAATCGTGCTGGTAAGCACGGAAACGTGGGGCTTGAGGCCACTGTTGCGGCACTTCACATTCCAGAATTTCTCGAAACCGATATCGGCGCCGAAACCGCTCTCGGTGACGTGGTAGTCAAACATCTTGAGGCCGATCCGGTCGGCGATAATGGAACTCTGACCCACGGCGATGTTGGCAAAAGGTCCGGCGTGAACCATGCAGGGCTGGTACTCTGCAGTACACATGAGTGTGGGATTGATGGTGTTTCGCATCCAGGCCGTCATGGCACCGCCTGCCTCCAGGTCGCCTGTGGTCACGGCCTTGCCGCTCTTGTCAAAGGCGACTGTAATCTCGTCAAGGCGCTTTCTCAGGTCTGCAAGATCCCGAACCACGGAGAGGATGGCCATCAGTTCTGATGAAACGGCAATGCCGAACTTGGACTGCATGGTGAAGCCGTCGAACCTGCCGCCCAAGCCTATGATAATGTTACGAAGGGACTGGGCGCAAAGGTCCATGATCCAGCCCATCTCCACGCGGGTGGGATCGATGTTCAATCGTGGCATCCCGGTGAGCCTCTTAAGCTGCTCATCGTTGTAGTTGCGCTCATGCTGCATGCGGGCCGTCAGTGCCACCATGGCCAGGTTGTGGGCATTCATGATGTCGTTGATATCACCTGTGAGGCCGAGAGAGAACTCCGTCATGGGAATGAGGATGGAGTTGCCGCCGCCTGCCGCGGTACCCTTGATGTTCATGGTGGGGCCGCCCGAGGGTTGGCGCAGACATCCACCCACGTTCAGACCGATTTTTCCCATACCTTCCATCAGGCCGCAGGAGGTGGTGCTTTTCCCTTCGCCCAGGGGGGTAGGAGTAATGGCCGTCACCTCGATGTATTTTCCATCGGGTTTGTCTTTGAGCCTGTTGATGATCTTTAGAAAATCGAGCTTGGCCAGTCTGCCCATGGGCAGAATTTCATCCTTCTGAAGTCCGAGTTTTTCACCCCACTCTTCCGGTGTGGGCATGTTTTTTTCAGCAGCCTCTGAGATCTGCCAGTCCTGCATTTCCACTGCATTGTAAGCCATTCTTGTAACCTCCTTGGATTTAGTGGTGTAGATTGATGAATTTTTTGTGGCATCATCAATCTCGAAGTTGCCTGCCTGGTGCATTCCCGCCCCGCTGGAAAGCCGAAAGTGGGAACGCTGTTATATGGCGAAAAGTAATCCTTTTCATACCATAAAAATGATAGGGCGTCAAGCCTTATCGACCTAGATTTCTGTCCATTTGGAAAGGTTTTTCCGCATATTTCTTGAGCCGGCCATGTATTGTGATTAGTTCATCATTTCACGAGGTTTTCGTGCGTTGTCCCAGAGGACTTGATCTCCGAGAAAATTCAGCCTATAAAGGATCAACCCTAATTGCAAGTTGCAAAAACTGGGTCTTATAGAGTTGATGGCTTTGTAAAAAGTCATCATCGTGCCCATGGACGGGCACGCAAATCAATGGGGTGCCTTGCAACCCATTGATTTGTAAGGAAACCGAAAATCACACTTTTCGGATTCCGTCAGTAAAAAGCCCATGGACGGACTTTTTACGATTCCATCAGAGTTTGGAGGAAAAACCTATGAAAGAAAAGTACCGGGTCCTGGTCGTAGATGATGATGCCTCCACGAGGAAACTCCTCAGCAAGGTCCTGAATGCGAGCGGAAATCTACAGATCAAGGTGGCTGATGATGGAAAGGAAGCCATAGAAATCATCAAGAAATGGGGGCCGGACATCATTGTATCCGACCTTGTTATGCCCAATATGGACGGCCGGGAGCTGTGCAAGTACCTCAAACAGGACCCTGACTCGGAACTGGCGGATATCTACGTTATCATGATCAGTGCCAGGGAGGAAAAGGAGTGTAAACTGCAATGCATGCGTGACGGGGCTGACGACTACCTGACAAAACCGGTGGACCCCGACGAACTGCTTGCCAGAATCAGGGTGGGCCAGCGGATCACGGCCCACATCAAGAAAACGGAACTCGAGAAGCGCAGGATGTTTGAGACCATAGACGTCCTGCTCATCCAGGACGGCGGGTGCGCACCGGGGTACAATCCGGTCACGGCCTTTATCACCTACCACCTGGAAGAGATGGGAAGGGAGGTCTACGGGACACGGGAAGGCTTCAAGTCACTGGTTTCGGGGGGAGAAGATGACTTCCTTCGCCTCGTCTACGATCCCGAACTTTTCAAACGGCTGGACCACATCCCCGGCGTTTTTCATGCCGCTCCCCTCTCCGAATCCCGGGGTGCGCAGCTCCGGAGTGAGCGCTACAGGGATTTTATCAAGAAGAAAATCCAGAAAAAGGCCGTCGAGATCATCAAGAAGAAAAAGGTCAGGGCATTGATCGCCATAGGGGGGAACGGAACGTTTCTAGGACTCCAGGCCTTGTGCCAGTGCCTGCCCACCTCCGTACAGGCTTTTTTCGTGCCGGTTACCATAGACAGCGATATCGCCGGCACGGAGTGTATCGGCCAGCATAGCGGAATTGAAATGGGATCGGAAAAGATCCGGCGCTACATGGCGGACGCGCGGGCCCACAAGAGGACCTATATCATCGAGATGATGGGGGCGAGCAGCGGGTTTCACGCCCTCCACTCCTGCCTGGGGGCCCGGGGGCATCTGGCGGTTCTTCCCAGCACAAGACTTGACCCGGGGAAGGTTGTCGAGGCCCTTAATAGCCGGGAGGAATGCGTCATCGTGGTGGCCGAGGGCTACAAGCGGGAGGAAAGAAAGGCCAGGGGGTTTGAAGGCAACGCAGCGGAATATTTTCATAAAGAGCTTCTGGATACGGGTGTGGAAATCAAGCGGAAGGTGGTCTGTGAGGCATTCTCCCGGGACATCCGCGGCGGGGCTCCCAACAACCAGGATATTACTTTGGCCCAGCGCATGGCCTACAACGTGGCCGCTTACCTGGAGGCCGGTACGTCGCGCTTGATGCCGGCGGTACTGTCGGGTAAGGAGTCCGCCATCCCGTTCAATGAAATCCGGACCGAAAACTTGGTGGAAAAAGATCTCCTGGTGCTCTCCAACAGGCTCACAAGAGGATAAGAAAGAGAAATTCCCAATACCAAAATCCAAATGACAATGAAATGCCCAATATCAAACGATGTATGAGCCCAAAATATGATGGCTTTGTAAAAAGTCATCATCGTGCCCATGGACGGGCACGCAAATCAATGGGGTGCACGGCAACCCGTTGATTTGTAAGGAGACCGAAAATCACACTTTTCGATCTCCGTGAGTAAAAAGTCCATGGACTGACTTTTTACGGTTCCATCAAATATGGGGAAAGAGCAGTAGCTTCGGTCCTTGAGATTTTAGCATCGGTCACCCAGAATTGAAAGGGCCGCGACGGCATGCCACGTTGCATCCAGGAAAGGCGCTCCCCCGTTCTTTCTCGCGAATCCTCCACCCTTCGTCCAGGCGTTCATGATAAACCGGTCGGCGCCTGCCGGATTCAAAGGTGCTGCTTGAAGCAGGGTCAGGGATCGTAAACAGGCGTGCACGTTTTCCATGTAAGAGGTGGTGCCGGGAAGAAATCCGAAACCGCCGTCCGGATTCTGGCACGACCTGAGCCAGGAGAGAAGATTATCCCTGTTGGTATCGAATTTTTCAGGTTGGCCACCCGCAATAACAAGAGCCATCCAGAGTTCTCTCGCACTCCTCCACCGTATCGGGAAAAAGTCTTTGAAGAAAGTGAGTGGGTTCTCAAAGGGAGGGCCCGGGATTTCTTTCATCATCCTGAGACAGAAAAAGTGATCCGCAAGACCTGAAAAGTTCGTGAGCCTGTCAGAGATAAATTGTGTAACCCATTTTCCGTCAGGGACGATACCTGTCAGCCGGCAGCAGTAAGCATAGTGGAACCCTGTCTTGGGGTGCCATTCTTCTCTATCTTCAGGATTCCGAAGAAATTGTGCCAGGGAAGGGTCGTGAATGACGGCCGATACCTCATCGCCTGCCCGGGGTGCCAGGCACTGGAGGGTGCGAAGAGCAAGATAGGTGTCTTCCACACTTGGCGGGAGCGTGGGTGCTGCGCCGAACGCGCCCGTTCCTTGGCGCCTTGCCAGGACAAATTCAAGGACTTTCTTATGAAACAGATCCCTCACCACAATATCTCCGGCTAGAGAGCCTGCTCTGCGCCAGAAGCGTCCCATTGCCTGATTTCTTGGCCCCCAGGGCCAGCTTCGCGGACAGGGGATGAATCTCGATGCCATCTCTCCCAAGAGCGTCTTCGATGACCTGCCGGTTTCCCTCCTCGAAGATCACCTCTGTCTGCTCCTGTTGTCCGTACTTGACCATGGTCACAATGGACGTCAGGGGGACAACAGAGGTTGGGAGGATTCGGTCTCCGATGATGCTGTTGATGAAGGTGGATTTTCCACGCTTGAACTGGCCCGGCACCACCAGATGGAACCGGTTTTCAATGAGTTTCTCGCTGATTTCCGTGAGATTATCGGCAATTTTCGCATTGCCCCTCCCGGAAGAGATCCCCCTCAGATGTTCGATATTCCCGATGAGCTGTATCCTGATTTCCTTATAATGATCCAGAATGGCCGCCTCCGGCAAAAAAAAACCTGTCAGGTTCAAGTACCTGCAGGGTATCGCTATGACACCCCACCCGACTTTCAGGTGGGGTAGGTATGTGCACGCTCCTACCCCTTATCAAAGATGCGAGGTAGAAGTCATCAGCCCTTCCGAAGGGGGGCGGTTCCTATAGCGGACTTCATCGCTATGCTATGACATAAAATATTAGGGCAACCTACCGTACTTGTCAATCTGTTTGTCCCAGCCCATGGATGTGAAAAAGATGATCCCAAACACCACCACCCCGCCACCAGGGAGATGAGATGAAAGGGGATATATCGACTCCGGATCTGGAAAAATGCCTGGCAATGATTTTTCTGGCTTCAACATGCCCAGGCGTTCATGGACGATTGAGGTCTTGGAAAAAAGGCTTGACATGCAAAAATTAATATGTAGCATTGCAGGCTGTTTAACCATTGTAAAGAGGTGATGGAGTTCACCCCTTAACCGCACTTCAGTGCTGATGACTCCTGCCAAGACACACGTCGACGGGAGCATTGCCAATCGATACCCCTATAAACTCCCGTCGGAAACAACGGCGGGAGTTTTTTATGTCCCAATCAGGTAAAAAGACATCAGAGTATCCCTTGCCTGGATTTGCTCTTCCATTCCCCGGCCGCAACGCTCCCGTTCTTGGGACCGCAGATATCTCCGGCCTGACAAGGATACCATTCCCAGGAGGAAATAAATGACGCAGAAAATTGTATTCAATATCATGCAGGTCCTTGTGGTCATGGCCTTCGCCCCTCTCATCAAGGGCGTCTTGGATCGCCTCAAGGAATTGGTTCAGTCGAAAAAGGGCCCGAGTATCTTCCAGCCCTACAGGGACATATGGAAGCTCTTCCATAAGGATGAGGCGGTCTCCGAAGAGAGTTCATGGGTTTTCCGTTTCACCCCGTATATGGTTTTTGTCGCGCCCATTTTTGTCACTTTGCTGATCCCGGTGTTGACCGACTATCCTCTCTTTTTTGCATTCATGGGTGACATGCTGGCGGGCGGATCCATCCTCGCCTTGGGCGGCTTTTTCGCGACCCTCGCTGCAATAGACACGGGGAATCCGTATGGACCCATGGGGGCAAGCCGGACGCGAATGGTCGGTTTTCTTGCTGAACCGGTATTTATGATCGTCTTTTTCACGGTGTCCTTTGTGGCGGGTTCAACCATCCCCTACATTGTGCAGCAGGCCTGGATAACGCCCATTGCGAATTTTTTTGAGCCTTCTCATGTTCTCGTCATGCTCGCATTCCTGATGCTCATCATTGCGGAAAACGGCCGCATCCCCGTGGATAACCCTTCGGGACATTTTGAACTGGCCATGATCGATGAGTCAAAAGGTCTGGAATATTCAGGGCGCGGCGCTGCACTCATGAAGTGGGGCGGGTGCATGAAGTTTTTCGTGCTCTTGTGCATCTTCCTTAATGTCCTTGTCTGCCCCTGGGGTCTGGCCTCCACCGGTTCCTTCCGGGACCTCTTGCTGGCGATCCCCCTGATCTTACTGAAAATGCTTATTCTTGTCTTCATTTTGGTGATCATTGAATCGTCCCTTTCGAAGCTCCGGTTATTCCGGATCAGTGAGTTCATGGGGGCGGCTTTTGTGACGTCAGTAGTTGCAGTTGTTATCCAGCTCATTGAGATGTAGGAGGAAAAAATGGTCCAATTGAACGCCCTTGCCGGTGGTCTTTTCATCCTCACGGTGTTTGGCATCGTGGGGATGCGTCAGATGATCGGTAGTTTGCGGCTGTTTGTCATTCAATCTCTTCTCCTGGCAGGGTCCGCCTGTATCCTGGGTTATGAATACACATCAGTGCACCTGTTTGTGGTGGCCGGTATCACCATTTTCAGCAAGGCATTCCTGATCCCCTGGCTTCTTTACCACCTGCTCAGCCATGAAATCCACGCACGCCGGGAGATTACACAGGTCCTTACTATCCCCACATCCCTGCTCATCGCAGCAGGGCTCGTCATATGCAGCTATTTTATGGTCCGCCCGCTCTTGGAGACAGGCGCAACTGCTTTTCTCAGCGTAAACCTCCCTATCGGTGTGGCAGGGCTCCTGATCGGCGGGTACGCCATCACGGTAAGGAGAGAAGCATTGCCGCAGCTCCTGGGTATCCTGACCATGGAAAACGGGGCCTTCCTGGCGGGTGTCTGCATTGCACCGAACCTCCCGCTCATGGCAGAACTGGCAGCGGCATTTGATGTGCTGATCATCGCCCTGGTTGTCGGACTCCTGACACGGAGTATCCGTAAACGTGTGGGAACGACGCTGGTTGGCAAGATGGCCAGCCTGAAGGAGGAGGAATAGCAGAACATGGAACTCTTCATCATCCTGTTGATACCGGTGCTTGTGACATTGATTTGCATGATTCCGGTAAAAATGCGCGGAGTCAGTGCCTGGGCCACCATCATTGGAAGCCTTGCCGTCTTTATCCTCTCATCGGCGGTGGCCTTTCGCCCTGATCTTGCCTCGCATGGCAGCACCGCGGCGCTGGGAAGCTTGCTTTCCTGTGATAGCCTGAGCGGGCTGATCCTCCTGCTGGTCTCTTTTGTCGGATTCACCGCTTCTCTCTTTTCTTTGGGGTACATGGGGAAAACAAACGGGGAACATCGTCCCGGGAGAACGCGACGGTATTATGCACGGTATAACCTGTTCCTGTTTTCCATGTTGGCGGTCCCGGTCCTCGCACAGGTGGCCATCGTCTGGATTGCCGTAGAACTGACCACACTCTTTTCCGTCTTTTTGGTCGGGTTTGAAAACACCCCTGAAGCCCTGGAGGCCGCATGGAAATACGTGGTGCTCACCTGTATGGGCGCGGCGGTGGCCCTTGTCGGTGTGCTGATCCTCTACTGGGGGCTCCGGGCCTCCGGTGGAGAAAATTTCACCTGGCCTGGGCTTTTGCAGGCAGCTCCGAAAATCCAGCCCGTCTTTTTGAAGACCGCTTTTCTTTTTATTCTCATTGGATTCGGGACAAAGGCAGGCCTGGTACCGCTTCATACCTGGCTGCCGGATGCACACAGCCAGGCACCTTCTCCGGTCTGTGCACTCCTCTCAGGCGTAGAAACCACCACCGCCCTCTATGTTATCATACGGCTTCTGCCGCTCCTCCGGGGAATCCCCGGGAACCCGGCATCATCGTGGCTCATCACCTTTGGCCTGCTATCGGCCGGGGCCGCCGCCTTTCTCCTGATCCAGGTGAAAGATTATAAAAGGCTCTTTGCCTTTTCCACCATAGAACACATGGGAATCATCCTTGTGGCGGCAGGCCTGGGCAGCGGGGCCGCCCACCTGGGGGCTGTCTCCCAGATCCTGACTCATGCTGTCACCAAATCCTTTTGCTTCTTTGCGGCAGGCTCTGCGCTCCTGGTTACCGGCACGCGTGATATATCCTCTGTGCGCGGGCTGATCCGCATATCTCCTGTAGCAGGAATCTCCCTGATGCTGGGAGGCCTGGCCATTGCGGGGGCACCCCCGTTTGCCGTGTTCCTCAGTGAATTTTCCATCATAAAGGCAGGACTCGCTGCGGGTCATTACCTGGTGATCGGGGGACTTACTCTTTTCATTGCCATTGCCTTTTGCGGGATCATGTATCACATAAACAGGATGGTATTCGGCAGGGCATCAGCGCCTTCTGTCCGTTCCGCCCTGCCGCTGAGCTGCAAGGTAACCCTGGCCCTGGCAATCGTTCCCATCGTGGTCCTGGGGGTCTTTGTCCCGCATCCGGTCCATACCCTTCTGCAGCTTGCTGCAGTTTCTATCGGGAGGTGAAGATATGGGTCTTCCATTGAATAATATCCTGCAATTCAACGAGATACAGGACATCGTGTCTGCACGATGGCAGGAGAGCGTAAAGGTGCGGATTGATCTCGAAAAACTCATTGTCTACCTCAGTCCGGAACCTGCACTTTTGCCGGAAGTCTGTGACTGGCTTTTCTCCGAGCGGGGCTATGCATTTGCCACCATGGTGGTGGAGGAAAGGGACCCGGACTGGGTCATCCGTTACCTCTTTTACGGACCCTTTGGGGCAGGACAGGTGCAGGTGATAGTTCGTTTCCCCTTGTCCGGAACAACGATCTCCAGTATCAGCCCACAGATACACGCCGCAGACTGGCAGGAGCGTGAAATCGAAGATCTGTTCGGACTCTTCTTTGAGGGACACCCGCGACTTGGGGACTTTGTCCTGCACGAAGAATGGCCCGAGGGAGTAAACCCGATGCGGGCATCATTCGATGCCGGGAAACCATACCCTGCCAAGGAACCGGACCCGGGCTGGCGGCCAAATCGGATCCTGGAGGCCCCAGGCTCTTTTATGATGCCCATTGGGCCTGTCTATTCAGACCACGCCGAATCGGCCCACTTTCTCCTGGAGACCGTAGGCGAAGATGTCATCCGCACCATTCCCCGGTTTTTCTACAAGTATCGGGGCGTGGAAAAGATCGCCGAGGGACAGCCTGCCGAAAGGGTGGTCCTCCTCGCGGAACGGTTTTCCGGGACGTCTGCCTTTGCACACTCCCTTGCCTTCTGCCAGGCAGTGGAGGAAGTCGTGGGAATCGAGGGCCCGGCAAGAGCAAAGGCCCTGCGTGTGCTGCTCGCGGAACTGGAACGGCTTCGACACCACATGGCTGCCATCGCAGGAATCTGTTCTTCTACCGCCCTTTCCGTGGCAGCGGCCCAGGCAAGCGTCCTTGAAGAAGAGCTTTTGAGGCTCACCTGTGGGTTCACCGGGCACCGATACCTGTTTGCCCTGAATGTCCCGGGCGGTCTTTCCCTCGACCTTTCCGATGCCCGCTGCACCGGCATGAGCGAAACCTTGTGGGGACTTCTCGAGAGGATCAAGGAACTTCATGAAATGCTCCGTTTCACGAGTTCTTTCCTGGACCGCCTGGAGGAGGTGGGAGTCGTATCAAAGGAAAAGGCCGTTGCATATGGCCTTGTTGGCCCTATTGCCCGGGCATCGGGCGTGTCACGTGATTTGCGTGAGGCACAGCCGTATGCCGGTTATGACGGTCACTTGAGGTTCCTTGTCCCCCGGGAGGAGGAGGGAGACGGGTATGCCCGGCTCAGGGTGCTTTTCAGCGAGGCTGAACAATCGGTCAATCTGATTCGGCAGGTATCATTCTCCCTGCCCCCGGGCCCCGTCAGAGAGCGATTAAACATGCGGGCCGGAGCCGCGCTCGGCTGGGCGGAGGCCCCGAGAGGGGCCACGTTCCACTGGGTGCGGCTTGATGAAAAGGGCCGGGTGGGATGCTACCGGGTCATGACACCCTCTTTTGTGAACTGGCACGGTTTTCATCTTGCAGCAGAGGATTTTGCGTTTCAGGATTTTCCCATCATCATGGCGACCTTCGGGCTTTCTAACGCCGAATGCGATCGGTAGGAGAGATCATATGACAAAATGGGTGTGGAAAGGCATACGGACAGGGGTAAAAACGACGGCCTATCCCCGCAGAGAAGAAACGGCTCCGGGGGTTTCACCGGGAAGACCGGCCGGCCGGCAGTTTGCTCATGAAGAAGATGCACGGGCCATGGCCAGCCTCTGCCCCACAGGTGCATTGAACCGTATAAAGGATGAAGTCCTGGTGAATCATGGCCATTGTATCACCTGCTTCAGGTGCAGAGAGCAGTATCCCCTCTCCATTGCTTGGGAAGAGGGCTTCGAATGGGCCGAATTCACCGAGAAAGGGTGTCGGCTGGAGAGGCCGTTTGCAGGCTCTATTCACATCAGGACCGTGGATGCGGGGGCCTGCGGGGCCTGCATGAGTGAAATCAAACAGATAACCGGCCCTTATTATAACATTCATCGGCTTGGTTTTTTCATGACCCCGACACCCAGGGCTGCGGACGTATTGCTGGTGTCAGGCCCCCTCACAGAGCACACGGTCGGCCCGCTCAGGAAGGCCTACGAGGCCATGGCATCGCCCAAAAGGGTCATTGCCGTCGGAACCTGTGCCCTGTCCGGCGGCCCTTTCGGGACCGGCTTCGCCTGCAGGGGAGGAATAGGGGAAACCGTTCCCGTAGACATCGAGGTACCGGGCTGTCCGCCGCCGCCCCTTGCTATTCTCCATGCCCTTCTCCTGGCTGCGGGAAAACGGACTCAGGCTGCGGGAAAGGGAGAACGATAACATGACACAAACAGGGAATCTCTTGCTGCTCTTTTTTTTACTGTGTGCTTTTGGCCTGTTTGTCGGGGCGATAACACCGGACAGGAAGAACCCTTTGTTTCTCTCCATCATCGCCGGCCTGGCCGCAATCGTCCTGTTTTGGCTTAGCGGGGCCCTCCTCATCTCCGGGAGGCCCTTTACGGCACATCTCTGGGATGTGGCACCATTCGGAAGGCTCACCATTGAGATCGACCGGTTGTCCTCCCTGTTCCTTTGCATAACAGGCCTGGTCTTTTTCCCTGTATCCATCTTTTCCGCCGGTTATCTCAAAAGATACCTTGGCATCTACAGTCTGAGGACCTTTTCCGTCTTTTATCACCTGCTTTTCGCCGCAATTGTGCTGACGCTTATCGCGGGAGATATCTTTTTCTTTTTTATCGGATGGGAGGCCATGTCCATCCTCTGTTATTTTCTGGTGAATTTTGAGCACGAACGGGAGAAAAATACCAGTGGAGGCCTGACCATGCTGTTAATGAGCGAAGCGGGGACCCTCGCGGCCCTGCTGGCCTTTCTGATCATTGCGGGGGCCACCGGAGGCATGACCTTTGCGGCCCTCCGCTCCGGTGCGGGCAGTCTGGGCACGGCTGCCTGCTGGGCCGTGTTTCTGCTTTCCTTTTTCGGATTCGGGGTGAAGGCCGGGCTGATGCCTGTGAACAGCTGGGTCCATCGGGCTTACCCCGCTGCGCCCACGAACATCTCGGCCCTCTTTGTAGTTGCCTCGAACCTTGGCCTATACGGCATGCTGAGAATAAATTGTGACATCCTCCCGATTACAAACGTAGGTCAAGGTCTTATTGTTCTGATCATCGGCACCCTGTCCGCACTGGCAGGCATCCTTTATGCCACGCCGGAAAATGATATGAAAAAAATGCTGGCACACAGTTCGGTTGAGAATATGGGCATCACAGCGGCCGGCCTCGGCGCAGGCTTCGTATTTTTCTCCACCGGCCATTCCATGCTCGCAGGCCTTGCTTTTATTGCAGCCCTCTACCACATGACAAACCACTCCGTTTATAAATCTCTCCTCTTTCTCGGCGCGGGAACCGTGGATTACCAGTTAGGCAGTCGGGATATGGACAAGATGGGCGGGCTGATCAAACGGATGCCATGGACGGCCTTTTTCTTCCTCGTGGGTGCTCTCTCCATCGCGGCCCTGCCCCCGTTCAATGGCTTTGTCAGTGAATGGCTTACCCTTCAGACCTTGCTCCAGTGTGCGGTACTCTCCTCGCGGGCAGTGAAAATTGTATTCGCCCTCTGCGGTGCGGGTCTGGCCCTGACCGCGGCCCTGGCCGTTACCTGCTTTGTAAAGGCCTTTGGTATGAATTTCCTGGGAAAGGCAAGAACCAGAGAGGCCGAGACGGTACATGAGGCGCGGCGGTCCATGACCATTCCCATGGGCATTCTGGCCATCGCATGTTTTCTCCTGGGCATCCTGCCCACCTATGTGATCCCCGTGATGGATCAGGTGGTGAGGCCCTATGTACACGAGAGCGCAACGGATCAGCTTGTGCCTCCGTTTTTCACGGTGGGAAAGGGAAATGCGGAGTTCCCGCAGGCCTTTGTCTCCGACTTTCACAAGCTGGGTGCCCAGGTCGGGCGCAGCATGCTTCCGGGTCGCGGCCTTGTGATCATGCACCGGGGCGGGAAGCGAAATCCGGTCATCTTTGCCATGTCCCCGTCTTATACCGTGGTGGCGCTGCTCTTGCTTTTCGGGGCGGCCTTCATAATCATACGTTTGCTGACCAGACACCGATCCATTTCCCGAAGACCTGCCTGGAGCGGAGGCGTCAGACGACTCCTTCCTGAAATGACCTACAGTGCCACCGGATTTTCCAATCCTGTTCGAGTCATTTTCAGCGGTATTTTCAGACCTATCCTGGTCCATGAAGGCCGGAAGACCATCCATTCTCATTTCCTGGATGCAATAAAAAGGGAGCAAAAAGAGCCGCACCTTCTGGACCGTCTGTTTGGAAGGCCCATCATTCTGGGTGGCCGATACCTGGCAAACCGATTGGGAGGTATGCACTCAGGCAAGGTAAATGCATATGCCGCATATGTGTTGGTGACCCTGCTGGTGGTCCTCCTTGTCCAGGCACTAGGATAGCAAAGCGGGCGCTCGGCGACAAATTTCGAGATGATCCGGAAAGAACTCGATGACGAATATTTTGCGAGTGTAGAAGATCATCTCTGTGCTTGGGGCTTGATCTCCGAAGACATTCAGATTATAAAGAATCAACCGGAATCGCGGTCAGGGAAAGCTGACCCTTTGAGATGAAATGCCCTGCGCCCCTTTCCGAATTCCGATGCCATATTCTGGAGCACATCGATTTTTCTTTGTCCTGACCTGTCGGGACAAAGAAAAAAGTATTGAACTTTGCGTCCTTTGCGCCTTTGCGGTAAGATCTTTTTCCATTCCGTTAATGACAAGGAGAAACAGCGATGTTGAAAGTGGAGATTCCCGGTTTCGGGCCGGCCAGACTGGAATACCTGGTTTCGGATTTTACGGGGACCCTTTCCGTGGGAGGGAAACTCCTGCCCGGTGTGGAGGAGGGGCTGAACCGGATAGCGGGGTTCATGAAGGTGCAGATACTCACGGCCGACACTTTCGGGGTGGCCAGAGAGGCCTTAAAAGGCGTGAACTGTAGCATCCAAATCCTCACGGGGGATTCTCATGATGTCCAGAAAGAGGCCTATGTGAATGAATTGGGGCCTGAAAACGTAGTGGCCCTGGGCAATGGAAACAACGACCGCCGCATGCTCAAGGCCGCCGGGGTGGGCATTGCGGTGAGCGAAGGGGAGGGCTGCGCTGTGGACGCCATTACGTCAGCGGATATCCTCGTGAATGGCGCCATGGACGCGTTGAACCTCCTCCTGAACACCAAGCGTTTGAAGGCCACCTTGAGATTCTGAGAAAAGGATGCATGAAAGGCCGGTCCATGAGTCCACGCTACAGATTTGATCGATTGGAGTTGGCCGGGTCCCTCGGTGATCTGGGGACCCTCCTCCCCATCGCCATCGGAATGATCCTCATCAACGGTCTCCACCCATCAGGACTTTTCTTTGTAGTGGGCCTGTATTTTATTCTTTCAGGGTTCTATTTCGGCGTGACCGTCCCGGTCCAGCCCATGAAGGTCATCGGGGCCTATGCCATTGCAACGGCGATGACCGCCGGCCAGATCCAGGCCTCCGGCCTCCTCATCGGCCTGTTCCTCCTGATCCTCGGCCTGACAGGGGCCATCACGTTCATAGGAAAATACATCCCCAGGCCCGTGGTGAGAGGCGTACAGCTCTCCACGGGTACGCTTCTCATGGCCCAGGGCGTGCGGTTCATCATGGGCACCTCCCGGTTCCAGGCCCTCCGGCACGCGGCCGAGCCCTTTCTCACGTTCCAGTCCCTGGGCCCCCTCCCGGTCGGTATCCTGATCGGGGTGGCGGGGAGCGTCGTGACGCTTCTCCTCCTGGAAAACAGGCGGTTCCCCGCAGGCCTCCTCATCGTCCTGGCAGGTTTCGGCCTGGGAGCGGCTTTCGGGACCCACGAAGGATTCGGGGATCTGCGGATCGGCATCAACCTGCCCGCGATCCTCCCTTTCGGAATCCCGGGTGGCGCCGACTTCACCTTTGCCCTCCTGGCACTGGTACTCCCCCAGATCCCCATGACCCTGGGGAACGCGGTGGTGGCCTATGCGGATCTTTCAAAAGAATATTTCGGAGAGGAGTCCCGGAAGGTCACCTACCGGGCCTCGTGCATCAGCATGGGGTTGGCCAATCTCCTGAGCGCTCTTGTGGGAGGAATGCCCCTCTGCCACGGTGCCGGGGGACTTGCCGCCCATTACCGGTTCGGTGCCCGAACCGCCGGTTCCAACATGGTGATCGGGCTCCTCTTTCTGGCCCTGGCCGTCCTGTTCGGGACCCATTCCCTCGCCATCGTCTATCTCATCCCCATGTCCATCCTGGGGGTCCTCCTCCTCTTTGCCGGAAGCCAGTTGGCGCTCACCGTCATCGATATCAGGGAGCGGAAGGACCTCTTTGTGGTCCTGGTGATGCTGGGCATCACCCTCGCCTCCAATCTCGCGGCGGGGTTTATTGTGGGTATCGGCGTGGCCTATGCCCTGAAATCAGAGCGGTTGAATGTTTGATGTTCATACGGAAGAAGTTCCCCTTCTAAACCTGCAGCTCGAACGGAGGTTTTCTACATGGAATTCAAGGTCATGTTCACCACCTTCGGAATGATCTTCCTGGCTGAACTGGGCGACAAGACCCAACTGGCAACCCTGGCCTTTGCGGCGGAGAGCAAGTCACGACTGGCCGTCTTCCTGGGCTCCGCCGGGGCACTGATCCTCACGTCCCTGCTGGCTGTCGTCTTCGGATCCTTCATCAACCGCTTTGTGCCGGCCAGCTATATAAGGATCGGGGCAGGGGCGCTCTTTGTCATCCTGGGCGGTTGGATGCTCGTCTTTGCGGGGAAATAGAGGTGGTCATTTATCATGGGGAGCACAGCGACAATCTTATGGGCTATGTTTTTTGGTGCGATTGGTCTGGGGTTTTTCACCTATGGGAAAAGGCAACGAAAAATGGTCCCTCTATTTTGCGGGGTGGCGCTCTTCGTATTTCCCTATTTCATCTCAAACGTATACATTATGGTGCTCATTGGGTTTGGTATTGTTGTTTTGCCCTATTTTATACGGGTATGAATAAATCGGATGCCTTGGAGGCGCAAGATGCCGGATAGAGATAAGACCAAAGAACAACTCATCAGTGAACTGGGAGAACTGCGCCATCGGATAGTTGAAATGGAGACATTGGAAATCGAGGGCAAGCGGTCGGAAGAGGAAATCAAAAAACGACAAAAATACCTGGAAGCTGTGCTACATGCGGCCCTTGATGCAATTGTAACCCTTGATGCTTCCCACCACATTCTTGAGTGGAATCCGGGAGCCGAGCAGATTTTCGGGTACTCCCGGGATGAGGCGGTTGGGAGGAGCCTCGATGATCTGGTCAGTCGCCCTGATGTGGTGGATGAGGCAAAAGCCATTACCAAAAAAGTGCTGTCAGGACAGCATCTTGTTCCCTTAGAAACGGTCCGCTACCGAAAGGACGGCACACCTGTAAATGTTATTGTGGCAAGTTCTCCCATCCAGATTGAAGGGGAGTTACATGGAGCTGTCGGTGTTTACACTGACATCACGGATCGCAAACGGGCGGAAGAAGCCCTGCGAGTAAGTGAAGAGAAGTTCAGACTCACATTTGAAAGCGTCCCGGACGCCGTTACCATATCAAGGATAGAAGATGGCCGCTACCTTTCTGTGAATAATGGTTTTTGCCGCATTACGGGATATTCAAAAGAAGAGGCCACTGGGAAGACAGCGTTTGAGCTGGGCCTGTATGTCAACCCGGCTGATAGAGAAAGACTGCTGGCCAATCTTCAAGACAAAGGCATGGTTGACGGATTCGAAGTGCAATATCGGATGAAGGACGAACGTGTCCTTGATACCCTGCTGTCGGGAAAGATTTTCAGGTACGAGAAGAAAGACTGCCTGGTTGCAGTCGTGAAAGATGTCACTCAATTTAAAGGGACTCAGGAAGAGCTTCGGCGGTCTGAAAAACGTTACAGGGACCTCTTCAATTCCGTGTCAGACCTGATTTATACCCAGGACCTCGAAGGCCATTTTCTCTCTGCCAACAGGGCCATGACCGAAATATTCGGCTATGAACCTGAGGAGTTTATCGGTCACAAGACGACGGATTTCATGAAGCCCGAACTCAGGCCACTCTTTTATACCGAGTACATAGAGAAAATTAAGAAACAAGGTCACAACGAGGGCGTGACGAGTTATTTTGCAAGAGACGGCCGCAAAACCTACCTCGAGTATCGCAGCAGGCTGATAAAGCCGGGAACAGGTGAACCCTATATCACCGGCATCGGACGTGATGTGACCGAACGGATTCTGGCCGAAAAGGAAATCAAGAAACTGAATAAGCAGATGCTCCAGGCCCAGAAGATGGAGGCCGTGGGGACGCTTGCAGGAGGTATTGCACACGATTTCAACAACCTGCTTCAGGGGATTCTTGGTTTTACGCAGATGCTTCTCATGGAAAAGGACGGAAACGATCCTGATACCGCAAAGCTTGAGCAGATAGAAAAGGCCGCTCATAGGGCAAGCGAGCTTACCCAGCAGCTTCTCGCATTCAGCCGCAAGGTGGAAAGTAATCTAAGGCCAGTGGACCTCAACCAGGAACTGGAGCAGGTCCGGAACCTCCTCGAAAGAACCATCCCTAAGATGATCGCAATAGAACTCCACCTGGAAGACCATTTGAATGTCATCCGTGCCGATCCCGCACAGTTGGAACAGGTCATCATGAACTTTGGCGTCAATGCAAGAGACGCCATGCCGGATAGTGGAAAACTGGTTTTCGAGACGGAGAATGTAACCCTGGATGAGGAATACTGCAAGGCACACCTGGGGGCAAGGCCGGGCAGGTATGTTCTCCTCAGTATCTCGGACACAGGCCAGGGCATGGACAAGGAGACGCTGGAGCATATATTCGAACCCTTTTTCACCACCAAGGGCGTAGGAAGCGGGACCGGTCTGGGCCTGGCCATGGTCTACGGCATCATTAAGAGCCACGGTGGTTACATCATGTGTTACAGTGAGCCTGGAGAAGGGACCACCTTTAAAATATACTTGCCGGTCATGGAAGGAGATCCGGTACGGAATGAAACCGAGACGAACCGTAATGCAGCAGTGCCTGAAGGAGGCAGCGAGACCATCTTACTGGTCGATGATGAGGAAATCCTGCGGGATATCGGGAAAGACATCCTGGAGAAATTCGGTTATACCGTTCTTCTTGCGGCTGACGGTGAGAGCGCCCTTGAACTGTACCGTGAGAACCCGGAGGATATTTCCCTGGTCATCCTGGATATTGTGATGCCGGGCATGGGAGGGAAGAAGTGTCTTGAAGAAATCCTGAAAATGAATCCTCAGGCAAAGGTGGTGATGGCCAGCGGGTATTCCATAAACGGGCGAGTAAAGGAAGTTCTTGACGGTGGGGCAAGGGCCTTTATCAAGAAGCCGTACGAGCTTAAGCAGATGCTTGCGGAAGTGAGAAAGGTACTGGACGGGTAGAGTCAAGAAATCGTTAAGGAGGGTATATATGGGAGATGGCATCAAATCAATAAAGGCAGCCGTTGTGCAGGCTGCGCCTGTTCTTTTCGACAAAGCCCTGTCAGTGGAAAAGGCCTGTCACCTGATCCGGGAGGCAGGGAGCAAGGGCAGCAGAGTGGTCCTCCTTCCCGAGGCCTTTATCCCGGCGTATCCCAGGGGATTGAGCTTCGGCATGGTGGTAGGCAGCCGGAGTGAGGCGGGCCGTTCCCTGTGGAAACGGTACTGGGAGAACGCCGTTGAAATTCCCGGTCCAGAGGTGGAGACCCTCGGCGAGGCGGCGAAAGAAGCCGGTGTCTACCTGGCCATCGGCGTCATAGAGCGGGACGGGGAGTACAGCCGCGGAACCCTGTACTGTTCATTGCTCTACTTTGACCTTGAAGGCAGATTGATGGGTAAACACAGAAAGCTGAAACCCACCGGAGCCGAGCGCTTGATCTGGGGAGAGGGGGACGGGAGCACCATGCCCGTCTTTTCAACGGACGTCGGGAAGATCGGCGGCCTCATCTGCTGGGAGAACTACATGCCCCTTGCCCGCATGGCCATGTACGGCAAAGGCGTTGAGATTTACCTGGCGCCCACAGCAGACTCCCGTAAGACGTGGCAGTCCACGATGCAGCATATCGCCTGCGAGGGGCGGTGTTTTGTGCTGGGCTGCAACCAGTTTGTCACAAAGGACATGTACCCGGCCGATCTGGAGACCCTGGAAGAGCTGGATAACCAGCCTGAAGCCATGTGCCGGGGCGGAAGCGTTATTGTATCGCCGTTCGGGGAAGTCCTGGCAGGGCCGCTCTATGATAAAGAGGGAATCCTGTACGCGGACCTGGACTTTTCTGAAATCGCAAAAGCGAAACTGGACTTTGATGTGGTGGGCCACTACGCAAGACCGGATATCTTCCGTCTTTCCGTGAACAGTGAACCCCTCCCACCCGTGACCTATGAGCGGAACCGAACCTGACAATCTTTTTCAGGCTTGATTTTCACCGCAAAGACGCAAAGATCGCAGAGGACGAAAAAACCAAAATTACCCCACTCTTTTCCCCCCTTCACGTATCATCCTATTTTACGGTTCCCTGATAGGTTCCCGCTTTCTTCAGAGCATCCGCCATTTCTTCAATAGTAATTATCGAGGCGTCATAATAGACGGTGTTGATCTCCTTGAAGTTATGAAATCCCTTGTCAATCCGCTTTACCCCTTCCAACCCCTCCAGGGCGGCTTCACCCACATCGTATCACTGAACGTAGAAAACCGCGGTGGATAATTGCGGATTCTCAGCATGAGATGACCTGTAACCATCAACCAGGGGCAACATTATCAGGACAAGTACCGGCAAGAATAGCACACTGAATCTTTCTATGATCTTCACTGTATTGTCCTTCTTAAAATGACCTCAAAGCAGTGACGACACCAAATTATGATTTATGTGCAGTGACTCTGGATACATATTTCACCCAATCACCACCATAATAGTCTTCCGCCACAACCCGTAAGGGAAATCCGTGTTTTTTCGGCAATACACTGCCATTCACACTGTAGGCCAAAAACACCTTGCATGAGAGGATATCCTCTATTGGAAATCGCTCGGTTTTTTCGTAGGTTCCATCCGGGCCGCTGAAAGATACATGCGTTACACCCGTGATCATCCGGGCCTTTTCCAGCAACTTGGCAACGGAAACACCTTTCCAGCGAGCATGGTAGGCAAAAAAACCCGGACAGATCAAAAGAACCTTTTTTTCAATCGGCGGCATTTTAACAAGTTCACCATAGGTGAGTCTCAGGGGGTGCTGAACATGGCCGCCTATTTCAAGCTTCCAATCATTTAGATTAACCTGGTAATCATCCAATCCCATGGTCCCGAAAGCTTCCACAGGAGTCACATCCAGATTCCGTGTGTCCAAATCGGCGGGGTTTTTATCGACCAGGGTGCCCATCCGAGTTCCTTTCGGCAGGATCATTTTCTTTACCCTTGCAAAAACAACTCCCACCCCTCTGGCGATGGGACTCAATGCGAGCCCCAGGCCACCTAAGAATCCCAATATCATTTTAATAAATCGGCGTCGATTATGCATTATTGACCTCTTTCTGCATCAGTTTTTTGTCCCCTTGCTTTGAAAAGATTTCAACGACAGCTTGACAATTCATCGAATGTCATCCGGCCTCATTTCTCATTCATTCCAGCTGCCCGGTCTCCGGAAAACAGCTTCAAATACTCGCCGTAGCCTTCCTTTTCCAGATCCTCTTTGGGAATGAACCGGAGGGCCGCAGAATTCATGCAGTACCTGAGCCCGGTGGGGGGCGGACCGTCGTTGAAGACATGCCCGAGGTGCGAATCTCCATGCTTGCTCCTGACCTCGGTGCGGGACGTGAATAGACTCCGGTCTTCCTTTTCCACGATGTTAGCCGGTACAAGGGGTCTGGTGAAACTGGGCCAGCCGGTTCCCGACTTAAACTTGTCACGGGAACTGAAAAGAGGCTCGCCTGAAACAACGTCCACGTAGATGCCCTCCCTTTTATTGTTCCAGTATTTATTTTTGAAAGGCGGCTCGGTTCCCTCTTTCTGCGTCACTTTATACTGTAGCGGCGTCAGCTTTTTCCGCAGCACGTCGTCGGCGGGTTTCATATATTTCGACCCGGCGGTATCCTCAGTCATCTTTTCCTTTTCATCGCCCCAGACCTTCTTCAGGAACTGATCACGACCGGAATGCCAGCGATAGAATTTGTACCGGACGGGATTCTTTTTGTAATAGTCCTGATGGTAATCCTCCGCCTTGTAGAATTTGGTAAATGGGACGATCTCTGTTACAATTGGCTTATGGAAACGGCCGGATTTCTCGAGCGCCGCCTTCGACGCTTCCGCCAACCGCTTTTGCTCTTCATTGTGATAGAAGATAACGCTCCGGTATTGCGACCCCCTGTCCACGAACTGCCCACCCGCGTCGGTCGGATCCACGTGACGCCAGAAATAATCCAGCAGCTCTTTGTAGGAGACCTTGTTGGGATCATAAATCACCTGCACCGCTTCCACATGTCCCGTCCCTCCGGCCGAGACCTCCTCATAGGTGGGGTTCATCTTGTGCCCGCCGGTATAGCCGGATATGGCCTCAACCACACCGGGGACCTTTTCAAAGTCCGACTCCGTACACCAGAAACAACCACCTGCAAACGTGGCAATGGCATGGCCGCCCATCTTCTCTTCCATGGCCGACTCGCTTTGCTGGCTTGCCATCGTGTTTCGATTCCGGAAGTGGAGGCCGACTGCAAGGGCCCCAGCCAGAATCAATATCGTAATCAGTACGCTCGATCTCATATCAATCACCTCCCTTTTAAAGTTGAAAGGTTCTTCGTCCTTGAACCGGTCGGAAAACCGGTTGCCGGCGACTTCCCTTTTTTCTTCGCTTTGATTTCAAGATAAACACACCGCATGGAAAATGAATCACGAAAGTATAACATTTTGGTCACAATTGGGATTTCGGGAGAAAAGTGCGGTCGATTCTTGCTTTTTGGCGGATATTCTGCAATTATTTCCTAAATTTTTCACTAAACTCGGAGACCGGCCATGCCGCGCAAGATCCTGATCATCGAAGACAATCAAGACCTGGCCCACCTCCTGGAGATCCATTTGGGGGACCTTTCCCATGAGGTGGATCTCGCATTCGACGGCCATGAAGGCCTGGCCAAAGCGGAATCCGGTTCCTATGACCTGGTAATCCTCGACCTGATGCTGCCGGGCTTGGACGGCCTGGAGATCTGCCGCCGAATTCGGAACCGACCGGCCTACACCCCCATCCTGATGCTCACATCCAAATCTTCGGAAACGGACCGGGTGGTGGGCCTGGAAATGGGTGCGGACGACTACGTGACCAAACCCTTCAGCGTCAGGGAACTCATGGCAAGGGTAAAGGCCATCTTCCGCCGCACAGAGGCGCTGGAATCCGGGCCGCCGGGCCGGGAGCCGTCTCCGTTGAACGTAAAGGAGCTTTCCATCGATCCGGAAAGGCGGCGGGTCACCCTGGAGGGCAAGGATATCGATCTGACGGCAAAGGAGTTCGACCTGCTTTACCACTTCGCACTGCATCCCGGGATCGTCTTCACGCGGTCCCAACTGCTTGACCAGGTCTGGGGATACGGCCACGATGGGTACGAGCACACGGTCAATTCCCATATCAATCGCCTGCGGGCCAAGATTGAAGAAGACCCGGCACATCCCCGCTACATCCTGACCGTCTGGGGTGTTGGCTACAAGTTTGTCGATCCCGGGGAAGAGAAGAGAGCGTAATGTTCAGATCCCTCTATTCAAGACTTGCCGCCGTGTTGACGGTGTTGTTTTTCCTCGTGGGGCTCTCGGTCGTCGCGGTACTGGTTTTTTCCATGGGAATGTATCAGCAGGAGGTGAACCAGAAGCTGAACAGCCGGTTGGCGCAGCAGATTGTGGCCGAAGAGATCCCGGTGGAGAAAAACCGTGTGAACGAGGGGGCCCTCAAGGCGGTATTTCACAAGCTTATGGTCATCAATCCGAGCATTGAGATCTACCTCCTCGACCCTGAAGGAAACATCCTGGCCTATTCGGCGCCCCGGGAGAAGATCAAACAGAAGACCGTCGATCTGGGCCCCATCATCAAATGGATCAATGGGGACATGTCCACACCCCTGAAAGGCGACGATCCCCGCCACCCGGGCGAGAGAAAGGCCTTTTCCGCAGCCCGGATTCCTGCCAAAGGCGCCCTGGAAGGCTATCTTTACGTTATTCTCGAGGGGGAGCTTTACGAAGGCGTGGCGCAGAAACTGATGGGAAGCTACATCCTCCGGTTGAGCGCCGGATTGGCCGGCGCAAGCCTTTTGTTTGCATTCATCGCAGGGTTGATTCTCTTTTTTGTGTTGACCGGCAAGCTCAGGCGGCTGGCGGGCGTCATGGACGCCTTCAGAAAAGGGGACGACTTCAGAAAGATCGGCCTGCGCGTGAAAAAGGGTGTGCACCATCTCAACGAGATAGACCGGCTCGGGGCGGCCTTCATGGAAATGGCCGAACGGATCGAAGATCAGATCGGGCAGCTGCAAAACTCGGACGCCTTGCGCCGGGAACTGATCGCCAATGTCTCCCACGACCTGCGAACGCCCCTGGCGAACCTCCAGGGCTACATCGAAACCCTTCTCATGAAGGAAGAGGGATTAACCGGGGAGGAGAGACGCCAATATCTTGAAACAGCCGCCAGGCATTGTGAAAGGCTGACCAGACTGGTGAATGAGCTTCTGGAGCTGGCAAGGCTCGAGTCATTTGATGAGACCCGAATAGAGCGGGAGCCTTTCAACCTGGGCGAGCTTGTCCAGGATGTGACGCGCAAATTTCAACTGGCGGCCGGAGAAAAAGGGATCCAGATCACCACCAACATCCAGGAGCAGCTCCCATTTGTGAATGGAGACATCGGTCTGATCGAGCGGGCCCTCGAAAATCTCCTGGAAAACGCCGTGCACTACACCCCGGAGGGCGGCTCCGTCAGCCTCCTGATGAAACCGGAGGACCAGAACATCACCGTTGAAGTGCGCGACACGGGCCCCGGCATTCCTGAAGAAGAGATCCCCCAGGTCTTTAATCGCTTCTATCAGACGGAAAAGAGCAGGAAGGAGGCGGGAGGCCATTCCGGCCTCGGGCTTGCCATAACCAAGAGAATCATTGAACTCCACAACCGATCCATCCAGGTGAGCGGCGCACCGGGAAAAGGGACAAGCTT
>Ga0307417_10000137_pt1 | contig 31350 bp, 31 predicted proteins | sample SalMarWE160210MG_2_FD_202514 | JGI IMG/M metagenome (GOLD analysis project Ga0307417, IMG submission 202514) | Salt marsh sediment microbial communities from the Plum Island Ecosystem LTER, Massachusetts, United States - WE1602-10 | ecosystem: Environmental > Aquatic > Marine > Intertidal zone... | reverse complement strand
GCCCGGCGGCACGCCGTCCGCCACCACCTCGATCACCGCGCCGCAGGAGGAGCCGGCCTTGCGCACGCCGTCGAGGTATTCCTCGAAGAACTTTGCTTGTTTGGCGTCCGGGCAGAAAAACGGGTTGTTGCCGATCTCGTTCCAGTCCCAGCGCGCGCGATCGATCTTGTGCGGACCCATCTGGATGAGCGCGGCGCGCACGTTCAAGCCGGGCACGATCTTACGGGCGATGGCGCCGGCGGCGACGCGCGCCGCGGTCTCGCGCGCCGAGGCGCGCCCGCCGCCGCGATAATCGGTGATGCCGTATTTGACGTCGTAGGTGTAGCCGGCATGGCCCGGCCGGTATTTATCCTTGATCTCGGAATAATCGCGCGAGCGCTGATCGACGTTCTCGATCATGAGCATGATCGGCGTGCCGGTGGTGACCTGCTCACCCGTTTTCTCGTCGGTGAACACGCCGGACATGATCTTTACGGCGTCCGGTTCCCGGCGCTGGGTGGTGAAGCGCGACTGGCCCGGCCGGCGCTTGTCGAGATACTGCTGGATGTTGGCGACGGTGAGCGGAATGCGCGGCGGGCAGCCGTCGACCACGCAGCCGATCGCCACCCCATGGCTTTCGCCGAAGCTGGTGAAGCGGAAAATATGGCCGAAGGTGTTGAACGACATGGCTATTTATCACTGTGCGCAAAGGTTGGTACCGCGCGGCTCCGCGGGGGTCAAATAAGCAGCGCGAAAGTGCCTAACGCGGCGGAAATGCCGGGCTTTGCCCCGCGCCGGCTCAGGCGTAGCGCGTCAGCTGCCCGCCCTCGAACACATAGACCTCGCCTTGCGCGATATCGACGAGCGGGGCGGCGGCCGGCCTGGCGATGCCGAGCACCGCCATCAACCCGCGCGCGGTGCCGCCATGGGCGGTGACGACCGTGTCCTGGCTCAAAGCCTCGTACCAGGCACGCATGCGCGCGGCGACCGTCTCGTAGCTTTCGCCACCCGGCGGCTGGAAATGCCATTTGTCGTGCTCGCGTGCGGCGAGCAGTTCCGAATCGCGCCCCCGCAATTGGGCAAGCGTAAAGCCCTCCCATCGCCCGAAGCATATCTCTATCAGCCGTGACTCGATGCGGTAGCCTTGCGCGCCCAGGCCAAGCGCCGGGCGCGCCAATTCCATGGTCTCGCGCGCGCGGCCCAGCGGGCTCGATGCGTAGTCGAGCGCGGCGGCATCGACACCCTGCTTGTCGAACAGGTTGCGCAGGATCTCGCCGCAATGGGCGGCTTGCGCGCGCCCGCGCGCGTTGAGCGGAATGTCCTGATGGCCCTGCAGGCGGCGTTCGACGTTCCAGTCGGTCTCGCCGTGGCGGATGTAATAGATGGTGGGCGGCGGCATAGCGCGCCCGCTAGTCATCCTTGCCGACCGTGATGTCCGGTGCGTCGGGATTCTTGATACCGACGATGTGATAGCCGGCGTCGACGTGGTGGATTTCCCCGGTCACACCACTCGACATGTCGGAGAGGAAATAGACCCCGGTTTTGCCGATGTCCTCCAGCGTCACGTTACGCCGCAGTGGCGTGTTGTATTCGTTCCACTTCAAGATGTAGCGGAAATCGCCGATGCCGGAGGCGGCCAGCGTCCTAATCGGACCGGAAGAGATGGCGTTGACGCGAATGTTTTTGATGCCGAGATCGGCGGCGAGATAGCGTACAGAAGATTCCAACGCCGCCTTGGCCAGCCCCATGACGTTATAGTGCGGCATCCATTTCTCAGCGCCGTAATAAGTGAGTGTGAGCATCGAGCCGCCATTGGTCATCAGTTTTTCGGCGCGCTGGGCGACGGCCGTGAACGAGTAGCAGCTCACCTGCATGGTCTTGGTGAAATTATCCAGCGTGGTATCGACGTAGCGGCCGTCGAGTTGGTCCCTGTCCGAATAGGCAATGGCGTGCACCAGAAAATCGAGCGAGCCCCAGGCCGACTGCACCGCGGCGAACACCGCGTCCATGGAGGCCGGATCGGTAACGTCACAATGACCGGCCACCAGGCCGCCCACTTCCTCGGCCAGCGGCTCGACGCGCTTCTTGATTGCATCGCCTTGGTAGGTGAAGGCGATCTCGGCGCCCTGGTCGCGGCAGGCGCGCGCGATGCCCCAGGCGATCGAGCGGTTATTGGCCACGCCCATGATCAGGCCGCGTTTGCCGCGCATCAGACCTGAGATTTCCGGCATAAGCTTTCCTGGCTTGGCCGGGTGAGCGCCGGCTGCTCCCCTATGGCATAGGGTCTTTAGGCCATCAAGCAAACGGATCAGGCGGAGAGTTTCGTCTGTTAATTCCAATCGTTTCAGGGAATACGATTGGTTTCGAGGGGTTATTTCAATCGGTTGAACGAGGAGGGCCGGCTTGGCCACGTTCCAGCAGAAGGTTGAGGCGGCGATCCCGGCGCTGCGCCGCTATGCCCGGGCGCTGACGCGCGATGCCGACATCGCCGACGATCTGGTCCAGGACACGCTGGTGCGGGCGCTGCGCTCGGAACACCTGTTCCAGGGCGAGGAGATCCGCAGTTGGCTGTACACGATCCTGACCAACCTCAACCGCAACCGGCTGCGCTCGCTGGCGCGCCGTCCGATGCTGACATCGCTTGAGGACAACGACGCGCCCGATCTCGCGGGGCCGGAAGCCGGCGGCCGCGACATCGAGCGCGCGCTCGCGCTGCTGGTGGAGGAGCAGCGCGCGGCGCTGCTGCTGGTGGTGCTGGAGGGCCTCAGCTATCGCGAGGTCGCCGAGGTGCAAGGCGTGCCGATCGGCACCGTGATGTCGCGTCTGGCGCGCGCGCGCGTCCAGATCAAAACCTATCTCGAAGGCGGGCGCCCGGCGCTGCGCCGCGTGAAATGAAAGACAAGGTGAAGCCATGACGACGCAAGATTCACCCGTGACCGAGGACGAGCTGCACGCCTATGTCGACGGCGAATTGCCGGTTGACCGCAAGGAAGCCGTCGCCGCCTGGCTGACCGCCCATCCCGCTGAAGCCGCGACGGTCGCCGCGTGGCGGGCGCAGGCCGAGGCTATCGCTGCGCGCTACGGCGCGGTCGCTGGCGAGCCGGTGCCGGAGCGGCTCAAGCTCGACCAGATCATGCGGCAGGGCCGCCCGCGCCGTTCGCTGGCCGCGCTCGCCGCCGTCGCCGCCATTGTGGCCTTCGTCGTCGGCGGCGCCGCCGGCTGGATGGCGCGCGGCGCATCCGCGGCCGCACCCAGCAGTTCCGGCTCGATCACCGCAGACGCGCTGGAGGCGCACAAGCTCTATGTGGTCGAAGTCCGTCACCCGGTGGAAGTGCCGGGCAGCGAGCGCGCGCACATGACGGCATGGCTGTCGAAGCGGCTCGGCTATGCGCAGCGCATTCCCGACCTGCAATCGATCGGCCTCAAACTGGTCGGCGGAAGGCTGCTGCCGGGCCCGACCGGCGCCGCCGCGCTTTACATGTACGAGGGGCCGTCGGGCGAGCGCTTCACACTCTATTGCGCCAAGGCGGCGGAACCGGAAAGCGCGCTGCGCTTCAAGGCCGGTCGGCAATTCGCAGCCTTCACCTGGATCGACGACAAGGCCGGCTATGTGGTGAGCGGGCCGGACAACCGCGACCGGCTCGAGAAGGTCACCAAGAAGATCTACGAGCAGGTGGACAAAAGCGGCGCGCGCAAGTCCTGATCACTCCATGTCCGCGCGCGGGTCGTAGGGCTTATTGTCGCGCCATTTCTTCATCAGCTCATTGAAGGCTTCGTCGGAGCCTTCTGGCAACACGATGCGCACGGTGGCGAGCAGGTCGCCGGTGCCGCTCTTGGCTTTCAGCCCCTTACCCTTGAGGCGGAAAGTGCGGCCCGAATTGGTGCCGGCCGGGATTGCCAGCTCCACCGCGCCGTCGAGCGTCGGCACCCGCACCTTAGCCCCGAGCGCCGCTTCATAAAGCGTGATCGGCAGGTCGAGCCGCAGATCTGAACCGTCCGGCTTGAACAGCGGATGCGGTGCGACATTGACCGTGATCAGCGCGTCGCCGGCCTTGCCGGTGGCGCTCGGCCAGCCCTGGCCTTTGAGCCTGATCTGCTGGCCGCTCAACATGCCGGCGGGAATCTTGACCTCGACGTCTTTTCCCGTGGGCAGATGCACGCGTGCCTTGGTGCCCTTGGCCGCGTCCGGCAGGCCGATGGTGAGCGAGGCGTGCAGGTCCTGGCCGGTCGCGGGCGCGCCGAAATCCTCCTGCGCGAACTGCGGGCCGCGGCCGCCGCGCGCCGCGCCGCCGAACATGTCGCGCAAGATGTCCTCGAAGCCGCCGCCGCGGGATCCGCCGGCGCCGCCCGCGCGCTGAAAACCGTCGGGTCCAAAGCTGAAGCTCTCGAAATGCGCGCCGCCCGGCCCGCTGCGGAAGCCGCCGCCGGGCTGCGCGCCGAAGCCCTCGTAGCCCTGGAAACGCGGCTTGCCCTCGGCGTCGATCTCGCCGCGGTCGAAGGCCTTGCGCTTCTCATCGTCGCCGACGATCTCGTAGGCGGCGTTGAGCTCGGCGAAGCGCGAGGCGGCCTTGGGATCGTGCTTGTTGGCGTCGGGATGCAGCTTCTTGGCTTGCCGCCGGAAGGCGCTCTTGATCTCGGCCTCGCTCGCACCCTTCGATACCCCCAGAACCTGGTAGGGGTCGCGCATCCTTTAGTTCTCCGTGAAAATCCCCTGCCCGCCGGCCGAACGCCGGCGACTCAAGCCTTAAATGTGGGGTCCAAACCGCCCGGATGCAACGCGCGACCGGCTAGAGGCGGAAGTTCAGGAGCGTTTCCAGGGCTTGAGGCTGCGCACTTCCCAAGAGCCCTTGCCCTGCTTGCAGGCTTCGCCCTGCATCCAGGCCTCGGCGTCGCCGTTGACATAGCTCGCCAGGAAATCCCGGCAGGTGCGGCCGTCCTGGGTGTAGCCCGAGGCGATCGGCGTGACGGTGCCGCGCGCGCCGCTGCGCGGATTTTCCCACGGCAGACTGGCGTCCTTCCTGCCGCGCCGGAGCACCTCGCTGACGGCGGCGCGGGCGTAAACCAAATCGTCGTCGGGCGGCAGTTTGCTCGCTTCCTTGGTTCCGGGCGGCGGCGTGATTGAGGCGGTGGTGTCGGTCTTGTTGCCGCCAAAGAAGGAATCGAGCTGGTAGGAAAGGCTGCAGCCGCCGCCGGCCAGCGCCAAAATCAGTACCGCTGCTGCCGCCGGGCCGCGCCATAGGCGAGCGGGCGCACATCCTCTATATAGGCGGCAACGACGACCAACTACACCGGCCACGCGAGCGCTCCGAGAAATGTCCGATACGGTGCCGATTGAACACCCAACCTGGTTAACGAGTGGTGATTTCACCGCCGCGGACGACCCATTGCGGCTGTTTGCCGCCTGGCTGGAGAATGCCACCACCTCGGAACCGCGCGATCCGACCGCCATGACGCTGGCGACGGTCGACGCCGACGGGCTACCGAATGCCCGGATGGTGCTGCTGAAGGGCGCCGATGAGCGGGGTTTCGTCTTCTACACCAACATGGACAGCCCAAAGGGCCGTGAGCTCACCGTCCAACCCGCCGCGGCGCTGGTATTTCATTGGAAATCGACCAACCGGCAGGTGCGCGTGCGCGGACCGGTGGAGCGCGTCAGCGACGCGGAAGCCGATGCCTATTTCGCCAGCCGGCCCAAGCAGGCGCAGATCGGCGCCTGGGCGAGCAAGCAGTCATCGCCGCTGGAAAGCCGGCCCGTCTTCGAGCAGGCGGTCGCGCGCTACGCCGCAAAATACGCCGTCGGTGAGGTGCCGCGGCCGCCTTATTGGTCCGGCTACCGGATCATACCGCGCTCAATCGAATTCTGGCAGGAGCGGCCGTTCCGCCTGCATGATCGCATCGAATTCAAGCGGCCGCAGCCGGGCGCGCCCTGGAGCAAGACGCGGCTGTTTCCGTGAGCTAGCATCAGCCTATGCCCAATTCACAAAGCAATCAGCCGCGCCGCACGCTGCTCCTCACCGGAGCGAGCCGCGGCATCGGACATGCGACCGTCAAGCGCTTCTCGGCCGCCGGCTGGCGGGTAATCACCTGCTCGCGCCACCCGTTCCCGGAGAATTGCCCGTGGGACGCAGGACCCGAGGACCACATCCAGGTCGATCTCGCCGACGAGGCCAAGACCCTGGAGGCGGTCGAGGAAATCAAGAGCCGTCTGGACAGCAACGAGCTGCACGCGCTGGTCAACAACGCCGCCATCTCGCCCAAGGCCGAGGGCGGCAAGCGCATGGGCACGCTCGATACCGCCATCGAGGTCTGGCACCAAGTGTTCCAGGTCAACTTCTTCGGGCCGATCATGCTGGCGCGCGGGCTGTTGGAGCAACTCAAAGCCGCCAAGGGCTCGGTGGTGAACGTGACGTCCATTGCCGGTTCGCACGTGCACCCGTTCGCGGGCTCGGCCTACGCCACCTCGAAGGCGGCGCTCGCCTCGCTGACGCGCGAGATGGCCTTCGACTTCGGCCGCCTCGGCATAAGGGTCAATGCGATCGCGCCGGGCGAAATCGACACGCCGATCCTGTCGCCCGGCACCGACAAGATCGTCGAGCAGATCCCACTACACCGGCTCGGCACGCCCGACGAGGTGGCCAAGATCATCTACGTGCTGTGCACGGACACGAGCAGTTATGTGAACGGCGCCGAGATCCACATCAACGGCGGGCAGCATGTGTGAGGGCGGACGACACGCTCAGCTCACAACCACTTCCGCCATTTGAAATACATGTAGGGCAGCACCGCGGCGACCACCATCACCAAGATCGCCAGCGGATAGCCGAAGTGCCAGTCGAGCTCCGGCATGTGCTTAAAGTTCATGCCGTAGACCGAGGCGATCAGCGTCGGCGGCATCAGCACCACCGCGGCCACCGAGAAGATCTTGATGATGTTGTTCTGCTGGATGTTGACCACGCCCAGCATGGCGTCGAGCAGGAAGGTGATCTTGTTGGTGAGGTAGCTGGCGTGGTCGGTGAGCGAGACCACGTCGCGCTGCATCGACTGCAATTGCGTGCGCGTGTCCTTGGGCCACTTCATGCCTTCCGCCTCGTTGGCGAGGAACAACAGCAAGCGGCCGATCGAGACCAGGCTCTCGCGCACTTTCGACGTCAGGTCGCCCTTGCGGCCGAGTGCCTTGAGCACGTCGTTGTAGGACGGCGGCCCCATCTTCTCGTCCGGCTCGAAGATCGTATGCGAGATCTGGTCGACCTCGCCACCGATGCGCTCCTGGATGTCGGCGGCGCGATCGATCACGGCGTCGAGCAGATCCATCAGCACGCTGTCGCCCGAGATCTTTGGCGGGCAAAGCCGGGCCAATTTGTGCTCGACGATGGCGAACGGGCGCGGCTCGTCGTAGCGAACGGTGACCAGGCGGTGAGCGGCCAGGATGAAGGTCACCGGCGTGGTCTTCGGCGCCGTGTCCGAATGGCACATCAGCGTCGCCGTCATGTAGCGGGCGCTGTTTTCCACGTAGAGACGGCTACTGACCTCGATCTCTTGCATTTCCTCGCGCGTCGGCACCGCGATGCCGAGCATGCGCTCGACCAGCTTGTCTTCCTGCAAGGTGGGCGAGACCAGGTCGATCCAGACCGCCGCGTCCGGCGGCGGCGCGTCGGGTTCGGCGGTGACACGTTCGAGCGACGCGCCGTGCGGAACGTAGACCGAGAGCATGCATTCACCGTCATGCGAGCCAAGCGGGCCGTCTCTCATGACCCGATCACGCAGACTTTCGCAAGACAATAAATGCCGGCCGCGGCCGCGTCAGCGCGGCCCACGCGTATCCAGCGTGGCGAGGTGAGTGCTGAAGCGCTAGCTGGCGTCGCGGCCGGCGGCCGCGTCAGTCGCTGTCGTAAGGGCTCTGGCGGGTCTCATGGGTGTTGCGCCGCGCACTTTGATGGCGAACGGCGGCAGCCACCGCGGAAATGCCGATCTTGCCGTAGCGGTTGTCGAGCTTGGTATAGTGCCTCCGGGAGTCTTGGCTCTGCTCCGTTGCCCGTGTCGCGTCCATTGTCTCGGTCTCCGGTCCGTCCTTGGTTGTCAGCGGCTGGCTAACTGGTCGCCAACTGGGGCGGAATTGCGCACGCTTCGGTAACGTCTCGTGACATTTTGTTGCCGAGGGCACGCACGAGGCAGGTTCCCCTATACGCTTTGTTAAGATAAACCTTTCGTTAAAGACTGGCGGGCAAGTTCGGCCGGACGGCGGTTTGGCCAGGGGCCTCGGACCCGCAAAAAGGCGTATGCGGTATTCTTGCAACAGGTCCACAGGAAGGGCCCGTCAAGACACCGGAAATCGTGGCTTTAGCGCGGATTTTTCGGTTAATTGCGGCCTTCGGGGATTCCAGTCGGAGCCTCGTGGGGCTGCGGCAAAAGAGGAAGAAAATGGCGACAAGGGGGTTGCTACTGGTCCTGTTCAGCGCCGGCCTCGTGCTGGGCGGCTGCATGCAGTCCACGCTCGAGCCTGCGTCAACGGCCAATCTCACCTCGCGCGACAAGAAGCTACTGGCGGCGGCACCCTACGAAGAGTCGTCGATCCCCGATCCCTATAAGCGCCACATCGTCACCTATCACCGCAAGGAAGCACCCGGAACGATCGTGATCGATTCCGACGCGCGCTATCTCTACTACGTCCTGCCCGGCGGCAAGGCGATCCGCTACGGCGTCACCGTCGGCGAGGAAGCGCTGGCCTGGTCGGGGGTGGCCAAGATCGGTCGCAAGCAGGAATGGCCGTCCTGGACGCCGACCGCCGAGATCAAGCAGCGCCTGGACGGCGTGCCGAATTATGTCGGCCCTGGCCCGCAAAATCCGATGGGCGCGCGCGCCATGTACCTCTATGAGGACAAGAAGGACACGCTTTACCGCATCCATGGCACCAACCAGCCCGAATATATCGGCCAGGCGATTTCGTCGGGCTGCATTCGCATGACCAACGAGGACGTCATCGACCTCTACAAGCGGGTGAAGCCGGGCACGGTGGTGGTGGTGCTGGCGCCCGGCCAGGGCGATTCGCCGTTCAATCCGCAGAAAATGGCGGCCGCCAGCGGCCGCAACCTCGTTCCGTGAGCTAAAGCGCGCAAGCGCTGACGCAGACGGCGCCGGACGCAAAGTCGCGGCGCCGTTTTACTTTTCAAGAAACTTGCGAACGGATCAGGTTGCCAATTCGATGCGGACGATTTCGGGCGGCACGCCGAGCCGCAGCGGCACCTTGCTGCAGCCGAGCCCGCCCGAGACGATCATGTGGCGCCCGCGCTCCTTTATGTGCCCGTAGATGAAACGCTCGCCATATTTCGACGGCACCCAGACCGGCGGCAGCAGCGGCAGGCGAATCTGGCCGCCATGGGTATGGCCGGCGATGGTCAGCGCGACGCGTTCCGGCACAGTTGTGAAGATGTCGGGCTCGTGGGCCAGCAAGATCACCGGGTCGTCGGTGGTGACGTGGTTGAGCGTGCCGGGCAGATCGTCGACGCCGCGGAATTCGCCGGGCCCAATGATATAGGCGAGTTGATCGCCGAGGCCGGCCAGCCAGAAGCGGCGGCCCTTCTCGCCGAGCAGAACCGCCTCGTTTTCCATGACCGGAATGCGCACATCGGCCAAGGCTTTGCGCACGCCGGCGATGTCGTACCACCAATCGTGATTGCCGAGGACGCAATAGACGCCGAGCGGGGCGGTGAGACGCGCCAGTTCCGCCGCCCAGGCGGCGTGCGGCACGACTTCTGTGACGAAGCGATGCGTGGCAAAATAGTCGCCCAGCACGACGACGAGGTCGCTGCCGAGAGAGTTGCCGGCATCGACCACCTGGCGCACGCGCGCGATGCCCATATTGGGCCCGCCGGCATGCAGGTCGGCGATCACGGTGATGGTCAGGCGCCGGGCCCCTCGCCAGCCCGGTGGCTGCAGCTGGTAATTGGTGACGATGAGGTCGTGGGCGGCCTCAACGGCGGCATAGGCGGTGGTGCTGGGCATCAACACACCGGCAAAGCCGGTCAGCCCTAGCCCGGCCTTGATAAAGCCGCGGCGGGTCACGCCCCCGGACCCGGGCTGGCGCGCGGGGTGGACGATGCCTTCGGAGGGCCGAATGGTCATAAGCAAAGAGCTAGCCCGGATGTGTGAACGTACGATGGCCGAAGGCTGAGAGTTTGCTCGAATGATTAACGCGCGTCGGCCAGAGCCGGGCGCGGCCGCGGCAGCGGAACTTTTGGCGGTTCCTGCACATCCCACTCGCAAATCCGATAGCCGCGGCTGCGCTCCACGATATCGAGATGGATGTGGCCGTTATGGTGGGCATCGGCTCCGGGCCCGAGCACGGTGGTGAAGCGCCGGCAGGCGGAATCACGTAATGCTTCGCGGAAATCCTTCGCCACCGTCATGTCGGTTAGCCCGATCACGCGGCCGTCGTCGAGCGTAAAGGCGCGCACGTCGACGGCGTTGCCGTGGCCGTGCTCGGAAAGCTTGGCGCCCGGCACGCGGTTGCGGGGGCGACATTCGTAATCGTCGTAGGTGTCGATGCTGTGCAAATTAGCGCCGAGCACGGCGGTCCGTGGCGCCGCCTCGTCGCGCAGCCAGGCGGTCAGCGATTCCGCCATTGCGCAGCGCAGCACCGGCTGCGGCTTGAGCTCGATGCGGGTCTTGTCGGCAAGCCACACGGCGTCGAGCCGGACCATGTCGCGGCCGCCGCAGGCGCCCGGCCCGATCAGCCACGGCATGGGCTCGATCTCGGCCATGGCGGCGAGGCGTCCATCGCAAGGCGTCGGCGCGCTGCTGACGTCGGTTGCATCGAATTCAAGGCCCGCGACCGCCTCCGCAAAAGAGCGCGGTTCAACCCAGATCGGGGGCCGCGGATGCGGCAGCGGGATGGGCTCGGCGGCGGCCATGCCGCAGCCCAGGCCCGCTAGCAGCATGATCGCGATCAGTCCCCTCATGGTGGCGATGTCGAGCGAGGATTGCGGCAATTCCGGGGTCCGGGCTAACCTTGCAATCGGCTGGTTGAGGGACCAGCCCAAGAGGGCGAAAAGCCCGGAAAGAGACTTTAAGAGGGGAAACGCCATGCTCGGGCTGATGCAGGATTGGCCGCTGCTGTGCCACCGCATCATCGACCACGCCGCCACCTATCACGGCGAGCGCAAGATCATTACCCGCTCGATCGAGGGCCCAATCCATGAGACCAATTACGCCGGAATCCGCACCCACGCCTTGAAGGTGGCGCAGCGGCTCGACAAGGATGGCATCAAATCCGGCGACCGGGTGGCGACGCTGGCCTGGAACACCTGGCGGCATCTAGAGGCCTGGTACGGCATCCTCGGCATCGGCGCGATCTATCACACCGTCAACCCGCGTCTGTTCCCCGGGCAGATCGCCTGGATCATCAATGACGCCGAAGACCGCGTGCTGATCACCGATCTCACCTTCGTGCCGCTGTTGGAAAAGATCGCCGGCAAGCTCACCACCATCGAGCGCTACATCGTGCTCACCGACGCCGCCCACATGCCGCAGACGACGTTGAAGAACGCGGTCGCCTACGAGGATTGGATCGGCGGCGAGGACGGCGATTTCCAATGGCGCTCGTTCGACGAAAACACCGCCGCCGGCATGTGCTACACCTCCGGCACCACCGGCCATCCCAAAGGCGTGGTCTATTCGCATCGCTCCAACGTGCTGCACGCCTTCATGGCGGCGCTGCCGGATTCCAAGGGCATCAGTTCGCGCGACGTGGTGCTGCCGGTGGTACCGTTGTTCCACGCCAACGGCTGGTCGCTCGCCTTTTCAGCGCCCATGGTCGGCGCCACGCTGGTGATGCCGGGCGCCAAGATGGACGGTGCCTCGATCTATGAATTGCTCAACAGCTACAAAGTCAGCTTCACCGCTGCGGTGCCGACGGTGTGGCTGATGCTGCTGCACGACCTGGAGAAAACCGGCGGCAAGCTGCCCTATCTCAAGCGCGTGGTGATCGGCGGCTCGGCCTGCCCGCGCGCCATGGCCAAGACCTTCGAGGAGGTCTACGGCGTCGAGGTGGTGCACGCCTGGGGCATGACCGAGATGAGCCCGCTCGGCTCGCTCTGCACCATGAAGCCGGAATATGCCGGCCTCACCGGCGAGGCGCGGCTCGACGTGCAGCAGAAGGCCGGCCACCCGCCATTCGGCGTCGAGATGAAGATCACCGACGATGCCGGCAAGGAACTGCCTTGGGACGGCAAGACCTTCGGCCGCCTGAAGGTGCGCGGGCCGGCGGTGGCGAAAGCCTATTACAAGGTCGACAACGACCCGGTGTTCGAGAAGGACGGCTGGTTCGACACCGGCGACGTCGCAACTATCGACAAATACGGCTATATGCAGATCACCGACCGCGCCAAGGACGTGATCAAGTCCGGCGGCGAGTGGATTTCCACCATCGATCTGGAGAACCTGGCGGTCGGCCACCCCAAGGTGGCGGAAGCCGCCGCCATCGGCGTCAAGCATCCGAAATGGGACGAGCGCCCTCTCTTGGTGATCGTGCTGAAGAAAAACGAGACTGCGACCAAGGAGGACATTCTCGGCTTCATGCAGGGCAAGATCGCCAAATGGTGGCTGCCGGATGACGTGGTGTTCGTGGATGAAATCCCACACACGGCGACCGGCAAAATCCAGAAGATCACCTTGCGCCAGCAGTTCAAGGACTACCGGCTGCCAAGCGTGCAAGCGGCGGAGTAACGAATCGCTAGCCCGGACAGCGTTCCAAGCAGTCCCCCGCAGCCGTGATACCCCGCTTGTTGCATACCTGGACCCGTAATTTTCCAACCAATTACGCTCTCCGTTCCGGTTTTCCCCAGAGCGGCGGTCGATTCTATTGACTCCCTGAAACCATTGACTGAAGACTTCATTGTGGCGAAGGCCTTTCGGGGGCCGTCTTGAAATCCAAATCACCAATAGTGCTCGCTGGCATGGCCATCGGTGCCGTGGCCATGGCGTTCGCCATGAGCGGGCGCGCGCAGGCGATGGTCGTCAGCTACGCGGATCGCGCCATTTTCGAAGCCGCCCTTGTTAGTCCGACGACCTTCGATTTCAACAGCGAGACGGAAGGTCAACAATTGGACGGGGCCGGGGGCTACGACTTCGGACCGTTCTCGATTTCGGATAGCGGCGCTGGGTCCGATGTTTATATCAGGGACTCAAGTAGCGGCAGTGCCAGCTCTGGCATCGTCAATGGTACGAAATTTGTTCGATATAACGAAAACAGTTCTGGCAATGTTGCGCTCAGTGTCACCTTCGACAGTACGGTTCGTGCTTTCGGCTTCGATTATAGCAACGTGGACCCGGGCACCGTCGTCGATTTCACCGTCTCAATAAGCGGTTTTAGCACCACCTTTCCGGGCGTCCTGGCGAGCGACACGAGTGGATTTTTCGGTCTTATTTCGACCGATATGGCGATTACGGAGACGGCTTTCAGTTTCTTCGACGATCCTCCGGCGGGCTCCGGTGTTCTCGGCCTGGACAATTTCACTTGGAGCAGCACCTTGGCAGGAAACGCAGCCCCGCTTCCCGGCGCGCTGCCGCTGTTCGGCTCCGGCCTCGTGATCTTGGGTCTGATCGCGCGGCGACGCAAAAAGCGCGCCCTCGCCTAACGCACCCGTCTAGCACCGCGTGATCGTGATCTCCCGCGTCCCACCAAGCTCCGCCGGAACCGTGACGGTCTGCATGCTGTGATGGCAGCTGAGCGCGCGCGGCGGCACTGCCACAAACACGACTCGCTCAGGCGCCGCGTAAGTGATGATGTTGTCGGACGCGTAGGGCGGCACAGCGTAAAACCCTCCGTACAGCGGCCACTGGCCAAAATTACCGCGCGGGCGCGCTTGATGACGATACCTGGAAAGACCAGGGCCAGTAAAAAGACCAGGGCCGGAAAAATGCGAAGAATGCCCACCGAAGCCGCCGCTCCGTGCGTTCGCCACCGGACCCATCGGCACAAGCAACAGCATCGCCACAACGAATACGACAATAACCGCAGCATGTATTATTTTCATGGTACCACTCCCTGTCACAATCCCCGTCTAATGGCGCCATCCTAGCGCTCGAAAACCCGCGATGTCATCCAGGCCTCCGGCAACCCGCACAGCAGCTACCGAGCGGCCCGAAAAACCGCCACCATTCACGCCGGTTTGAAGGGGCGTTGGACGATTGCGCTGACCCGCAACTGATTTTGGCGTAGATTTGCCGCGTGAGCGACACCGAGACCCTTTTCGTCACCCTGCGCAAATCGGCCGACCCGCAAGTCGTGGCCGCCATCGAAGCATTGATCGCCGACGGCACCGACCGGCAATTGTGCCGCGTCAACGTGCTGTCGTTCGCCGCACAACATGGGCTCGACGAGGAAAAGACGATCGGCGGATTTCTGCACGCCGCGCGGCTCGGCATTTTCGATTTGACCTGGAACGTGCTGTGCCCGGGCTGCGGCGGCGTGCTCGACGCCGCCCAGACGCTCAAATCCGTCCATAACGAGGCCTATGACTGCGCGCTCTGCGCCACCGGCTACGAGCCGACGCTCGACGAGATGGTCGAGGTCGCCTTCACGGTCAACCCGCGCGTCCGCCGTATCGCCGCCCACGATCCCCATTCGCTGCCGGTCTGGGAATATTTCCGGCAGGTTTTCTGGGGCAATGGCGTCAACCTGCCCGAAACCGGCTTCGAGGAGCTGATGGAGGAGATCACCCTCGACTCCATCGAATTGCCGGCCGGACAAAAGGCGCAGATGTCGCTGCAAATGCCCGAGCGCTTCCTGATCGTGTTCGAGCCGGTCACCCATGCGGCGCATTTCATCGACGTGAAGGGTGAACCGACCAAAGAGCGGCAAAATCTGGCGCTGATCTACAACAAGGTGCAGGCTCCGACCGTCACCACCGAGATGCAGCCCGGCCCGTTAAGACTGTCGGTCGAGAACCGCGCCGACGTGCGCACGCTGCCTTCGGTCTGGATCGCCGATGTCACGCTGCACGATCTGCTCGCCAAGCGGAAGCCGTTCCTCACCGCCAAGCGGCTGCTGACCAACCAGATCTTCCGTGATCTTTATCGCACCGACACGCTCGACGTCGATCAGGGGCTCAAGCTCACCAGCCTGACCTTTTTGTTCACCGATCTGAAAGGCTCGACCGAGCTTTACGATCGCGTCGGCGATATCGCCGCCTACGAGCTCGTCAGCGCGCATTTCCGCGCGCTCAACGAGATCGTCGCCGCCGAGGCGGGCGCCGTGGTCAAGACCATCGGCGACGCGGTGATGGCGACCTTCCCGACGCCGGACCGCGCGCTTGCTGCCGCGCTTCGCATGCGCGTTTCGGTGCGCGCGATCAAAGACGATCTACTGATCAAGATCGGCATTCACGAGGGGCCCTGCCTTGCGGTCACGCTCAACGACCGGCTCGATTATTTCGGCCAGACCGTCAACATCGCCGCCCGCGTGCAGGGACTTGCCGACTCGCAAGCGATCCTGGCGACCAAGCCGGTGGTGGACAATCCGCTGGTCTGCAAGATGCTGGAAGCGTCCGAGCTGGCGCCGAGCGCACAACACGCTGCCTTGCGCGGCGTCGCGGACAAGGTGACGATCTATCAAATTCCCTATGAATAGACTGACTTCGCCGGGACGAAGGCCCCTCAATTGCCCTCACCGCGGAACGCATCCATGATCGATCGAATCCGAACGGTGCTGATTGCCCCACTGCGTTTGTTTTCCGCGAGCTGACGGACGGCGACGTAGCAATCGACGTAACCGTTCTCCCACATTCTTCCGGTGCGATTGTCGAGCATCATCTGCCAACATTGATCGCCGCGCGGCGGCACGATAATGATCGAGCCGGTATAGATTTCGTCGTCGCTTTGCGCTTGCTGCGGTGGTTCGGGCACTTTGCCCCGCAGCGTGAATCCGCCGCTGAAGATGTTGCCGCTGAAAAAGAAGAAAAGGCTAAAGCCGAAGGCAGCCCAAACGAGCAGCACATAGACCAGCCGCAAATCACGCCAGAGCCAGCGATCCGTTACGCGCAACGCCATCGTAACCGCCATAAAGCAGTCGAGCCGTTTAGAACTTAGTTAAGCTCGGTTAAGGAACGGTTGCGGCTGTGTTTCCTTACAAAAACACGATGAAAAACAGAACGTTATTGCCCCTGCGCCCGCCAGCCATTATCCCTAAAGCTATGATCAGCGCAGGGCAAAGCGTGGCGGCGAGCGGCGGCATCGGGTGCTGCGAAGCGCGCGAATGGCCGGCTGCGAAGAAGGTGGTTACGGGATGAGAGGAATGGCGCGCGGCCCTGTTTTTGACGTGCCGATGTCGCGGCTGGCGACATGATCGGGGCGGCTGGCATGGTTCGCGCTGGCGGTGGCGGTGTTTTCCATCATCATCGTTCGCTCCGGCCTCCTGGAGATCGTGCCCGCGCTCGCCACGTTCGCGGTGGCCTTGATTTTCGCCGGACTCGCCATCCTGCTGGCGTTCAGCGGATTTGTCATGATCTGGCGGCACGCTCTGATCGAGCTTCGAACGCGCAGCGGCCTGTTATCGGCGACGACGAACGGCGCGCGGGCGCGTCGCCGCGATAACGGTATGGAGTGTATACGAATTGCGTAAGCTGGAGCTTTCATGAAGGCTTTAGAAAAGCTGTATCAAGATGCGCTCATGGCGCTGCAGGCACGCCGGTTTGACGACGCCGAAGCCCTGTTCAAGAAATTCCTCAAGCGGCAGCCGAGCCATGTCGGCGCGCTCAACCTCTTAACCATCACCCTGATGAGCAGCGAGCGCTTCGCCGAGGCCGAGCCGTTCATCGCGCGCGCGCTCAAGCTCGACCAGCGTTCGGACGTCTCGTTCTACAATTACGGCCTGATCCTCAAGCGCCTGGGCCGGCCGCAGGAGGCGCTGGCGCAGTTTACCAGCGCGCTGCAACGCAACGGCGCGGCCTGCGAGAGCTGGAACAATCGCGGCACGGTGTTCAACTACCTCGGGCAATACGAGCAGGCGCTCGCCGATTTCGACCAGGCCATCGCGCTGAACCCTAGCTATGCCGGCGCCTACTGCAATAAAGGCCGCGCGCTCAGCGAGCTCGGGCGTCCCGACGCGGCGCTCACCACCTACGACAAGGCACTGACGCTCAATCCCGCGCTGGTGGAAGCGTGGCTCGGCAAAGGCAATGCCTGCGCCGCGGCCAAACGCGACGAAGACGCCATCGCCGCCTTCGAGAAAGCGGCGACGCTCAAGCCCAACATGGCCGTCGCCCACACCAGGCTGGGCGACGTGCAGAAGGAGACGGGGCGTATCGACGAGGCGCGCGAGGCCTACGCCCGTGCGCTAAAGCTCGATCCTGACGCGGTGCCGATCCACTACGCCCTCACCCAGGTCAAGCGTTTTGCACCCGGCGACGTGCAGCTCGCCGCCATGGAGGCCCTGCTGTTAGCCGGCACGGCTTCGCCTGAAGACAGTCCCTATCTCGAATTCGCCCTTGGCAAGGCCTATGCCGACACCGGCGATCACGCCCGCGCGTTCCAGCACTGGCAGAATGGCAATACCCTCAAGCGCACGCAGATCAAATACGACGAGGCAGAGACCGTCGCGCTGTTCGACGATATCGAGGCGATCTTCACGCCTGCCCTGATCGCGGCCAAGCAGGGGCACGGCGATCCTTCAGCCCTGCCGATTTTCGTGCTCGGCATGCCGCGCTCCGGCACCACGCTGATCGAGCAGATACTAGCCAGCCACCCGGATGTGCAGGCCGCCGGCGAGGTGAAAATCCTCGACGACGTGCTCAACACGGTGCCGAGCGCGGAAGGCAAGATCGTTCCCTATCCCGACTACGTGGCCGCGCTGGCGGAGCCGGCGTTCGGCGGCATCGGCGCGCGTTATGTCGCCGCGCTTGCCAAGCTGGCGCCGGGGGCGGCGCGCGTGGTCGACAAGATGCCGGGCAACTTCTTGCTCGCCGGCATGATCCACCTCGCCTTGCCGCAGGCGACGATCATTCATGCCGTGCGCGACCCGGTCGACACCTGCCTGTCGTGCTTCATGCAGCTGTTCGCCAAGCCGCACGCCTATGCCTACGATCTCGCCGAGCTCGGCCGCTATTACAACCGTTACCGGCGGCTGATGGCGCACTGGCATCGCGTCCTGCCGGCGGGAACGATACTCGACGTGCGTTACGAGGAACTAGTGGCCGATCTCGAGGGTGAGACGCGACGGCTCTTGGCGCACTGCAATCTCGCCTGGGATGAACGCTGTCTCGCGTTCCACGAGACGCAGCGGCCGGTACGTACGGCGAGCGCGACCCAGGTGCGTCAGCCGCTCTACGCCACCTCGGTCGCGCGCTGGCGCGCCTACGAGGAGTTTCTGGCCCCGCTGCTTGCCGAACTGAACTGCTAACAGTCCCCGACCGCGGAAGCGGCTAAGCGGAGGCCATTTCCAATCGTGCATTGCCCGCACGCCTGCTACACACTATCCCATGGTCACGACCGGCGGCCAACATCGACCGGACGGAATGCTGCCGGTAACCCAGAAGAACTTACAAGAAGGCGTGCGTGAATGAGATCGATGGCGCGCGGCCCTGTTTTTGACGTGCCGATGTCACGGCTGGCGACATGGTCGGGGCGGCTGGCATGGTTCGCGCTGGCGGTGGCGGTGTTTTCCATCATCATTGTGCGCTCCGGCCTCCTGGAGATCGTTCCGGCGCTCGCCACCTTCGCGGCGGCCTTGATTTTCGCCGGCCTCGCCATCCTGCTGGCGTTCGGCGGATTTGTCGTGATCTGGCAGCAGGGCTTGGCCGGGCTCGGGCGCGCGGTCACCGGCCTGCTGCTCGGCCTGGCGCTGCTCGCCTATCCCGGCTATCTGGCCTATCGCGCCAGCAGTCTGCCGCAGATTACCGACATCACCACAGACCCCGGCAACCCGCCGCGCTTCGACGTGCTGGCGCGGCTGCGGCCGCGCGGCAGCAGCGCCTATCCCGGCGCGCAGGCTGCCGCCTTGCAACGCCAAGCCTATCCCGACCTCGACTCGCTGGACTATGACGCGCCGTCCGTGACCGCCTACCGGGTCGCGCTCGCCGTCATCACCAAACGCCATTGGCACATCGTCGACGCCGTGCCGCCGGCAACGCAGCGCGACGGCGTGATCGAGGCGGTGACGCGCACTTTGATCATGGGCTTCCGCGACGACGTCGTGGTGCGCGTGCGTGCCGTCGGCCGCGGCTCGCGCATCGACGTGCGCTCGGCGTCACGCTACGGCGCGCACGATTTCGGCACCAACGCCAAGCGCGTCGCTGCCCTGATTGCCGACATCGACGACGCTATGAGCGACGCGATGACGCGGCCGCCGCCGCCCGAGCCGAAAAACGAGCCGAAGAAAAAACCTCAGCCTTCCAAGCGGCCCGCCAGGCGGTAGACGCCGTCAATCGCAGGCGTGCCGTCGGTCTCCACCAAGCCGCGCACTACCAGGTCTTCGAGATGCGCCAGCACCGACAGGCCGGCGGCGCCGGTTAGGCGCGGGTCGATGCCGATATAGATCGCGCGCACGATGGTGGGGATGTCGGTTTCGCCTTTCGCCAGCCGGTGCAGGATCGAGGCCTCGCGCGCCTTGCGGTGCAGGATATAATAATTGACGAAGCGCGGCGCATCGGTGATCGCCGGCCCGTGGCCAGGCAGATAGATCGTCTCGTTGCGCTTCGCGAGCTTTTGCAGCGAGGCCATGTAGTCGCTCATGGCACTGTCCGGCGGCGCCACGATCGAAGTGGCCCAGGCCATGACATGGTCGCCGGCGAACAGCAGGTTATTCTCCTTGAGCGCATAAGCCATATGGTTGGCGGTGTGGCCGGGCGTCGCCACCGCTTCGATGGTCCAGCCGTTGCCGGCAATGATCGCGCCGTCGCGAAGCGCGACGTCGGGCTTGAAGTCGCGGTCGGCGCTGGCGTCGAGCGGATTGTGCTCGCCGATATGCAGGGGCCGCGCTGCCCGGTGCGGACCTTCGGCGTAGACTGTGGCGCCGGTCTCATGCTTGATCGTCGGCGTCGCCGGCGAATGATCGCGATGAGTGTGGGTGACGAAAATGTGGGTCACGGTCTCGTTGCGAACGGCATCGAGCAGCGCGCCGATATGGGCCGGGTCGTCGGGGCCCGGATCGACGATGGCGACTTGGCCGCGGCCGATGATGTAGCTGATGGTGCCCTTGAAGGTGAATGGGCCGGGGTTGTTGGCCATGACCCGGCGCACGCCGGGCACCGCCTCGTCCACCGTGTCGGGGGCCAGGTCGAGGTTCTTGTCGAAGGGAATGTCGTCGCTCATGGACGGAGCAAATGCCCGCAGGGAGCCGTCCCCGTCAATGGCTTTCCCATATTGAGACACGCGGCCAGCGCCGCGCCGGTCGTATTGCGCAATCTTCCTTCCCGCCACGACTTTGCCAACAGGTGCCCACGAAAAAGTCTTGAGCGCTTGATCGAATCGACGCCGGGCTCTGGGGAAACGCGGAGGGGACATGCGCTGGCTGATGGCCGGGCTCGTCGCGTTGCTCACCGTTTCGCCCGCCGCGGCCTCGGCGCTGCGGCCGGTGGACCTCGCCTCGACCGAAAGCGTGACAAGCTGGATCAGCGGCTATCGCGCCAAGCCCGACCTGAAAGGCGTGCCGGCAGCCATGCGGGCATTGAGCCGCTTCGGCGCTTTCAACGATCCCGAGCGCTGCGGCGTCTATGTCGGCTTCCTCGCCGGTGTGATCGCGGCCAATCCGGACAATGCCTACCAGCTCATTTCCAAGACGATGACCATGCGCAAGCAGGACCACTGGATCATCGTGCGGGCGATCGCCTATTCCGGCCTGCCCGATTGGAAGCAGCTCATGCGATGGTCCGAATCCCGCATGCCGCGCTACGACGTGATGGGCGAAAAGTACCTCGCCGGGAAAACGGCGACGCTCGCGCAATTCGCCGTGCCGCCCGCCCCCACCACGCTCGACCGGCTACGCGAGCATTTGCAGCTCGAGAGGCCGCCGCAAAAGGTCGTGCTCGTGCCGAGCCCGGAAGTGCTCGACCTGCTGTGGGGCTATTATTTCGCAACCGGCAGCTACGGGCCGATCATGTACATAATTGCACTGCTGCCGTGGTCGCGCGACCACAACAACGTCGAACGGCTCACCATCGGCAACATGGCCAAATACACGCTGGCCCGCAACGCCACGCATGATGAGGCGCTGCTCGCCATGCTCAAGGCCTCGATCAAGGCGCCCAACCAGCCAGAGCCGACTGTGGCCGTGCTCAAGGAAGTCGTGGAGGCGGCGGAAACCGTCGACACTGCCAGCATCCACAAAGAAGCTTTGGCTGCAATCGAAGAGCTCAAGCGCAAGGGCCCAGCCTACAAACGAAACGTCTCGTGGTGGGGCTATATCGGACAGAGCGCGGTCGCGGGCGGCTGCATCGCCGCGGCGCTTGCCGGTCAGGTTGCGCTCGGCATCCCTTGCGTGGTCGGCGGCGCCACCGCCTCGGTGGCGATGAATTTCTGGAACAACCAGCCCTGAGGCATTGCGCGTTCACCGCCGCGAACTATTGACAGCCGCGGCGTCGGCCGGCGGCCGCTCAGGCCACCGCCTCGCTCGCCGGCGTCATCTCAGCGAGAATATGCTCGACTTCCGCGGCCGGCCTGGGTTGACTGAACAAAAAGCCCTGGAATTCAGTGCAGCCCTCCGCCGTCAAGCTCGCGAGTTGCTCCTTCGTCTCCACGCCTTCGGCAGTCGTCGTTATACCCAGGCTGCTGCTCAAGCCGACCACCGCGCGAACGATCGCAACGCTGTCTTCCTTCGCGGGCAAATCACGAATGAAGGATTGGTCGATCTTGATCTTGTCGAACGGGAAGCTGCGCAGGTAGCCGAGTGAAGAATAGCCGGTGCCGAAATCATCCATCGCAATCCTGATGCCGAGGTTGCGGAGCTGATGGAGAATAGCGAACGCGCCCTCGTTCTCCTGCAGCAGCACAAGCTCGGTGATCTCCAGCTCCAGGCGTTCGGCCGGCAGACCCGAGGTGGCCAGAGCATCGGCGACGATCTGTACCAAATTGCGGCTCTTGAACTGGGCTGGCGACAAGTTGACCGCGATGGTCACCTGCTCCGGCCAGCGTATCGCCTCGGCACACGCCTGCCGCAATACCCATTCCCCCAATGGCACGATAATGCCGGTTTCTTCGGCAAGTGGAATGAATTCGAGCGGCGCAAGCATCCCGCGTTCGGGATGATGCCAGCGAACGAGCGCCTCGCAGCTGGTAATCTGCCCGGTCTTGAGGTCGATGATCGGCTGGTAGTAGAGCTCGAACTCGTGATTCACGATCGCCTTGCGCAGGTCGAGTTCGAGCAGGCGGCGCGCCTGCATGCGGGCGTCCATATCGACCTCGAAGAACCGGTAGATGCCTCCGCCGTCGGCCTTGGCGCGGTAAAGAGCGAGGTCGGCGTTTTTCATCAGAGCGTCAGGCTGTTTTCCGTCGGCAGGCGCGATTGCAATGCCGACGCTCACGCCGACGACCACTTGGTGGCCGTCGAGGTCGTAGGGCGCACCCACCACTTCGATAAGTCGCGCAGCGAGGCTAGTGACACCCTTCACCTGGTTGGATGGAACCTGCACGACCGCAAACTCATCGCCGCCGAGGCGGGCCACGATGTCTTCGCCCCGCACGCAACTGCGCATGCGCTCGGCTGCCGCCTGCAGCAGCAGATCGCCGATGGGATGTCCGAGCGTGTCATTGACGCTCTTGAAGCGATCGAGGTCGAGGCTATAGACCGCAACTGATTCCGCGCGCCGCAAATGGCCGAGGATCGCCTCCATCCGCTCATAGAACGTTGCGCGGTTCGGCAAGTTAGTGAGCGCGTCGTAATGCGCCAGGTATCGTATCTTTTCCTCGGCCTGTAACCGTTCCGTGATGTCCTCGAAGGTCGCCACGAAGCCACCGCCGGCCATCGGCCGATGCGAAATCGATATGCTGCGGCCGTCGCTCAGATGCTCGACCAGCGAGCCCGACTTTGCCTCGCGGATGAAGCTTTGCTGAAGGGCCAGCGTGCCCTCGGAGTCTACATCGGCAATATTGCTCGACTTGACCGCCAGCGCCATCAGCTCGCGTGTCGACATGCCCGGCAATATTTTCGCGGGCGGCAGTCCATATATTTCCGCAAAGCGCGGATTGAAGATGACAAGCTTGCCGTTGGCATCAAACAGGCAAAGGCCCTGCGACATGTTGGTTAGCGCCGCGTCGAATCGCTCATTCTGCGTCACCAGGGTCCGTTGCGTGTCGTTCAGGGCGCTGAGGGTTCGGTCGAGCACGCGCATCGGCAAGGCGCGCACCGCCAAATAGATGACGAAGCCCAGCAGCGCGCTCAGCAACGCGACAAATCCGGTCCAATAGAGCGTGTCTCGCAGGCTCGCTTCGGCGACCAGCGACCCCGCGGCCGCGCCGCCGACCGTAATCGGGGTGCGGCGCGTCATGACGGGAGCGACCAAATCTGGGCCTTCATCCAGCACAAGCTCTTCGTTTTGATCAAAGACCTTCTGACGGATGGGTTGTTCGCCGCCTTCGGGCAACTGGATCAGCTCCGACAGCCGCAGCTGCTGATATTGCCACATAACTTCGTGGCTATAGATATATTGCGCGACGCGCGCGGCGTTCAATCGAGCCTTGAACCCCAATACCTCTGCGGTGTTGGTATAGCCGACGACGAAATAGCCGGTAGGCACCGCAACGGCGGTGGTGATCGCGACAAGCAGCGCGATCGCCCTGAGGGTCTTTCTGAGGGCACGGCCCTGCACCATTTCCATCATTCGGCGCCCGGCAAGGCTCCCGTATCACGCAGGGCCTTTTCGCCCTGCGGCGTGTTCAGGAAGGCGATGAATTCTTGCGCCACGGGGACGTCGTTTGGCCGCACGATAAAGTAAAGATGCTTTGCGAACCGGTAGCTGCCGTTCTCGAAATTCGCCAGCTTCGGCGCGACACCGTCGAGCGTCACGACCTGCAGGCGGCGGTGCTCGGTCGTAAGCTGAGTGAGCGTGGTGCCGGTGAGCGAGCCCGGCAACCGCTCCGCCATGTCGGCGTTGTCCTGATCGGTGGCCGCGATCGGCACCTCAGCGCGGCGGCGCAGGTCTTCGATCGCCTTGTCCATGCCGGTAAACAGCTTGCCGAGCAGCTTCGTGTCGGTTTCGCTGCGGGGACGCAGGATGAGCCGGATCGGCGTGCCGTCAGCCCAGGTCGGCTTGCTGGCCGAAAAGATTTTCGACAGATCGGTCGTCTTCAGTCCGTTCGGTTTGCGATGCGAGGTCGCAAGCACATAGGCCGTGCGCAACTCCAGGATCTGGCGGAGGCCTTTTGCGGCTTCGGCCGGCTTCAGCGGCCGCGCGGAGACGGCGACATCGAGCTTGCCATCGGCCAGGGCATGAATCCCGCCGCTGCTGCCGAGGCTGGGAATGACAATGACCTTGACGCCGCCTGCGGCGGCGGCAAATTCGCCGCCGACCTGCCGCAGCATGCCGATCGAGCTGCCGGTGCCGCCCATGCGCAACGTTTTTGACGCGGCGGCAGCGTCCGCCGCCGGCATTCCGGCGAGAAGCACAAGCGCTGCTAGTATCGAAAATGATGTTCGCATGACGTGCATCCCACTGTTCGGTGGGACAGTTCACACGACAAAGGTCAATTTTGAACTTTGCGCTGCGCGCATTTGCCGGGAGTAGTCAACAAAGCGTAATTGCGTGGTAGCAAATTACCACTATCGCGCATGATTTCAGGCAGCGAGAGATGCTTTTCGCAATGATCGCGTAACTTGCTTGTCAGCGTGTCGGCCCGGCGTCGTCCAGGCGCACCTCAGTTTCATCGGGCAGGATTTCATCGCGCGTGATGCGCTCACCATGTCCGGGACCGTAAAGAACAAGCAACACGCACCCCGTGCTGACTGCAAGCAGCGCCAAAATGAATGCGTCGAAATGAACGATATGCTCCCGCAAATCACCCGCATACCACAGGCCCGCGGCGATAACGCCCAACATCAGCCAGTGCAACGGCTTGCCGAGAAAGAGGGTGCTCATGCGGCCTGCCTTTCCATCTGTCCTGCCAGCGCCTTCACGATCCGCGGGGCCAGCACAATGGCGGCCAGCGCGAGGCCGGCGGTATCTGCGACGTAGCCCGGCAAATCTGCAATCCGGTCAAGCGGCGGCAGCAGGATCAGGGTCGCTGCAATCAATACGACCAGTCTTTGCAGTGGATTGACTGGGCCCCGGTACCATCCCTCGAGTCCGATCGTCAGAACCCACAATCCCGTCATGGCGAGCGCCGTCGAGACCGCGGTCAGCCACAGCGGACCGACAAACAGCAAGGAAGGATCATAAACGAAAACAAGCGGAACGATATATTTCGCGATGCCGATGCGGGTCGATTCGACGGCCGTCGCCATCGGTGGAGTCTTGGCGATCGCGGCGGCGGCGAAAGAGGCCAGCGCCACCGGCGGCGTTATGGCCGAGACGACGCCGAAATAGAAGGCAAACATGTGCGCGGCAATCGGCACGATACCGCTCTTGATGAGCGCCGGTACGATCAGCGCAGCGACCGTGATATAGACCGCCGTCGTCGTGATGCCCATCCCTAAGACGATCGCTGAGACGCCGGTCAGCGCTAGCAGCACCAGCAGATTGCCGTGCGAAATCTCGATGACCGATTGCGTGAATTTGAGGCCCAGCCCCGACACGAAGACCGAGCCGATGATAATGCCGGCACAGGCGCAGGCGATGGTGACGGGAACCGTGGCGCGGACACCTGTTTCCAAGGCCGCCATGAGATCGACCGGGCTCATGCGCGTGCCTTTATTGATGAAACTGAGCGCGAAAAGCGTGCCGATCCCCCAGATCGCCGACTTCATCGGCGTATAGCCGACGAGTAGGAAATAAATTAGCACGAACAACGCGATCAGCAGATGCCAGCCGCCCGCCAGCACTTCGCCCACGCGCGGCAGCTGTTCCTTCGGAATGCTGCCGATATTGTGTTTGTCGGCTTCCAGATGCACCATGAAATAGATGGTGGCGAAGTAGAGGAATGCCGGGATCGCGGCGGCAACGATGATGGTGGTATACGGCACCTCCAGAAACTCCGCCATGACGAAGGCGGCCGCTCCCATGATCGGCGGCGTGATTTGTCCGCCCGACGATGCACATGCCTCGACCGCCGCGGCGAAGCGCGGGCGGTAACCGAGGTTCTTCATCAGCGGAATGGTGAAGGAGCCGGTCGTGACTACATTGGCGACAGCCGATCCCGATACGGTTCCCATGAAGCCCGAGGCGACCGCGGCGGCCTTGGCGGGTCCGCCGATCCGGTGGCCGGTCAAGGCAACCGCCAGATCAATAAAGAAACGGCCGGCGCCGGAACGGATCAGCACGGCGCCGAAAATGATGAACAGCACAATGTAGGTCGCGCAAACATACAGGGGTATGCCGAATACACCGTCACTGGCCACGAACAAAGTGTCGATGAACTTTCCAAAGCGCACCGGCGGACCGTAGAAGAAGCCAAAGAAATGGTTCGCGAAAAGCGTGTGGAAGACGAAGAAACCCGTCACACAGACCATGGCCCAGCCGACCGCCCGGCGGGTCGCCTCGAACACGAGGACGATCAATATGCCGCCGACGATCAGGTCCGGCGGGTACTTGTCGCCCAGGCGCAACTGGAACGCCTCGATATCCCAGATCGTATAGATCTCGACAAAGAGGACCAGCGCAACGAGCAGCAGATCGATGCCGAAGCCCGCCATGCGCAGTCCGTTGCGCGGATCGCCGGGAACGACCAGCGGGTCGCGAATCGACTTGCGAAACAGCGGGAACATGAAGATCGCCAACGTCAGCATGACGGTCAGGTGCACGGAGCGGAACGAACGTCCCTCCGGCGTGCCGAACGCCGCGACGTAGAGATGGAAAATGGCGAGCGCGATCGCAATGATCGCCGAAACCATCAGCACCGCTTTGACGGCACCGTGTGCCCTGCCCAGCAATAGTCGTTCGAGAAAGCCGAGTTCGTGCTGTTCCCGATAGGAAAGCGTGGGCGTCTCAACGCTCATTGCGCAATCTCGGAATCGCCGCAACGCTATTGGCGGTAAGTCAAACCGTGCGGCTGGGCAATCGATGGAAGGGATGCCGGCTTTCCGCCGGCATCCCTGATCCGTTCATTTCATCATCGGCAGAGGATCAACTCTTGACGCCGAGTTCGTCATAACATTTCTTGGCGCCCGGATGGATCGGGATCGCCGCACCCTTCAGCGCGTTCTTCAACTCGACCTTGTTCCAGATCTTTTTCACCTGCGCGAAGGCGTCGTGGTTTTTCCAGAAGACCTTGCACATCTGGTAGACAAGATCGGTGGGCAGATCCTTGCTGACCACCATGTCGGTGACGATAGCGAGCGTTTGGACGTCCTTGTCCAAACTCGCGTAGACGCCTTTGGGCATGACACCGGGAATATAGCCGGGGTTGTCCTTCACGATCTGTTTCAGCTTGTCGTCTGGCAGCCCGATGAAACGAATGCCGGGGCTGTGCTCCAACTCGATGAACGAGGCCTGCGGCATCGACGTTGAGGCCATGAACACGTCGATGTGCTTGTCTTTCATCAGCGCCACGGATTCCGTGTAGTCAACATGATGGACGGTGCCGCCGTTCTTTTTGATGGAATCGAAGCTGATCCCGTAAGCCTTGAGGATCGACTCGGCAAAGGCCGTTCCCGTCCACTTCGCCTTGCCGGGGCTGATATTGGCGTTCTTCATGTCGGCGAACGACTTGATCGGCGAATCCTTGCGCACCGCCACCTGGAACATGGCCGGATAGAGAGTCGCAAAATACATGACGTTCGGATTCGGCTTCTTGAATTTGCCCTTGCCCGTATACCCATTGAAGGTCGTATGGGCATAAGACCAGCCGATCTGCGCATCGCCGCCGTTGACGGCCAGAATGTTGGAGATGCCGCCACCCGGCTGGTTCGACGTGCTGATGCCTTTGATCTGCTCCTGGAAGACCTGCATGATCTTAGCGCCGAGCGGATACCAAGATCCGCCGGACGGCCCCGACACCATGCGTACGAAGGTTTGCGCCTGCGCGGCCGGAGCGATGAGCACCGCCGCGATGGCGGCGATAGCAAGCTTATGAACAAGTCTCATTTGTTTCCCTCCCGCTAGAATTATTTTTTGTTTTCTTATTGGTCCGGACAGTCTGAGCCCAATCACACCCGTAATCAACCCGGCAGCGACCGCGCTAGCGGCACCAGGCAACCATTTCGCAATGCAGCGCGGGGCGAAAATCGTTTGCTTGTTGGTGGAGTGATTGGGGTTCGGAAGGCACGTCGGCGCAAGGGCATGGCCCTGCCGGCGCCGGGTGACTGCCGCGCGGCGGGACCGGGGACGGCCTTCACCCTCGTAGCCTCAATCTGGCCGCCGAGCGGAAGCCGCGAGCCGCGCGGCGGGTCAACGCCCAAGCCGAACAGCGTTTTTGCGATTGTCTCGGTGTTTCTCTCCCCCGGTCCGCCGGGAACAGAGGGCCAATCGTTTTTATTCCCTGTGGCCAAGGGTTCGCGGGCTGCCGGGGCCCGCACAAGGGCATTGCGGACGAGGCAAGCCGAGATTTGACGATGGTCCGGCCGGCGTCAGGCGCCGCCGGCCGCCTGCTGCGGCGCCCGCGCGGCCTGCGTCAAGCGCACCGAGTTCTCGAAGGCGGGCTCCGAGCGCATGAGGCCGAGCCCGACAAGTTGTGCGCTGTCTTGGAAGCGCACGGAATCCTTGGTGAAGAAGCCGACCGTTCCCTTTTCCTGCGAGAGGTCAAGATAGGCGCGGTATTCGCGCGCGCTGGCGTAATGCTCGCGCCGCGCCACCTCGGTCACCACGCGGTCGTGGAAGTCGCTGAGGAATTTGAAGTGCAGCACCCCGGCGAGCATGCTTGACGTCTTCACCGGCGTTAGCGTGTGCGTGCTATAGAGGAAGCGCATGCCCTTTTGCCAGCGCACCAGCGGCACTTTGCTGACGGTCGGTGGATGGAATTCGCGCAGCACAGCGTGAAAGGTGCGCTCGCGTACGCCGCCATAGATTTGAAAATAAGGACATTGCTGGATGCGAACGGCGCGATAGGGGCCAGCGTCGAAATAGCGGCAGGTATCGATGAGCGCCGCGCTCGGGTCGTGCACGGTGTCGGCGACGTGGCGGTCCGAATACATGTCGAGCAGCAGACAGGGCAACGCCTGCGCGCCGGCATGATCGAGGTAACGGCACAGCATTGCAATTTCGAGTTCTTCGTAGTGCGGATAGATGAACTGTTCGTCGGCGTCGATGGTCAGCGTCCAGTGGCCGGCACCGAACTCGTCGAGCAAGATGTTGGTCCAGGTGACGCCCCAATGGCCGGCGGCGTAGCTCTCGGCGGTCGCGAAGATATGGACGTCCGGCTCGTTCGCCAGCAGGTCCAGCGTCCCGTCGGTCGAGCCATTGTCGAGGACGAAGAAGCGTTGCACGCCGATGGCGCGGTGATGGCGCAGCGTGGCCGGCAGCCGCAGCGCCTCGTTGCGGACCACCAGCAAGGCCCGGATTTCGCCGCGGATTTTGGGGATGGGACGATAGTCGAGGCGCTTGATGCTGGCAGGGATCATCGGGCCCCCTGAGTGAGCGAACGGTCGGGACCTTATCTGAGTCGCCACAAGTACATCGATGCTTAGGAAAAATCCCTGAGCGGGCAGGACCTGGCCCGGCAAAGCCCGCGGGCCGGCCCAAAGGCGGGGTTGCTGCGGGCTTGCCGAGGAGCCCGGACATGCTGCGGATTTTAGGAAAATGGTCGGAGTGGCAGGATTTGGGTGTCAGATCATTCGCCAACGAATTTGCTCGCCTTTTTCAAGCTGCCCGTGCAGCTTGTGTGCCCTCTAGCGTTGGTTCCAGCGATAGAGGGTACATTTAAGCGAAATGGTCGCTGAACCAGCCCTTAACCTAAAGCGCCTTAGATTATGCGCCGAACTGTAGTTCTTCGGGAATAATTGGGTCTGCGTACCTTGGAGTACGCATCATGGCCTCGCGCGCATACCGCCGCCACTTCTTGCGTGATCTACCACACACCTATGTGGTGCTCTTCTGCGCCGCAGTCGGTGTAAGCCTTCTTATGTTTCTTGCCCTTTACTCTTCCCCAGCACGGCTCGGGAGCGCGGTGAGGCCGCAATTGCGTGACGTCAACATTGACGAACGTTATGCCGGCTCGATCATGGTCGACCCCCCGCGCGGGGATATGTGCCGGGAACGCATATTCGACAATCGCACCGGGAATATGTGGGATCATGGCTACGTCAAATGTCACGACTTGTCCGCACCTTCGAAGAAACATCAGCCATCAGGAATGGACGCTTCGCGCTTGCGCGACGTCGGCAAAGCGTTTCGCCACGAGCAATGACTGACTAGCACGCTCTCGCATTAAGCACTGCGTGGCAGAATTTAGCGACTTGGTTACGTGCTATTGTGATCGCTCGGTTTTTTAACCGGGACCCAGGGCCTGTTAATCACGTTATGCATTTCCGCACGACAGCGGCGCTAGCCAAATTCAATGAGCTATCCAAATCCTGACAATCCATTTAAAATTACGAAAATGTATCAGCCCGCGAACAACAACGGGAGGGTGAGCAAATGAAAACACTTCTTTCTCTTGTCTTCGTTCTTGGCATCTTCTGCGCAGCGACGGCCCACGCGATGCCGGCCGCAATCTTTGGCCCCGCGCAGCCTGGACTAACAACCCAGGTCAGCAGCGGATGCGGCATTGGCGTCCGTCGCGGTCCATTTAATGGATGCGCCCCTGTCTACGTCTACGGTGGATACTATGGCGGGTACTACCACGGATACCGTCGAGGATATTACCGCGGCTACCGCGACGCCAATTACAATGGCCCTTACTTTCGTTTTGACAACGGCCAAGACGTGATTGCGGTAGATAAGGGGTTCTGCGGCTTCGGCTCGTATTTGTCGTGCAGTCACGGACTGTGCTGGCGGTTCTGTTATTGATTTGCACCAGTCGCTAAGCGCGCAATGGACCGCCATTGCAGGCCGTTGCAACCGCCAGCCCCAATGACCCTTGGGAACATGCGCGTCAACGGCATCCGCTCGCTTGTCGTTTGGTGCCTTGGCCGTGGGCTGTCACCATCACGGTGTGCTCGCGTAATATCGCCCGTTGGCACATAGCGGGCATGCCATCTTATCCGGCTAATGTCCGCTTTCAGGAGTAAAGTTGTGATAAATCAGCGTCCAGAGCGTAGAGCTGGTCGGAGTGGCAGGATTTGAACCTGCGACCCCCTCGTCCCGAACGAGGTGCGCTACCAGACTGCGCTACACTCCGACTGATGACCGGCCTTATAAC
>Ga0307417_10000133_pt1 | contig 31720 bp, 22 predicted proteins | sample SalMarWE160210MG_2_FD_202514 | JGI IMG/M metagenome (GOLD analysis project Ga0307417, IMG submission 202514) | Salt marsh sediment microbial communities from the Plum Island Ecosystem LTER, Massachusetts, United States - WE1602-10 | ecosystem: Environmental > Aquatic > Marine > Intertidal zone... | reverse complement strand
GTAAGCCCGCACGGGACATGCGATCGCGCAACACCCGTCCAGACGGGATCGCGCAGGGCGTTCGCCTCGCGCCTCGCCGCCAGCGAGCGAGGAGTCGCTGACCTCGTGGTCGCGACGACGAAGCGAGTGCAGGGGCGGGGTGCGAGAGGGCGCTCCTGCGCGATCCCTCCCCTATCAAAAGGGAGGGGGGCTCACAACCTCTCAGAGGACCCGGGAGGCAGATCCGAGCGGAGCGGCCCCTCGGGGCCGGCAGGAGGGACCGAGGCTTGCCTCGAGGCCGGACTGACCGTCCCCGAGGGGTGCGGCCGTAGGCCGCGGATCTGCCTCACCACGGCCGGTAGGAAAGCTCTGCCTGGTGGTGGCCGGACGGGCAGACGACGCCGAGGCCGGCCAGGTCGGCCCGCACCACCGGCCGCCGCACGCCGTCGACGCGCGCGTGCCAGCCGGGGGCCCACGGCTGCGCCAGCACCAGCAGGCAGGGGCCGTTGCAGGTGACGCGCGCGACGAGGCGGTCGGGACGCCGCTCGAGCACCTCGAGGCGCCGCTCCGAGGCCGACACCAGCTCGGTTCCCGCCGCTACTACCACCCCGTCGGTCAGCACCGCCGGGTCGTCGGCAAGCAGGTTCCACCCAGCCTCCTCGGGCAGCTCGACGGTGCGACCGGCGAGGCGCACCTCGGGCTGCCAGAACGGGTTGCTCCAGACCCGTATACCGTCGCCCTGGTCGACCGCCTCCCACCCCGGCGCCGCGGCATCGGGCAGCGTCAGCAGGTAGCGGACGCTCCACGCGCCCAGCAGGTGCGGCGGCGCGGACCGGACCGGGCCCGGCAGCACCGGGTTGTCGGCTCCGAGCAGGGCGTGCAGGCGCGCCAGGGGCCACGGCCGCAGAGGATCGAACGAGCGCAGGTCGGCGAGCCCGTAGCGAACCGCGACGTTGGGCGGTAGCACCTCGCCGAGGCCGACGATGCGGCCCGGCTCAGCCTTGCAGCGCTCCTGCAGACGGGCAAGGACCGGCGGGCGCGGCGCCTGGTCGGCGGGCGCCGCGGTGGGGTTGATGCCGATCGCCAGCAGCACCAGCTCGACCGTCACCACCGCTGGCAGCCAGCGCGGGCGCGGTGCCAGCAGCAGCAGAGCCGCTGCCGCCGCAACGCCTGCCGACAGGGCCAGGGCAAGGTCCCAGCCTCCCCAGCCTCGACAGGCCGCGAGAGCGGCCACGATGAGGCCGGCCGGAAGCAGCCACGCGAGACGACGGCGCAGGGTGCCGGCCGCCCCGCCGTGCGCAGCCGCCGCTGCCCACAGCGCCAGCCCCCACGGCACGAGCAGCCCGAAACGCGGCAGTGTCATGCGGTCGAACGGCGGCAGGCGGACCAGCAGCAGGTCGAGCGGCGGCAAGCGGAAGGCCAGCACCGCAGCGACACCTAGTGCCGCGAGCGCGGCGGCAAGCAGCCTACGGTGGCGGCGTCGGACCCCTCCCGCGACGATCAGGGCCAGCGCCGCGCCGCCTATGCCGAGCGCTCCCGCCGCATAGGGGTACGGCCCGTGCCAGGTGCCACGGCCGGGATGACCGTGGACGGCCGGCAGCAGCATCTGCTCGAGCGCCGCGCGGCGCAGGGACCACGGCAACGGCGCGAGGTTGGGGTTCGTTGCTCGGTACGCCGACGCCTTCGAGGAGGCCGCGATCGTGCGCAGGGCGGGCCAAGCGAGGCCGACGGCAATGCCGGCGGCCACGGCTCCGGTGACGACCACGCGCGGCCAGCGTCGAGGGTGGAGGATGAGGCCGGCGAGCAGCGCCGAACCGACCACGACGGTGGCCGACTCGGGGTTGAGGCCGCATCCCATCAGCCACCCGCACAGCACAGCCGCGATCGCCACACCTCGCCATCTGGAGCGCCGGCGCAGCGCGGCCATGATCAGCCACCACACCCATGGCAGCGCCGCCAGTGACCACGCGAGGGGCGACAGCAGCCATCCGGTCAGGAACGGTCCGATACCCCACGCCAGGCCGCCCACCGCCGCCGCCGGAAAACGCAGGCGCCATGCCAGCGCCAGGAACAGGAACGTCCCGATTGCGGCCGCCTCCACTTTCCACACCGCCATGACCGTGGTCCCCCGCTCGGGCCCCAGGAACCACACGGGCAGCATCACCGGCGCCAGCAGGCCGGTTTGGCCGTTGCCGACGAGCGGCGCGCCGCCTCCGATGTGGGGAGCGATCCAGGGCACCCTTCCCTCACGCAGCTGGCGGCCCGCCTCCTGCCACCATGGGTGGAGCTGCAGCACGACGTCGGACTGCGTCGGCTGGAGTGTCGTGTCCGGGCTCCAATGCCAGGCGGCAAACGGCGGTGATGACTGCAGGCAGCGGACCGGGTCCAGGACCAGGCCGCGGCCCAGGGCCGGACCGAACAGCACCAGGAGGATGAGGTCCAGCAAGAGCTGGAAGCGAACCGCGCCCCGGTTGCGCAGCCACAGCACCGCATGAACGACCAGGATCGGGACCAGCGCCCAGAGGATTACGGCCATCGCGCTCACACCAGGTCGGCGTCGGCCATCGTCAGGTAGATGCGGCCGTCGAGGCGGCGAACATCGAGAACGTCGCTGAAGGACCGCGCCACCAGAACCAGGCCGCTGGGCTCCGGCCGGCGCTCGAAGCCGAGCCCGACCAGGATCTCCTCACCAGCAGGATCGCCGTTCAACCACAGCTCTTCGGTGTCGGCGCCGAGCCGGACGGCCAGCCGCCGAGCGACGACCGACACCAGGGCGAGGGCGCCCGGGTGGCCGTGATCCCACACCAGCTCGACCCAGCGGCAGACGCCACCGTCGGTGCGGAACGCCGCAAACCCGACCGGCCGCGTCGACAACCGCGGAAAGACCAGGAAACGGTGGTAGCGGACGGCCGGGTGCCCGGCCAGCCGGTACAGCGCACGCTCGGCATCCCGCACCACGGCCACCGGGTAGTCGCCGCGAACGCGCCGCCACAGGTCGTCCAGGCGCGGCTCCCAGTCGCGCGCAGCTTCGGCGCGGTAGGCCAGGCGGCGCAGCCGGTGCATCCGTGCGCCGCCGCTGCGCCGCAGGTACACGATCTCCTGCGGCGGCATTGCATCGTAGCCGAGCTGGAGGGCGCCCAGCCGTAGCGCACGCCTCCCCGGAAAGCCGTACAACAGCGGATACCGTCCGGACTCGCCGAGCTCGGCGAAGAACCGCTCGGCCGTTCGCGACCAGACGCTGCGCCGGGTGAACGGGCGGCCCCCCCGTCGCGCCGCGAAGACGTCCACAATCTGCGCCGCCGCCCACTCGGCGTCGTCGACCTGGAAGGTCGCCGGCACGGCTGCGTACTGCGCCAGCAGCTCCTCGCCCGCGAAGGCGAGCATGATTGGGCGACCCTCCGGCCGCGGCGGGAACTTCCAGTTCCACTCGGCCAGCGAACGCGACAGTGAGAACACCTCGTTGAAGGTGTCGTTCACCGCTCGCTCGTCACCCGGCTCGAACGGACGGAACACCACCTCGGCGAGGCTCATCCGACCCCCCAGCACCAGGCGCCGGACAGCCGCCACCCGCCCCCCGAGCGATCGGCCGCAGCCGCGTACCACCTGCCCTCGCGGGTCCTGTCGACGACGGCCTGGGGCACGCAGCTCCCGCCCACCCAGCCCGCCGCCGGCATCAAGTGGGGAAACGGCGACAGCAGCCAGAGGTCCGCCTCGTGCTCCGGAATGGCCCGCGGCCCCGGAACCTCTTCGGGCGTCACGCCCGCCGTCCGGCGTCCGCTGTCAACGGCGCGCAGCGCGGCCCGCGACAGCGGCCCCATCGTGCGCCGGAGGAAGCGGCGGCGGGACGCCGCCTCCAGCTCCTGCCGCCCGTCGAGATGGCGGGTTGCATGCCCCCAGTGGTGGAAAACCCTGGCCCCTGGGACGATGCCGAGGCGGCGGCCGGCGCGGCGCAGCTGCCATAGCCACTCCGTCTCCTCGTAGTACAGGAAGTAGCCCTCGTCCCACGGCGTGAAGGTCTGCCTTCGGAACGCCAACGCCGGGCCGCGCAGACTCGGCGTCTCGATCGCGCCGGTGGCGGTCCACAGCTCCCATATCGTGTCGAGCCAGCCACCTAGCCCCTTCCGCCAGAGGACGGGCCAGCGACGGCGGGCCGCCCGCCGGACCTCCGAGGAGGGCGCCGGGTCCTCGGGCACCGGCAGGTTCACCGTCCCCTTCCGGTCCCAGACCAGCCGTGGTCCAACGACCGCAAATCCTTCCTCCAGGGCCGACAGCAGCTTGGACAAGCTCCCCTCGAGCAGCTCCACGTCCGGGTTTGCGACCAGGATGACGTCGCCCGTCCCCGCAGCCACACCGGCGTTGATCCCTGCCGCATAGCCCTGGTTCGGGCGCACCAGCAGCTCCTCGGGCTCGAGAGCCGCTGCGGCTCCCGCCTCTGCCTGGTCCTCCGACTGCTCGACGATGATCACCTCGGCCTCGACGCCGGCCGCGGCCGCCTCGCGCCTGAACGAGACCAGGCACGCCGGCAACACCGCAGAGGAACGGTAGGCCACCACCGTCAGAGCCACCCTCACCCCTGCTCCCTCCAGCGGCCCCCGGCGATCCACTCGAGGGCCGCTTCGGCACTGTCAGCGGTCGCCTCCTCGGTGAACCGCGAGGCGACGGCGAGCCCGTCGCGGCGCATCCGGCGCCAGGCGCCGCGGTCCCGGAGCACCTGCCGGGCGGCCTCGGCGAAGGCCGACGGCTCGTGAGGGTCGACCAGGACGGCCGCCCCCGCCGCGTAGCCTCGGAACGCCGAAACGTCCGAGGCGATGACCGGAACGCCGCAGGCCATGGCTTCGAGCACCGGCAGGCCGAAACCTTCCTGCTCCCAGGAGGGCGCCAGCAGCAGATCGGACCCCGCCAACAGCCGCGCCACCTGCGGCTGATCGATGTGACAGTGGAACTCCTCCGGCTCGAGGAGGGCGCGTTCGGTATCGCCCAGCGGCCACTGCGAAATCCGTACCAGCTTGACGGCAACGCCGCCATCGCGGAGCCGGCGCACCGCCTCGAGAGCGGTCGGCACGCCCTTCCAGTCATTCTCGAAGGGGTGGACGACGACGACCCTGGCAGGACGGTGGGGCCCCAGGCGGCGGCGCGGCCTCCACCATGGCTCAAGGGCCGGGGGCACGACGCGCGCCGGTCGCTCAAACCGCGTGCGTAGGAGCTCCGCCAGGTGGGGAGAAAGGGCGAGGCCGGGGATCGGCGTCCGGTACGCCTCCAGGATCCTCGGGTGCTCCTCCCGGTTGTGCGTGTAGCTCGCCTCGAAGCCCTGGCAGTAGTGAGTGGCCTGACCGCAGGGGGCCGACGCCGCGACGACGATGGTGGTCCAGAAGGTGGCGACGTTCACGTCGGCGGCCGGCAGCGTCCCTGGCTCGAGCTTGCCGACCTGAACGAGCTCCACACCGAGGTCGAACCAGGATGGGCGCTGAGCCGGAGTGACGACCCGGATCTCGTGACCCCGTGCGCTCAGGAGGCGTGCCTGGTGCAGCGCGATCTTGACCCCTCCGAAGAGCGCCGTATCCTCGAGGAGGTAGTTGACCCGCACGCCTCAGCTCCAACGGCGGAGGGCAAGTGGCAGGCCGACACGACCGGCGCGGGCTCTGAAGCCGAAGCTCATTCCACCTTCCATCCGTGCGCCAGCTGCAGCAGAGACGGCGTCCACGCCTCCGAGCTGACGCGGATCGCCCGCGGCACGACGACCTGGTCATGAACGTGCAGCCCGCTGTCGTCGAGAAGGTATGCGGAAACGTTGAAAATCCCGTTGGCGATCGGCAGCTGCGGCACCTCGAGAGTGACCGTGTACCGCATCGCGCCGGAAAGGGGGCTCTCGCCGTCCCACAGGGAGGAAACGGCAAGCACGCAGTTGCCGTCGAGAGCATCGACGACCACGCCGATGTGGAAGACCTCGTCCTCACGGAGGCTTTCAACCTCCAAGATGACGGCCAGAGAATCACCGCCCCGCAGGTCGTCGGTAGCGCCTCCGTCTCCGAGGACCTTCAGGGAAGCAATCCTGCCGACCCTCACGCTGGACAGGGCGCCGGTATCGGCGCCGCCCGCCTCGACGTCGAGCCGGCGTTTGCCGCGCTCGAGCAGAAAAGCCTCGTATGCCTCGACGACATCCTTGGCTCCGCCAACCTGGTTCACGTGCCCCTCCGTGAGCCAGGCCACCCGGTCACAGAACATGGTCACGTAGTACATGGAATGGGAGCAGAAGAGGATCGTCGTTCCCGCATCCTTGAGCTTGAGCAACCGATCGACGCACTTCTTCTGAAAGTAGCCGTCCCCCACCGCCAGCGCCTCGTCGATGATCACGATACCGGCGTCCACATGGGTGGCGACCGCGAAAGCCAGCCGCATCGCCATGCCGGTCGAGTAAGTCTTGATGGGACTGTCTATCATCTCGCCGAGCTCGGCGAAAGCCAGGATCTGCTCGAGGCGGGAGTCCATGACGGGGCGATCGAGACCCATCAGCGCGCCGTAGAGTACCGCGTTGTCCCGACCGGTGAACTCCGGGTGGAAGCCGGCGCCCAGCTCGAGAATCGAGGCGACCCGGTCGACGACCTCGACCGTCCCCGAGGTCGGGGACGTGGTCCCCGAAATGATCTTGAGAAGGGTCGACTTGCCGGCCCCGTTCTCGCCGACGATGCCGACCGTCTCCCCGGGCGCGACGTCCAGGCTGACTGATCTCAGGGCGTCGAGCTCCATGAACCGCGACGACAGACCGGTCATCTTGCGCAGACGTTGGTAGGGGGTCGCGAAGATCCGATAGGTCTTCGTAACATCCCGGACTCGAACGGCTGGTGCAACGTCGAAGTTCGTCACCTGCGACAGGATACCTGATCAGGGGGCTGGCCCGGGTCATCCGGCCGCAATCTACCGTGCCCGGCAATACGCCAGCCAGGGCTGTGCTCTTCACGTCTCGCTGTCCTCAACATACAGAGAGTATGCCTCCGGCAGCTCGACGTTCAGAACGTAGAGGTCCGGCCGGAAACCCCGGTACCGTCCGCAGACCCGGCTTGGGGTCGAGATCAAGGCGCGAGGAGGAAGCTGTAGCCCCTGAGCCAGCGCGTTCTCTCCGTTCTCCCAGCCTGCAGCCATCTGGAGGCCAACGGACCATGGCGTCATCGCCGTCTCCCCTTTTGTGTCTTCGTGCCTTCGTGGTTGACTCCCAGCTAGTTTCGCTACGATCACTGACGAGTCATCAATGGCTTGCGGTGTTCTTTCCCCAGGGACGGTCCCGCGGCGGGGTGGGAACGGAACGGAAGGAGGCGAGCGGCCATCCCGCCGCGGGCGGCGGGGGGACCGGGCGCAGGAGGCTTGGCCCGAGGTTTCACGAGGGTAAGCCTCCGAGCACGGCCTCCCCGGTGACCGCGACGGGTGCAGCCGTGAGCCGACGCGCCGCTCCGTCCCCGCCCCGCCGGCCCGCGCAGCGGGCTGCGGGCGTAAGCCCGCACGGGACAGGCGATCGCGCCACACCCGTCCAGACGGGATCGTGCAGGGCGTTCTCCTCGCGCCTCGCCGCCAGCGAGCGAGGAGTCGCTGACCTCGTGGTCGCGACGACGAAGCGAGCGCAGCGGCGGGGGGCGAGGGAGCGCTCCTGCGCGATCCCACCCCTATCAAAAGGGGAGGGGGGCTCACAACCTCTCAGAGAACCCGGGAGGCAGATCCGAGCCCAGCGGCCCCTCGGGGCGGGAAGACCGGGCCGAGGTCCTCCTCGAGACCGGGCTCCGCGCTCCGAGGGGGGCGGCCGCAGGCCGCGGATCTGCCGTGGCGGGGACACCGGTAGTGAGGCGGACCGGGGACGGTTCTCTGGGATGGGCGAGACGTCCGTCACCCCATCACTCCGTCACTCCGTCACCACCTCCATGCAACCCCCCGGCTGCGCCAACGTACACTAGCCCTAGATGCAATCGGAAGGAGGAGCTATGTCCCGACACATGACAGGACTTGTGAAAGGTGTGCTCGCGGCATGCGTGGCGCTGCTGCTGGCGCCGCCCGCCAGCGCGGCGACCAAGCTGCTGCGCTTTCCCGACATCTCCGGCAATGCGGTGGTGTTCTCGTACGCCGGCGACCTCTGGAAGGCGCCCGCGGCGGGCGGCATCGCGGTCCGACTGACCGCCCACCCCGGGCAGGAGCTGTTCGCCAAGTTCTCCCCCAACGGCAAGTGGATTGCCTTCACCGGGCAGTACGACGGCGACGAGCAGGTGTATGTGATGCCTGCCGACGGCGGCGTGCCGAAACGGCTCACCTGGTACCCCGCCCACGGCCCCCTGGCCCCGCGGTGGGGGTACGACAACCAGGTCTACGGCTGGACGCCGGACGGGACCAGGGTACTGTTCCGGTCACTGCGCGACGCCGACGGCGGACGCACGGAGACCGCGCTGTATACGGTCTCGGTCGACGGCGGCCTGCCGGTCAAGCTGCCGATGCCGACCTCGGGCGCCGGTGACTTCTCGCCCGATGGCAAACGCCTGGCATACTCGCCGCTGTTCCGCGACTTCCGCACCTGGAAGCGCTACTCGGGCGGTTGGGCCCAGGACCTCTACATCTACGACCTGGCGACCAACGCGGTCAAGAAGATCGCGCCGTCGGTGCGCACAGAGCGCGACCCGATGTGGATCGGCGGCACCATCTACTTCGCCTCCGACCGCGACGGCACGCTCAACCTGTACTCCTACGACGTCGCCTCCGGAGACGTCGCCGAGCTCACGCACTCGACGACGTGGGACGTCCGCTGGCCTTCCTCGGACAACCTCGGCGCCATCGTCTACGAGTCCGACGGCGAGCTGCACGTCTACCGCGCGGCCACCGGCACCGACACCAAGCTCGATATCACGGTGCCGGATGATGGGCTCAACACGCGACCGTCGCGATACGCGGCGTGGAAGAACATCGAGGACTTTGAGCTGTCCCCGAAGGGCGAGCGGGCGCTGTTCGTGGCCCGGGGTGACGTCTTCACGGTTCCGATCGAGCACGGCCCGACCCGCAACCTGACCGACTCCTCGAACGCCCACGACAAGTGGGCGCGGTGGTCGCCCGACGGCGCCAAGATCGCCTACATCTCGGACGCCGACGGCGAGGACCAGCTGTACCTGGTCGACGAGAAGGGCGAGGGCAAGCCGCAGCGTCTGACGTCGGGCCTGGCGGCGATGCTGTACGCGCCGAGCTGGGCGCCCGACGGCAAGCGGCTGGCGTTCTCGGACAAGGACGGCAAGCTGTACGTGGTCACGGTCGCCGACCGCAAGATGACCCAGGTCGCCGATGACGAGTATGGAGGCCTTCGCGACTACGCCTGGTCGCCGGACGGACGCTGGCTCGCGTTCTCGATGGCCAACGCCAACGGCTTCCGGTCGCTGTACGTCTGGGGTGCCGACGGCGGCCAGCTGCACCGCGTCACCGACGACACGTTCGACGTCGAGGAGCCGGCATGGGACCCCGAGGGGAGCTTCCTGTGGGTACTTTCGGAGCGGGAGTTCGCGCCCCAGATCTCGACCATCGAGTGGAACTACGCCGGCAACCGGATGACCGGGATCTTCGGCTACGCCCTCCGTCCCGACGTCAAGGACCCGTTCGGCCCGCGCTCGGACGAGGTGACGGTCGGGGAGAAGAAGGATGGCGCCGAGAAGGCCGATGGCGGAGCGGAGAAGGATAAAGCAGACGCCAAGAAGGCCAAGGCAGAGCTCAAACCTGTGGTCATCGACTTCGACGGTCTTGCCGGCCGTGCGGTCAGGGTGCCGATTGATGCCGACAACCTCGGCGGGCTGGTCGCCACCAAGGGCTACCTGCTGTACAGCGTGAGAGGAGCGTACTTCTACGGCCGCCCGAGCTACGAGAAACCGCGCCTGATGCTCTTCGACCTCGACAAGCGCGAGGCCTCGGAGCTGGCTGCGGACGTCTCGAGCTACGCCGTGTCCGCCGACGGCTCCAAGGTCCTCGTCGAGCAAGACAAGAGCTACAACCTCTTCGACGTCAAGCCGAAGGCAACGGACAAGAAGACAGTCTCGACCAAGGGCCTGTACGTCGACCGCGTGCCCAAGCAGGAGTGGGCGGAGATCTTCAACGAGGTGTGGCGGCGCTACCGCGACTTCTACTACCTCAAGAACATGCACGGCTACGACTGGAAGGAGATCGGCGACCGCTACCGGACGTTGGTCCCGTACGTGGCGCACCGCTCGGACCTCAACTACGTGCTCGGCGAGATGGTGGCGGAGCTGTCGACCGGCCACTGCTACATCCAGGGCGGCGACTTCGACATCCCCGAGCGTGCCAAGGTTGGCCTGCCGGGCGCCCGCTTCGAGCTCGACGCTGAAGCCGGCCGCTACCGGATCGCGAGGATCTTCAAGGGCGACCCCGAGGAGGAGCGGTACCGCGCGCCGCTCGACGCCCTCGGGATCAGCGTCAAGGCAGGCGACTACGTGCTGGCGATCGACGGCGAGAACCTCGGCGGCGGCGACAACCCCTACCGCCTGCTGCAGAACAAGACCGACCCGGTGACGTTGACGGTGAACGACAAGCCGACGCTCGAGGGCGCACGCCGGGTCACCTACACGCCGGTGTTCTCGGAGTCTGCCCTCCTGTACAGGGCGTGGGTCGACGGCAACCGCGACAAGGTCGCCGAGCTGAGCGGCGGGCGGGTCGGCTACCTGCACATTCCCGATATGGGCGCGGAGGGGATCTACGAGTTCATCAAGTGGTACTACCCTCAGGTCCGCAAGCAGGGGCTGGTGATCGACGTCCGCAACAACGGCGGCGGCAACGTGTCGCAGTGGATCATCGAGCGCCTCGACACCAAGCTGCTCGGCACCCGCTTCGGCTACGCCTCCGACCACCCGCGGACTTACCCGTACACCGTCTTCTACGGGCACATGGCGTGCCTGATCAACGAGACCTCCGCCTCCGACGGCGACATCTTCCCGGCCCGCTTCAAGAAGGCCGGCCTCGGCCCGCTGATCGGCAAGCGCACGTGGGGCGGGGTGGTCGGGATCTCGGGCCACGGGCCGCTGCTCGACGGCGGCCAGGTCTACGTGCCGCAGCAGGCCACCAACGACGTCGACGGCTCGTACATCATCGAGGGTCACGGCGTCGATCCCGACATCGTGGTCGAGAACGACCCGGCATCGGTGATCGCCGGCCACGATCCGCAGCTCGAGCGTGGTGTCGAGGAGGTGCTGGCGGCGATGAAGCGCGAGCCGCGAGCCCTGCCCACGCGTCCGCCCGATCCCGTGCAGGCGAGGTGACGCCTCAGCCTGCGGGATGATCCCAAAGCTCAGGGACGCCCCCTTCCCCGGAAGGGGGCGTTTTCATCAGCTCACGGGCTCGAGGTTCGCCTCCAGCCCCTCGGTGGCGCGCGTTGCCCGCAGGTACCCACGCAGCCCGACCGCGGTGATGACGGCGCTCGCGAGAACCAGGCCGCCGTCGAACAGGCTCCACCACGACACGCCGAAGAATCGGAACAGGCCGATGCCGAGGGTCAGGAAGGCGAGGCCGGTCCGCGTCAGGGCGAGGTAGGTTCTGCCCCGAGCGAGCTCGGTCCGCATGCGTGAGAGCACGGTACGCGAACCCGCGAGCTTGGTCCGCCCCTCGGCGAGCTTGGTCCGCCCCTCGGCAAGGTCGGTGCGCTTCTCGGACAGGCCGGTGCGGGTCTGCGCCATGTCGGTGCGCTGGCCGGCCAGGTTGGTGCGGCCTCGCGCCATGTCGGTGCGCAGGACCGAGAGGTCGGTGCGTTGGCTGGCCAGGCTGCTCCGCTCGCGCGAGAGGTCGGTGCGGATGGTGGCGAGCTCGGTGCTGCGGGTCGACAGGCGTGTCTGCTCGCGCGTCAGGTCGGTGCGCTCCTGCGCCATCTCGGTCTGGTGGCGGTTGTAGGTGTCGGAGGTGGCGGCGTACTCCAGCAGGCCGGTGCTGGTGACCGTCCGCTGCTGCTCGAGGTCGTGGATGCCGCGCTCGAGCTCTGTGCCGGTCTCCTGCAGCTCAACGGCGCGATCGAGCAGCGAGCGGATCGCCGTCAGCTGTGACTGCAGCTCGTCCCTGAAGTTGCTCTCGGTCATCGTTATGCTCCCTTTGCAGCGATGGCCGCTGCCGCCTGCAGTGTCATCTCCCGTCCGGTGGGCGCCTCCCGGCCGTGCCCCTCAGGCCGTCGGGCTCAGGTACGGCGCGTACCCGGGTTTGTAGTCGATACTCCTCACCCCCGCGATACCGCGCCCGATCCTGAGCACGACCTCGAGGGTCTCGTCCTCGATGTAGGGGCCGAGCAGCGTGACGGCGCCGTCTTCGACGTTGGCGCTGATCTCGAACAGGTAGGTGCGCGCGTCGGAGACCAGCGCGGCCTCGATCTCGGCGGCCAGACACAGCCGCACGAGCTCCCTCTCGCAGTCCTCGGTGCAGCGGTACTGGTCGTCCTCCATGATCCCCTTGAGGACACGGCAGGCGACCTCGATGGGCACCCGTTCGAGGTTGAGTAAGAGGTCGTACAACTTCGGGTCGCGGACGTCGCGGCCGTACATGAAGCGCGCCCAGCGGACGCGCCGGTCGTCCTCGGTGCGGATGTAGTCGCGCGCCATCTCCTCGTCGTACTTGAAGCGCTCCATCGTCATCGCGACGCGGGCGCTCATGGGCGCCTCGATGCGCACCTTCACGAAGTGTTGGAGCGGCGGCAGGAGCAGGTGACCCGAGTGGCCGTGGTATACGACTCCGTCGCCGTGGACCTTCTCCAGCAGCGCCTGCCGCATCAGCACCACGTAAGGACGGCGCAGCTCGCTGAACTGCTGGTAGGCGCGGTCTGCTCTCTCCAGCTTCTTCACGACCTTGCTCGCGAGCGCGCCGTGGCAGTTGACAACCGAGACGAGGTCCTCGCGCGACACGAAGCGAAAGCTCGTGTGCCGCTGGAGGCAGTCCAGCAGCTTGCGCGCGCCGGCTGCCGTTCCACGGGAGATGAAGAGCACCGCCATTCCCGCCTCCGTCTCAGGCCCCGACGGCACCGCCTGCCGCCGGCTTCCGCGACGGGCGGCGACCCCATTCGTCCGAGCCGAAAGGGCTCTTCCCCCCCAAAGTGACAGTTTACCAGGATGACGAGATGGGGGCTGGGGAGGTGACGGAGTGACGGAGACCCCCTCCCACCGAAGACGGTGAGGAGTGAGGTGTAAGGAGTAAGGGGACCTCCACCCACCCGGAGAACCCTTCGGCAGCGCGCTCCAGAGAATGGTGCGCTCAAACGGGCGTACCGTCCTTGATGTTTCTCTGAAGAGCGTTCACAAGCCGTACGCGCTGGCGAGAAACGTCAAGGGGGGGGTCCTATATAAAGAACGAGCACGGGTATGGCTCCCGTTGCCAGCCTACGTGGCTTCGGGGGGAATGCCGCCCGTGCTCGTTGAGCCATGCGCGCTGTCTGATAAGGACCTTGCCCCATGGCTGATAGAGGCTTGGCAGCGCGCGGCACGGTCATTGTATTCGAAAGGGGGTCCGGGTGAGTGAGCAGGAGGTCAGAATCGTGGGGTTCGATTGCGGGGAGGACGAGCACCAGGCGGTGTTGTTGGATGGCGAGGGGCAGGAGGCTTTCCGTGTCGCCATGACCAACCGGAGAGACCGGATTGAGGAGGGGTTTGCGCTGATATTGCTGAGGGTGCCGACTGGGGCGAAGCTGGTGGTGGCTGTGGAGTCGACGCGATCGCACGGTCGGCTGGTGACGGAGGTAGCGAAGGGTCTTGGGTGCGAGGTGTGGCAGGTCAACACGGTAGCTCTCAACCATTTTCGAGCCGTCGAGGGGCAGCCTCGCAAGGATGATGTGCGGGATGCCTACCTTTGCGCGCGGATGGTCTACCTGCGCATGCAGGGAGCTCGGATGAAGGTTGAGATCTCGGACGAGGAACGGGTCCTGAGCCGTCTCACTCGAGCTTACTCGCGGATTATGGAGGCGCGGACGAGGGCGCTACAAGCGCTGCACGCGATCCTGTTGGAGCTGGCGCCGGAGGTTCTGCACAGGCATTGGGACGGGCCCAAGGTCAACAGCAAGGCGATGTTGTACCTGCTGGAGCGCTGGCCCGGTTTCAGGGGCCTGGAGCGTGCGCAGCTGCGGAGCATCGAGAAGATCCTGCATTCCTGTCGGTACGGTGACAGGGCCGCCGATGTGGCGAAGTGGCTGCGCGATGTGGCCCGACGGATCGGAATGTCGAATGAGGAGCGTCGCATCGTTACCTTGGAGATGCAGAATGCCGTCGAGCAGATTCGGAGTTGCGACGCCGCACTCGGGCAACTCAAGCAGGAGATCAGCGAGCGGGTGCAGCGGCATCCGGTCGGCGTCAGGCTGCTGGAGATGCCGGGAATCGGCGTGATCGTGGCCGGTGTGCTCATCGGGGAGCTGCTGCCCGTGGCGCGGACCAGTAGGGAGGCTCAGAGTGCCACCTATTCCGGGGTGACGCCGCTTGGCAGGAAGAGCGGCAAGTCATTGAATACCAGCAGCTTGACGAGAGGTGTCAACAAGTGGGTTCTGCACGCGCTCTACACTTCGGCGGTAGCGGCAAAGAAGTGCAGCGCTATCGACAGGGCGTACTACGAGAAGAAGCTCCTCGGCTATGCCGGCCACAAGAAGCCCCACGTCGCGGCCTTCATCGCCCTCGGCCGCCAACGGCACAAAGTGATCTTCAAGATCCTCACCACCGGCGCCCGCTATGACAAGGAGACCCTCATCTCCAGCCATCTCGAACGGATCAAGGACCAGCAGCAGCACGAGGCCGCGGCATGACCCGCCCGCCCACCCCGGCTATGACTCTGACGGCCTGTGGAAAGCTGGCCCCCACCCGCCCCGCCTCCACCTTCCCACAGGCCTTGGAAAACCCTCCGGGTTTCCCACAAACTCACAGCCCCGACGACGAGATCTCTTCCCACGAAAGAAACACCTCGCAGGGGTTGACTTCTTATAGAGGTAACCTCGGTCCTTGGCGATCGTAGTATCGGCCACACGATTGGAGGAGGCGGCTCGAGCAGGCTCTGGCGGTCGTCGCCGAATCCATCATCCCAACTCGCTGCCTCGCGACCGCCAGAGACGCGAGACGTGCGGTCGCTTTGGACCGCGCGGCCGCTGGAGCTTCGGAGCATCCTCCCGATGTTGCCCGCTCAGCGGCAGGCGGCGACGGGCGTCTGCAGAGCAGACGTCCGGGCGCCGGAGTAGCAGGGAAGGCTCTTCCGGCCCGTCACTCGGATAGTGACGGTCTCGCCCGCCGTGCGGCGGGCCTCGCCTGCTGCAGCTGGTCCAGCCCCGTGGCGCATTCCCGGGGATGCAGCTCGAAGGTGGCGTCGAAGGCGCCGTCTGTTGCGAGCATGGTCCAACCTTCCGCCTGGCCCAGTGAGCCCACCAGGGCGAGCAACGGCGGTGCGAGACGCGTGAGCCGGTCGAGATCAGGTCCGACCACGGGGAGTCCGTCGCCCTGCCTCAGCCGCGACAGCAGGGGCGACAAGCCCCTGCCGAGCTCCCCGACGAGCGCGCAGAGATCGGCGTGAACGAGCTCGACCGGGGAGCCTTCGATCAGCGGCTGCACCGTGCCGGCAGTGGCATGAATCGACGAGATCGCCTCTCTTACCGCTGAGCGCATCGGGGACACCACGAGCAGGCCGTCGGTCACCGCATAGGAAGGCGAGGGCAGCGGGCCCGGCACGACGGACTCGATCTCGAGCCCGCGAATCTCGACTCCCTCATGGGTCTCTGCTACGACCCTGGCACTGACGAGACCCTCGGACCTGGCCGCGACCTCCCCCGCCTCCCAGCGCAGCAAGGTGTCGAGGAACGCACGCACCGCAGCCTCGTCGGACGTTTCGGCGACCGCCACCGGACGCGGCAGCGGGATGTCGCCGGACGTCGTCGGTGCCGGCAGGAGAGCGCTCGCCACGCGTCGGCCGAGGTAGGGAAAGAGATCCGTGGCGGGATCGAGGCCGCTCGCCTCGCTGAAGGCGCTCGGGCTTCCGGCGCCAGCGCCGTCGGCCTCCGTCAGGGCGCCCGCAATCAGCTTGAAGAGGGCACCCGGAGGAGCACCGAGGTCGTGGGTTGCCAGCGCCTCAGCCGGCAGCCGCCGCGACAGCGGCTCGGCAAGCGGCTCCAGGGAGTGGACGAGATCGCAGAGCCGACTCGTTGGACGGCCGGCGGCCAGACGCCCGGCAACCCGGGTGCGGATGGCTAGCGGGTCGATTTCGCGCGCAAAACCGAAGCCGTCGAAGCACTCCAGCGTGCGGGCCACGGCGCCGGCCGCCGAGGCGGGCAGGCCGGGAAGCTGTCCGGTCCGGACCGCGATCGCAGGAACGTTGACGAACCCGTGCACGGCGGCGGTTTCGGGCAGGCGGGCCATGGCTTCTCGGTAGGGTTCCAGCGCGGCCAGCGAGCTCGGCCGGACTTCGCCGGACGCGAGCGCCTCCGCCACCGCTCGGAGTGGGCCGCTGTCGCCTGGCCTACCCAGCAGCAGCCACCCTCCGGTGACACGGACCTCGAGCAGAACGGTGCCGTCGCCGGCAACCAGGTGAAACGCGTCGCCCGTCCACCGGACCTCTGCGGCTGCCCGCGGTCCAAGCCGCAGCAGCAGCGCGGCCAACGCCTCCAGCTGAGCGGCAGGCAGTCCTCCCCGGAGGACGATGACCGGCGACGGCGGCTGCCCGTCGGCTCCCGGCACGATGCCGAAGACCAGGCGGTCGCCGGCCAGCGCTCGTAGCTGCTCGCGAAGCTGGGCGTCGTCGCGCCAGGCCGCCATGACGTGTCGCAGCACAGGCACGATCCCGTCCTCGTCCGCCCCGGTCTCGGCGGCCGCACCGAGAAGGTTCTCGAACTTCTGCCACGGGGGCATCCCGCTCAGGGTGTCGATGGTGTTCAGGGGCTCCCGCAGGTCGGCGAACAGCAGCGTGTCGGCGGGAAACGCGCCCGCTGGGTCGATCGGGTCTCCCCACACCACCACGGTGCTGACCAACAGCCACAGCACGAGAAGCACGGCCACCGCCAACAGACGCTCGACGAGAGGTCCGCGCCGCGCATCGGTTCGTTCATCGTAGGGTTTCATGACCCCCTCCTCGCGTGACGTATTCCCGCAACGCCTCACTCCGTGTCGTCCGGCTTCGCCGGCTCGTCGCTCGACCGACCTTCTCTCTCGTCCACCCCGCCGCTCGCTTCCTCCTCCTCGTCCCGCACGCTCTGACCGAGGATGCGGTCGAACGCGGTCAGCCCGCCCATCGCGCCGAGGCCCATGGTCTCGACCGCGGTGGAGGGAACGATGATCATCGAGCCCTTCTTCTTCAGGCCCTCGAAGACCATGTTCATCGCCCGCAGGTGGAGGGCGGCCGGGTTGCGCTTGTAGTGCTCGGAGGCCTGGGCGAACTTCTCCGCGATTTCGGTCTCCGCGTTGGCAAGAATGATGCGGGACTGGCGCTCGCGTTCGGCCTGCGCCTGCCGGCTCATGGCATCCTCGAGAGCCTTCGGAATGATGACGTCGCGAATCTCGACCGACTGGATGGTAATCCCCCAGGCGTTGGTCTTGGCGTCCAGTACCTCCTGGATCTCGCCGCCGAGACGGTCGCGGTGGGACAGCATGTCGGCGAGCTCGTGCTTGCCAATGGCGTTGCGGAGGCCCGTCTGGGCCGACAGCGTGATCGCCTCCTCGAACTCGGCCACCTCGAGGACCGCCTTCTCGGCATCCCACACCATCCAGAACGCGATCGCGTCGACGTTGACCGGAACCGTGTCCTTGGTGAGCGTGGTCTCGGCCTTGAAGTCGGTCACCCGGATGCGTTGGTCGACGTAGTTGGCCACCTTCTCGATCACCGGCATCAGGAAGAACAGCCCCGAGCCCCTGAGGCTCTGAAATCTCCCGAAGCGCAGGATCACCGCCTTCTCCCACTGGTAGGCGATCTGCACGCTTGCCGCCAGCAGGCCGGCGACGGCGATGGCCGTGACCAGGATCCAGCTCTCCGGCCGGTGGCGAAGGTACGTCGCCAGCCCGGCGACAGTGGTGAAGAGGACGGCCGCCTCCCAGATCTGGGAGACTCGAAGCAGGACCGCCAGAATCAGCGCCGCTCCGATCATGGTGATCACCGCCTGCAGGCGGAACGGGTAGACGGCGAGGTGCACCATCAGGCCCCCGAGGCAGATCACCACCAGGATCATGATGTTGAGCGGCCCGAAGCGAAAGTCCGCGCGAAAGCTCGTCGCGAACCGCTCCAGGCTATCGAGCTTGAGTTTCTTGACGCTGGTCATGACCATGCTCCTTTCTCAGCGCTTCCTGCGCTGACCGAGGCAGTCGAGAACGTCGCTGAGGGTGAAGCCGTGCGATGAGGCTCGCGCCAGCAACTCCTGGCAGATTTGATCGAGCAGCCGGCGGCGCTCCAGCTCGTCGTGCTCGACCTCCATTTGGCTGACGAAGGTCCCGGTTCCCATCTGCGTTTCCACCAGGCCGGTCAGCTCGAGCTCGGTGTAGGCGCGCGCCACCGTGTTGGGATTGATCGACAGGTCGACGGCGAGCTGGCGGACCGTGGGCAGGCGATCGCCCGCCTCCAGGCATCCGGTGGCGATCGCGCTCTTCACGTGATCGATGATCTGGCGGTAGAAAGGGACGCCGCTCTTGATGTCGAGCTGGAAGTGCAGGGCCAACCGGTGCTCCTTTCACAGTGTCCTAGTGCTCTAGTGTCATAGTGTATTAATACAATCTGGAAGCGCGCTTGTCAAGACCCCCCCACCCAGGAGGTGAGAAGGTAAGGAAGTGAGAAAGTGAGGAGGTCCCTCCCACCCACCCGGAGAACGCGGACGCAGCGCCCTTCAGAGAATGGTGCGCCGGCCGGAACGTGCCATCTATGACATCTCCGCTGTGTGCTCTTCACGAGCCCATCGCGCCGGAGCGGAATGTCATAGGTGGCAATTCACGGGAAGGGCGATCGGAGATGTGGCCTCAGCAACCAAGGAGGCGGCTCGAACGATTCCCGGCGGTCGCAGCGCGACCGTCCGGCCGCCGGAACTGCAGAGAACCGTCGCCATGCCTCCTCACATCCGGAGTCCCCGCCACGGCTGACGCGTCACCGATCCCCCACCCAGATCCTTCTTCGCTCGCTTCGCTCGCTCATCAGGATGACACCGGGGGAGGGCTCGTCACAGCACGAAACCGGGAACCTACTCAGAGCGATTCGCCTCACGAACCGCTAGCCCGCATTATTCATGAGCGATCGTAGCGAGACCGGCGAGACGTCTGTCAGCGCTGGGTTCTGGGCGTCGAGGCGCCGGAGGCATACCTGGAAGGTATGTTGAGGACACCGAGACGCGAAGAGCACGGCGATGGCTGGCGTATCGTCGGTCGCAGTAGATTGCGAGTGAATGATGCGGGCTAAACCAGCACCCCCTCCTGCGAGCCGATGCGGATCAGGTCGATGCGGGCAGGGCTGCTGTTGCCGAGGCCGTGGACGGTGTCGGCGAGCTCGATGTGGTGCGGAGGCGGGCTGATCGGCCGGTGCTCTCCGAAGTAGAGGTCCCGTTTGGCCTGGATGATGCGGGCACCGGTGGCGTCGACTGCGACCGGGTCGGTTCCAAGAATCAGGCCGCCGTAGCCCCAGACGTAACGGCTGGAGTAGCCGTGCGGCCCGACGCCGTGGAACTGGGGTGTCAGCATGACGAGGATGTTGAGCCGTGTCTTGGCCGCCAGCCCATGCCGCTTCCACAGGGCTCCCAGATCGGCACAGGCGTTCGGGTGGTAGGCGGACGGCCGGGGCACAAACATGATGTAGTTCTTGAGGCACGTGCCGAGGCCGGACCAGTGGTGGGCGCGCATGGGTCTCACATTGACGAGCGCGGTAGCGCGCTTGAAGACGCGGTTGCCGAGTACTCCGCGGTCGTCGATGGCCACATTCTCGGGCGCGACACCGGCGCCCAAGATTCGGCGGCGGATCGCCCCCTCGAGGGTGGGCGGTGTCCGCAGGTAGGCCCACACGTTGCTCTTAACGCCGACCACGTCATCGGGGCGGAAGAGCCGTCGCCAGGCGGCTGTGGCACTCTCGGCCCCGACCAGTGCGGTCACGCCACGGTCGAGCATCCGGACGAGGCGTTCGATGCTCAGCTCGCCGTCCCCGCCGACAACCTCAGGGTCGCGGACGAGCACGACGCGGCTGCGTCCGGGTCTCGCCGGGGTCTCTGCGCCACCGCGGCGGCCGAGCACCGCCGCCACCACTGCCGTGAGGCTCCCGCCGAGGAAGCCGCGGCGGGTCAGACCGGGCCCGCTGTCGCTCATGGGTCACCTCCAGCTGCGTCATCGAGCAGCGCTGCCGCCATCTCGGCTTGTGCCGATCCGAGAACCACCGCGAGCCTACGACCGGCCAGCCGGGCGCCGCCCCAGCTGCCGTCGCCGGACCGCCGCAGCCTGTTTCCGGCATCGTCCGGAAGGAGCTCGGCGTACACCCGCTGGAGAGCGTCGCGGGCACCGCCAGGGTCCGGGTAGTCGACCATCACCAGGTCCGCGCCCACGCCATCGCGCTCGTAGTGGGCGACGACGGCCGGGGTTCGGGAGCTCAGGGCGAACGGGTTGCCGCGGGCAGCGGGGAGGTGGGACTCCAGGATCAGGGGATGGTGAAGGTATACGATTCGTTGCCGGTCGAGGCCGGCGCCGGGTAGCGCTGCCAGGATTGCCGGCGGCTGCCCGGTCTCGTCGATTGCGGCAGCGACCGCGCGACCCATCTCGAGGACCGCGGCCAGGGCCGCAGGGCTCTCGCCCTCGGCGTAGACCGAGACGAAGAACGGGCCCTTCCAGAAGCTCAGCCATCCCGGGATGAGGCGGCCGCCCTGACCAACCGCCACCCGCTCTCCCTCCCCCTGGTGGCTGAGCACGCCAGAGGCGTCGGCCGGGGTCGCGAACCGAAACACGTCGAGCACCAGGTCTGGCTCGCCGGCCGGGCCCCGGTAGCGCCGCGCCAGGCACCAGCGCAGATCGTAGGCAAGGTAGACCTCGGCGTGGCCGTCGATGTAGCTATAGATGGAGGTGCGACCGTAGCGGTCAGTGCCCTCGACCGCCCAGTCGCCGACCTCACCTGGGAGGTGCCTCTCGAGGCGTCGGGCATCATCGGGCGCCGGCCGCAGCACCACCCAGATCAGCACCGCCGCCGCCACGGCGGCGACGCCGACGAAGGGGACCCAGGGCGGGACACCGTGCGTCATGCTCCCTCTGCCAGTGGACTTTGCACCAGTGTACCGCAGCTACCGCCGCCAACGCGCGGCTCCGGTGATGGCGCCGGGTCAGCCCGTGAACGACTGCAGCCCGGCCAGCGCCTCGTCGACATCGGCCGCGGTGTGCGCGGCATTGATCTGGAAGCGGATCGTCTCGTCGCCGCGCGGGACGACCGGAAAAGCAAGGCCAACCACGAGTACGCCGGCATCGTAGAAATGCCGCACCAGCGCCCGTGTGCGCCCGGTATCGCGGACCAGCAGCGGCACCACCGGATGCGGTCCGGCGATCGACTCCCAGCCGAGGCGATCGATACCATTGCGGAACTGGCGGATGCGCGCGTGCAAATGCGACAGGCGCTCCCTGCCTTCGGCGCTGTCGGCAATGTCGAGCGCGGCGGACGCGCCCGCGCAGTCGGCGACGCTCAGCGGGTTGGTGTAGATGTAGGTGTCCGCCTTCTGCCGCACCGCCTCGATGACCTCTGGGCTAGACGCGATGAAGCCGCCGTTGACCCCAAAGGCCTTGCCGAACGTTCCCACCACCATGTCCGCCCTGGCTCCGCAGTGCTCCTCGGTGCCGCGTCCGGTGGCGCCGTAGGCGCCGATCCCGTGGCTGTCGTCGACCACCGTCACCAGACCATGCTCGAAGCGGCCACGGTGCGGCTCACAGCAGCGCACGATCTGATCGATCGGCGCGTTGTCCCCGCGCATCGAGAAGATGCCATCGAAGATCACCACCACGCGCTTGATACCGGCCGGTACCTCGTCGAGACAACGCGCCAGCTCGTCCATGTCGTTGTGGGTGTAGATCGCCTTGTTGGCGCGCGGCACGCCGGCGATGCGCATCGCACGGATGATGCTGTTGTGGTTGAGCGCGTCGCCTATCCAGTAGGTGCTCTCGGTCCCGAGGGTCATCGCGAGCCCGAGGTTGGCGGTATAAGCGGAGTTGAAAATCTTCGCCGCCGGACGGCCCATGAAGCGAGCGACTCGAGCCTCGAGCTCGTCGTGATGCGCGAAGGTGCCGTCGATGAAACGCACGGCCCCCGGCCCGACCCCGAACTCATGTGCGGCCCGGTCCGCCGCCTCCATCACGGCCGGGTGGTGCGACAGCGACAGGTAGCTGTTCGAGTTCATGCGGATGAAGAGGCGCTCGCCGCCACGGAGGCGGTAGCGAGGGCCACGGTCTCCGTCGGGTGGCACATAGCCCACGATCACCCGCTCGGGCGCCTTGGCCCGGCCTTCCTGCTCGAGGGCCTTGATCTCGTCGACCAGCGCGGCGTTGAGCTTCTCCAGGGTCACGGTACACCTCCCAACTCACGGTCGGCCCGAGCGTACCACTGCGGCCGCGGTCAGGCGACAGCGCGCCGATTCGCCACACGCAGCTACCGCCTGGTGGCGAAGAATGCGGACTAGGAATTCCGGCGCAGGATGAGGATCGTGCGATCGTCCGCGAATGCTACGCCGCCCGCGAACTGCTGAAGATCCTCTTCAATCGCCGCGGCGAGGGTCTCCGGCGGGTCGTTGCGGTGAGCCAGGCAGAGCACGTCCAAGCGGTCGTTCCCGTACTCTTCCTCGTCCGGGTTCTCCGCCTCGGTGATGCCGTCCGTGTACAGCACCAGCGTTTCCCCAGGGTCCATCTGGGACGCGGCAGGCAGGTAAGTTGCGCCCGGCAGGACACCGATCGGCAGGCCGGTGGACTCCAGGTGCTCCACGGTGCCCTTGTTGCGGAGCAGCAGACACGGGGTGTGTCCGGCGCTGGCGTATTGGAGGTGCCCGCTGGACGGCTCCAGCGCGACCAGAACGGCGGTCGCGTACTTCTCTGGCGGCGTACGGGCGAACAGCAGGCGCGAGACGGTGGCAAAGACCTCCTCGGGCGGCCAGCCGTTCTCGATCGGAGCCGCCGACAGGGCCTCCAACGCGCCCGTCAGGAGCGAGGCCCCGATACCCTTTCCCGACACGTCCGCCACCATCATGACAATCTCGCGGCCTTCCTTGCGGCGCACGATCTCGTAGAAGTCGCCGGAGACACCGCGTGAGGGGACGTTGCCACCGTGGACGGCATACCCCTCGATCGCCGGCAGCTCGTCCGGCAGCAGCGCGACCTGGATCCGGCGAGCCAGCCGGATGTCCCGCTCGAGCCGCCGCCGCTCTGCTTCCGCCTCCGCCAGCCTCAGGTTGCGCAGGCGCATCGCTGCGATCGAGGCCAGCGAGGTCAGAAGCTTCATGTCGTCCTCTGTGAAGGTGCGAACCGTGGCCTTGGAGCAGAGAACGATGAGGCCCATTGCCCCGTCCGGGCCCAGCAGCGGCGCCGCGATGAGACCTCGCACGCCGGCATCGAGCAGACTCGCGGCCTCCTTGAAACGGGCATCGAGAAGAGTGTCGAAAACGAGAGCAGTCTGGGACTTGTCGACGACTTCGCTGATCAGGTGGCGGGAGCAGAGGGTGGAGGCATCCGCTCCGTCGACGGAGCGACTCGCCGAGCAGCTGAAGCTCCCGTCCTCCTCCTTGAGGAACACCGCCCCCTGCTGCGGCTGAAGGTGGGCGAAGACTCGTTCGAGGATGAGGTCGAGAAGCTCGTTGAGGGACATCGGCCCGCTCAGTGCATGATGAACCTCGTTGAGAATCCCGAGGCGGTCGGCGATCCGGCGGAGGCGCTCGGCATCGGCCTCCCCCTCGGCCGAGGTCGGCTGCTCCAAGAGCAGCTCCACGGCGGAGCGGTACACCGTCTGACCTGTCGGCAGGGCGGGCCCTGGAACTGACTGACGGTCGCCGACGGCCATCACGCTGATGGTGGTACCACCCAGCTCGACGACATCGCCGGGTTCGATCTCGAGCGGGTGGTCGACCGCGACGCCGTTCACGAGGGTCCCGTTGCGCGACCCGAGGTCCTCCACCAGCCAGCTGCCATCCTTGCAAGACAGCTGGGCGTGTCGCCGCGACATCGAGCGGTCCGGGATCGCCAGAGCGACCGAGGAGGACCTTCCGATGACGACCGTGCCTCCATCGAGCTCCCGCTCGAACGCGGAGACCCCGGGCGTCGTGATCAGCAGTCGAATCCTCTGTCCGCCATCACCTGCCGCTGTTTCCATATCGTGCTCCGCCGTCAACATGAATAAGTATGACACGGGATCTCGTCGGGTGTACCGCGTCCCGCAGGTTGCAGCAGACCACTACATACCGAGCCGGCGGATCATCTCGTTGAGGGTCGTCGGGCTCAGCTGCAGGAGCTTAGCGGCCTGGCGCTGAACGCCTTCGCAACGGTCCAGTGCCTCCTGGATGAGGGTCCTCTGGAACTCGGAGACGGCCTCACGGAAGCTCAGGCCGTCGGCCGGAAGGCCGCGCGCACCGCCGCCCCCTCCGGCCGCGTCTCGCACGCCGGCCGGCAGGAGCTCGTGACTGATGACCACGCTGCGGCAAAGGACGACGGCCCGCTCGATTGCATTCTGCAGCTCACGCACGTTCCCCGGCCAGGCGTAGGCCGTCAGGGCGTCCATTGCCTGCGGCGTGAAGCCCTCCACCCGCCGACCGTTCTCCGCCGCATAGATGCGGAGAAAGTGGTGCGCCAGCATCGGGATGTCCTCCGGCCGTTCCTGCAGCGAGGGAAGCTCGATGGAGATGACGTTGAGGCGGTAGTAAAGGTCCTCACGGAACCGCCCCTCCTGCACCAGCTGCCAGAGATTGACGTTCGTGGCCGCAATGAGCCGCACGTCGACCGTGATCGCCTCGACGCTCCCTACCCGCCTGAACTCGCGCTCCTGGATGACACGGAGCAGCTTGGCCTGGGTATCGGGCGCAATCGTTCCGACCTCGTCCAAGAACAGCGTACCGCCGTGTGCGAATTCGAACAGCCCTTTGCGGCTGGCCACGGCGCCGGTGAAGGCACCCTTGACGTGACCGAAGAGCGTCGACTCGAGCAGCTCCGACGGGATGGCGCTCGTATGCACGGGTACGAAGGGGCCTGCGCTTCGAGGGCTGAGCCGATGGATGGCACGCGCCACCAGCTCCTTGCCGGTGCCGGACTCTCCTACGACCAGGATGTTCGACCTTGCCGGTGCCGCACGATGCACCAGCTCGAAGACCTCCCGCATCGGTCGGCTGGTGCCGACCATCTCCTCCACCCCCTGCAAGCGGTTCCTGAGCTGGATGTTCTCGAACTGCAACCGGCGTTGCTCAACGGCCCGGCGCACCAGGTGCAGCACCTCTTCGTTCTTGAATGGCTTTGGTACGTAGTGGAACGCTCCACCCCGCATGGCTTCGATCGCCGACTCGATCGAAGAGTAGGCAGTAATCACGACCACCGGCAGATGGGGGTCCTTCTGGCGGATGCTCGGCAGGACCTCGAGGCCCGAGCGGTCCGGGAGCATCAGGTCGAGGAGGACGACGTCGACCTCCTCTTCGTCGAGGAGTCGTAGGCCTTCGGCGGCCGTCGTCGCCTGCAGTGGCGTGAAGCCGTTGGCAGCGAGAAGAGTGTTGAGAACGTCCTGGAGAACCGGCTCGTCGTCAATGATCAGGACGGTGCCGTTCCGCTGTAGAGCGGCAACCTCATCCTCGCCCTGGTGCCGCCCAGCGGGGACTCCTCCAGTCGTACCTCACCTCCCTGTTCGGCGATGATATCACGCGTGATAGCGAGGCCCAGGCCGGTTCCACCACGCTGCGATCGAGTGGTAAAGAAGGCTTCGAACACCTTCTCTCGCAGCTGGGCCGGCACTCCTGGACCACGGTCGTCGACGGCAACCTCTCCCCAACCGTCGACCGCTCTCACCGCCACCTCGACGGCCGCTCCCGGCGGCGACGCTTCGAGCGCGTTCCGCACCAGGTTGCTCATCGCCAGCTCGACGGCGCCTACCGCCGCCGTGACCAGAACCTCTCCACCGTCGACTGTGCACCGGACGCGACCCCTCAGCCCGAGCGACCGCTCGGCGTCCGCAGCGGCCTGCCGGCATGTCTCTCCCAAGGTCACAGTGGTCCGTGCGGCCGGTCCACCTCGCATGGCTTCGTGGAGGTTGGCCACGATTCGGGAAACGCGGAAGCTCTGCTCGATCAGCTTGGCCACGAGTTCGGCTCGAGGATCCTCATCCGCTGTCATCTCCCCGAGCATCTGGGCGAACGAGGCAATACCCGTCAGCGGCGTGTTGACCTCATGAGCGAGACCCGAGGCAAGACGTCCGAGAGAGGCCAGTCTTTCCTGCTCACGCAGCTTGCGCTCCAGCGCGCGAACCTCAGTCACGTCCTGGAGAACGACAACGCGGCCGTTGAAGCGGCCCGTCTCCAGCTCCAAGACCGACACCGCCATCACCACCCAGCGGCCTTCAACGAGGACGGTCTTGGTCTCGGCATTGAGTGCATGGAGCGGCAGCTCGGCTCCCCATACACGCGGCAGCTCGACCAGGTCGCGAAGGTCCCTCCCGACCAGCTCCGATTCGCGAGTCTCGAAGATCGCCGCGGCACGGACGTTACTCGACAGAACCCGGCCGGTGGCGTCACAGACCAGGATCCCTGCCGCCGACGACTCGATGATCCGCCGCGTGTTGGCATGCAGGATCCGGTACTCCTCCGCCCGGTGTCGGAGGTCGTCGAGGAGCCGGGCGCTCTCGAGGCCGAGGGCGGCCTGATCGGCAAGAGTGCCGACCAGCTCGCGGCCCTCTCGTCCAAGAGGGAAGATGCCACGGCGGAGACCGATGTAGAGGAGGCCGTGTACGATTCCACCTCGCTCGAGCGGATAGCGTAGCGTGTAGCCCGCTCCGAACAAGGCGAGCTCCAGCTCGTGTGGGAAGCCGGACCCTGTGACGGCGGCCGAGAGGGTATCCGGCAGCCCCTTCCCATCCCCTGTAACGCAACGAAAAGGCCCCTTGAGCGACCGCAAGTAGGTTGCCACCAGCTCCAGCTCCAGGCCATCGTGGAGGACCTGGGACAGCCGCTCCAGAAGCTCGCGCGGATCGGTAGTGCGGGCGAGCTCGCGGGTCAGATTGGTCACCTGCCAGCGGGGTGACGGCCGCCCGTGGTACATCCAGCGGTCGAGGAACCTCTCGACCTGGCGCCGCACCGGCTGCAGCAGCACGACCAGAGCGACTCCGGTCGCGAAGGCGAGCAGGTTGCGCAGGGGTGCCGGAGGCAACGGTGAGCTGAGAAAGACCCTGTTGAGCACCGAGAAGATGAGGCCGCCTATCGAGACCACCAGCGTTGCCGAGACGCTGTCCCGTGTGATCGGTTCCAGGTCCCAGAGACGGTACTCACGGAGGGCCGCCAAAAAGCCGATCGGGACCGCGGCCACCGGCAGAACGGCCATCCACGTAAACGGTTCGAAGACGATGCCGAGAGACCGTGGCAGCAGTACGAGGACGGCGTAGGGGAACAGGCCAACGAACATCCCGAGCGCGGCCCATTCGATCTGGCGGCGGATGCGGGCAACGCGCTGTGCACGGCGCCATCGCGCCAGCTGCACCACCGCGCTCGCGATCAGCGCCGCCACGAAAGCGGCGCGCAGCACGACCTCCCCGAGCGGCCAAAGCGTCGCGCCTATCGGTGTAACCACAGTGGCCGCGGAAATGGCCATAGCCGCTGCCGTCGCCACATCCCACAGCGGAGTGATCCGGTGCCGCTCCGGAAACACCGTGAAGAACCTGACCAGCAGGAACGAGATGGCCGCTCCCGAGGCGCGGTGAAGAATGCTCAGGAGGACTCCGGTGGCGGCCGTACGATGGGGCACGGTGGCCAGGACCAACGCGGCCATCGCCAGCAACAGAAAGGTGGTCGCCTCACGCCGTCGTGTTGTGAGAACCGCAATCAGCGCGCAAACGAGACCCACGATCGCCACCGCGGAGCGGACGAGGAACAGCGGATCGAAGCGTGGCCGCGGACCTGTGAACTCGAGCGTGACCTGCTCCCCTGTGCTCTGTCTCACCTCCAGCTCGTGGGTCCCCCCACCGGTGAGAACGAAGACGGGATCGCTGTAGGACTCCGGGGGCCGACCGTCCACGGCCACGATCAGATCGCCATCCTGCAGCCCGGCGCGGGCAGCTGTCGACCCAGGCGGAACCTGCTCGACGTGCAAGCCCTCCTCCATCCAGCTCACCGCGAAGTCGAGAACGAAGAAGGAGCGGACGGTTCGGAAGATCGACAGTGCAGCCACCGTCAGCACCAGCGCCGACGCAACGACCAGAACCGCGCGGAGAAACTTCGCGACCGGCTGAGGGGATGAGCCCGATTCCCGGCCCTGGCCCGAGCCATTGCGCTCCGTCGCCCAGGGGGTCGGAGGGATTCGGTCGCTTGGGCCCACCGGCGGCCACCTCCTTTGCAGCTATCGTAGCTGGGAAAGCATTATCCCACCTGGCGGTTCTACCGGAAACCCTGGAGGACTGGCTGGATACCGTAGTGTCGTCCGTTGCGAGCGCCATGCCCGCATCGGTTACAATACGCGCGGCCTCGTACTGCCTGCCCGACCGAGCGCGTCCCCGGGGCGGCGGGCGAGAGAAAGCGACGTGGAGAAAGAGAATGCAGATCATAGCCACCCAGCTCCGTTCCGGACAGATCATCGTGCACAACAGTGAGCTTTACCGCGTCCTCAGCACGACCCACGTCACGCCCGGAAAGGGAAACGCGCTGGTGCAAAGCAGGCTGAGGAGCCTGCGTTCAGGGCTCCAGACCGAGCACCGTTTCCGCCCCTCCGACAAGGTCGAGGTCGCCCATATCGACACCCAGGAGATGCAGTACCTCTACTCGGACGGCACCCATCAGGTTTTCATGAACCTGGAAAGCTTCGAGCAGATCATGCTCCCCAACGAGGCTCTCGAGGATACGGTGGGATACCTGCTCCCTGAGACGGTGGTACAGGTCGACGTGTACAACGGCGATCCCGTAGCCGTCGAGCTTCCGAACACCGTAGTGCTCGAGGTCGTCGAAACCGAGCCGCGGATGAAAGGGGCAACGGCCGCCGGCAACTCGAAGCCTGCCAAACTCGAGACCGGGATCACGGTCAGCGTTCCGGCCTACATCGAAACCGGAACCAAGATCGTCGTCGATACGCGTACCGGCGACTACGTCTCGCGCGCCGACACCTAGAGATCCGGCCGGAAGCCCCGATTCGGCTGCGACCCACGATAGTCGAGGTTCGGCTGGGCCTCTCGAAGAACCTGGAGAGGAGTCTGGCAACTGAGTCAGAGCGGTTGATGGGGCGAGAGGGGCTTTTCCCTTCCGGCCGCTTGACCCTGCAGGGCCGGCGGCCTAAGCTGTCACTAACGGAGCGGTAAAGGGAAGCCGGTGTAAGTCCGGCGCGGCCCCCGCCACTGTAACCGGGGACGGACCGTTCATGGGGAAACCCGGCCACTGGTCGGCACGATCCGCGAGGGTTGACCGGCTGGGAAGGCGAACGATCCGGTCGATCCGGAAGCCAGGAGACCTGCTGTTCCATGAGAAACGGGAGGTTTCACATGATCCGTTCGAGGTTTCTTGGCGCCCTTCTCCTCTGCACCCTGTTCCCGCTCCGCCCTGGGATTGCCGACGACGGCCAACGCACCACATTCCACGACGAGGTGACCGTCACCGCCACCGGCCGTAAGACCAGGGTCAGCGAGGTGCCGGCGTCTGTCACGGTGATCCAACGGCGCCAGATTGACGACGCCCAGGCGGATACCGTGGCCGACCTGCTTCGCAGCACTCCCGGTCTGACCGTGCTGCGGTCCGGTGGACCAGGAACGGTAACCTCCGTGTTCACCCGCGGCACGGAGTCCGACCACACGTTGGTACTCTTCGACGGCGTGCGCCTCAACTCGCCATACTTCGGCGGCTACGACTGGAGCCAGCTGCCAACGGCAGGTATTCAGAGGATCGAGGTCGTGCGCGGTCCGTTCTCCAGCCTCTACGGCGCCGATGCTGTCGGCGGGGTGGTCAACCTCATCCCCGAGCGCGGCACGGGCAAGCCGAGCGGGACCCTCTACGCCGAGGGCGGGGGCAACTCCTGGATGCGGCTCGAGGGCCAGGCTGCGTATGCTGGCGCGGCCTTCGATCTGTTTGCGTCGGGGTTCGCTCGGCAGGGCAAAGGGGCGCTCGCGAACAGCGGCTACAGCCTCAGGCAAGGCCTCCTTGACCTCGGCTGGAGCCCCCGGGCCGGCCGCCGCCTGGCCCTGGTGGTCCAGAGCCTCGCGAGCACCACGGAGATCCCGTTCACCGGAGCCACTACCACTCCCCACCGACACCAGTGGGCCGATCAAACAGTCATTGCGGCGCCTCTGAGCTGGTCGATAACGCCGGCCTGGGACATCGAGGCGACGATCGCCGACGTCGGCCGCACCTTCGACTTTCGCGACCAGGACGACCCGGGCGGCTTCACCCGCTCCGACACCTCGGCCGACACCGCGCAGGGTCGCCTCGTCAGCAACCACCGCATCGGCACTCACGCCGTGAGCTGGGGCGGCGAGTGGCGTCGCGACACGGTCGACGACGCCTCCAGCTTCGGCACCAACCTCCGGCACCGGCGTGTCGGCACGACCGGTCTGTTCGTCCAGGACGTGTGGCGCCCACGCTCGAGGGTTCGCCTGGTTGCCGGCATGCGGTGGGACCACACCGCCGCCTGGGGCTCACAGGTGTCGCCTCGGATCGCTGTCGGGTGGACACCTGTTGCTGGATGGGAGCTGCACTCGAGCTATGGCAAGGCGTTTCGCCAGCCGTCGATCGGCGAGCTCTACTTTCCGTTCTCCGGCAATTCTCACCTGCGCGCCGAGGTCTCGCGGTCGTGGGAAGTGGGCGTCATGCGCAACGGCCGTGACGGCCGGCTGCGTCTCGAGCTCAACGCGTTCTCCACCCGTCTCGAGAACCTCATCGACTTCGACTACGCGACCTACTCGTTCGCGAACGTCGACTCGGCCAGGATCCGCGGCGCCGAGCTCGCCGTCAGCGTGGCGGTGACTCGGGGACTGGTCTGGCGCACCGCGCTCACCTACCTGCATACCGAGGACGGCGCCGGCAGCCGACTGCTCCGCCGGCCGACGTGGAGTGGATCGACCGCTCTCAGCGGACGCCTCGGGAGCCGGCTGCGCGGCGACCTCACCCTGACCTGGGTTGGCGGGCGCGACGACGTCGACCCGGTCAGCTTCTTGCGCCGCCCGGTGGGCGGGTTCGCGACCGCCGACTTGGCCCTCGCCTGGCGCCTCAACGCGCACGCCGAAGCAACAGTGCGCCTCGTCAACCTCGCCGACCAGGCCTACCAGGAGGTGCTCGGCTACCCGGCCCCCGGACGGCGCCTCATGGCCGGGCTGCGGCTCAGCCTGCGTTAGCCCGAGGTCATCTGGTCGCAACCAACTGCGACGGGCGATACGCCAGCCATCGCGCCGATATTCTTCGGGAGAGTTGCGGGACGTTTCTTTGGGGCTCCGGCGGCCGTGCGGTCGCAGGGCGACCGCCCGTCTCGCGGCTCCGGCGGTCGCGAGCCAACGAGTAGGGATGAGCGCTTCCGTAGCGATCGCCGGAGCCTGCTCGAGCCGCCTTCTATGAGGCCGCGTATGTCAAGCCATCAGGTTGTCCGGTTCCCAGACCGGTGCTGCTTATGTTTGG
>Ga0307417_10000131_pt1 | contig 31916 bp, 27 predicted proteins | sample SalMarWE160210MG_2_FD_202514 | JGI IMG/M metagenome (GOLD analysis project Ga0307417, IMG submission 202514) | Salt marsh sediment microbial communities from the Plum Island Ecosystem LTER, Massachusetts, United States - WE1602-10 | ecosystem: Environmental > Aquatic > Marine > Intertidal zone... | reverse complement strand
CTTCAATGGCGCGCCGACATTCCGCTTCTTCGTCGGGATACCAGGAACCTGCGAAATCAGCTGGTCTCAAAGCCATCTGAATCACCTCCTCAAAATATCTTCTCAGTGGCAATGGCAAAACAAAGGCGTCAACTTCTCAGACCCTATTATTCTGAAAGAAGTCATTCATTTTTTCAAGTGGAAACTTCCGGTGTGTTAGCAAAGAAAATCGGGCCTCCACATGTTTTTGCTCCTTGCTGGGAGGAAGATTTACTGCTAGGATATTTTATTAAGCCCAAATGAATCGGGTTCCAGCGTCTCAGGCCAATTCAAAGGGATGCTGAGGGAAGTTTTTCATGTCTGTGAATATTGTCGAATGGATTGTCAAGATACCGGTTCTTCTCTTTGCCATCACCATACATGAATATGGTCACGGTAAGGCGGCCTTGTCTCTTGGAGACTCGACAGCCAAGGACCGAGGGCGTCTGACGCTGAACCCCTTGAGTCACCTCGATCCTCTGGGTGCCATCTGCCTCTTCCTGTTCAATTTTGGATGGGCGAAACCCGTCCCGGTGGATACAAGGTATTTCCAGAACCCAAGAAGAGACATTATTCTCATGTCCATGAGTGGTCCTGTGGCCAATCTGTCGGCGGCTTTGGTGGCTGGCATTTTCATCCGTTACTTTCTGTTGCCATGGGAAATTTATCAGAAAGTATTGATCTACCTCATATTGATGAACGTGGGCCTGGGGCTTTTCAATCTTATTCCAATCCCCCCACTGGATGGCTCTCACATCCTGGAAAACCTGCTGCCGTCCAGGGCCTCCATGATGTACCGGAAATTCAGGCGTTATGGTGCGTTCATCCTGATCGCCGTTGTCCTGCTCGATAATTTCGCCCACACCGGCATCCTGAACCGTGCCCTGGTCTACCCGATGATTTATGTATCCCACCTCTTCGGGGGTGATAATTTCTTCCGCATGTTACGGCTCCTGCGGTGAGCCTTGCGGGCCGGACTTCTAAGGAAGCCGCTTTACTCTACGTGTCTATGGAAACGGATCTGAGAATCTTTTTCTGACGCTTTCTCATAGTGCACTTGCAACTCACTTCTGCATGGACGACTATTTGGGGTTCACTCCTATCAAACCCTACGCGCTTCTGTGACCTACCGCTGAACCCCAAATCGGCGTCCATCCCCTCCGGAGCGTTTAGAAAACATTTGAAAAAGATTGTCAGGTTCGGTTTCTCTTCATTCCCGATAGGTTGCCGATTACGGCATAAATGAGCTTTTCAAGATTCCATTATCATTGCGTGCCCACGTAGACAGGTCTGAAGCTCGATTCATTCCGCCGGAGGTATTCATCGACCATGAGAATCATCTTTTCCTTGTCCAGCGGCACAGTTCCGTGAATATCGGCATAGTTGGTGTAGTGGTCACTGCGGATCTCCGAGTTCGCTTTCAAATGCTCCAGAAGCGTCCTGGTTTCTTTCAGGACTTCATGAGGGGAAAGGATCTGGAATCTGCCTTTTTGTATTTGGTGGAGGATCAGGGTATTGACCTTTGGAAGAAATGTGCGAAACCGAATGAAATCGGGTTCTATACTGTTCAGGACTTTGGCGGTTTCGACCGCATGTTCATGGGTCCGTTCCTTGCCGCCAATACCAAGAATGACATATTCACTGAGTTCAATTCCCGCCTCCCGAACCCACTTCCCTGCCTGAATCTGAGTCGCGGCATCAGTGCCTTTCTTGATACGACGCAAAATCTCATTGTCCCCACTCTCGAGCCCCACGTGGATCCTGCTTAGACCGCTTTCCCTGAGGGCCTTGAGATCATCCGGGCCCTTTTGATAGATATATTGTGAAGAACCATATACCGTTATCCTTTCCAAATCCGGAAAAATCTCCTTCCCATAAGCACATATATCAGTCAACTGATCGGTGGGCATGCAAATGGTGTTTCCGGCCGGGAAAAAGAGCGTTTTGATCAAAGACCCGTACAGGTGCCTGGCCTGATCCAGATCTTCCTTAATATCTTTAACCGGCCGGACACGAAAAGGCGGACCTTTTTTGTAGACCATACAAAAGGTGCATTTGTTGTGCGGGCAACCCACGGTTGCCTGAATCAGCAGGCTGTCAGCCTCGCTGGGGGGTCTGTATATTGGACCTTCGTAGCGCATGGTTTCAGTGGATGATGGGTTTTTATGAAGTCATCATAACTTCTTCAATGGCCTTAGTCAATGTGTTGACCCTGTAAGGCTTTTGGATAAAACCATCACAACCACGGTCAAGAATCTCCTGGGCCTCTCCGTTGAGGCTGTAACCACTGGAAAGGAGCACGCGCACGTCCGGATTCAGTTCTTTAAGGCGATTAAAGATTTCTCCGCCCCCCATTCCGGGCAATACCATATCCAGGAGGACGAGATCGATTTCCTCCCTGTTATCTTCATAGACAGCGATGGCTGCCTCTCCATTTCTCGCCACCAGGGCCTTGTAACCCAACTCCTCAAGGAGTTCACGGGCAACGGTTACCACTGCCTCTTCATCATCAACCAGGAGGATGGTGCCGCTTCCCTTTTCCGGGTTTTCACCTGCATTTTTCTTGAATGTCACGTTTTTTGAGGTTGCAGGAAAATAGATTCGAAAGGTGCTTCCCTTACCCTTTTTTGTTTCCACGTCGATATATCCCCCGTGCCCCTTGACTATGCCGTATACCGAGGCCAATCCCAGACCTGTTCCATACCCCATTTCCTTTGTGGTGAAAAAGGGTTCGAAGATCCTTTCCTGAGTCTTTTGATCCATTCCCGCACCGGTATCACGTACTGTGAGTTCTACATAGGGACCCGGTTTTGCCTTGTAGACCTTCCCTTGCATTTCCCCGTGGTGGGTGTTGGCTGTCTGAATGAAAAGGTCACCTCCCCCGGGCATGGCCTGCCAGGCATTCACATACAGGTTGAGAAGGACCTGCTCGACCTGCGTCCTGTCGGCCTCGATACCATAAAGGCCTGCTCCCAGATCCAAACGAAGCATGATCTCCTTCTTGGTCCTTCCAAAGGTCTCGGATGTTTCTTTCACAATCTTGTTCAAGTCGATGGGCGTGATCTCATAACGCCCCTGCCTTGCATACCCCAGGAGTTGACCCGTAAGCTTGCTGCCGCTTTCGACCTGATCTTCGATGCCTTTCAGTTTTTTATAAAACCGGTGATTCTTATCCAGTTTCATAAGCATCAGCGAGGTATTGCCTTGGATCCCCATGAGCAGATTATTGAAGTCATGGGCTATGCCCCCCGCGAGGGTTCCTATGGCCTCCATCTTCTGGGCCTGTTGGAGCTGGGCCTGGAGTTTCTTCGTCTCGGAAATATCCCGAATAATGACGAGCAATCCGGCCGGTTGCCCTTGGTGATCGCTATAACGTGAAGCACTGATGCTGACATCAAGGATCTCCCCATCCTTTTTCAGGCGCCTGGTCTCAAATCCCTGGCATGGCATCCCTTCTCCGAGCAGGGATTCAATGATTTCGTGGCTCCTCCCTTTTTCGGAATCGGGGAGAAAAGGGATCTTTTGATGGAGGACCTCCTCCTCTCTCCACTGAAAGATTTCCGTAAAGGCAGGGTTGACATATTGCGCCCTGCCCTCTAAATCATAGATGATAATGGCATCGGCAGAGGATTCCAGGAGGGAACGATAGAGTACTTCCCTCGACCTGGATTTTTCGTAGAGTCGTTTGAGGCGACGCTCACTTTCTTGGAGTTTCCTTTCTGCATCATCTCGTTTTTTCTCAAAGACCAATGTCCGGCGGATGGTATACATGAGCAGGAGGCTGATGAAAGCGAGAATGGCCAGAGAAACCAACGTGAATTTTTTGTTCATTCCATTCACACCGGTCACCGCATCAAGGAAGAAAAAAAGGATAGCCAGTGCAAACAGGAAGATACTCAATGAGGAAGGCACCACAGCCTTTAGAAAATCAAGACGAATCAATTGGTGCAGACGCCCTTTTTTCATGTTTCGCTACTCCCCTGAAAATACACTGAATGACAACACCAACAAAATGAATTCATGCAATATCTCTGCCAATATCTTCCCTGGAATTTCCTAAGGCGAGGAACTTAACATTTCGAAAGTGCATGTTATTATGGTTTGTTGCCGCCAAATGGGGGCAGGGAAAGGCCGTTTGCACTTGTCGTCAATGTTTTGACGTTTCCCAAAACTTTTCAGCATGTCGGTGGCTGTCCCCAAGACCGGTTTCAAAAAAACGTCCTTGACAAATTGAACCAGATTTCTATAAATGGCATACGTTTGAATTCCAGAATTCTTTTGGCCCGTGATAACCTCGCTGCGTGCGACCGGTATCGTGACGGGGCTTTGTTAAATAAAAACTGATAGCCATTGGGGACGATCAATTTTGGTGAATCTATGAAATGTATTAAAGGTCTTTCTTTTTCTACCGGAAACGAAATGGCTTTCGATCCAGCCATAAAAAACCTGCCGATTCCGGGTCGGGCAGTTCTGCCCCTGACATCCTTTTTTGGGAAAATGACCCCACTTGTTGCTGCCGGTGACTCTGTTCAGGCCGGTCAAATAGTTGCAAAGGGGCCTGACAAACTTTGTCCGCCCTTACTGGCGTCCGTGACAGGACAAATTTCAGCCATTCAACCATGGCCGACGCCCGATGGCGATGAAAGTCTTTCCCTGGTCATTGATTCCATAGAAGAAGACGGGGTTGGAGCAGAAGACGCTGCACTGGTTTCCGATGGTGACCTAAAAGACATGATCAGACGCATTCGAGGCTCCGGTATCAGGGAAGTTGAACCCTCTCCCTGGCCGATCGCAGCCAGGCTGGCTCAACCAGGCAGTTTTCCCGCGGGTCTCATTCCTCCCGAATCAGATCTTGGTCAGCCGATTGACTGCCTCATCATCAATGGAATGGACACCCAACCGGGACTCTGGATGAGAAAGGCGGCTATTCGGACCCGCGGTGAAGAGATTCTTGAGAGCATTCCCCTTCTCACGAGACTCTGTGGAGCCTCCCGCATCGTCTTTGCCGTCCCAAAAGGACACGTTCTTTCCGATGGATTTGTTCAAGGCCTAAGAAGCCACAGCGTAGAATTGGTCTATTGCCCGACAATGTATCCGCTGGCCCTGGCCCCGGTCCTGGTACCCTTCTTGACCGGAAAAGAGCTTCCACGAGCCACCATGGATACTCGATCCGTGGGGACGGTGGTCATTGATGTCATCACGGCGCTGAAAGTCCTGGAGGCCATTCGTTACAGTAAACCAGCATTAGACGTCCTGGTCCAGATTACCGCGCCGGCATCCGGGCTCGATACCCTTGTTTCCGTCAAGGAAGGAACCCTGCTGGAAGACATCCTTAAAGAATTGCCGCCTCTGAGTCATAAGACAGCCAAAGTCATCTGTGGCGGCCCATTTCTCGGGGAGACGCTCTATCAACTCAATGTCCCTGTCACACAGGAAACAGCCTCTATCATCCTTCAGTCAGAGCACGAAGTCACCCGTTATTCCAGTCTTGCCTGCGTAAGCTGTGGATATTGCGTCCGCCACTGTCCCATGAAACTGCTGCCCAATGAACTGAGCAAGTTATGTGAATATGGAAAATTCGATGTTGCCGAAAGAATGGACCTTTACAGTTGCATCGAATGCGGCATCTGTGCCTATGTATGCCCTGTCAAGCGCCCCATGGTGCAATTTATGCGTTTCGGGAAGCGAGAGCTTGAACTCGAGAGGAAGCAATTATGAAAAAACCGGCGTTTTACGTCTCCATACCACCTCACCTTCATTCAGGGGATTCCCTGCAAAAGATGCACCTGGAAACCATCCTGGCCCTTGTTCCGGCCATGTTTGCAGGATGGTTCTATTTCGGCTGGCCTGCATTGATGATTATTCTTATTAGCGCCGTGACGGCCTTGCTTACGGAATACCTCTGGCAGAAGGCCATCGGTCGCGACGTTCAGATCAACGACGGCAGCGCCCTCATCACGGGAATCCTGTTAGGCTTTCTGATGAGCGCCGGGTCCCCATGGTGGACCGCTATCATAGGGGCCTTTGTGGCCATTCTGGTGGGGAAACAGCTCTTTGGAGGCCTGGGCAGTCACCCTTTCAACTCGGCCCTGGTGGGGTGGACCTTTTTGAGCCTCTCCTATAAGGACCTCCTGGCCAATTTTCCCACGCCCGATCCCCATTTTCTGCTGGCACCGGGAGAGATGCTTTCCGATCCCGCTCTTGCCACGTTCAAGGGCGGCGGAGTAGGCGAAATAATCGATGTCCCTTGGAAGGACCTGTTTCTGGGAAATGTACCGGGTGAAATCGGCACCGTATGCGTTCTTGCCATCTTGCTGGGGGGAGCCTTTCTCCTTTACCGCAGGCGTATTACCTGGCATATCCCCTTGTCATTCATCGCGTCTGCCTGGATTTTTGCCTTTATCTTCTGGCAGATTGATCCGGACACCTACGCGCCGCCGACATTTCACATTCTGACGGGTTGGATATTCCTCGGTGCCTTCTTTCTCGCACCGGAGAAGGGAACCTGCCCCGTGACCACCCCGGGGATGATCTTATATGGAATAGGTTGTGGTGTCATCACCATGATCATTAGAATCTGGGGAAGTTATGTGGAGGGGGTTGCCTTCGCCATTCTGCTGATGAATGCGGCCACCCCGCTGCTGGACCGCATCAAACCCAGAGCTCTAGGGAGGGTCAAAGAAATTGCGTGATTTAATCAGGATGGTCGTAGTTTTGACTGTAATATCGGTAAGCTCTGCCATGGTGCTGGCCTATGCCAACAAGGTAACCAAGGCCCCGCGTGAATACCAGCTGCTAAAGTACGTTGAAGCGCCTTCAATTAAAGCGGTTTTGGTCGGCTACGATAACGATCCGATAAAGGACCGCATCGTCATGAAGATGGGGAAAGACAAAAAGGGACGTCCCATTGAAATGAACATTTTCCCTGCAAAAAAGGGAGGAAAACTCATCGGATTTGCATACAGCACCGCAGGGATGGGACACGAGGGGCTTATTAATGTGATGATCGGATTAGATACCAAAGGAAAAGTCACCGGCCTGAGAATCATGACAAACTCCGAGACGCCGGGGCTGGGGTCACGTATTGCAGAACCTAAGTTTACCGATCAATTCAAAGGCATTTCCCTCTCTGACAACGTGGAGCTGAGTTCTAAAGGCGGCAAGATCGATGCTGTCAGCGGCGCCACCCATTCCAGTGAGGGCGTTGTCAAGGCCGTCAGAAAGGCGTTCGAGCTATACCCGGCTCTTAAAAAGGAGGTTGGTTGATGAGCATCACCCAAGAGTTTACGAAAGGTCTCTGGAAGGAGATTCCTCCATTCAGACTTGTACTCGGCATCTGTGCCATGCTTGCCGTCACCACTTCCGCACAGAATGGAATCGCCATGGGTATGGCAACCATGTTCGTGCTGGTGTTTTCAAATCTTCTCATATCACTGCTTCGTAATTTGATACCCAAAAACGTGCGTATTGCAGCTTTCATCGTCGTCATTGCTTCTTTTGTGGTGCTTGCAGAACTGTTGATGCAGGCCTACTTCTATCCTGCATACAAGGCCTTGGGCATTTTTGTTCCGCTCATTGTTGTCAACTGCATTATTCTCGGACGGGCAGAGGCATTTGCTTCAAAAAATTCAGTACTTCCTTCCATCGCAGATGGATTAGGAATAGGCTTGGGTTATACCATCTCCTTGTTCGTCCTTGGATCTATCCGTGAGATTTTGGGAAACGGGACCATTTTCGGATCATCTGTAATGTGGTCATCATTCAAACCCTTTGCCATCATGTTGAAACCGCCCGGGGCGTTCCTATGCTTCGGCTTGATCCTGGCTCTGATGAATTTCATCAGTGCAAAACAAAAAAAACACTAGATGCCTTTCGTCTGGAAGGAAAAGGATTAATCTATGTCTGATTATCTCCTCCTAATAATAGCGGCTATTTTTGTCAGTAATATTATTCTGGCACAATTCTTAGGAAACTGTCCATTCCTTGGGTGCTCGACCCGAATCGATACGGCCATTGGAATGTCGATGGCTGTTGTCTTTGTCGTTGTAATGGCCTGCGCCGCAACGTGGATCATTGAAAAATACGTCCTGGTCCCCTTTGAACTGGAATACCTGGAAACCATAGCGTTTATCCTGGTCATTGCAGCCTTGGTGCAATTGGTTGAAATGTTTCTGCAGAAGTCCGTCCCGGCACTCTACCAGGCCCTGGGCATCTTCCTCCCCCTGATCACGACCAATTGCGCTGTACTCGGAATAGCCCTCATCGTAGTGCAGAACGAATATGATTTCCTTCACACTCTGGTTTATGCATTCGCTTCCAGTGTGGGGTACGGAATGGCCCTGGTTGTCTTAACCGGAATTCGAGAGCGCTTTGCAACGGCACCCATCCCTGTGCACCTTAAAGGCACCTCTATCGGGATCATTACGGTGGGACTCCTGGCTCTCGCTTTCATGGGGTTTGCCGGACTCGTTTAATAAAATCTCTATCCAGGCATGTTCAAAAGTATAATCGTGCCTAACTGTAACCATAAGAAAAGCGGAGATAGAAAATGATTGCAGCCATACTGGCTATAGGTGGAATTGGCCTTGCAGCGGGACTCGGGCTCGCCGTGGCCTCCAAGATCTTTTACGTGTACGTCGATCCCATCGTTCTGGAAATAGAGGAAGCGCTTCCAGGCGCAAACTGTGGAGGATGCGGCTACCCCGGATGCAGCGGCTCGGCCCAGGCCATCGCGACCGGGAAGGCCCCCCCGAATGTCTGCGTGGCTTCCGGCCCCGAGGTCCATGCGGAGATTGCGGGCATTCTGGGTGTCGAAGTTCAGGAAAGGGAACCGGACTTTGCCAAACCAGGGTGCACCTACGGCCTCCAGGACGCCGACTTGAAATATGTCTACGATGGATTTAACGACTGCCGCGCCGCCATGATGCTGAACGGGGGCTCCAAGGTCTGCCCAATTGGCTGCCTGGGACTCGGGACGTGCGTCAGGGCCTGTCCATTCGGCGCCCTTTCCATAGGCCCCGATAATCTGCCGGTGGTCGACAACGACCTCTGCACCGGCTGCGGTACCTGTGAACGCGTCTGTCCGAGGCATATCATTACCCTCACCTCAAATTCCAGGCGCGTTCAGAGGGAGTATGCCACGGACCAGTGCACCGCGCCCTGTCAGCGCAACTGCCCCGCGGGAATTGATATCCCTTCTTATATACGCGAAATATCGCAGGGAAACTACCTGGAAGCGCTCAAAATCGTCAGGGAAACAAACCCCTTCGCCCACGTGTGCGGCAGGATCTGTGTACAGCCCTGTGAAGCGGAATGCAGGCGCAACCTCATCGACGAACCGGTGGCCATCAACAACCTGAAACGCTTTGCCGCCGATCAGGAAATGGCCTTGGGAAAGCACGTGCAGATTCCCAGGGCCCCGGAAACCCATCGCAGGACGGCGGTGATCGGCGGAGGTGCTGAAGGCCTCACGGCAGCCTACTTCCTGAATCGACTCGGCCATGACGTAACGCTCTACGAGGCCCGAGAAGAGCTGGGCGGCATTCTTCACTTCGGCCTTCCCGAATCCAGACTCCCCCGGGACGTCCTCGATTGGGAAATAGAAGGCATCCTGGAAGCCGGCGTGGAAGCAAAGAAAGGCCGGAAGCTGGGGAAAGACATGACCATCCACTCCCTGCTCGAGGAGGGCTTCTCTGCGGTGTTTGTGGGGACCGGAGGCTGGGACACCCAGATACGTGAACACCAGGAAACAGATGGAGGCGGCCCACTGCCGGGCGTCCAGATCCTGGTTGATTTTCTCCTCGATCATCGTCTCGGCAAGAAAAGTCAGACGGGCGAACACGTGATGATCCTGGGGGGTGGCCAGTCAGCCATGGAAGCTGCCCAGGTCTGCCTCGGCGAAGGGGCAAAGGAGGTGTACATGGTCTTTCGTGGTAGGGAACAAGACGCTCCTTATCCTTCGACTACGCTTCGAGATGCCCGGGAAATGGGGATACGCTTCCTTTTCCGGAGTGCGGTGACCAAGATGACCGGTGAGAGGGAAAGTCTGCAAGGGGTCGTGATTACTCACCTTGACAAGAAAGACGAGGAAGCGCAAGAGGAAATCATGGTTGACCTCCTGCTCACCGGTGCAGGCAGGTTTCCTGAACTCATTTATGTCCCCCAGGCCAGCGGAACTGAGGATGAAGAATCCGAGAGCCGCCCACTTGTGTGGGAGACCCTCGTTCCCTATGCGAGTCCCTTTGCCACCGAAGACGTAGGTCTTTTTCGCCCCGGTGAAGTCATAGCCGACTACCAGGCGGTTGTAGAGGCCATCGGATCCGGACGAAGGGCAGCTAACTCCGTCCACCGGTACCTTACCGGCGATCCTGTGGAACCCTTACCCAATATGATCCGCCGATTTACGCAGGTCCTTAGTTTGACTCAGGTTGAACCGGTGACACAACTTCCCAGGCAGCATATGCCGGAAATTTCCGAATCTGAACGAGTCAACGATCCTTCCCGGGAGGTAGCCCTCGGCTATTCAGAGGAACAGGCCCTGACCGAGTCAAAACGCTGCCTGCAATGTGGTCTGATATGCTATCGTCGCACTGAGAAGAATCTGCACTGAGAATACGCGTGATGCGCGGGCGATATTCCATCTTCGTCCGCGCACCGCTGTTGACCCACTTCATGATGTAATACGCCCCGACCAGACCCATCACTCCCCCTGTCAGGGCTCCTGCGGCGTCTGACACTCCAAAATAAGATGCAAAAGCATTCCCCAGCGCCGCCCCTGCAACCAGACCAACGACCGGAAGAAAATAGACGACAAAGGAAAGTTTCAGTAGGGAATTAGCAGGCAAACTGATCTCCACCCGGTCATCAATTTTCGCATGAAGCGTGTTGGTTATTTCAATTGTCATGGTCTTACCCTCCGCCAACTCACAGGACCCACTGGATTCGCAATGGGCACAGGCAGGGGTGCGTTGTACGCGGACGGTGGCTTTTCCACCATAGACTTTCTGTACAATGCCTTGTTCTCTTAACATGTGACTCCTTCCAACCCGGCAATATAAATGCCGATTCCATGATATGAGCTTCTATCATACACCAAGGGAGGCGGATTGATCAAGTACGGGAGTGCCGATATGACAGTTTGCAGAAGATAAGCGGAGTGGTGTTAGAAATGATGACTTTATTTTGCCTTTTTGAGCCTATTGCAGAAGGAAAAAGATTGCCGTCGTCTTGACGGTTTGTTTAGAATGCCAATCAGCACCAGTAGAAATGGTGAAATGAAGAGGTCCCTGAATGGGGACAATGCTGAAAAAACAAACTCACGGGCTAACGGGTTAACCGGGGTATCCACCTCTATGACAGCAGCAGATGAAATAGAACGCCGTATCCAAAAACTCCAATGCGAGATGCAATCCGAAGGAATGGATGGCCTGTTCATCCTCCAACGAGTGGATCTTCTCTACTTTTCGGGGACTGCCCAGAATGGATTCCTTTTCATTCCGGCCGAAGGCGCCCCTATCCTTCTCGTGAAAAAATACCTTCCCAGGGCCATGGCTGAATCGCCTTTGAAAAACATCATTCAGATCCAGTCTGTCAAGGATATTCCGGGACACATTGTTCAATACTACGGAAAGGTGCCCCATCGCATGGCGCTCGAATGGGATGTCATGCCTGTGAGGGAATTCCATTTCTTTCGTCGGATTTTCGCAGACTCCAAATGCCTGGACGGTTCTCCTTTGATCCACGCTGTCCGAGCAATCAAATCGGATTGGGAGATCATTCAGATAGAAAAGGCCACCCAGCAATCAGCTCGTGCATTCGATTATATCCAAAACAATCTTATGCCTGGGCACACCCGGCTTGAACTTGCCGGGATGGTGGAGAATTTTACCAGGGCTGCGGGACACGGCGGTCGGTTCCGCATCAGGGATTATCAGAAGAAGGGGTTTACAGCGCAGACCCTCCTTCAATCAGGAGCGGGGACAATAGAACCACCGTGCTTTCCGGAGGTCTCCCAGGGTACTGCCCTGCTGGTTAAGACAGAAAAGAAAGTCAAATATGGCGACTCTTTTCCCATGGAATCCAGATTCGTTCTGAACGGTTATCACGTGGATGAAGCCAGAACCTTCGCCATGGGATCGTTAAAGGGAGAGGCGGCTGGAGTGTCTCGGAGCGTTTTAGACCTATACAATGAGCTGCTGGTCGGACTCAGACCGGGCTTTGAGATCGGAGAGTGGATTAAGAGGGTGAAGAAAAAGACACGACCCTTTTACTCATCTCTATCCATTACCGGCCACGGCATCGGCCTGGAGCTTATCGAACCCCCCTTCATTGGCCCAGAGTCCAAACAAATGCTTGAAAGGGGCATGGTTCTTGCCGTTGGAGTAGAAACAGGGATGGACAGCCCGTTGAGAGCAGGGATGAAGAGCGTTGTTCTTGTCACGCAGAAGGGGCACCGAACCCTGAGCCGGGTCCCGGCCTGCGTATTGACTTGCCCTTGTTGAATCAGGGTAGTTTGGCGTTGTTTATCTCCTGCAAACGGTCGCAGCCCTATTTATCTTCTGCAGACCATCGCGTCGCTCAAGGGAGGGGCAGTGGAATCGTTTCTGAAAGGGAATATCCGGGACGCCGAAATTGCTTGACAGCAACTACCTGGTTAATAATGCACCCGACAGGCGCATCGGACCATTTTCGGTTGGACTGATGGAGGGACTGGTTTGACTGAAAACCCCGCGCAGAATATTTGCGCCGTGACAGATGCTCAGGAGCAATATATTCCCGCCGGAAAGGAATGCACTGGCCTTCCCTTTTACTTGAGTATGCTGAGAACCTCCTCAAGCCCGGTTTTCAAATCCGCGAGAAGGACATTCCGGGGATTTCTCCCTATCGCGTTTCTCCCGAGCCTTTGCCGTGCACCTTCGATGGTCATCTTTTCTTCGTAGAGAAGCCTCTTGATCTCCAAAATCATCTCGAGGTCTTTTTTCTGGTAGGTTCGCTGGTTGGAATCCGCCCTTTGCGGCCTGATCTGTGGAAACTCACCCTCCCAGTATCTCAAGACATAGGGTTCAACGCCGACGATCCGACTCACTTCGCCGATCCGAAAAAATCGCCTGTCATCAGGTATACGACTCACACCCTATCCCTCCCGGAGCGTTCCCCCTGTTTCCTGTCGAATTCGGTCGATAATCGTCTCATGCAATCTGTTGACTTCAGCCCCGTCAAGCGTGCGGCTGGCTGAGCGATAGCAGATCCTGAAGCCAATGGCCTTTTGATCTGAGGCTATGCTTTTCCCTTCATAGTAGTCGAAAATCTCGATGGATTCCACAAGTTCTTTGCCTTCCTGTCGGATGATATCCATAATTCCGCCGCTTTCGATAGACAATCCGACCAGAAGGGAAATATCCCTGTAGACGGCTGGAAATTTCGCAAAAGGACGGAATGCCCTTGTTTGAGGCCTTGCACTGAGGAGCGCCTCGATATCCAGATCAAAGAGATAGGCTGTTTCGTTTTCCAGATCATAAGCCCTCATAATCTTCTGGGACACCCTGCCAAGTCGGCCCACACACGCATTGCCCGCCATGACTTCAGAAAACATGTGTGAATCGTAGGCAGGATCGGGTTCGCCCTTGCGAAAGTGAAATGATTCAATCCCGATGTACCTTAAGAGGCCCTCGACGGTCCCCTTCACATCATAATAGTCCACCGGCCTTTCACTTTCATACCAAGTCTTCCGACGGTAAGGCCCGGCCATGACCCCAACCAGCCGTGGTTTTTCAACGGGTTGTCGGCCTTCGCCCCGGTTCTGGAAGGTCTTTCCCCATTCAAAAAACTTCAATTCCTTTTCTCCGTGTGAGAAATTGGTCTTCAGCGTGTCCAGAAGCCCGGGAATCAGGGAAGTACGCAAAACCGACTGATCCGAACTCAATGGGTTCAGAATTCTGACCAAGTGGTCGGCGTCCGCGTTTGGATTCAATGTAACGAGCGACTCAGGCGATATGAAGCTGTAGGTGATGATTTCCGTAAATCCAAAAGATGCCAACTGAGACCTTGCGCGATCGCTGAATGCCAGCTCCGGCAGCTCGTTTTCGTCAGGGGGGCTGATAAGAGCTGGAGTTACAGGAATTTCGTTGTATCCATGGAGGCGCGCCACCTCTTCCATAAGATCCACTTCACGATTGATGTCCACCCTGAACGATGGGGGTATAACGGTGAGGAGTTCTTCACTTTCCTTTCGCACATCCATTTCCAGGGACCTCAGATAGTCCGACATGGATTCTCCTGAAAGCGCCGTTCCCAGGTAGGCATTGCAGCGGTCCGGCCGGAACTTGATCTCCCGGTGAGCATAAGGGCGTGGATAGTTGTCCAGGATCCCGGAAGCAACCACACCACCGCTCAACTGCACCATAAGATCCAGGCTCCTTTTCAAGGCCCTCGGCACGCCCTCGATATCGATTCCCCTTTCGAATCGATAGGAGGCTTCTGTGGACAACCCCAGGTACTTCGCACTGCGTCGAATGGTGACGGGGTCAAAGTAGGCACTCTCCACCAGCACATTTGCAGTTCCGGCAAAGATTTCCGAATTCAGGCCACCCATAATCCCAGCAATCCCCACGAAGCGATCACTGTCACAAATCATGAGGGTCTCGTCAGTCAGGATGCGGGTCTGACCGTCGAGGGTCGAAAACCGATCTCCAGCGCTGGCCCTCTTGACCACAATCCGATTCTCCTTGAGACGGTTGTAATCAAAAGCATGGAGCGGCTGTCCCATTTCCATCATCACATAGTTCGTTACATCAACAATACTGTTGATGTTTCTTACGCCGGCGTGGAAGAGTCTGTATCGCATCCAGAAGGGCGATGTCTCCAACGTGATGTCCTGAAGGAGCCCGGCCGTGTATCGAGGGCACCCTGATGGGTCCTCTATAGTGACGCTGGAAAAGCCTTCTATTTCGGGACCCGATTCCCTTAATTCTATCTCCGGCAGTCTGAGTTTTTCACCCGTTATGGCTGCAATTTCTCTTGCCACACCTAAGACACAAACGCAATCCGCCCGGTTGGGTGTGATGGAGATATCCAGTACCCAGTCGGGGAGAGACAGCACCTCGCTGATCAATTGTCCCGGAGCGGTCTCCTCGGGCAATAGCAGGATTCCGCTGTGGTCATCTGTCAGGCCCAGCTCGTCTTCGGCCAGAAGCATTCCTCTCGAAAGTTGCCCTCTTATCTCACTTTCATCGACAACAGTGCCGTTCGGGAGCCGGGCACCCGGAAGTGCCAGCAGAGCCATGGCCCCTGCTTGCAGATTGAGCGCACCGCATACCACCTGTGACCTCTCTTTACCGCTATCAACCATACACAGGAAAAGTCGATCCGCATCGGGGTGTGGCTCAACGCTGAGAATCCTCGCCGACACGACTTTCTCTAGGCCCTCGCCGACGGGTTCCAGACCCTCCACTTCCAGGCCGGCCATTGTCAGCGCGTCACACAGGTCCTTCGGCGACAGTTCTATGTTCACATATTCTTTCAGCCAGTTTAGATTTACTTTCATTGTCTTTTCCCACTGAGAGGCTTAAGGCACAGGGCTCAAGGCATAAGGAAACCGGACACAATATACCGGCTAGAACTGTCGGAGAAAACGCATGTCATTCTTGAAAAAAAGCTGGATATCATCGATACCGTACTTGAGCATGGCAATTCTCTCCATACCCATCCCAAACGCGAATCCCGAATAGACCTCGGGGTCATAATTTACAAAGCCGTAGACCTCTGGATCCACCATCCCGGAACCCAGGATTTCGATCCATCCCGTTTGGCCGCAGGTCCGACAGCCCTTTCCTCCGCAAATGACGCATTCCATATCAACCTCTGCGCTCGGCTCTGTAAAAGGAAAAAAGCTGGGCCTGAATCGCAGGGCCGTTTCTTTTCCGAACATCTCTCGTACAAAGGTTGTAAGAGTCCCCTTCAGTGCTCCGAAGGTCACACCTTTATCCACCAGGAGACCCTCCACCTGGTGAAACATGGGAGTGTGAGAGACATCAGAATCCCGCCTGTAGACTTTGCCGGGAGCGATAACAGCCACCGGCGGCTGCTTCGCCTCCATCACCCGAACCTGCATCGGTGAAGTGTGGGTCCGGAGAACCACGTTTTCAGAAATGTAAAAGGTATCCTGCATGTCTCTTGCGGGATGATCTTTTGGGATATTCAACGCCTCAAAATTGTAGTAATCCAATTCCACATTGGGTCCCTTCACCACTCGGAAGCCCATCTTTTCGAAGATGTGGCACACTTCTCTGAGGGTCTGCGTGATGGGGTGGAGGTGACCGCGAAGGGGTTCCCGCCCGGGCAGTGTGATATCGGGGAGCGGTTCATTGTGGACAGAAGATAGACCCATTTTACGAGATACTTCTTGGAACTGACTCGCAATCCGTTGTTTGATCTCGTTGGCCAGTTTGCCGATAACCGGTCTCTCGCTGGGATCAATGGTGCCAAGTTGCCTCAAGAAGGTGGTGAGCAGTCCCTTTTTCCCGAGATAAGTAACCCTGAAGTCCTCAAGAGCCGACTTATCCGCTACTTCGGACAATTCCCTCAGGGCCTTTTTCTCTATTTCAATCAGTTTTTCTCTCATGGTTCTCCTGCATACAGCAAGAAACCCGCGACCTGAGGGTTGAGGGTCTGCCAGTGCGGGTTCCTTCAGGGCCGCGGGTCAAACGTACGAAATATCGCAAGCATCTCGGACTCACGAGGAAATTTGATGACTTCCTAAGGAGTCATCAACGTGCCCATGGATGGACTTTTTACGATTCCATCAAATTTGATGACTTCGTAAAAAGGCATCATCGTGCCCATGGACGGGCACGCAAATCAATGGGGTGCAGCGCAACCCTTTGATTTGTAAGGAAAACGAAAATCACACTTTTCAGTTTCCGTCAGTAAAAAGTCCAGGGACGGACTTTTTACGGTTCCATCAAATTTGAATCGACTTCTGAAAAAATATTCAGGAATGGATCATACCGGCAAGCTGTGAAAACCCCGCAGGATCGTTGATTGCCATATGAGCCAGAACCTTCCGATCCAATTCGATGCCGGCCTTGTGCAACCCGCCCATGAGCTGACCATATGAAATACCGTTTTCCCGGGCAGCTGCATTAATCCGAACAATCCACAATTTACGAAAATCCCTCTTTCGCTTCCTACGATCACGGTAAGCGTACATCCCGGCGCGATCGACAGCGATGGCGGCCGTTCTGAAAACCTTGCTATGACCACCCTGAAATCCCTTTGCAGCCTTCAAAATCTTATTTCGTCGTCTCCTGGCCTTGAAGCCTCGTTTTACTCTTGGCATGGAAATCTCCTTCAGTTTTTATGGAATCGCAAAAAATCCGGTTCTCGGCACTCTATACAAAGTCGTCAACGGTCAGAACCGCCCCAATCAAAGATAAGGCACCAACTTGGCAACTTGTTTCAGGTTGGTTGCATCCACCAATCCGGATTTTCTGAGGTTTCGTTTTCTTTTTGTGCTCTTTTTTGTTAGAATATGACTCGAATATGCCTTATTCCGGACAACCTTTCCAGTCCCGGTTATCTTGAACCTTTTTGCAGCTCCCCGGTTTGTTTTCATTTTCGGCATCTGTTTTCTCCTTTCACAAATACGCTTTCACGCGGACCGTATGCTGAATGGTTACCGGTGGTTAATTTTTCTCATTCGAAAATATCAACAGCCCATATGGGATTCAAACACCACCATTGGGGCTTCAAGTTTCCTTCAGAATAAATGAACCACCCACCGCAAGCAGTGGGGGGTATGAAAAACAAAAACATAGAACGCCCTGAGACGTGGGAATTTTAACCCTTGCCTCCCTCGGGCGGGATCCAAAACAAAAGGACAACATGTCCTCCCCTAAGGGGCACAGCGGAAGATCTAGGGCTTGGGCATCATCACCATGGTCATACTGTTTCTGCCCTCCTGTTTCGGCGGCTGCTCAACTGTCGCTTCATTCTGAATTTCTTCAGCGATCTTCTGGAGGAGTTCAAGACCGATTTCCTTGTGCGCCAACTCCCGTCCTCTGAAATAGACTGAAATCTTCACACGGTGCCCTCTTTCCAAGAATTTCCTGAGATTGTTCAACTTGAAATTCAGATCGTGTTCACCCGTGTGAGGACGCAGCTTGATTTCTTTCACCTGGAAGGTTCGGCTTTTTTTGCGCGTCTCCTGGATACGTTTGCTTGCCTCGTACTTGAATTTTCCATAATCCATAATCCGGCAGACCGGCGGATCAGAATCAGGTGCCACCTCTACAAGATCAAAGCCTTCCTCTTTCGCCACCCTTAATGCCTGCTGCAACGGCAGGATTCCCAGTTGCTTTCCGTCAACAGAAATCAACCTCACGAGCCTGGCACGAATTGTCTCGTTGACATTAACGCGATTGGTTTTGTTGCCTATGGTTCTACCTCCTTTGTCTGCAGTCCTTGTCAATCGTTCCAATAAATTCATCTGCGGTCATGAACGGCAGATTTTCACCGTTCCGCTGGCGTGGGGTCAGTCCCCCTTTTTCACTTTCCTTGTCCCCGATGATGAGCATGTAGGGGATTTTCTGGAGTTGAGCTTCCCTGACTTTCAAACCAAGTTTCTCATTTCTCAGGTCAGCCTTTACCCTGATTCCTGCTTTTTTGAGTTCCTCAAACAGTGACTCCGCAAATGGGGTGTTCCGATCCGTCACGGTCAGAATGGTGGCCTGGACCGGGGCCAGCCAGACCGGGAAAGCCCCCGCGTAGTGCTCGATCAAGATGCCGATGAAACGCTCGATGGCACCCAGTATGGTCCGGTGCAGCATGGCGGGCCGGTGCTTTTGCCCGTCTTTGCCGATATACACCAGATTAAATCGTTCAGGGAGAGTGAAATCACACTGGATGGTCCCGCACTGCCATTTGCGTCCCAAGGCATCATTGAGCTTCACATCTATCTTTGGCCCATAGAAAGCACCATCGCCTTCGTTAATTTCGTAAGGTAGACCGGTCTCATCCATGGCCTCGATCAGGGCCCTTGTGGCCACTTCCCAGTCTTCATCTGAACCGATGGACTTCTCCGGACGGGTGCTTACCTCCAGTTCATAGTCAAAGTTAAACACGTTCATCATGTCATGGACAAAATCGAGAAGGTCCTTTATTTCGCCGTTCAATTGATCCGGCGCGCAGATGAGATGGGCGTCATCCTGGGTGAACTCCCGCACCCGGAGCAGACCCTGCAGGACACCCGAACGCTCATGCCGGTGCACCGTCCCCAATTCAAAATATCTCTTGGGGAGATCCCGGTAACTCCTGAGCTTCGATCCGAAAATGAACATATGCGAGAGGCAGTTCATGGGCTTGATGCCATACGACTGCTCATCGATCGTGGTGAAGTACATGTTTTCCCGGTAATTCTCAAAGTGGCCTGATTTTTTCCACAATTCAGTCTTGAGGAGTTCCGGTCCCCTCACCAGTTCATAGCCCCTCCTGAGATGCTCTTTGATTTCAAAATCTTCCAGTAAATACCGGAGCATCATGCCCTTGGGATGCCACACGATCATGCCCGCGCCGATTTCCTCGTGCGTGCTGAAAAGACCCAGTTGCGGTCCCAGTTTTGCGTGGTTCCTCTTCTTTGCCTCTTCCAGCTTCTGGAGATGGGACTTCATTGTCTTTCGATCGGAAAAGGCGACGCCATATATTCGACTCAGCATGGGTCTCTTTTCATCGCCCCTCCAGTAGGCCCCCGCCACTTTTATGAGATGAAAGGCCTTTATGCGCCCGGTACTTGGAAGATGGGGTCCCCTGCAGAGGTCCGTAAAACTGCCATGGGTGTAAAGTGACACATTCTCTTCACCCAGATCGCGGATAAGCTCGACTTTGTAGTCTTCCCCCTGCTCTTGAAAATAATCCATGGCCTCCTGCGAGGACAGCTCTTTCCGTTCAAAGGGAAGGTTCTCCCGGACAATTTCCTTCATTTTCTCTTCGATTGCAGGGAGATCTTCCTCCCTGAATGGACGTTCAAAATCGAAGTCATAGTAGAAGCCGTCCTCTATAGCCGGCCCGATGGTGACCTTTACTCCGGGGAAGAGCTCCCTGACAGCCATGGCCATCACGTGGGACGTGCTGTGTCTCAATATCTCAAGGCCTTCACCGGAATCGACATAAATGGGTTCGATCTCGGCCTCTTCTGCCAGGTCCGAACCCAGGTCCCGCGGGATTCCATCGACCTTTGCGGCGACGATTCGATCAAAGGACTTCACGCCTCTCTTTTCAAGGGCTTCCTTTACAGTCAATTTTTCACCATTTTCGTTTTTTCTGCCACTGACCTTGAATGAAAACCTAACCCGTTGGTTTGGACTTTCAACGAAGTCGCTTTACTAAACGCGCTTAAAGAAGCGAATCTGAGTATCTTTTTCATGTGCTTTCTGATAGTGCACTCGGCAACCAACTCCGACATGGACGGTTATTTGGGGTTTACCCCTCCTGAACCCTATGCGCTTTCTACTGCGTACCGCTAAACCCCAACTAACCGTCCATCCCCTCCGGCGTGCTTAGCAAGCATCTGAAAAAGATTGTCAGGTTCGGTTCCCATTCGTTGTTCATAGGCTGCCGTTTGCGGCATAAGTTGGTTTTTTACGAATCTATTAAATTTGGTTCATCTATTTCATCTTGCGTACGATGTATCATGAATTGGTCTGAAATTGCTTATTTTATATACAACAATACGGCGAAATGCAAGCGAAAAATAGTCTTTCCCATATGTTAAAAGGGGTCACGGCACCTTCCGCGACCCCCGGTTTTTCCTGGTAGGCACGAAGAGATTTGAACTCTTGACTTCTACCGTGTCAGGGTAGCGCTCTCCCCCTGAGCTACGTGCCTTCAAAGATATTAATTATTACCAACACATGGCGGAGTTGTCAAGCCCCATTTCGTTAGCGTTCACCGGAATCCGTTCAAAAGACGTTTCCATTCAGTCCTCTGGTGCGTATTCTCCCATTACCTTGAACCAATAGTGCATATAGTGCAGGCCCGAGGAAATGGTGAAAATAGCTGTTGCCCAAAATACGTAGATATTGAGGTGGAAAAAAAAGGGAAAATAGTCTTTGGACAAAACCATGAAGACCGTTCCCAGCTGCAGGCAAGTGGTCACCTTGCTCAGAATAGAGGGCCGTATGGTAATATCCATCCTGTTGAGAAACAGTATGAGAACACCCAGGAGGATGAGGATGTCCCGGCTAATGGCCATCACCGTCAGCCACGGAGGAATATATTCCTTGATGGACAGTACCACAAAGGCGGTGACCAGCAGGATTTTATCAGCCAATGGATCCAGATAAGCCCCCATCTTGCTTTTCTGGTTAAACCACCTGGCAATGAGTCCGTCGGCGCCATCACTCAGCCCTGCAATAATGAAAACAATGAGTGCGGCACGAAAATCCCCGCGTATTGAATAAATAACAAAGATGGGGGCGAGAATGATTCTGAGGCTGGTAATGAGATTCGGTAAAGTCATCTTGAGTTTCTATTCCATTACTGATAGTACGATTTCATTATCCTGGCTCTTTTCGAGCCCTATTCTTAGGGGGAGGCCTTCCCGGTTCAGAATCCGGCCCAGGAATTTCTCTCTTTCGCCCAGGAAGGCCACCCTGATGGTCACGATACCGCCCTCAATCCGGCTCTGTTTGACCGATTGCACTCCTGGAACCTCTTTTATCAAAAATTCCCGAAATTTTCTATATTCCCTGAAATTCCTTAGCCCTTTCAGTTGAACCTGGAACACATGGATATCGGCCGGTTTTTCAGACATCACTTGAACGATGGAAGGACGCAATCTGCCAACAAGTGTGCGCGCCACCCTTTCCAGAAGCAGGCCTGTGGTCACAGTGCTATCTTTTTCCAGGTCCCGCAATCCTGTCTCCGCCGCTTCCCCAAGTTCCAGTCCTTCTTTGACTGAAAAGGCCTTGAGGGCCATGAATACCCTCGAATCATCCATGATGACACTTTGCCCGGAGATCACGACATCAGCGGATAACATCTTTCCCCATTGCAAAAGATCCGAAACGTCGAGTTTCGGTGACGTCATGCCCTCGGAATAGGTGATACCCGAAGACCCCAGCGTCCGGTTGACAGGGATGAACCCGCGTTCCTGAAAAACACGATACAAGATCACATCGGTCTGGGTCATCTGAGAAAAGGTTTCAGGACCTTTCCACCAGTACGACAACCTGTTTCCTTTCACCTCAGAGACCATGAAAAGGATCCTGATATTAGGAGCTTCCACCGTTGCGATACCGCTGAGCCTCAACTTTTCTTCAATCACATCCCTGTTGATCTTGACCTTCACAAGGACCCGGTATTGATCCACGTCCAGGTTTTCGGCAAGGATTTGGAAGTTCTCGATTTCGTCTTTTGCTGTGGGAAGGATTTCCCGAACAAGCCTCTCGAAACTGTTGATCATGTCGGCTTCACCCAGTCGAGAGGCCAGATAATTCTCCACGGCCTTTGACATGGCATGGGCTATTGCCTCTTCCTTGGCCGCTGCGATGTTTCCCTCAGTGACGGTTCCTGAACCGATGACGAGCACTTCATCCGCGACCGTTTTCTTTTCAGCAGCCCATCCCGTGGAAAAAAAGGCAAGCAAGACCAGACAAAGATTGAATAGGATCGCCAAAGATGCACTGACACGTCTAAACATCACCCCCCCCTTACCTTCAGTAAATCCTCAATTCCTCTTTGAGTCTTCGAATGACAAGCAGCGCATCTGCACCCGTCATCCCGCCCCCGGGATTAAAAACACCATATCTTGGCTCCATAATCCCTGTTCCCACCGTACAGAGCATCACCGCAGTGAAATAAGATTCACCACTTTTCACGTCGGAAAAGGGTGAGTTATCCCTAGTGAATCTCGTAGCCAAAGTGGGGTCTTTTTTCAGACTCACTATGATATCAGCCATGGCCATAGCATATTCCGCTCTGGTAATGTTTTGATCAGGAAGAAAAGAACCATCGGGAGCCCTTTTCAATCCCGCTATACCCAGCTCAATTATCACATCGATATCTCTTTTCAGAGGATGATTTTTCCAATCTGACATCAGAGGAAAAGATTGCATCTCCTTTGCCTCTCCCGCCGATGCCGAAGGTTCTCTGTAAGCTTTGGCCCCACCTTTCCCTAAGAGTGCATCCAGCTTCAACTCTTCAACCAGGAGCGCGGCAGTTTCAGCTCTGGTAACTCTCTTCAGGATGGCGATTTTCTTTCCTGTAATGGACCCAGGTCTGGCAATGATAATTTTTGAAACGGTTTTCAGTTCCCTGTCGGCTTCTTCAACAAAACGGGCGTGAAGCTCCTTTACCTTGTTGAATTTCTTTTCCGCCTTTCGGAACTGGTAGGCCTCCATATATGCCCTGCCCAGATAAAAATAGGCATCAGGAAGCTCGGCTCCCATGCCGACCGCATCTTCAAAATTTTCTTCGGCCTTTTTCAGCCAGTCTTTCCCCTTTTGCATGGTGTAGATACGCATGTAGCCTAAATAAATGAGTGCCTTATCCCTTTCTGTCTTCGCATTTTTTCCGGCCATTTCCATGGATTTCAAGGCCTGGAGGAACTTGCCTTTCTTCCCGTAAACCAGTCCGAGGCCGCATTGGGCCGTTGCCTCGGATCCGTTCAGATGGAGTGCCAGCATAAATTCACGCTCCGCATCCGCGATACGGCCTTTGTCGAGCAGCCTGAAACCGGTGGACACGTGGTGTTTGGGCGTATCTAAGACACTCTCGCTCCTCAGATGACCTGGAGTACATCCGCCAAGAGATAGAAACAAAATACAACATGCCAGAAGCAAGGGGAAAACCAAATCTGATCCTTTCATATGCATCATGATGCCTCCCCGACAGGACAACAACCATGGCCTCCATTTAATGATCCTGCCTGAAGTCTGACCGAATCGTAAAGGGTCCTCCATGGACTTCTTACTCACGCCCGTCCATGGGCGCGATGATGGCTTCCAACGAAGTCGTGACCCCTTTGAGCAGGCAAACGGCATGTTCCAGAAGCTACGCTCCCTCCGTCGTCCATGACTCCGGTCGCTGCGGATTTCGGCCCTTCCACTGTCCTGTTCCAGGGCCGAATTGACGCCGCTTCAGGAACATCCCGTTCACCTGCTCTTCATAGCGAGCCATTTTATTTACTACAGCCAGGAGCCGGGCGTGAGACTCTTTTTCAGACCCTTTCTCATAGTGCACTTGGCACCAAACACCGACATGGACGACTATTTGGGGTTCACTCCTATCAAACCCTACGCACTTCTGTGACGTACCGCTGAACCCCAAATCGGCGTCCATTCCCTCCGAAGTGTTTAGAAAGGGTCTGAAAAAGAGTGTCAGGTTCGGCTCCACTTCGTTGCTCATAGGCTGCCGCTTGCGGCATAAACCAGCTTCCAACGAAGTCATCACAGGTGGAAAATACGCATTAGTCGGATGAACCACTTTTTTCAACCATTATCATACAGTTAGATAAGAATCAAGGACTGATATTCTTTAGATCCTCACCAGGTCACGCTATGAATGCTCTTATGCCCTCAACGAAGGCATCGAAATTCCCCGGATCAAGCCAAACGTTTTCAGGGTCTTTGCGAAACCACGTGAGCTGCCTCTTGGCATATCGTCTGGTGTCCCTCTGGAGGTTGCTGATGGCCTGCTCAAGGGTATATTCATTTCTAAGATATCTGACCGCCTGCCGGTAGCCTATGGCTTCCATGGATTTCAGGTTGGCGTTGTAACCTTTTCTGAGGAGTTCTTCAGTCTCGGCAACGAGCCCCCGATCCACCATTTCAACGCAACGTTCGTCGATACGCTGATACAACCGTTTCCTCTCAACTTGGAGACAAAATTTGAGGGCATCGAAAGATCTTTCCCCAAATCGGTGTTCCCTGTTTAGTTCCGAGGGGCGCCTTTTCGTCAGTCCAATAATCTCGAGTGCCCGGACAATACGTACCCTGTCATTGGGATGGACTTTCATTGCCCTCTCCGGATCGAGAAATTCCAGTCTTTTGTAGAGATCGACCGCCCCATCCGACTCCCATTCAAGATGAAGCGATTGGCGGATTTCCTCTATCGCCGGAGGGCATTCGAAAAGACCTTGCAGGAGACTTTTTATGTAAAGCCCTGTGCCACCAACCACCAGGCACAGTTTCCCGCGATCGAGCACTTCCATTGCGGCCGAATGGGCCAAGGAACGATAGAGAGCCGCATTGAAAGGTTCATCAGGGTCCACTATATCCAGGAGATGATGCGGGATACCCTTTCGTTCCTCCTCGGTGGGCTTTGCCGTTCCGATATCCATCCAGCGATAAACCTGCATGGAATCCGCACTGATGATCTCGGCATTAAAGACCTCTGCAAGTTCCACTGAGAGGCTTGTCTTTCCGCTGGCCGTGGGACCGGCAATTACGACTATCTTAGGTAACCTCTTCATACGAAACCCTATAAAATCCCAAATCGGAACTCAGCCCGAGAACCTGAGGGGCTTTTTCAGGTTCGGTTCCATTTCGTTGATCATAGGATGCCGATCGTGGCATAGCTTAGCGTTCCATCAGAACTAGACGGACCGCTTGAACATCTTTTCTATTTCCTGGTAGTGGAGATACCTGAATATGGGTCTCCCATGGGGGCAGTTAGAAGGAAGATCCATCTCCAGGAGCTGGGACAACAGGTGGGTCATTTCTTGCGCCGTAAGCGTGTGCCCCCCACGCACGGCGCCATGGCAGGCCATGACGGACAGAATTTCATCGATCGTCCTGTTATCCTCCGGCCGGCTTTTCCGGATTTCCGGTACAAGTTCCGATAGGAAATCCTCCCAGACGACCCGCTCGAGCAGGACCGGTATCGCCCTGAGCAAGAATGTATTTCCCCCGAAGTGTTCCAGCTCTATCCCGAAACGTGACAACAATTCACTGCTTTCATTGAGTATTTTAGCCTCTTTGAGCGAAAATTCGAGTTCCTTTGGAATCAAGAGGGTCTGGACCTGGAGTCTGCCTTTCAGCAATCCTTTCTTCAGGGTCTCATAGACAATTCTTTCATGGGCAGCGTGTTGATCCACCATGAGCAGGCCATCCCTGGCCTGGCAGAGAATGTAGGTATTTCCCAGGTTTCCGATCACCAGGGGGACATCCTTTGTAATGCGAGGTTCGGCCTCGGGGGGCTCCTCCCGAAAGGGAATGGGGGTTGAAAAAGGTCTCTGAGGAGGTTCACCGGCTGGGAACGGTGGAGGAGGTTCGCTCCCCGAAAATTCCTTATCCAGGAAGCCCTTAAAGGCGCTGCTCAGGCACCTCTCAATCATCCTCACGATCACCTGAAAAACGATGCGCCCGTTATGAAACCTCACTTCCTGCTTGGTGGGATGGACGTTGATATCGATTTCTGAAGGATCGATGTTCATAAAAACAGCGATCTGCGGATACTGTCCTTTCATCAACCTTTGTCCGTAACCCTCTAGAATAGCCCGGGTCAGATACCTGTCACGTATGTTTCGGCCATTGATGTAGAAAAAAACACGGTCTCCCCTTTTACGGGAAAATTCCCAAGGGGCCAGATAGGCGTCAATTTCGAGCCCATCGGTCTTTTCAGTGGCTTCCAGCATCGCATCGGCGACACGTCTTCCAAGGAGAGTGGACAACCGGTATCTCTGATTTTCGGTGGCGGGAAAATGGAGGAGAGTCTGGTTGTTGCTTTCGAGCCGGAAGTCGATTTCGGAATAAGGCAGCGCCCAGCGGGAAAACGTGTCCGTAATATGATCCATTTCGGTTCCAGGAGTTCTCAGAAACTTTTTTCTGGCGGGCACATTATAGAAGAGGTCTCTCACCATCACGCTGGTACCGGTTGGGCATCCCGTCTCCTCAATCGACACCAGTCTTCCCCCGGCCGTCTTGAGCCTGTGTCCGGAAAGATCCTGCACCGGCCGGCTCGTGACATCCATTTTCGACACTGAAGCGATGCTTGGCAAGGCCTCGCCACGAAACCCAAGGGTCTTGATGGCAAAAAGGTCCGAAACCGATTTGATTTTACTGGTCGCATGTCGTTCGACGCAAAGGAGCAGATCGTCTTTTGACATGCCTGACCCATCGTCAGCGACCCGGATCTGACGCTTTCCTCCCCCTTCCACCGAAACGCGTATGCGCCCGGCGCCGGCGTCTATACTGTTGTCCAATAATTCCCTTACCACTGAAGCAGGACGCTCGACGACTTCTCCTGCAGCGATCTGGGAAGCCACCTTCTCTGCCAGGATTCTGATATGGTTCATAGCATCAAGAGTTCTTCATCCACTGGAAAGTGGGTGTTGAGATGGGCGGTCGACAGGCCTTTCCTCAGAAAAGAATAAGCCCGTTCACGAGCGAGTCTCAGGTTCACTTGTCCTAGAGGATCATATGAAATGCACAACGAATCTTCCAGGTTTTCCAAAGAGTCCTGAACCAGGCGGCAGGACAACGCCACCATCCGGGAAAGGTCATCTTTGAACATCACCGGCAACCAGGCAGGATCACTCAAGAAAAGAGGACTAGCCGCGTAAAGGAAATCGGAAAGTCTGACGCCCTGGGTGTATAACCGCTTCTTGGTCCTCAGGCCGTTTGTTTCCTTGCTCATGGCAACGGAAAGGAGTGTGTCGCAACTTTCATGATCAAGGGACAATATTTCCTTGGCGATCCTTGTGTAACCCGGACCAACAAGGTAATCGGACCGCAACTCCCAATAAAGATGACCCAGTCGACGTGAACTGTGTGTGTCCTGGATAACATTGGGAATAAAATAGTTGTGGGCTATCACGTCAGCAGCCAGATGGGTCAAAAAGCCGTAGGAATAAGAAGCCTCTTCATTGTCGCCGGCCTCATCGAGCAACTTGAATCCGCCGTCCCAGCAATGGAAGTGACTTTTCCGCCGCTTCCGGCGTCCCTTACCTATGAAGAAGTCGGCTGCAAGGCAGCCATAAAGATATTGGATCGGAAACGCCGCGATCACCCCTGCGATGCTGGGCAGGAGAAGTTCCGCCTGACCCAGTGTAACCAGGGCGATGGCGGTATGAATGCCCGGTCCCCAGGCCAGGGCCGAAACCGGAGCAAATCCATCCATGACCTGCAGAAAACAGACAAAAAGAACAACCTTGATAAGAAACAACATGTCTTTTCTGAAAAATCTCCTGTTTCAAGTAACCCAATAATTCGGCTACGTTCATAAATGCCGGCACGGTCTGGCGGTTCCCTCCGTGATATATGAATCCCATGGGAGACACGTCACCGTGATTTTGCCTATCCTTTTTAAGTTAACGCTCTCCGTGACGGATTGCAACAGCAGAAAAAATCAAGCCGGTGGTCCGCGAAGATTTCTTCAATACGTCTGCCTCCTGGCTCTCATGAAAAAAGGCAGCGGTATAAGCAGAATGCTAAGCAGCGCAAGTATCCAGAACGTATCGTTGAAGCCCAGCATGCTTGCCTGGCGAAGGACCTGACTGTAGACAAAGGCGAGCAGGCCCTTAGATTGGGTCGCACCCCCCCCGCCTTGTCCGCTGTGCTGAAGCAGTTGCTGCATTCTGATCTGGAAAGCCGGGTTAAAGGGCGTCAAATGCTCCACGAGAGCTGTCTGGTGAAACTGCGACCGTTGGGAGAGAATGGTAGTAGCGAAGGCAACACCGATGCTCCCTCCCAGATTTCTCAGCAAATTAAAGATTCCAGTGGCATTGCCCATGTCTTCTCTAGCGATATTCACGTACGTGGCTGCAGCCAGAGGCACGAAAAAGAGCGCCATACCCACCGCCTGAACCACCCTTGGCCAGACGACGGCGCTGAAATCCGCCTGCAGAGTGAAGCCCGACATGAGCCAGAGCGAATAGGCACTGATCAGGATACCCAGGGCCAGCAACCCCTGGGGTTTGACACCTTTCTTCATCAAATTTCCGGCCAGAGGCATCACCAGCAGCGTTGCCAGACCTCCGGGGCCGAGTACGAGTCCGGCCCAGACCGAAGTGTAGCCCATAAGCTTTTGGAGGTAGAGGGGCAGCATGACGATGGCGCTGAAAAAAGTGAGAAAACCAGTAAACATGATCACGTTCCCAACGGCGAAGGTCCGATCGCGAAACACCCTGAGATTGATCACCGGCTGCTTGGATCGAAGTTCTGCAAAAACGAGGCCAATGAGTGCAACCGCCGATATGATTGCCAGAGTCAAAATAAAGTCGGATGAAAACCAGTCCGCCCGTTCCCCTTTGTCCAGAAACATCTGCAGACATCCCAGGCCGACGGTCAAGAATGCAAGACCCAGATAGTCGATACGGATGCCCTTCTTGCGGACATAAGAGGGATCATGGATAAAGGCCGAGGCCATCATGACCGCCAGGATGCCGGCCGGCACGTTGATATAGAACACCCAACGCCAGGTCCAGTTGTCCGTAATCCATCCACCCAACACCGGACCGGCTATGGGCGCGAGCACGATCCCCATTCCGAAAATGGCCATGGCCATTCCATGCTCCTCAACCGGAAACGATTCCAGGAGAATGGCCTGGGAGATGGGCTGCAATCCTCCTCCCCCTATTCCCTGCAGCACACGCGCAAAAACGAGAAGGGCGAGGGTGGGGGCGGCCCCGCATATAACGGAGCCAATGATGAATAGGACGATGGAAAAGATGAGATAGCGCTTGCGTCCGAAGACGTTCGAGAGCCACCCGGAAATTGGTATGATGATGGCGTTGGATACCAGGTAAGAGGTCAACACCCATGTCACCTCTTCCACACCGGCACTGAGGCTGCCCTGGATGTGGGGGAGCGACACGTTGACAACGCTGGTGTCCATGACTTCGATAAAGGTCGGCAGGATCACGGTCATGGCTATGATCCATTTGCTCACGTCCGCAGGATTTCGTTTTTCCACATCAGCCATTTTCTGTCCGACCTATTGTTGATGGAACCGCAAAAAGTCCGTCCTTGGACTTTTTACCAACGAAAACCGAAAAGTGTGATTTTCGGTTTCCTTACAAATCAACGGGTTGCAAGGCACCCTATTGATTTGTGTGCGCGTCCATGGGCACGTTGATGACTTCTAACGAAGTCGTGGCCTCGTTGAGCAGGCAAACAGCATATTCCAGAAGCTACGCTCCCTCCGTCGTCCATGACGCCGGTCGCTGTGGATTTCGGCCCTTCCACTGTCCTGTTCCAGGGCCGAAATGACGCCGCTTCAGGAACATCCCGTTCACCTGCTCTTCATAGCGAGTCACTTTATTTACTAGAGCCAGGAGCCGGGCGTGAGACTCTTTTTCAGACCCTTTCTCATAGTGCACTTGGCACCAAACACCAATATGGACGACTATTTGGGGTTTACGCCTCCCAAACCCCAAGCGCTTCTATGAATTTATGCTAAACCCCAAATCGGCGTCCATTCCCTCCGAAGTGTTTAGAAAGGGTCTGAAAAAGAGTGTCAGGTTCGGCTCCACTTCGTTGCTCATAGGCTGCCGCTCGCGGCATCAACCAGCTTTTTTCAAAGCCATCATTGTTCTTTCTTCAGCTCTGAAACCAGCCGCCTGCCGCTCTTGTCCGAAGTGTTCACCGTCACCTTCAGAGAAAGTCCCACCCGCAGGGGATATTTCGGAGGCAGCGGGTTTTCTATCTCTATTCTTACAGGCACCCTCTGAACAACCTTGATCCAGTTTCCAGTGGCGTTTTCAGGAGGAAAAAGCGCAAAAGCCGCACCCGTGCCGGCGCGAATCCCAACGACCTTCCCATGATAGACATGGTTCGAGTAGACATCCGCCTCGATGGTGGCGGGTTGCCCCAGGCGGATATCTCCCAGTTCGGTCTCCTTGAAATTGGCCTCCACATAAATCCGGTGCAGGGGAACGATCGCAAAAAGCGGCTGACCGGGCTGAATCCAATCCCCCAGCTGGATACTCTTTTGCGCAATGTATCCTGAAATGGGGGCCTTTATTGTACAATATGAAATGTTAAGCCTGGCCTGCTTTAACTTCGCCTCTATCTCAGAACGCCGGGCCTTCAGCGCGGTGAGCTTATGCCGCGCCATTTCAACTTGAAGGCGGTCAGCCTTTGCGGCGTTGAGATTGGCAATACTCTGGTCTATCTTGTCGGCCTCGGCACCCACTGATGCGCCGGCTCCGGCTATCCTCTGGTCCGCGGCTTTCAGCGCCGCCTCAGCTTTCTCATAGAGTGTGCGCTTAGCGTCCAGATCGCTATCCGATCCCGTCCCCGTTCGAAACAGCTGCTCGGACCTTTCATAGTTTTTCCTGGCGTTTTGAAATTCGGCCAGCGAGCCCTTTCGTATCTTTTCCAGTTCTCCGACACGGTGGCCTGCCTGTTTCCGGCCCTGCTCGGCTTCCTTCATTCGTGCCGTGGCCGCGCCCACCTGTTCTTTGGTTCGCATTTCCGTAAGGACCAAGTCGACCTCTGCAATAGACAACTGCGCCTCAATTTGTTTCAGTGAAGCGTTGATCTCCTCGACCTTCACACCATAGTCCGTAGGATCCAGTCTGATCAGTGCATCTCCCTTTTTCACCGAATCGTCATTCTCCACATGTATTTCGGTAATGCTTCCCGGTATTCGACTGCTTATAGCGGCACTGTCGGCCCTCACATATGCATCGTCCGTAGAAACCTGGTCCCGCATGTACCGCCACCAGTAGCCTGCTGCCATCAGAATGCCGATAAGGCCCAAAACAATGACCCATTTCCATCTCTTCTTGGCTGCCCCGTTCAACTTTTCACCATTCATCTTCTCAGTCATTCGCCACGGTCTCCGTTCCATCCTATATTCGTGACAACCAGACGACGAACTGCATCTCATCCATCGTTTCCTGCAGTCGCCATATCCATACCAAATCTTGTCAGATATACCTTTTGCGTTTCCATCATTCA
>Ga0307417_10000130_pt1 | contig 31973 bp, 26 predicted proteins | sample SalMarWE160210MG_2_FD_202514 | JGI IMG/M metagenome (GOLD analysis project Ga0307417, IMG submission 202514) | Salt marsh sediment microbial communities from the Plum Island Ecosystem LTER, Massachusetts, United States - WE1602-10 | ecosystem: Environmental > Aquatic > Marine > Intertidal zone... | reverse complement strand
CGCGGGATCTTCTTTGTTAACACTCCCATGCTCAGGTAGTCGCTGATCCTCACACCCTCCGGTAGTACAGCCGCAGTCCGAGCCATGACCATGCCTCCCCTCTGTATCCGTAGGCATGGTATCACAAACCAAACACTAATTAAACTGTATTGGGGCTAGCCCTCGGCCAGGACATAGCCGAGGTAGCGGACGAAGCCCGGGATTGACGGGAAGGCGAGGTCAGCCTCATGGCCGAGGGCCTCTGCACGCTCGTGCAGGATGCAGGTCCGGGCGCAGCCGGCGTCGCGCGCCGCCTCCAGGTCGTACTCCGAGTCGCCGACCACCAGGCACTCCTCGGGCCGTACTCCGAGACGGCGGGCCGCCGCCGCCAGCGGCGCGCCGGAAGGCTTGTGGAGACCGGTGTCACGGGTGACGACCGCGTCCAGGCGCAGGCCGAACCGTTCGAGCAGCTCGGCGGCGTTCTTCGCGGTGTTGTTGGTCACCAGCGCGGTCCGCATCCCATGCTCCCGCAGCAGGTCGAGGAGCGCGGTCGCGCCCTCCGCAACGCTCGCTCCCCGCGTCGCCTGGTCCTCGATCTCTTCCAGCTCCCTCCACCTGGCGTCGCGCTCTGGGAGCGGGAGGCCGTTGAGCCCGTCGATGATCGAGGGGTGATCGATGCCGAGCTGGCGCCGGATCGCAGGCCAGTCATAGGTCGTGTGGACGAGGGTGCCGTCCATGTCGAAAAGGACAGCGCGGATCCCGTCGCAGGCCGAGAGCTTGAGGAGCTCATCGCGCGGGAAACGGGGCAGGGCCGTCCCCGGAGCCTCCTCCGCCTCGACCGCCTTCCCGATCCAGGTGATCGGCACATCGAGGGCCCAGAGGCGGCCGGCAAGCTCGCGCCTGGCGTGCTCCTCGCAGCCAACGAGCACGGCGCCCGAACCGATCAGACCGAGGGGATCGACGCCGAGATCGTCGCTGATCAGCCGAGTCGCTGGAAGAACCGGCACGGCGTCCTCATCGGCGCGGATGAAGGTCCCCGAAGCCACGGCGAGCTCGTACAGCGCCTCGCCGACACCCCCTTCGGTGACGTCGTGCAACGCGGTAACGCCCTCAACCCCCGCGGCGGCGAGCGCCTCCGGCACCACTGACAGCCAGTCGCCGGCGAGGATCCTCTCGGCCTCCCCGAGGCGGTCTGTCCCGAGCTCGGCGCGCAGGCGCTCCCCGAGCTGGGAGAGGATGATCGCCGTCCCCTCGAGGCCGGCCCATCGCGTCAGGCCGACGGCATCGCCGGCGCGCAGGCCGCCACTCGTGACGGCCCGCCCCCAGACGCGACCGAGCATGGTGCCCACTACCAGGCTGTGCTCGAGACCGGGCGTGATCTCGGTGTGCCCGCCGACCAGCGTGGCGCCGATCCCGGCGCAGGTGTCCGCAATTTGACCCAGCAGCTCGGCGGTCCTATCGGCGGATGCATCGTCCGGCGTCAGCAGTAGGACGGCGGTGAAGAACGCGGGCTTCGCACCGCGGACGGCGACGTCGTTGGCATTGACGATCACCGCCAAGCGGCCGGCATCTGCGGCGGTGTAGGTGATCGGGTCGGAAGCGACCGCCCACACCTCGCCACCGATCCGCAGCAGCGCCGCATCCTCGCCGCACGCCGGCCCGAGCAGCACCTCGTCGGGGAAGCTCTGCGGCATGTGGGGCGCCACGAGCTCCCACGGGACCTTGCCGGGACGGAGGCGGCGGCTCAAGACGGTTCCCTCACACGACCGCCACCGCGCCGCAACAGTCGTCGGTCACGGCCTCGTAGTCCTCGCGCAACGCCGCCACCGCCTCCGGCAGGTAGCCGAGAGCATCTCGCGCCGTGACGCCGTCCTCGCCAATCTCGTCGGCGGCGAGGTCGCCCGCGAGCCCGTGGACGAACACCCCGGCCTTGACCGCTTCCTCGAGCTCGAGGCCAAGGCCGTACATGGCGGCGATGGCGCCGGTCAGGACGTCGCCGGAGCCGGCGGTTGCCATCCCCGAGTTGCCGCTGGTGTTGATGAAGACGCGGCCGTCCGGCATCCCGATCAACGAGTGGGCCCCCTTGAGGACCACGATCGCACCGGTATCGGTCGCAAGCCGTTGCACGGACGCCACCGGATCGGCCGCGATGTCGTCGACCGTGCATCCCGCGAGACGGGCCGCCTCGCCGACGTGCGGGGTCAGGACCGTCGGCCGTGCGCGGCGGCGGATCACGTTGAGCTCGGCGGCCACCGCGGTCAGGCCGTCGCCGTCGACCAGCAGCGGCCTCTCAACCTCGGCCGCCAGCCGCCGCACCAGCTCCTGGGTCTCCTCCTGGAGGGACAGGCCGGGACCCACGACCACGAAGTCCACGTTGGCGGCGAGGTCGGCGATGGCGGCGAAGGCCGCCAGTCCGAGCGTGCCTTCCGCGGTCTCCGCCTGCGGGACATACACCACTTCGCCGGCCAACGGGGCGATATGCGGTACCGCCGAACGCGGCGCCGCGAGGCGGGAGTAGCCGCCGCCCGCCTTGAGCATCGAGAGCGCAGCGAACGCCGGCGCGCCGAAGTAGCCGGCGGCGCCGGCGACGAAAAGCGCGTCGCCGAAGCTCCCCTTGTGGCCGTCGGGCCGCCGCGGCGGCAGCGGTGCCGGCACGTTGATCTCGACCTGGATGTCAGAGTTCTCGTAGAGCTGCGGCGGAAACGAGATGTGGCTGACGTACAGTAGGCCGCCATTGGCGGCGCCCGGGTAGAGCAGGTTGCCCCGCTTGGGCAGGCCGAAGGTCACGGTGAGGTCCGCCTCGACGGCGGCGCCCCAGATCCGGCCCGTGTCGCCGTCCACGCCCGACGGTATGTCGAGGCTGACGACCTCAGCGCCGGAGTCGTTCACGGCCGCGATGACATCCCGGTACAGCCCGCCCACCTCGCGCGAGATACCGGTGCCGAGCATCGCGTCGACGACGACGTCGCACGCTGCCAGCGCCACCTCGATCTCGTCCGGCCCGGCGCCGGTGCGAATCGGGATCCCGGCCTTCTGCGCCATCTCGAGGTGAAGTCGCGGCGCACCGTCGAAGGCTTCCGGGTCGCTGAGCAGGAACACCTCCACGTCGCCGCCGCTCGAGCTCAGCTTGCGCGCCACGACGAGGCCATCGCCACCGTTATGGCCGCCCCCACACAGGATGACGAAGCTGGTGTCCCGCACCTCGAGCTCGGAGAGGATGACGAAGTACGCCGCCTCGCCGGCGTTCTCCATCAGCAGCTCGCCGGGAATCCCGTACCGCTCCATGGCGACACGGTCGAGATCGTGCATCTCCTGGACGGTGCTCACCTTCATGGCCTCACCTCCGTACCTCGATTCTCGCATTGGCGGGCGGTACAGCCAAGGGGGATGGAGGCAAGGAGGTGAGAAAGTGAGAAGGTGAGGAGGACCCCCACCCGCCCGGAGAACGCGGGCGGAGCGCGCTCCGGAGCAGGATGCGTTCGGCGCGACGCATCGCTGATCAGGTCCGCGCCGGCCGCCTCTCCGTTGTAGCGGCGGGCGTCCCGCCCGCCTGGGTGGGTGGGGAGCCAACCGCACTGGCGTGGTTGCAGCTGACGACCCCCACCCGGGCAGGCGGGACGCCTGCCCCTACAACGGAGCACAGAACAGGGACGCAGCGCGCCTCAGAGTAGGGGGCGTACGGCGGGGCGTGCCATGCTTCGATGGTCTTCCTGGAGCGCGCTCACGCTGCCGGTCTGTTGGGGGAAAACCTCGAGCTGGCAACCCTGCAGGAAAGCGGGCTCATGGCCGTGGCCATGGGGGTTGGAGGCCCGGCACTCAACGTCACCATGGCCTCACGGCACTTGCATTTGATCGGCTCCGCTCTACGACGAGGAGCTGAGTGCCAGGCCGGAAAGGAGGAAGGCTGGCCATACGGCCATCTCGCTTTCCAAAGGGTCACCGGCGCCGAAGGCGACGAGTAATTCACGGGAAGGGCGTTCGCCCGTGTGGCTCCAGCCTCGAGGCGGCTCGAGCAGGCTACGGCGGGAGCCCCGAGGTCGCGAATCCGACGTCGTGGCCGTGCTCCCGCCGGAGAACGCTCGGGCCGCCTCCATCAATCGTGGAGCCGATACTCTCATCGCCCAGGGCCGTGGGAGCCCGGCATCAGCCTTTCCCTGCTATCGCGATAGGTTGCCTTTCGCGCTCCAAAAAATGGCTGTGCTCGGCACGCCCGTTTGAGCGGACCCTGCTCCGGAGCGCCCTCCGTCCGCGTTTCTTGGGTGGGCGGGGGACTCCTCCTCACCTTCTCACTTCCTCACCTGCTCACCTCCTTGGCAGGTGGGCGGGGGAACCTAATCACTTGATCACTCAATCACTTAACTACTTTCCACGCAGCAACCCTCCCTCCACGACATACTCCTGCGCTACGATGGAGCTTGCCGTGACCGACCACATCCTCGCCATCGACAGCGGCACCCAGAGCGTGCGGGCGCTGCTGTTCGACCTCGCCGGCAACCTGGTGGCCGCCAGCCGCGTCGAGCTCGAGCCCTACGTTTCGCCGCATCCGGGGTGGGCCGAGCAGGACCCGGAGTACTACTGGCGCTCGCTGTGCGCCGCCTGCCGCGCGCTTTGGGAGAAGAGCCCGGTGCCGCCGGACGCGGTCGCCGGGGTCGCGCTCACCACGCAGCGCAACACCGTCGTCAGCCTGGACGCTGCAGGCAAGCCGCTCCGCCCGGCCATCGTGTGGCTCGACCAACGGCGCACGGAGGGCCTGGCCCCGGTCGGCGGTCTGTGGGGCCTCGCGTTCCGCCTCACCGGCATGAGTGAGACCGCCGCGTACTTCCAGGCCGAGGCTGAGGTGAGCTGGATCCGCAGCCACCAGCCCGAGGTCTGGCGGCAGACCGCGAAGCTCCTGTTCCTGTCCGGCTTCCTGACCCATCGCCTGGTCGGCGCCTTCGTCGACTCGACCGGCTGCCAGGTCGGCTACGTTCCGTTCGACTACAAGAAGCTGTGCTGGGCCTCGCCCCGTGACTGGAAGTGGGGCGCCGTGGGAATCGATCCCGCCATGCTGCCGGAGCTGGTCCCCCCGACCGAGCAGCTCGGCGCGATCACACCCGAGGCATCCGGGGCCACCGGAATCCCGGCCGGCCTGCCACTCATCGCCGCCGCCGCCGACAAGGCGTGCGAGGTGCTCGGCTCAGGGGCGCTGGAGCCGCACGTCGCCTGCCTCAGCTACGGCACCACCGCCACCATCAACACCACCCACCGCCGCTACGTCGAGCCGCTGCCCTTTATCCCACCCTACCCGGCCGCCGTACCTAACGCCTACGCCTTCGAGGTCCAGATCTACCGCGGCTTCTGGATGGTGTCGTGGTTCAAGCGCGAGTTCGGCGAGCGCGAGGCGCGCCTCGCGGTCGAGCGGGGGATCGCCCCCGAGACCCTCTTCGACGAGCTGGTCAACGCGGTCCCCCCCGGCTCGATGGGCCTGGTGCTGCAGCCGTACTGGTCGCCTGGAGTCAAGGTTCCCGGGCCCGAGGCCAAGGGCGCGATCATCGGCTTCGGCGATGTCCACACCCGTGCCCACATCTACCGCGCCATCCTCGAGGGGCTGGCCTACGCGCTGCGCGAGGGCCTCGAGCGCACCGAGCGCCGCGCCAAGGTCGAGATCACCGAGATCCGGGTCGCCGGCGGTGGCTCGCAGAGCGACGCCGCGATGCAGATCACCGCCGACATCTTCGGCCTGCCGGCGTGCCGCCCCCATGTCTACGAGGCGTCGGGCCTCGGCGCCGCGATCGACGCCGCCGTCGGCCTCGGCCTCCACCCCGACATGGAGACCGCGGTGCGCGAGATGACCCGCATCGGGCGCACCTTCGAGCCCGAGCCCGAGGCGCGCCGGATCTACGACGAGCTGTATCGCAACGTCTACCTCAAGATGTACCGCCGCCTGAGGCCGCTGTACGAGGAGATCCGCCGCATCACTGGCTACCCGCCACCCAGGATGTGACGGCGACCCCGAGCCCGATGTGAACCGCCAGGTCGCGAAGGACGCCAAGAGAGGTGTCATTTCTTATCTCCGCGTTCTTGGCGTCTTTGTGTTTCAAACATCTCTACCAGAAGTTCCTGCCAGCAGCGGGCAGTGTGAGAATGGGGCGTGACCGTTGCCGAGGCTTTGACCCTGGCCGAGCGCGTCCTGCCGCGGCGGGAGGGGATTCCCGATCCCCGCCGGGAGGGAGTGTGGCTGCTCGCCCGCGCCTGCGGCAGGAGCGAAACCTGGGTGCGCCTCAACCCGCGCGCGGAGCTCAGCTCTGGCGATGAGAGCCGCTACCGCGACTGGCTCGAGCGCCGGGCCGCCGGCGAGCCCGCCCACCACCTCACTGGCAGCTGCCCATTCTGGAACCGTGATTTCCTGGTTTCGCCGGCGGTCCTGTTGCCGCGGCCGGAAACCGAGCTGTTGGTCGACGCCGTGCTCGGCCGCGATCTTCCGCCGGTCGCGCGGGTGCTCGACGTCGGCACCGGCTCGGGCTGCATCGCCGCCACCCTGGCGCTCGAGCGCCCGCGTTGGCGCCTCATGGCCACCGAGCTGTCGGCGGCGGCGCTCGCGGTCGCGCGCGCCAACCTCCGCGCCCTCCGCGCCGCGGTCGGCCTCGTGCGTTGCGACCTCGCCGGTGCGCTGAGCGGGCCGTTCGAGCTCGTCACCGCCAACCTCCCCTACATCCCGACGCCGGCCCTTGCCGCCCTCCCGCTCGAGGTCCGCCGCGACCCCCGCGAGGCTCTCGACGGTGGGCCGGACGGCCTGGATCTGGTGCGCCGCCTCGTCGCCGATCTACCGCGCCTGCTCGCCCCCTGCGGCCTCGCCCTGCTCGAGCTCGGCGAGGGCCAGGCCGACGCCGTCACCGCCGCGGCGCGCAAGCAGGGCCTGGAGGTCGCGGGGCGGGTTGGAGATCTCGGCGGCTGCGACAGGGTCGTGATCCTGCAGGGGAGAAGAGGAGGGAACCACAGAGGCACAGAGGACACAGAGGTCTGATGAGAGAATCTCCAGAAGAGGACTCACCACGAAGACACAGATTGCACAAAGTACTACAAAAAAGATACTTATAGAGAACCAAGGAACGGGAGAGCACAAGGATACGAAGACAAAGTCCCTCTGAGGTCCATCTGCGTGCTCCTCTTCGTGTGCTTTGTGTCTTGGTGGTTCTGCTTTCTTTCCGGTCCGGCCCGCTGCGCTACCATGACTGGATGAGCAACGACCCTCGCAAAGTTGGCAGGTGGTTCTCGGCCCGGTTCCGGGTCCGCTACGCGGAGACCGACGCGGCCGGCATCGTCCACCACTCCACCTACCTGGTGTGGTTTGAAGAGGGGCGCTCGGAGCTGTCGCGGCAGATCGGCATGCCCTACGCCGAGCTCGACCGGCAGGGTGTGGTCCTGGTGCTGACCCGAGCCGAGGCGAACTACCGCAGCGCCGCGCGCTACGACGACGAGATCGAGGTCCAGACCCGGCTCGAGGAGGTCCGCTCGCGGACCGCGATTTTCGGCTACCGCGTCCTGCGGGCTGCCGACGGCAAGTTGCTCGCCGACGGCACCACCGAGCACCTGGCGGTGTCGCGCGCGAGCGGGCGCCCGGTGCGGCTGCCGGAGCCGTTCGCCAGCGCCTACCGGGCGGCTGCCGGCGGTTGACAGCCCAAGTTCAACAATTCACAATACCTTTTCCGCCGCGCTACGGCGGCCGGGAGGCACCATGACGGAGAATGCACAGCGCAAGCCGGTCGCAGTGATCGCGTTCGGCGGCAATGCGCTCCTGAGGCCGCAGGACCACGGCACCCAGGAGGAGCAGTTCACGCTCGCCTGGAAGGCCACCAGGTGGCTGGTCGAGATCGTCCACCGCGGCTACGAGCTCGCCATCGTCCACGGCAACGGCCCGCAGGTCGGCAACATCATGATCCAGGTCGAGGAGGCGGTAACCAAGATCCCGCCGCAGTCGCTCGACGTCTGCGTCGCGCAGACCCAGGGCTCGATGGGCTACATGCTCGCCAACCAGCTCCGCAACCGCCTCAACGAGGAGCAGCTCGACAAGCCGATCGCGGCCGTGCTCTCCGAGGTCGTCGTCGACCGGGATGACCCCGCCTTCGAGAACCCCTCCAAGCCGGTCGGCCCCTACTTCACCGCCTACCGCGCCAACCTGCTGATGCAGGAGCAGGGGTGGCAGATGGTCGAGGACGCCGGGCGCGGCTGGCGCAAGGTCGTGCCATCGCCGCGACCGAAGCGGATCCTCGGCAGCCGCGTCCTCAGGAGCCTGGTCCAGGACGGCACCATCCTCGTCGCCGGCGGCGGTGGCGGCATCCCGGTCTACCAGGACGTCGGCGGCTACTTTCGGGGCGTCGAGGCGGTCATCGACAAGGACTACGTGGCGTCGATCCTGGCTTGCGACCTCGAGGCCGACCTCTTCATCGTCCTCACCCAGGTACCGATGATCGCCGAGAACTTCGGCCGCGCCAACCAGCGCTGGTTGCGGACCCTGCCGGTCGCCAGGGCCAAGGAGATGCTGGAGTCGAACCAGTTTCCGCCCGGTTCCATGGGTCCCAAGGTGTCGGCGGCGATCGACTTCGTCGAGGCCACCGGCAAGGAGGTCCTGATCACCGACGCCGAGCACCTCAAGGACGCGCTCGAGCGCCAGAGCGGTACGTTCATCGTCGCCGACGGCGAGGTGGAGACGGCTGCGCTGGGTGATTGAGTCCCCCCCCCACCCGGGAAAACGGGAAACGGAAGACGCGCCCCCACCCTCCCGGGAAGAGGATAGAAGTTAGAAGTGAGAAGAAAGATCCCCCGCCCGCCCGGGGAACCCAGCCGCCCCGCGCTTCAGAGCATGGTGCGCCGGGCGGAACGTGCCATCTATGACATCTCCGCTGTAGGCGCTTCATGAGCCGATCGCGCTCGAGCGGAATGTCATAGGTGGCAATTCACGGGGAGGGCTATCGTCCGTGTGGCCACGGAGGCGATGGAGGCGGCTCGAGCAGGCTCCGGCGGTCGCCACGAGGCAGCCTGTCTCTACCTACCGCTTTGCGACCGCCGGAAACGCGAGGCGGGCGGTCGCAGCGCGGCCGCACGGGCGCCGGAGCTCCGGAGAAGATCACGCTGGGGTTCAACAAGTATGCGAAGCCGAGCCAGACGCCTCTTTCGAGGTCTTTCTGTTGTAGTGGCGGGCGTCCCGCCCGCCGGGTGGGTGGGAGGCCGACGCCACTGGTTCGGCCGCCCATAGGACCCCCCTCCCAGGCAGGCGAGACGCCTGCCCCTACAAAAGAAACGAAAGACGATGTTGGCGAGCACTCGGGAGCAGAAGACGCTTCGTTGTCAATCCTCGGTCCTGAGCTGCTCAGCCTTCCCCGCCCCTCACTGGCGCCTTCCCCCACGTGGCGCCGGGCTCCTCGACGCTGTAGTAGACGCGGATCTCCGGGGTCTCCTCGAAGATGCGCGGCACGACCTGGACCGGCATCCCGATCTTCACGTCGGCCGGGTCGAGGGTCTCCCCCGCCCACGCCAGCAGGCGCCCGCCCTCCTCGAGGTCGACGACGACGACCGTGTACGGCGCCATGTCCTCGAAGCCGGTCGGCGCCGCCGCGATGGTCGAGAAGGTGTGCACGGTCCCCCGGCCGCTGATCTCCCGGTACTCGAACGAGCCCGAGAGGCAGTCGGGACAGTCGGCGCGCGGCGGGAAGGCGAACCGCCCGCAGTCTGCGCACACCGAGCCCATCAGGCGTCCGTCCTTGAGGTGGACGGCGAAGTCGGAGACCTTGGTGTACGGAACGAAGCTGACCTTGCCGAACCAACCGAACATCCCCTACTCCTTCCGAAACAGATGCACGAACGTGTACTGGCCGATGCCGCCCACGTTGTGTGTGAGCCCGACATCCGCGTCCGGCACCTGGCGCTCGCCCGCCTCGCCCCTGAGCTGGGTCACGATCTCGTACGCCATCGAGACGCCGGTGGCGCCGATCGGGTGGCCCTTGGCCTTCAGCCCGCCGTCGACGTTGACCGCCACGTCGCCGCCGATATAGGAGCGCCGCTCCTCGATATAGGCGCCGCCCTCGCCCTTGGCGCAGAACCCCAGGTCCTCGTAGGCCATGATCTCGGCGATGGTGAAGCAGTCGTGGACGTCCGCCACCTTGACGTCCCCGGGCCCCACCCCGGCCATCTCGTACGCCTGCCGTGCCGCCTCCCGCGCCGACGGCAGCCCGACCAGGTCCGGCCGCCGCAGCACCGACATGCTGGCAGAGGCCGCGCCGACGCCGTCGAGCCACACCACCCGGTCGCCGTGCGCCCGCGCCACCTCCTCGTCGGCGAGGATCAGGCACGCAGCACCGTCGGCGTTGGCGCAGCAGTCGTAGACGCAAAAAGGCGACGCCACCGGGTCCGACGCGTACGCCTTCTCCAGCGTGATCTCCTTGCGGAACAGTGCATTCGGGTTCATGGCGCCGTAGTGGTGGTTCTTCACCGCCACCGCCAGCAGCTGGTCGCGCGTGGTCCCAAACTCGTGCATGTGGCGGTTCGCGAACATGGCGTAGTAGGCCGGGAAGGTGGTCCCGAACACCGACTCCCACTGCACCTCGCCGACCCGCCCCATCAGCGCCAGGATCTCGGCGGTCTCCATCTCGGTCATCTTCTGGCAGCCGATGACCGCGACCACCTTGTGCAGGCCGGAGCGGATCGCCATCCACGCGGTGCGGATCGCGGCGCTGCCCGAGGCGCACGCCACCTCCGTCAGCCAGGTGGGGCGCGGGTTGAGATTGAGGTATTCCTGGACCACGCCGGCCACCGAACGCTGCTTGTGGTACTCGGGCACCGCGGCGATCACAGAGGCGTCGATCGCGTCGCGCTCGATGGCGGCGTCCTCGAGCGCTGTCCGGAAGACCTCGAAGGCGAGCTCCTGCACGGTCGCGTCGCTGCGCCTGCCGAACCTGCCGTGCCCGATGCCGATGACTCCGACTCGTGGCATCTCAACCCTCCTAGATATATTGCCCACCATCGATCTTGATGACCTCGCCGGTGATGTGCCGCGACCGATCCGAGCACAGGAACGCCACCAGGTCGGCGACGTCGGCGGGATCCGCAAACCGCCCCAGCACCGTCTCCGCCAGCGCGGTGTTCTTGAACTCGGCCGGGATCTTCTCCATCATCTCGGTCAGCACCATCCCCGGGGCCACCACGTTGACGTTGACGTTGAACTTGCCGAGCTCCTTGGCGAGCGATTTCGAAAGCGCAATCTCGCCGCCCTTGGAGGCCGCGTAGTTGGTCTGCGCGAACTTCCCGCGCAGCCCGTTGATCGATGAGATGTTGACGATCTTGCCGGACTTCTGGTCCTTGAACAGGATCGCCGCGGCCCGGTTGTAGTTGAAGTAGCCCTTCAGGTTGACGCCGATCACGGCGTCCCACTGCTGCTCGCTCATCTTCCAGATCACGCCGTCCCAGGTAATGCCGGCGTTGCAGACCAGGATGTCGAGGCGGCCGAACGCCTCCTTGACCTGCTGCACCATCGCCTCGGCGTCGCCGAAGCTCGCGACGTCCGCCTTGACAGCGAGCCCGCGCCGGCCCAGCTTCTCGATCTCGGCCACGACCGCCTTCGCCTCCGCGTCGTGGCGCCGGTAGTTGACCGCCACGTCGACGCCCTCGCGGGCCAGGCCGATCGCAACCGCCCGGCCGATCCCCAGGCTGCCGCCGGTGACGATCGCCGCCTTGCCTTCAAGTCCGAGCTTCACGGTCTCCCCCTTCCTGCTTCCTGTGGTTGGAGGCTGTTCAGGTACTCGAGGATGACCCGGCCCAGCCCCTCCGGCTCCTCCATGGGCACGAAGTGGCCGGCGCCGGGGACCACCGCCACGCGCGCGGTCGGCAGCTCCCGGGCCACCCGCAGCCGGGCCGCGTCGACGAAGGTGTCCGAGCGCTCGCCCTGGACGAACAGCACCGGCACCGCGAGCTCGCGCAGTCGCGGCCACAGGTTGTGCGGCGAGACCTCGAAGATCCGCGCCTCCCAGCGCCTGGGAAAGCGCAGCCGCACACCCTCCCCATTGGCGTCCTCGAAGGCCGACTCGACGTAGTCGTCGAACACCTCCTGCCGCCAGCCGCGAAACATCTTCTTGCCCCAGTACGCCTCGCGTACCGCACCGCGGCTCGGCCACTTCCTGTGCCTCGCCAACGCCCCGCGCACCAGCGGATGCAGCGGCGCGAGGCCGAACCGCTTCATCACCCCCCACGCGACGGAGGTGGCGCCGGTGAGCACGATGGGGTCGACGGCGACCACCGCCGAGAACAGCCCCGGATCGTCGACCGCGGCCAGCAGCGAGGTCGCCGCGCCGAGGCTGTGGCCGACGCCGATGATGCCGCGCAGCCCGCGCGCCGTCAGCTCCTCCCGGAGGTCGTCGGCGAACAGCGACCAGCCTCGGATTCGCGGCGCCCGGCTGCCGTTCCACAGCGGCCGCGCCGCCATCGACACGACATGAAAACGCTCCTTGAGGACCTCGGCCAGGCAGCGGTAGGTGCCGGGCGGGAAGCCGTTGCCGTGCGCCAGGTGCAGCGGCGGACCGTCCCCGCCCCAGTCGATCCAGGTGCCGGCGTCCGTCGAGGCCACCGCCGCCTAGCCCTTCGCCCGCCTGGCGCGAAGGGCCTCGAGAACGCGCTCGGGCGTGATCGGCAGCTCGGTGATGCGCACGCCGATGGCGTCGTAGATCGCGTTGGCAATCGACCCGAGGACCGGCACCATGGAGCCCTCGCCGACCTCCTTGGCGCCGAACGGCCCGCGCGGCTCGTAGCTCGGCACCGCGGTCGACACGATCTCGGGCGCGTCGGCGATGCTCGGGATCAGGTAGTCGTGGAGGTTGCCGTTGGCGACCCGGCCGCCCTCGTCGAACAGCACGTCCTCGGTCAGGACCTCGCCGACGCCCATCACGATCGAGCCCTCGACCTGGCCGTGGTAGGTCAGCGGGTTGATGACCGTGCCCGAGTCGTGGGCGTCGGTGAAGCGGACGATCTTGACCTTGCCGGTTTCGAGGTCGACCTCGACCTCGCACACCGAGGAGCCGAAGCTGAACGCCGGTGACGTGCCCACGGTGGCACCCTTGAAGTCGCCGCCCAGGTTCGGCGGCGGCTGGTAGTAGCCGGTGCCCACCAGCGGCCCGTTGGCCGAGAAGTACCGGCACGCCGCCTGTGCGAACTCCATCCCCAGGTGCGGCGCCTCCCGCACGTAGATCCGGCGGCCGCCCGAGGCCAGCGCCTCCGGCTCGCAGCCGAGCTCGCGGGCCACGATCGGGTACAGCTTGCGATTGACGTCGTCGGCCGCCATCTTGACCGCGTTGCCGCCCATCAGCGTCACCCGGCTCGAGTACGAGCCGAGGTCGATCGGCGCGATCGCCGAGTCGCAATCTCCCATCGTGATGTCGGTGAAGTCGAGGCCCAGCGCCTCGGCCGCCATCTGCAGCAGGATCGTCTCGCACCCCTGCCCGATCTCGGCCGCACCGATCAGCAGAGTCGCGCCCTCGCCGTCCTCCAGGATCCTCAGGATCGCGTTGGAGTGCGGGAAGCTGCTGCGGTAGATCGGGTAGCCGGCGCCGGACACGAAGCCGCCGCAACCGATGCCGATCCCTTTGCCGAGCGGCAGACGCCCGCGCTTGCCGTCCCACCCCGAGCGCTCGCGCACGTCGTCGAGCGTCGCCTTGAACTCGCACGACAGCACGTCGAGGTCGTTGACGGTGCGCGTGTTGGGGTCCATGGCGTTGACCATGCGGATGTCGATCGGGTCCATGCCGATCTGCTCCGCCAGCATGTCGAGCAGGCTCTCGAACGCGAACCGCGGTTGCGGCACGCCGTGGCCGCGCATCGCCCCGCACGGCGGCTTGTTGGTGTAGACGCGCCGGCCCACGTAGCGGTAGCTCGGGATGTGGTACAGGGTCGGGATCATGAAGCCGGCGTAGTACGCGGTGATCACGCCGAAGCTGGTGTAGGCGCCGCCGTCGAGGATGCTGGTGAAGTCGACGGCCGTGATCTTGCCGTCCTTGGTGACCCCGATCTTGAGGTCCATGTACTGCTTGTGGCGGCCGCGGCTGTGGAGGAACATCTCCTCGCGGGTGTAGACCATCTTCACCGGCCGGCCGGTGATCTTCGACAGGTAGACCGAGCAGAAGTCGAGCGCCGTCGCCTCGGCCTTGCCGCCGAAGCCGCCGCCGACGTATGGCCGGATGATGCGGATCTTCGCCATCGGCAGCTCGAGCACCCGCGACAGCTGCTTCTGCAGGTAGTGCGGGACCTGAGTTGACGACCACACGGTGACCGCGCCCTTGCTGTGGTCCCACTGCGCGATCGAACAGTGCGGCTCCATCGGCGACTGGTAGACGAAGTTGCCGACGAAGCGCTGCTCGAGCACTGCGTCCGCCTCCTCGAACCCCTTGTCGATGTCGCCGAAGTCGTGGTCGACCCGGGTGTTGATGTTGCTCGCGAAGCGCGGATGGTCGTGAACCAGCGGCGCCCCATCCGCCATCGCCTCGAAAGCATCGAGGACCGCCGGCAGCACCTCGTACTCGACCTCGATCAGCTCCAGCGCCCGCGACGCCGTCGCCTCGTCGACCGCCGCCACCGCCGCCACCTCGTCGCCCACGAAGCGGACCCGGTCCTTGGCGAGCACGTACTCGTCGTAGCGCGCCGGGCTGACCCCGTACAGCACGTCGGAGACGTCCTTGCCGGTGATGATGGCTTTCACCCCGGGCAGCGCCGCGGCCTTGGAGGTATCGATGCTCACCACCCGCGCGTGAGCGTGCGGGCTCGTCAGCAGGCGCCCGCACAGCATCTCCGGCAGCACGATGTCCTCGGTGAAGACAGCGCTGCCGGTGACCTTGGCCGGCGCGTCGCTCCTCGGGCAGCTCTTGCCGACTACCTGGTACTCCCTGTCGCCCTCCTGAGTCTCCGGCTCGACCCCGGCCGCGCCCTCGCGCCAGTGCTGCACCGATGCGATGATGCGCTGGTAGCCGCCGCAGCGGCACAAGTTGCCGCCCAGCGCCTCCTTGACCTCGTCCGCGCTCGGGTCCGGGTTGCGGTCGATCAGCGCCTTGGCCGCCATCACCATCCCGGGCGTGCAGTAGCCGCACTGGATCGCGCCGCGTGCCACGAACGACGCCTGCAGCGGGTGCATCTGGCCATCGGCCGACAAGCCCTCGATCGTCTCCACCTTGGCGCCGTCGACAGCCGCGGCCAGCACCAGGCATGACTTGACCGGTTCGCCGTCGAGGATCACCGTGCATGAGCCGCAGTCGCCGAGGTCGCAGCCACGCTTGGTGCCGGTGAGCCCGAGCTTCGAGCGCAGCACGTCGAGCAGGGTGTCGTTCGGCCGCACGGCCACGGTACGCTCGTCGCCGTTGACCGTCAGGTGGATCACCCGCTCCATCGGGCCGCCCATCACCTGCCTCCCGCCCGCTCGGCCGCCGTCGTCAGCACCCGCCGCGTCAACACGTCGACCAGCTCGAAGCGGAAGCCCTTGCTGCCGCGCATGTCGTCGATCGGCTTCGCCGCTGCGCGCGCCGCCGCGCCGGCCGCCGCCAGCACCTCCGGCATCAGCTCGCAGCCGGCCACGATGTCGTCGGCCTCGGGCACCAGCAGCGGCGTCGGTGCCACCGCCCCGAGCGCGATCCGGGCCTCGGCGCACACTCCGCCCTCGAGGCGCAGCCACGCCGCGGCCGAGGCCACCGGCAGCGACAACGAGGCGCGGCCGCCGTGGCGCAGGCTCGCCGAGCCCTCCGCCGGACCCGCTGGCGGAACCACGATCGCGACCACCACGTCGCCCGCCGCCAGCACCGTCTCGCGTGGCCCCACGAACAGCTCCCGCAGCGGCACCGTCCGCTCCCCGTGGGAGGAGGCGACGCGCAGCGCCGCATCGTGGACCAGCAGGATCGGCGCCATGTCCGCCGACGGCACCGCCATGCACAGGTTGCCGGCGACGGTGGCGAGGTTGCGGACCTGGTCCGCGGCCAGCGACATCGCCGCATCGACGATGCCCGGGTAGCTCTCCCGGATGCCGGCGTGGCGCGCCACCTGGTTGACGGTTGCCATCGCGCCGATCGTCAGGCCGGCCTCGCCGAGCTCGATCCGACGCAGGGCCTCGATCTTGCCGAGCGACACCAGCCGCCGGCAGTCGAGCGCGCGCTCCTTGAGCAGCACCAGGACATCGGTGCCGCCGGCCATCAGCACGCTGCCCTCAGGGTCGCCGGCCAGTAGCTCGCAGGCGTCGGCCACGCTCTCGGGCTCGAGAAGGTCGAAGTCAGGCAGCTTCACGGCGTCGCGTCGTCCTCTCTTCCGGCGGCCTTCACTCCTTGGGCGGCGCCAGCACCTCGGCAAACAGGGCGTCGTCCATCTCCGCGCCCTCGGACAGCAGCTGGCGGTACCTGATGAAGTCAATGGTGTCGGTACCGGTGATCTTGCGGGTGTTGAACGCCGTGAAGCCGAGGAACGCCTCGCCGCTCATGTTCGCCGCCAGCCAGTGGCGATTGGCGAGCTTGGTCTGGTCCCAAAAGAACTTCTTCTTGGCACGGATGCCGTCGATCGACTTCTGCAGGCAGCCCGGGAACAGGTTGGCGAGCCGCCAAACGGTCCGCTCGACCGCGCGGTCGAGCAGCTCGAAGTCGACCGCGGCCTTCTTGACCAGCTCCTTGCCGGCCCTGGCCGCGTCGCCGGTCTTGGGCTCGCCGTAGACGATTTCGCCGTCGTCCACATAGCGGTCGCTGACGACCAGCGGGTTGCGGATGAAGCTCCCGTCCATCTTGAGCACCGGCACCACCTCGCTGATGAGCCCCTTGAGCTTCATCTTGTACGCCGACCACATCTCGCAGGAGATGCAGTTCCACATCGCGTCCTCCATCGACAGGAACCAGGGCAGGAAGTCGGTGGAGCCGCCGTCGGGCGCCGAGCCGTGGCGCGGCCCGGCCTGCCCGAGCACCGCCATGTCCGAGGCGATCGCCAGGTCGCACGCCATCCCAATCTCCTGGCCGCCGGCCACTCGCATGCCGTTGATGCGGCAGATCGTCGGCTTCTTGCAGTTCAGGATCGCGTCGACCATGGCGTTGAACAGGTCCATGTACTCGCCGTACTCGCTCGGCCGGCGCGAGTAGTACTCCGCGTACTCCTTGGTGTTGCCGCCGGTGCAGAACGCGCGCTCGCCGGCGCCGGTGAACACCACCGCGACCACGCTGCGGTCGAGGCTGGCGTTGGTGAAGGCGGCGATCACGCCCTTCACCATCTCGGTCGTGTAGGAATTGAACTGGGCCGGGTTGTTGAGGGTGATCCAGGCCGTGTACAACCCCTCGGCCGCCACGCCCTCCGGGTCGACCAGCGGCCGCTTCTCGTAGACCGTGCACGGCGGCTGATCGTACGACCCCCAGAACTGCTCGCCGCCGACCCCGTGGTCCTTCAGCTCACTGTCTCTCGGCAACCATTCGAGACCCATGGTGAACCTCCCCCGCCGCGAGAATTCAGCGCCATTCTCCGCGATCCATCAACCGCCGTCAAACCGGTAGGGGAGACTGGGACCCGGCCGCAGAGGGGGCTTCTTTGTTGCCCCGGCGGCCGTCTGGGTGCTGACGCACCCAGCCGTCTCGCTTCCGCGGCGGTCGCAGAGCCAGGAGCACCGATTGACGGCCTGGCGGCGACCGCCGGAGCCCGCTCGAGCCACCCCCCTCTCCGGCCCGTCGGGCCTGCGAACCGGCGGGGGTGGGCGGGGTCAGCGGTGGGAGGGGGCCGCCCGTATGGGCGGGCGGAGGGGTGGAGCACCCCCTTGGCGACGGCCAGACGCTCGCTTTCCTGCAAGGGTACTCGTCGCCTTCGGCGACGGTGGACCTTTGGAGAGCGCCCTGCTCCGGAGTGCGGTCGGCTACAGCTCCGAGAGCTGCACCAGTTGCTTCCCTTGGTTCTTTCCCTGGAGCATTCCGATGAAGGCCTGCGGCGCGCCTTCGATGCCTTGGGCGATATCCTCTCGGTACTTCAGCTGGCCCTGCTTCAGCCAGCCGGCCAGCTGCGCGAGCCCCTCGGGGAACCGCTCGGTATAGCCGGAAACCAGGAATCCCTGCACCCTTGCCTGCTTGACGATCAACTGACCGAGCCAACGGGGACCGTCCTCGGGCTTCTCCAGGTTGTACTGCGACATCTGGCCGCAAACGGAGATCCGTGCCTTGACGTTGATCAGTCGCATGACCGCATCGGTGATCGTCCCGCCGACGTTGTCGAAGTAGACGTCGATGCCGGCGGGACAGAACTCTTTGAGCTTGTCGTAGCAGCTCGCCGCAGTTCTATAGTTAAACGCGGCGTCAAAACCGAGCTCGTCGAGCAACCACGAGATCTTGACGTCGGAGCCCGCCACTCCCACCACGCTGCACCCCTTGAGCTTCGCTATTTGGCCGACGACCATTCCGACCGCTCCTGCCGCCCCGGACACCACGACGGTCTCCCCTGGCTGCGGATCACAGGTATCCAGCAGGCCGAAGAACGCCGCAAGTCCCGGCATGCCCAGCACACCAAGAGCCGTCGAGATGGGAGCGAAGCCGGGGTCGATCTTGCGCAGGTCGTGTCCCGGGACGATGGCGTACTCCTGCCATCCCAACATCCCTTCGACGATTTCACCGGCCCGAAACTCCGGGTCTCTCGACTCCACCACGGCGGCGACCGCGCGGCCGGTCATGACCGCGCCGATGGCGACCGACCGGGAACCGGCCTCGCCATTGTTCATCAGCCCGCGCATGTAGGGATCGAGCGACAGATAGATCGACCGAACCAGCACCTCACCTGCCACAAGTGAAGGCAACGGAGAGTAGACCAGGTCGAAGTCCGACACCTTGGGATAGCCAACCGGTCGTGAGGCGAGCGTGACCTGCCGGTTCACAGCCGTCATCGGATGCGACCGCCGTCTCTCCTGAAGCCGGTTGGCCGGCCGGAACCCACCCTTCGGACCGCGCGTTCAGGCGCCATGCTGCAGCTACGCTTTCCTGCGCACGAAGAGCAGAGCCCCGCCGACCACGATTGCCCCGACGCCGGCCCACACCGGAATGTTGACCGTCTCCTTGTCCTTGATCGAGAGCTCGAACGGGCCGAGCTTGGCGTCATGACTCGTCTTGGTGTAGGTGATGCCGCCGTACACCAGCCCGATGATGCCCGCGGCGATCAACAGGATTGCTACGATCTTGAGTACGCTCACGTTGCCTCCTTTCTCCAGATTCCGATCGACGTCCGACCGGCTTCACAGGGCATGCGACTCGCGGCTGCCGAAACCCTGGGGTACCGGGGGCGATCGCCGTTCTGCCGGGCTCGGGCCCTCATCGCCGCTCGTCCTCACCTGGACGGCGACCGCGCCGCCCCAGGACTCCGTCACGAGATGACACGTCGTCCGGACAGGAGCCGAACGATTAGAATGATCACCGCCACCACCAGCAGGATATGGATGAGGCCGCCCATTGTGTGCGCGGTAACCAGGCCGATCAACCACAGCAGTAGAAGAATGACCAGGATCGTCCAGAACATTGCAGTCCTCCAGTTCCCCCGGGCCTAGCGCCCGTTCTGCCGGCCAGAAGCTCTTCTCTCGCATCGACCCTACCTCTTCTGGTGCCGACTCTGCTTCTTCCCTTTCTTCTTCTCTTGCTTCGGGTCGACAGCCTTGTTTGTACCTCGCGGAGCTGGTCGGACCGCCGATTTCGCCAGTGCGGCCCGGCGCGCGGTCTGCTGTCGCGCCTGGAGTTGCTGCGCGGCGTTCCGCTGCTCCTGCTGCATTGCCTCGAGCTCGGCCCGATGACGCCTTTCGACAAGGTTGCGGTCGGCTTGAGCGCGCGCCTTGACGAGTTCCTGTTGGTGGAGCTTCTCGAGCTTTTGTCTCTGTTTCGCCAAGTACTGCGCGAGCTGCTGCTGCTCGCGGCGGTTCCGCTGCTCGATCTGCCGAGCGTCGGGGTGCGGCGCCCGGTCAACCCGGGGGGCGACCTGGAACGCTGGTGCGTCGCGACGGTCCCCGCGGGGCTGGCCCTGCTGTCCGCCCGCAGGAGCCGCTTCGACGCGCAGCCCTGCGTTGGCGCGCGGACCGATGCGGACCGAATCGAGCTGCTGTCTCCCGGGCCGGTACATGCGGACCTGGTTCCCTGTGACGACCGTACGAACGTCCGCCCTCCCTTCAGTGACGCGGAACGGCTGCACGCGGCGGCCGGTCACCTGCTCGATGCGTCGAAGGTCGATGCCGCGGTTTACCACCCGGTTGTCGATGTAGGTGTAGTTGGTGATGTTGGTGGTGTGGTGGATGATCGTGACGTTGCGCGCCGCCGAGATCAGATGGCGCGACAGGCGGGGCTGGAGGAACGAACGCTCGGGCACGAAGCAGTAGGCGTCCGGCCGGATGCTACTGCTCAGGGTGAATCCGCCGAGTCTGATTCCGACGTTGATCTCGAAGCCGACCGAAGGCGGCAGAGGCGCCCAACCGACGTAGCCTCCACCATACTGCCAGGAGACCCAGGCGGGTCCCCAGATGGTTCCCGGGATCCAGAGCCAACCGAAATGTGGATACTGCGTCCAACGACCGTAGTGGTAGGTCGCCCAGCCGTACGGCTCGCGCGACACCCAGGTCCAGCCGTACGCCGTGTTCACCCAGCGGCCGTCGGTGTACGGGCGCCAGTAGGGAGACACATCGCGCGGGAACCAGGCCCAACCGTAGTCGGGCGTCCGCACCCAGTCGCCGTAGGGCGACAGGTCGTCATAGAAGAAGCCGACCTCGTCCCGCGGCGTGGGCGCCACGTTGTAGCCGCGGTCGTAGCCGTTGTACTGCGGCGAACCCGAGGATGTGTCGTAGACCGGAGCTTGGCCATAGGCCGTGCAACTGCTGACGGCCAACAAGGTCAGGACCATGGCGGCGGTGGAGATCGGTTTCATGAGATATCGTCCTTTCCCGTATACAACTCGAATCTAGCCCTGGGAAGCCTCTCTGAACACTGCATTTACTACTTGGATCGACGACCGTGGCGTGAGTAGAAACTACCCCGGCAACGCAATGTCGGGCACGCCCGTGCGCCCGACGGAACGACAACGCCGCCATCACCGGCGCCCGCCGTGCGTTGCTTCACGCGGCTTGCGCACCGCCGTGCGTCTTGTTCGCCTTCACTTCACGGGACGCCTGGCAAAATACTCGAGGACCAAGAGGAAGGCCCCGACGGTCATGAGGACGAGGAAGACACCCTGGTCGAGCCCGGCGGCGACGGAGTTGCTGCTCCAGTTGTGGGTCATGCCCACTTCGCCAATGCCTGCCACGAGCAGGAATGCCGCGGCTATCAGGAACATCAATGGCCTGGAGGATTCGCTGGAGAGGCTCCGCGCCTGCAATGCGGGAAGTCGAGCAGCACCCCAGGCGAGACCGAATGCCACCAAGACCAGGGCCAAGCTCAACAGGTAGTTCAGGGCGACCGCAAACATGATGGACCTCCTTACTCTGAACGCCGAACAGGTTCCTCTCCAGAGACGTCAGGCCGCTGGCGAGGCCAACCTGCGGGGTGCCCAACCCGGCGCCGAGTCCGAGACCGGCAACCCGGATCAGGCCGCTGTCCGTTACGGTCCCGGTTCTGCCGGCCATCCTGTGCCCTCGTCATGACCGGGAACCCCGCTCGCTCGTGATGCCTGTCGTCCGCCGTCCGCAACCGGAAGCGGCCCAACCAGCGAGGCCCGCACGATGAAACGGTTGGGCGCGTGTCCGACGTATCTGAATGGATAGCACGTCACGAGGCTGAGGACCGTGTCGCTGGTCTGGTTGAGGACCCACGTGTCTTGGGGCTTCACGATCTCGGTCGAGTCTACGGCGTACACGTAGGACCGTTGCGGCGTAACGATTCGAATCGTGTCCCGCCGCCGGATCCTCTGCAGCGCGCGGAAGAACGAGTCACGATGCCCGGCGAGCACCATGTTCCCGCCTTCGCCGGGCCGCGCCGTACCCAAGATGTGGCCGACCGCGATGGCCAGCGTGCTGTCGTCGTCCCCCTCTCGCACGATCGCCTTGACGCCGATGCGCGGTATCTCGATGCGACCGAGGACAAGCGGATCCGCCTCGGCTCTCGTGACGTTATCTCTTTCCGTTTCACTGATAACAGGAAAACAGGCGCGCTCCTGACGCGCCTGATAGACCCTGGCCTTCAAGGTCGCCGCGAGGGCCCAGCCGACGAGCGAGAAACCGATGACCCAGAGGGCTATCTCGCCCCGGCGGAGCCAGTTCGCGGTGCAGGAGAATCTCGTCATGCCCCCCGTCTCGCGAGCACGCCAAGACCGAGCGCGCCAATGAGTGAGAGGAGCCCGAGCCCTGCGTACAGCGGGACGTTGCTCGCCGTCTTGGGCAGCTCCTCGGGAACAGGAACAGGAACGGGGCTGGCCTCGGCGACCTTCATCGGCGGCTCCTCATACGGCTTCACTTCCTTCTCCGGCGTCACCACCACCAGCGGCGCGGTCTCGAGGTCCGCTTCCTTCACATCTTCCTCGGTTGCCACCACCGGCTCCGCGACCAGGGCAGCGAGCTCTGCGGCGCGCTGCTTCGGGTAGACGATGTCATGACCGCCGCTTCTCGGCGTCGTACCCGCGAACCAGGTTCTGAGAGCCGTGATGTGGCCGGCGCTCGCCGGGTAGTAGACGTAGCGACTCTCTGAAACCTGGACTCCAGCCGGCCCCTCGGGATGAGGAACCGTGAGGAGGGTGGCGAACAGTTTCGTGTCGTCTGCGTTCCATACCTGCAGCAGGTTGCGGTCCAACCGGCCTGCAACGATCTTGAGATGGTAGTCGCCGGGCTGCAGGATTCTGCCGCCAACGTCCAGCGGCTCCGTCAACCTGAGCATCGCCGCCTCGTCGGTGTTCCGTGCGTTCGCCTTGGCGGCGAAGGTGAAACCGATGAGCGCCGTGCACAGACCAACGGCAATCCAACTTGTTAGTCTTTTCATCTCAGTGCCTTTCCCTTTCTTCGTTTGCTTCGACCCGGAGTTGAGTATTCGAACACGAGTGCGCAGTCGACGGGTTGCTGATGACCGTCAGAGCACCTTCCTTCCAAGTCCTGAACGAGTCGCACCATCACGACGACCATGGCAATGGCGAGCGGGACATGAGCGAGGCCGCACGCCACGGCAGAGGAGACCGTGCCGACCACTGGCACGAGAAGTACGAACGGGATCGCCCAGGGCATCACGGCTCTCCAGGTCCCGCCGAGCCTAGTGCCCGATCTTCCCGACCAGAAGCTCGTTGTTCACATCTTTGACGCCCTTGGTGCCGCGCGCGATGCGCTCGGCTTCATCCTTGATCGTCGCGGATTTGACGCGACCGATCAGCGTCACCACACCCTGCGATGAGCTCACGTCGATGTCCCCGGCCTTGATCTCGGAGTTGGTGATGAGCTTCGTCTTGACCTTCGAGCTGATAATCACGTCGTCGAGCCAACTGCCGACCGTTCTTTCCCCGACCGTGAGATCGTCCACCACACTGCGCACACCTTCCGTGTGCCACGCAACCCGCACGACCTCGCGCCGGGCCTCCTCCGTATCCACCACTCCGGTCAGGTACACGATCCCCTCCCGGGTCTGAACGTCCACCTCCTGCCCCTTCACCGTGTCATTGGCACTGAGGGACGCCTCAATCACCGAGGTGATCCCCGAGTCCGTATGCCGCGTGTCCTTGGACACCATCGACGAAGCGCACCCTGCCAGGACCAGAACCGCAGCCCCGGCCAGAGAGCCTGCCACTACGACGTACCTTCTTTTCATGACTCACCGTCCCTTCGTAAACGTATCTCCAAGCTAGGTCCCGAATCTGTCACTGGGAAGCGCACTTACTACGCGAAGGCGGGGCTGCGAACCGGGTAGAAACTACCGTTCCCTGCGTTTGCGGTAGCGCCGGATCCAGAGGCTCTGGCCCAGCTCGTGGAGTCGTCGGGTCGTCTTCATCACTCCTCCTGGCGCAGTTCCTGATGCGGTTCTCGCGTGGGTCGAGGGTTGTGCCAGCAGCCGTCTGGTGCGATCAGCGCGTCCGCCGCGCGCGGCCCCCAACTGCCGCGCCGGTACGGGTGGACGGAGTCGTGGGCCTTGAGGACCGGGTCGACCACCGCCCAGGCGGCCTCGAGTGCGTCCTCGCGGGTGAAGAGCGCTCCGTCGCCGGCCATGGCATCGCTCAGGAGCCTCTCATAGGGCGCCCTCGCTCCCGGTTGCTCCTCGGAGAGGAAGAGCTCCCGCTGGTCGCCGACGAACTCCTTCCCCGCACGCTTGACGCGAGCCGCAAGGGCGACGGCCGAGCTCGGGGAGAGCCTGAAGCGCAGGTAATTGCCCAGGCCGGTCGCCGGCGCCGAGTCGGCGAAGAGCCTCTGCGGCGGCGGCTTCAGCTCCACCAGGACCTCGGCCGCAGTTGCCGCGAGACACTTGCCGGAGCGCAGGTACCATGGCACCCCCTGCCAGCGCCACGAGTCGATGAAGAGCCGCAGGGCACAGAAGGTCTCGACGTCGGAGCCCTTCGCCACGCCGGGCTCCTTGCGATAGCCTGCGTACTGGCCGCGCACCACGTCCTCGGGCTCGAGGGGGCGCATGCCCTGGAACACCTTGGCCTTCTCAGAGTGGACTGCGCCATAGCCCCTGTAGGCCGGCGGCTCCATGGCCAGCAGGGCGACGATCTGGAAGAGGTGGTTCTGGATCACGTCGCGCAGACAGCCGGCGCTTTCGTAGAACGCACCCCGCTTCTCCACGCCGAAGTCCTCGGCCAGGGTGATCTGGACGCTGGCCACTGTGTTGCGGTTCCAGATCGGCTCGAGGAACGAGTTGGCGAAGCGGAAGTAGAGGATGTTCATGATCGCTTCCTTCCCGAGGAAGTGATCGATGCGGAAGATCGACTCCTCCGGAAACACCGAGCGCGCGATGCGGTTGAGCTCCCGAGCCGACGCCAGGTCGCGTCCGAAGGGCTTTTCGACAATGACGCGCGCGTGCTCGGCCAGGTCCGCGGCGCCCAGCCCTCTGATCACCGTTTCGAAAAGCGAGGGCGGGATCGCGAGGTAGTGCGCCGGGCGCCGGGCACTGCCCAGCGCCGTCTTGAGCGCCGTGAACGTGCCCGGGTCGTTGTAGTCGCCGCCCACGTACCCGAGCAGCGACAGGAGATGGTCGAAGGCGCGTTGGCCGTCGATCCCTCCCGCCCGCTCGATGCTGTCCTTCACGCGCCTGTGCAGGTGCGCCAGACTCCACTTCGGCGAGGCGACGCCGATCACCGGGGCCTTGAGAGCGCCGCGCTTCGCCATCGCGTAGAGCGCCGGGAAGATCATCTTGTGGGCGAGATCGCCCGTCACGCCGAAGAGCACCAGAGCGTCCGAGCGGGGCGCGGCCATCAGGTGCCTCCCTCCGGGCCAGCGGGCTTCTCCTCGTGACCTCCGAACTGGTATCGCAGCGCCGACAGCACCTTGTCGGCGAAGTCGGCCTCGCCCCGCGAGGCGAAGCGTTCGTACAGCGCCGTGCTGAGCACCGGGGCCGGGACCGCCTCGTCGACGGCGGCCATGATCGTCCAGCGCCCCTCGCCCGAGTCCGAGACCCGGCCGGCGAACTTCGCCAGGTCCGGGCTGTCGAGGAGCGCGATGGCGGCCAGGTCCAGGAGCCAGGAGGCGATGACGCTGCCGCGGCGCCAGACCTCGGCGATGTCGGCCAGGTTCAGGTCGTACGGGTAGTGCTCGGGGTGGCGCAGCGGCGTCGTCTCGGCGTCGACGGTGCGCCGCTGGTTGCCGGCGTTGGCATGGCGAAGGATGTTCAACCCCTCCGCGTAGGCGGCCATGATGCCGTACTCGATGCCGTTGTGGACCATCTTGACGAAGTGACCAGCGCCACTCGGCCCGCAGTGCAGGTAACCGTGCTCGGCGGTGCCGCCCAGCTTTTCCCGGCCGGGTGTGCGGGGTGCCGCATCGACACTTGGGGCGAGGGCGGCGAAGACGGAGTCGAGGCGCCGGACGACGGCGTCTTCACCGCCGATCATCAGGCAGTAGCCGCGCTCCGAGCCCCAGACCCCGCCGCTGGTTCCGACGTCCACGTAGTGGATGGCCTTCGGTTGTAGCTCGGCCGCCCGGCGGATGTCGTCGTGGTAGTACGAATTGCCCCCGTCGATGATCACGTCGTCGGGCTCGAGGAGCGGGACGAGAGTCTGCAGCGTCGGGTCGACCGCCGCCGCCGGCACCATCATCCAGGCGGCGCGCGGCTTCTTCAACGTGTGCGCTAACTCTTCGAGCGACGCTACCCCGACCGCCCCCTCGTTGGCGAGCGTCCCCACGGCCTCCGGATGGAGGTCGTAGACGACGCACCGGTGGCCGGCCTTCATGAGGCGCCGCACCATGTTGGTACCCATCCGGCCCAGTCCGATCATGCCCAGCTCCATGTCATGCTCCTCTCTCGGCGACTGCGCCGTCCCCGCCGCGCCGTTCGCGGTTGTCTACCTGGGGGGTTCGTCCTTCCGAACCTCCCGCTCCGCCTGATTCCAGTCCTCGGCTGCTCGACCGTCCCTGCGGCCGCGTTGCTCGTACAGCTCATAGGCTCGCTCGGCGATCCGCGGCGTCAGGCTTGCCGGTTTCCCGGGTTTGGCGGGATCGAGAATCCGGTACGCGAGCAGCTTCAGGCGGTCGTTCACGAGGAACCACGCCAGCGCGTAGCCCCAGACGAACAGCGCCCAGCCCCAGCCGAGCGGCGTCATGAACAGCCCGTAGACTGCGATCAGTGTTGCCAGCGTCTGCGCGCCGAGCACGGCGACCCACAAAATCCGCGAGGGGCGTATGGACCAGAAGGGGCCGCGCGTGCGCGTCAGGAAGATCGTCAGTTGTCCGGCCACGGACAGCTTCAGGTACATCAGCGTCTGGATATGCCCGTGGTCGAGATGAAAGACACGCTCGCCAAGATAGAACATGCCGAAACTGGCGATAACACCGATGACGCCCAGCACCGTGGCGATCCCCAGCACCATCCGCATGTTCCAGGCCTCGGGCTGATCCTTGTAATGGACTTTGTCATAGGCAATGGACAGGATGGCGCCGTCGTTGAGCAACGCCAGCATCACGATCATCACCGCGGTCACCGGATAGAAGTTGAACACCAGGATCGCCAGCGTCATGAAGAACAGCACGCGCAGCGTCTCGGCGATCCGGTAGATCGCGTAGCTGTTCATCCGCTGGAAGATCTTCCGGCTCTCCTTGATCGCGTCAATGATCACCCCGAGGCCGGGCGTCATCAGCACGATCGCTGCCGCCGCGCGCGCCGCATCCGTCGCGTCCGAAACGGCGATGCCGCAGTCGGCTTTCTTCAGCGCGGGGGCATCGTTCACTCCGTCGCCCGTCATGCCGACCATATGGCCGCGCTTTTGCAGGACATCCACAATGTGGAACTTGTGCTCGGGGAACACCTGGGCGAAACCGTCGGCGTTCTCTATGGATTCGGCCGTCGCTATGGACTCCTCTTGCGTTGAGTCGCCCAGGCCGGACGCATCGAGAATATTCTCGCCCATGTCCAACTTCTTGGCGGTTTCCTGGGCAATAGCCAGTGCATCGCCCGTCACCATCTTGACCTTCACGCCCATCGCAAGCGCGGTCGCGATGGTTGCCTTGGCATCGTCCCGTGGAGGATCGAACAAGGGCAACACGCCAACGAACTGCCATTGCCCATCCCCCTCGGCGCGAGCCACGCCCAACGAACGGAAGCCGCGCGCCGCGAACTCGTTGACCGCCTTGTCGACGGCAGGCTTCACCTGTCCTACATTGTCCGACAAAGCCAAGATCACCTGCGGCGCGCCCTTCGTCACCTTGAACGTCTTCCCGTCTTTGGTCTTGACGGTCGCCTCGGTACGTTTGTGCACGGGGTCGAACGGCTGGAAATGAACCACTTCGTAAGCTCTTAACGAATCCTCGTCTTTCAGGCCGCCCAGGACGGCCAGGTCGATGGTGTCGCTATTGTCCGCCCGCGACGCCAGCGCAGCGTTGAGGATGACTTGCACCGCGGGGACATCGTTCACGCTGAACGGGTCACCCAGCGTCAGCTTGTTCTGGGTCAGGGTGCCGGTCTTGTCGGCGCACAGGACGTCCACACCCGCCAGCTCCTCGATGGCCACCAGCTTGCTCACCACCGCCTGTTTCCTGGCGAGCAGGCGCGCGCCGACCGCCATCGTCACGGATAACACCGTCGGCATCGCCACGGGAATCGCGGCCACGGTCAGCACCAGGGCGAACTGCAACGTGGTGAGGATCGGGTCGCCGCGGAGAATCGCGACCGCAATGATCACCGCCACCAGGGCCACCGCAAGGATGATCAGGTAGTTGCCAATCTTCAGCACCGCGCGTTGAAAATGGCTGACGGTGTGCGCTTCCTGCACCAGTTGCGCCGTCTTGCCAAAGTAGGTTCTCGCACCCGTGGCATAGACCAGTGCGCCGATTTCACCCTGACGGATGATCGATCCCGAAAACACTGCTTCGCCTGGTTTCCGCGTGGCGGGCAACGATTCGCCTGTCAACGCGGACTGATCCACCTCCACGGGGTCACCGTCCAACAGGCGCGCATCCGCCGGCACGATGTCGCCCAGACGCACGCGGATGACATCGCCCGGCACCAGCTCACGCGCCGCCGGGGTGGTCCATTTCCCGTCACGCTTCACCCGGGCCTTGATCGCCAGCTTGGCCTTCAGCGCGGCGATGGCGTTGCCCGCCTGGCGTTCTTCCCAGAATCCGACGACGCCGTTGGCCAGGAGCAACAGGAGGATGATGCCAAAGTCCGGCCAATGCCGGGCTACCGCCGAGAGGATCACGGCCGCCTCGATCATCCACGGGATGGGACCCCAAAAGTAGGTGAGGAATTTCAGGAACGAATTGGTCTTCTTCTCTTCAATCTCGTTCGGCCCGTATTGGGCTAGCCGTTTCTCCGCCTCGGCTTGACTCAGGCCGTCCGGCGACGAACCCAACCGTTTCTCCACCTCCGCCAGCGGCAGGGTTTTCAGATCGTCCTTCGCATCGGGTTTGGCATCGGGCTTCGCTGCCGGCTTCGATTCGGGAGCTTTGGGCTGGTCGGTTTTGGGTTTCATAATGGGCATCCTTTCGGCCCTTGCTGTGCCGCAGCTTTCGTGGGCTGCGCGACGCTTCTTGTCATGCTGATGACCTCTCCATCGCGGCGGTGTACTTGCCACGGCGCGCAGCCCGGTCGCACCAGGCACGGTGATACAAAGCGTGCTGGGCCGCCGACACGTTGGCCTCATCACCGTGCCAGATGTCCAACGCCGGTTCCTGGATGGCGCGGGCGAACGAGAACGCCAACGCCCAGGGCAGTCGCGACTTGAAGTTGACGTTCATGGCATTCAAACGCGCCGAGGCCAGCTCACCGGATTGGCCGCCCGACAAGAACGCGATCGCCGGAACGGCCGCGGGGACAGCCCGCAAGAGACACCTGACCGTGGCGTTGGCCACCTCGTCCGCCGGTTCTTGTGTGGGGCAGGTCAGTCCCGGAAGCACCATGTTGGTTTTCAGGATCAACCCCTCCAGCATCACCCGCTGTCCGTAGAGCTGGCTGAACACCGTGCGCAGGACTTCCTCCGTCACCTCGCGGCACCGCTCCAGGGTGTGGTTGCCATCCATGAGCACTTCCGGCTCAACGACGGGGACCAGTCCCGCTTCCTGGCACGACGCGGCATAGCGAGCCAGCGCCTGCGCGTTGGCCTCGATGCAACCGCGGCTGGGAAGGTCATCGCCCACGGCAATCGCCGCGCGCCACTTGGCGAAGCGGGCGCCCATGCGAGAGTACTCGGCCAGACGGTCGCGTAGTCCGTCCAGGCCTTCGGTCACTTTCTCTCCTGGATGACCCGCCATGTCTTCTTCGCCGATGTCAACCTTGATGCCGGGGATGATGCCCGCGTGGGTGAGGACTTCGACAAAGGAAGTTCCGTCCCTCCTGTGCTGGCGGATCGTCTCGTCGTAGAGGATTGCTCCACTGATGCACTCACCGAGGCCGGGCGTGGTCACGATCAACTCCCGATAGGCGCGCCGGGCCTCCTCGGTCTGAGGGATCCCCACCCTGGCGAATCGTTCGTTGCAGGTTGGCGTACTTTCATCCATCGCCAACAGCCCCCTGTCGCCGGCGACCAGTGCCCTCGCGGTGTCGATCAGCTCTTGCCCATTCATGTTCATTACCCTTGAAGCAACAGGATCATGCCGCCCAAGCCGGCGAGCAGTGTGACCCAAAGCCCAATGGCGATGCGCGTGGCTTTCGCGGCCTGGCCTTTCTCCCACCAGGTCGCTGGGCGAATGCCCTGCACCAGGAAGGTCGTCACACCCGCGAGGTTCACGCAGATCAGGTTCATCAGAAAGAGCGACAACGCGCCCACCGCCAGCGTCGCCTGCCCACCGCCCAGCAGCAGCCCGCATGCCACCAGCGGCGGCAACATCGCCACCGCCACCATCACGCCGATCAACGCCGCAGACACACCTGTCGTGAACGCCAGCGCGCCTGCGCAGCCCGAGGCCAATGCGACCGCGATGTCGCCCAGCCCAACCCCTGTGCGCGACGCCACCTCGGGGGTTGCCGGGTTGACGTGCAGCAGCACGCCGATGATCACCGACAAGACCATCGTCGCTGCAATCCCGGCCAGGGCTGTCAGGAGCGCGCGCCGAAGCAGCGACACGTCACCCAAGGTCGTGCCGAGCGACACCGCCACGTTCGGCCCGAGCAGCGGCGCAATCACCATCGCTCCGATGATGATGGCCACGCTGTTGTAGTACAGACCGACGGCCGCAACGATGGTAGACAAGGTCACCATCGCCAGGTAGACGCGCGAGCACCGCGCAGCATCTTTGATGTCCTCGTAGAGTTCCTCCCGACTGACTCGCTGTGGCGTTTCCTTCTCGGCCTGTGCTTGCTCTGGTGTGGTGACCGGTTCCGGATCGGCGCGTGGCAATGTCGCTTCGACGGGAAGAACCACTACCCGCCAACCTTCCTCACCGCCGTACCGTTTCTCCAGCACGTCCAGCACCGCCTCACTTTGCTCGGCGTCCAACAGAACCCGCATCAGGACTTCCCCGTCCGCCAGCCGGAGCTGTAGGTGTTCGAGCACCTTGAGCTCCTTGAGCAGCGTGCGGGCCTCTTCACAGTCCTTCTCCGTCAGCACCATCTCGATCAGGCGCAGCGCCATCGTTGGTTCATCCTTTCCACTTCCAGTTCCGAATCTCCGGCATGTCCTGGCCGTGCGTGTCGATGTACTGCTTGTGCTCGATCAGCTTGTCCTTGAGCTGCTGCTTCAGGTAGACGCCTTTGTCACCGGTTTGCGGCAGACGGTCGATGACGTCCATCACGAGGTGGAAGCGGTCCAGATCGTTCAGCACTGTCATGTCGAAGGGCGTGGTGATCGTGCCCTCCTCCTTGTAGCCTCGGACGTGGATGTTGTCGTGGTTGGTGCGGCGGTAGGTCAGTCGGTGGATCAACCACGGGTAGGCATGGAAGGCGAAGATGACCGGCTTGTCCTTGGTGAAGAGCTCGTCGAAGTCCATGTCGGAAAGCCCGTGCGGGTGTTCGGTCCGTGGTTGCAGCTTCATGAGGTCGACGACGTTGACCACCCTGATCTTCAGGTCGGGCAGATGCTCGCGCATGATAGAGACGGCGGCGAGCGTTTCCAGCGTGGGCACGTCGCCACAGCAGGCCATGACCACGTCGGCGGCAACGCCCTGGTCGTTGCTGGCCCACTGCCAGATGCCGATGCCTTCGGTGCAGTGCTTGACGGCAGCGTCCATCGTCAGCCACTGCGGCGCCGGGTGCTTGCCCGCGACCACAACGTTGACGTACTGGCGGCTCTTCAGGCAGTGGTCGATCACCGACAACAGGCAGTTGGCGTCCGGCGGAAAGTACGCCCGCACGACCTCGGCCTTCTTGGTCATGACATGGTCGATGAACCCGGGATCCTGGTGGGTGAAGCCGTTGTGATCCTGGCGCCAGACGTGCGAGGCCAGCAGGTAGTTCAGGGAGGCGATGTTCCGCCGC